>Ga0190272_10000418_pt1 | contig 22733 bp, 18 predicted proteins | sample Popmic504T_FD_133746 | JGI IMG/M metagenome (GOLD analysis project Ga0190272, IMG submission 133746) | Populus adjacent soil microbial communities from riparian zone of Shoshone River, Wyoming, USA - 504 T | ecosystem: Environmental > Terrestrial > Soil > Riparian zone | place: USA: Wyoming... | reverse complement strand
CGCGCGGCCAGGCGGCGCACCTGCCCGCGCCCTTCATCCGATAGTTGAACATTCGTCGACCCGGCGAAGCGATCTTCCGCCGTGAGAACGGTTGCGCCGTGTCTGATCAGAAAGATTCGAGCGTGCATATGCGTGGCTGAGCGTAATCGCCGGCTGGCCGGCGGCGAAGACGAAACTTTGGCTCAAGATTGCCACGCGCCTGAATGAGCGAAGGCTGAATTTTCCTCGCGACCGAGTCAACGCCGCGTTCGCCGCTCGAGCTCCAGCGCTATCCGCGAATGCACCTCAGCCTCGTCTGTCCGGCCCATTTGTCGCAAGATGCCGCCGAGCTTGTTGTGCGCGGCGGCGTTATTGGGATTGAGTTCCAGGGCCTTTTGGTAATGAGCCATGGCCTCAGTCACTCGTCCCGATTGCAGCAGTGTGTTGCCCAGGTTGTAGTGGGCCTCGGCGTTGCCTGGATTGAGATCCAGAGCTTTGACGTATTGAGCCACTGCCTCCTCCACCCGACCGACCCGCCCCAGCGCGACGCCCAGATTATTATGAGCGGCGGCGTGATTCGGATCCTTTTCCAGGATTCTCTTGTAATGATCGATCGCTGCGTCCATTCGCCCGCTCTGGGCAAGAACCCCCGCCAGATTGTAGTGGGCTGGAATATTATTCGGGTTGGCCTCCAGGGCCCTCTCGTAATGAGCTATAGCCTCGCCGACGCGTCCAAGACGCAGCACGGCATTACCGAGATTGAAGTGTGCCTCGCTATAGGTGGGATCAAGCTCCAGGGCTTTGTTGTAGTGGACGATGGCTTCTTCCACCTTTCCCTTACCCAGAAGACTGATCGCTATGTTGTTGTGAGCCATCCAGCTATCCGGGTTCCTTGCAATGGTCGTCCACCAAAGCGTATCCGAATCGGCATACATCGCGGCTTGCTTCCAAGTGAGCAGCCCGAGCGGCACCAACAAAGCGCCGCAGAGAGCGCCTTTCAGAAATCGGTTTTTCGCCAGGACATCGAAAGCCCTGGTAATTCCAGCGGCGACCAGCGCCAGAAACCCGATGCTGGCGAGATATTGATAGTGGTCTGCCACATAAGAATAGCGAAAGGTGTAGAGCATGATGAATCCCAGCATCGGGCTCAGCGTCGCGGCAAAGAACAGCGCGGCGGCTTCGGGACCCCGCCCAAGATAACGTCTCGCAAAATAAATTATTGTCGCCGCAGCCACCGTCACAACGACCCAGGCGTAGTCGAGTACATTGCTTGCTGAGATTGTCCAGCGAGGATAGCTAAAGACAAGGTTTGCCGGCCACAAGAGCTTCCCCGCATAAAACCAAAGGGCCCGGCACGCCACGAGGATTCGTTCCGGCAGCCCGATCTGGAAAAGCTCGCCCTGGGTGCCCTGATGATAACGCTCCCACCACACCGTGACCAGGCCCATGCCGATGCCAAGGACGACAAAAGGCACGACCTGCGCGACCCGGCGCCAGTCGATCCGCGTTCTTTTCAGCCACAAGATCAACAGCAACGCAGCCGGAAGCGTGCAAGCCGTTGTCTTGCTGAAGAGCGCCAGCATGTAAAAGACCAGGGCGAGGCCGTAATACTTCCACCTCTGCCGGAATGAAGCTTCCACAAACCTGACCCATGCCAGCAGGGCCAGCAGAAAAAAGAGGCCCATCAGAACATTCTTGCGCTCCGTGATCCAAGCTACCGATTCCACGTGAACCGGATGCAACGCGAAGATCCCCGCCGCCAACCAGGCCCCGGGCACGCGCAGAACCACTAATAACCGCCAGACGAGGAGCGCATTGCCGGCGTGAAGGAGAATGTTGACCCAATGATAGCCCGCTGGATGCAATCCCCAGAGCGCGTACTCGAGGCGGAAGCTCGTATAGACCAGCGGAAAATACTGCGACGGCGAATCGAGAGAAAACCAGATGCGTTTTAGACCGTCCGGCGCCGTTAGTAACTTGTTCTCCGTGACGTAGACATCGTCGTCCCAGATGAAACCTGCGTGCCAGGCCTGCTGATAAGCAAGGACAGTTGCCGCGATCAGGAGCAGACCTAGAAGCCAATTCTCCCACTCTCCACCCGGCGGGAGCGCCGCGGCACCCTTGCCGGCTATTTTTTTTCCAAAGCGAGCTTTCTTCTGGGACCGCTGGCTCATGTTATTCTCCCTCTTCCTCTTTCTCTTACCAGAAGGAAATCAGGAATAGAGTTCCAGGTCGTCCCGCAAGGTTCAGTTCGTGGCCGGTGCGGGCGCGGCGGCGGTGGCTCCGCTACCCTTCAAGTGCTTATCGAGAAAATCGAGAATACTCTTCTGCGCGCGGAGCTCGTTCGCCTTCTTGCTGAACCCGTGGCCTTCGTCGTCGAAGACAACGTATTCCACTACGCCGTTCTTCTTCTTGATGGCTTCGACAATCTCATCCGACTCTGGCTTGATCACGCGCGGGTCGTTCGCCCCCTGCAAGACAATGAGCGGTTTGGTGATCTTGTCCGCATGGAACAGGGGCGATATCTCCTTCAGCATCGCCTCCTGCTTCGTCGGATCGCCCAGCTCCTTGTAAAGCGACTTGCGTTGGGCTTCCCAGTAGGGCGGGATGCTTTTCAACGTTCGCACCCAGTTCGACACCCCAAAGATATCCACCCCGGCACCAAACTCCTCGGGCTTGAAGGCGAGCGCTGCCAGGACCATGTAGCCGCCATAGGATCCGCCCATGATGCCGATCTTTGTCTGGTCCACATATCCGAGCGAGGCCAGATACTTCTTCGCCTCAACGCAGTCCCATAGCGGTTCGCGTCCATGCTTCCCGTCGTCCGCGGTAAAGAACGTTTTGCCATAGCCGCTCGAGCCGCGGTTGTTCACGTCCAGGACGACGTAGCCGTGGTTCACAAGGAACTGAACGGCAGCGCTGTAAGGCATGCGCGCCTGCCCGCCGGGTCCGCCGTGCACCCGAACGATCGCGGGCATTTTCTTTTCCGCACTGGCTCCGTGAGGCGTGTAGAGAATGGCCGGAATCTCGAGCCCGTCGAAAGATTTGTAGCGGATGGCGCGTGATTCGACTAGATCGGCCGGGTTGATCTCGGGGTTGAGACCTTCCATCAGTTTCGTCGTCTGCTTGGTGGCAAAGTCATAAACAAACAGGCTCGCCGGCGAACGCGGGCCATCATGGTAGAAGGCCATCTGTGTTTCACCCGGTGAGATTCTAACTCCGGTGATGTCCCCATCCGGAAGAACGGGCAGCGGGACGAGCGTCTTGGTGGCCTCTTCGTAGATCTTGATCTTGGTCCGCGCATCCTCGTTCGTGGCCACAACGCGGTATTTGCCGTTGTGCGAAAAGAAACTGTAAGCCACGTCCCAAGGCGCCTTTTCCACCACCTCACGCTTGCCCGTTTTCAAATCGTAGCGCGCGATATGCATAAACTCGCCGCCCTCGTTGGTGAGGAAGTAAAGGTATTTCGATTTCGGATCGAACGCTTCCGGCGTGTTCGTTACCTCTCCTTTATGCGGAGTAAGGTGTTCCATCTTCTTCGTCGCCGTGCGGTAAAGATAAACGTCCGAATCCGCCGGCGAGCCACCTGTTTTCTCGAAAGCGATGAACTGCTTGTCGTTCGAGATCGCGCCGGCCTCATAACCCGTCTCGTCCTTGTAAAGGAGCGCCGGCTTCAGGTCGGTGATATTCATTTCGAAAATATCGAAGTAGCGCGCGTCCCGCGCATTCGTGGAGAAAAAGAACGACTTCCGATCGTGGCTCCAACCGAGGAAACGGGCTTTAGTCTTGTCGCCCGGGGTCAGGTCGCGCTCAGTTCCGTCTAGCTCTCGGAGATAGAGGTGCTCGTTCTCGTTCCCGCCCTTGTCGTAACGGTAAAGGAACCGCGCGTCCGCTGGAAAGTAGGAGACAGCGTAAGTGCTTTCTTTCGTCGAGTTGGTCAGCTGCTGCGGCAGGCCACCCAGAACTGGCATGGTGTAGACGTTAAAGATGCCAGTTTTGTTGCTGTGAAAGAGGATCGACTTTTCGTCCGCCGAGAATGAACTGCCGCCGAGGCGCGTCGTCCCCATAAACTGCTCGATCGTGTACTGTTTCACAGCGCGAGCCGATGCCGGTGTCGCTTGCGGCGACGAGTTGGTTTCAGCCTTTTGCGCATCCACGATCGATGGGTGGTAAGCGAGAGACAGGAAAATAACGAGCAGCAATTTTGCTTTCATTGGATTGTGTTTCTATTGCCCGCGCCGGGGAAATGAGAAGCGAAAACTAGCCTTCGCTTCTCCAATCACAAGAGCATTCCGCAAGCGGAAATCGGCATGCGGATACCGGAAAGCTCGTAGAGGCGTGCGACTTGCGGTTGCTATAATCTTCCGGTTTCCGGTTCCCCACTAGGGCGCTCCGCGGTCGTAGACCTCGACTAATCCAATGCCAGTGCCGTTGTTCAGTCCGGCGAGTAGCGCCGTGTAAAGGCCCGGTGGGAGCGTCGCCGCTATGCCGGACTCCAGAGTGTTTGTCAGCGCCAGACCGGCGGCAGTCAGTTCGGCCGCTTGCGCGGGATCGTCCTGCCAGTCGTTGTTCGAGATCAGAAGCGCTCCATTACCGTCACGCAGTTCCAAGGTCGGGTCTGGCAACGCATTTGGCACTCCTTCTCCAGTAAGACTGGGACCAATCCCGCGCACCACTATCCTGTCGTCGTCGCTGCTACCACCCAGGATGAAGCCTGCGATCACGATGTCATTACCTGTATTAACAAAAGCGCGCGTGCTGATATTGGCCAGCTTTGAGCCAGCGGCCGGGCTCAGGTCGTAGACTTCCACCAGACCTACACCTGAAGTGTTGCCGTTGCCTCGCACAATCGCCGTATACGCTCCGGGAACCAGTCGCGCGTCGATCGCCGATTCGAAATCATTGGAAGGTGCGATCCCAGTCGCCTCAATCAGCGCCTCCTGCGTTGAATCGTCTCTCCAGTTGTTGTTTGTGACGGTGACAAATGACCCCGGGCCGTGCAGTTCCAGCATCGGGTCAGCCAGCGTGTTTGGAACACCAACCAAGGAAGGTCCTATGGCTCGAATGAGGACATGTTTGGTATTCGTTCCGGTAATGATAAAGCCGCCGATACCAACATTGTCACCGGTCTGGACTCCCACCCGAGTCGAGAGATTGAGGGCCTGCGTTCCTGGCGTCGGGCTTGAGCTTGGGGTGGACGACGGAAAAGGTGCAACGGTGGGTGTGGCCGTAGCGGTAGCCGTGGGTGTAGCTGTTGCGGTAGCCGTGGGTGTAGCTGTTGCCGTAGCGGTAGGGGTGGCTGTAGCGGTTGGGGTAGGTGTTGGGGTTGGACCTCCTACAGCCACATCCAGGAACGCCGCGCTGATCGGCCCCCAGGTCTGGAAACCCTGGAAGTCGTTCACGCCGCGTCCGCGCACGAAAATAACGTGGCGGCCCACCGATAGGCCGGCAGTGTTTATGGTTGCGCTGACGGCCTCGGTAGGCGAATCGAACGTGCCGTTCATTGGGATGGCCGTGCCGCCAGCCCAGGGAGGCGTGTCAATGTAATATTCTGCTGCGCCCACGTTCTGGCTGAACGCGTTGCTTGACCAGGCGAAGTTAATACTGGCGGTTAGCTGTGATGGCGCGCCTGGCGCCACTGCTGCCGGGTTGGTCACAACGGTGTTGGCATCTGGTCCGTGCGATGTCAGATAAGGCGTGCGCGCTATCTTCGCCAGGTAAAGAAGCATCCCCCGATTCTCAGGCCAGAGACCCTGCGACGAGCCGCAACCCGGATTATCTATGCACGAGAAGGAGGGGAGGAAGTCCTGGCCGCTCAACTCAGTGGAGAAGGCCGCCATGCCCAGCTCACCGTAGGCCCAGTCAATCGAGCCTCCATCCACCACATACAACTGATCGATGATCGAACCAAAGGGGTAACCGTTACCGCCCGCGTTCGGCGCGGACATGTGCGCGGCGATGTTGCGCGTCTCAGCATAGTTAGGCATCTGTGTCTCACTCCAGCCCCACGTAAAGAGGTTGACTGGCACAACGGTGTGGATGTTCTGGTAAACGCCTGTGGCAGTGATAGGTGCCGCGTCGGTGTCGCCGGGGCCGCGCTGGTCGGGCACGAGGGTCCGAAGCTTGTTGACGATAGCCATTGTTTCCGGGTCCGATCCTTGCGACGGCCCTCGATAGGTCTGGTCGCACAGCTGACCGCTCGAGCCGCCGCAGCAGCCCCACTTGAAGGGGAAGTTGCGGTTGTTGTCTACGCCGGTGTGGTCAAATGATTGGGGAGGCCAATCGCACCCGCCGCCTCCGGAGTTGTTACCGTTCTTGCGGTACATGTACGGGCTGTTGCCTCCGCCTCCCGCCTCGACGATGTGGTGGCCGTCGGGATTGACTACGGGCATGAGATAGATGTCGTGATGGTCCAGGATCCAGTGAATGTCGGCATTGGTATCGTAGTTATTGACCAGATGGTCGATCAGGCGCATGACGACTTCTGGCGTAGCGATCTCGCGGGCGTGGATATCGCCGTCCGCCCAGAAGACCGGTTTGGGGCCTGGGATGTTGCGGTTCGTGAGGCGGAGCACATACAGATCGTAGCCGTTCCAGGGACTGGGTAGGACGCACGAGCCTGGATTGGCCTTGCACCAGGAGTCGCCGATGTCGACCTTCTCGACCAGATCGGGGAACTGGGCCACCTTCTGATCGAGGAAGGCGTATATTTCTTCCACCGTCTTGTAGCCGCCGTAGAAAGTATCGAGCATGAGTTGAGGGTCGCTGAGGTTGCGACTGCTGTTCTCGTCTATCTCCACCCGGAGGCCGCGCGCCGTCAGGCTATAGTAGAGGTCGCGATCGCGGATGACGGTGAGATAGCCTCCGGTGGTGGGCACTTCTTCGGCGCTGAGCTCCTGGGCCAGCAGGTCGCGTTCGGCGCGGTCGCGGAAGTAGACGCGCATTACCAGCGTCTTATACTTCTCGGCCATTGGATTCTTGGCGCTTTTTGCCTGGGGGTGCGCAGCGGAGGTTGTAGCGTGAATGTTTGAAGCGTCAGGATTCTCCGCAACAATCTGCGATTTGCCGCTTCGGGCGCTCAGCTGCTCCGGGTCAGCCGCCAAAGCCAGGCCGGCCAGAGTGACTGCCGCGACTACCCCCAAGGCGCGGAAGACGAGACTCGCTCGCACTGATGATTTCTTCGTCGTATTTCCTGTGTGAGGATTGTTGTTTTTCATTTTGGATTCTTCCTACGGAGGTAATCTGTTTTATTTTCGGCGGCGCGACGCTTCGATTTCTGGACGAGTATTGTATGCTGGCGAGCGTGCAGCGGCTCGCCTTCAAGACTTCGAACACCCCGGCCAGCACATGCGCACCGGCTAAACATTAAACCAACATCGACCGAACGTCCTGCAATTTTCGTCACTCGTTACTCGTCAGTCGATATTCTCATCTCTTCGCTCTCCGGTTTCCGGTTTCCGATTTCCGTTTCGCTCACCCTTCCATTTTAGCGTTGGGATTGACCGCGCCAATAATATCCGCGCGATCAAATCTCCGACCGCCTTCGTAGTAGGATTCGTGTTCAGTCAATTGCTTAAAGAAGCCCGCCTTCATCAGCTTTCGCAGCGGCACGATGAAATCACGGTAGAAGAGGTCGAAATCGCCTCCGGCGTCATCCATCGCGTTCCATGATCGCCTGCCTCCCACCGTTTCCAGGCGTCTTTGATTCAACACTTCTCCCATGATTCGGCGATTTACCCGACGCGACGGCCTGAGTCCATCACGAATCTTCGGATAGCGGAGCCGTTTTTGCGACGGAGCATCGCTGCGACCATCTCTCCGGTACGCGCAATCCGGTTTGAAAGCCTGGCCGTCGCTTCGCGTCCGTTGCAGCCGGTTTTCTTCTGTCCCCGGCGGGAATGGAGCCCGCGGGAGCGGTGCGACATAGACGAAGCCCGCAGGGTGAGCGAGCGGGAGCGAGTGAATCAATCGAACCACCGCGATGAGCTGCCTTGGCGTTGTCACGTCGGAGGGCGGTTCGAATAATGTCCCCGGCGGGAATGGAGCCCGCGGGAGCGGTGCGACATAGACGAAGCCCGTCAGGGTGAGCGAGCGGGCGCGAGCGAATCAATCGAACCACCGCGATGAGCTGCCTTGGCGTTGTCACGTCGGAGGGCGGTTCGAATAATGTCCCCGGCGGGAATCGAACCCACATTTAAGGTTTAGGAAACCCTCGTTCTATCCGTTGAACTACGGGGACAAATGGCGTTTTTTCTTGTCTGTGTCACCCGTTTGTGTCACCCTATCTCTTAGATGAGCGAAAAGGGAAGTCATGACGGGAAGAGACGTTTCAAGAAAGTTGGGCCGAACCTCTATCGAGACGCGGCTGGCCGTTACTATCTTCTCGTCAAAAGAGCGGGCAAGCAATTTCGCCGGAGCCTGAATACCAGCGATGCCGCGTTAGCTAAACGCAGGTTGCGGGACTTCCAAGACCGCGCTGGGCGGCTTGCTTCGGATGGAACGCCCAGTTCGATCCGGTTTGATGATCTCGCAAAGCGATGGCTCGATGCCAAACGTCCCGAGTTAAAGGCTAGCTCTGCGGGACGGCGTGAAACTGCGTTGAAAGCGCTCGGTCCATTTTTCAACGGACGGTTGGTTCGAGCGATCGGTGCGAAGGAGGCCGAGGCATGGAAGATCAAGCGGGGTTCAACGATCTCGCCTCGGACGTGGAACATTGAAGTAGAGACATTGAAACAGATTTTCGCCTATGCGAAGGACACGCTTCGAATAGTCTTGGATAATCCCGCCGATATTCTCAAGCGGAAGAAGGAACCGAAAACAGAGATCGTAATTCCCTCCAAGGAACAGTTTCGCGCCTTGGTGAACGAGCTGCGCGCTGGTCATCGCTCAACGGGAGAAGCCGCGGACCTAGTAGAGTTCTTGGCTTACTCAGGGTGTCGGGTTGCTGAGGCGCGAAGCGTTCGTTGGCGCGATATCAACAAAAGACTTGGAACGGTCCTGATTACGGGAGGAGAAACGGGTACAAAGAATCACGAGGCTCGCACGATTCCGCTTTTCGCTCCATTGGCGCGGCTGGTGGAATCAATGCGGGAGCGTAAGGACGCTCGGAGTGAAGCCTTGATATTCGAAATCGAGAATGCACGTCTGCAGATCATCAGGGCTTGCGAGCGCCGAGGACTGCCACGCTTTGGGCATCACACAATGCGTCACTTCTTTTGTTCGAATGCGATCGAAGCGGGATGCGACTTCAAAGTGATCTCAGGCTGGCTTGGGCACAAGGATGGAGGGGTTCTTGTTGCAATGACATACGGACACCTGCGCAGTGAGCATAGCGCAGCGATGGCGAAGCGGATTGTCTTTGATGCCTCCTCCGCCGGTGCTCCCGAGAACATGATCGCTTTCGTCAATCAGAATGAGTGATCAAAAACAACCGGAGGGCGAATGGCTGCGCAGAATCGTTGCGCGGATGGAGCGCGCGCGTAAGAAGCTTCCCGAGCCGTACTGGTTGACGGGAGAATGGCCAACGTGGGTTACCAATGTTGCGCGTGAACTGGGGACAGGGTTATTTCCTACGGCGAAGTTGAAGGTAGGACCAAATTGGACGCCTGGAGAAGTGGGGGCGATTCTAGGGCAGCAGATAGCTTACGCTGAAGCCGACCTACCTGAACTGTGCAATGGAAAAAGGCCCCAGTGGAGAGAAATGCGAAAACTCTTCGGCAAGGACATAAAAAAGCGGGTTGAAACGTTTGCACGAAAGTGGGAGAGAGATTTTCTTCCGGACCGGGTTCGAGCAATTAAGTTCGCGCTGAGTCTGGCACTAGTGCAGGACTATCACGAAAGCGCAAGATTCTTCGCGGCGTTTGGTCGAGCGATCCAGCGCAAACCATCGAGAGCGGGTGACATTGGAAGAACGAGTACGCAAATCTATGTGTTCTTTCTCATCTTTTGGCGCTCGGTCGAGAAACTCAAGTCGGTTCGAGAATTGCACACGGTCCTATGTAAGATTTTCGGAAGTCACTTAGTCGGGGACCTGAAGCGAGTTGAGAAGATGTGTCAAAGACTAGAGTTGCGGTTCGCGCAACGTGGTAGGCCAAAAAAGTTGCAAATTCAGACAAGCTGAATGGGTCGTTGTCGGTTTTTTGATGATCAGGAGTGCGCCAACCTCGGCGCATGCATGAACATCGATTCTTATTCCGAACGGCAAAGCTCGCGCTAACACGCGTTGAAGCGGCAAAGGCCCTGAACATCAGCCCAGCGACGCTGGACAGGCTCACGAAGCGCAATTTCCTGAATCCGTGCCGAGCTCTGCGGCGGCCACTGTATTCAGTCGAGGAGCTAAAAAGGTTTCTTGGCTGCAGCACAGGCAGCATCGACGGCATTGGATTGGAGCTCTGGGACGGCGCTCGCGAAGCGTTTGAATACTTGCGGGATTCAGATCCTCAGCGCCAGAACGATTACGATCAACGGCCAGCAAGCGGGAGAAGTCGTGGGAGATAGTGGGGAGAGGCCGGATGCGGTCGCGCCAGCGACCGCGCCGGCCCTTCCTAGTCTTAAAAAGGATAACTGCATCAGCAATGGCAGATATCGGTCAGTTTTTGTCGCTCAGGAGAATATCCGTGTATTCATCTGGAAGGCGGGCGAGCAGAATGTTGGGGCGCTGACTGTCACCGCGGCGGATTGTCTGGGAGTCAGGGAATTTCAGGAGAAGTGGCATTCTTTCCTGAATGCTCTGAAGAAGGAACTGCCATGCGGTATGTGGACGCGAGAACGGCAGCCTCGCAGCGGCAACTGGCACGCGCACGCGGCGGTAAATGTCGGCTGGAATATCAAGTCGGATTTCCCGCGGGACCAAGTTGCGAAAGGTTTCTATGCGAATGTCAATCCGAGGCTGCGGCAGTTGTGGAGATACCTACGCGAGAAAGCCGCGTCTCGCGGATTGGGCCGGGTTGAGTTGCTGCCACTAAAGTACAGCGGCGCTGCATGTGCGAAATACTTCACGAAATATCTTACAAAAGCCGTGGCATCTGAGAAGAATACCGGGGACGAAAAATGTCGGCTGTTCGGTGTATGGGGCGGTGTCCGTTTCGTGCATTCCCGGTTTAGTTTTCTGTCGTCACGCATCGTTCAGAAACGCAAACAGTGGCTTGCCGAGGCCCTGGAGCTGGAAGATTCGGCACAACTACGGCAGGTCCTCGGACCGCATTGGTGGTTTCATTTCGGCGCGGCGCTTTGCGAGGTCATTATGCCATCAGGGTTTTACAAGGTGGGGCCAGAGCATGATCGCTGTTGGGATACTATCGGCTTGAAGGCCTATGCCAGGGACTGTGCGGCATGGCCAGGTCTCCCGTCGACTGATTCAATGAACCAATCACAATTCGGTCTGTTTCGCGACATTGGGGGTTATCTTTTCGGTCCTCATTCACGGGAGGCGCTACAGTTCGCTATGAATCGAATGGCCCGACTAACACCGGTCGCACCGATCGAGCTCGACCCTCAGCTGATTTTAACGCTCGAAGCCGCAATCGAACGAACTAGAAGAAACAGTTCCCCCTAGATTTTTTGGCTGCACCTTGTTTGGGCAATGCCAAAAAGGTGTTTTACGGAACTACACCAATGATCACCAACGGAACGGCGGGCACACCGCGACCATTGCGAACAATATTGTAAAGCTCTCCCTCGTAGTAGGCGGGACCCGAAGACATGCTTCTTTGCATCTCTTTCATTGCGAGGATTTCGATTCCGACATCGATTTCGTCACGAACGTAGAAAGCAAGATGTTTCACGAAAAGGTCATAGGCGACAAAAGAGTACTTTCCAAATTGAACTTCGACGGCCACGCGGTCTTTAACGAAATCTGTCTGGTTATAGCTGAAAATAGGTTCTTCACCAGCGGCGATGATTTCAGCCTTTTGCTCGGCTGGATCTTTGAACATTGTAGCGCGAATGAGTTTTGCATTTTTTGTAACCCAATAGCTGACACGGCTCTCGAACCACTTCAATTTGCGCAACTGGGTACAAAAAGCCTCATTCATGTCGGTAGGACTGTACAAGACCTGGCCGATCATGGTTTTCTCTTCGCTGATCTTCGTCTTACAGGCGTTCGCATCGACGCGCTTTATAACTGAAAGAACCTCTTTCCACAGCTTCGGCTGGTGAACTTGAAGGAACTCAACACCGTTTAGGTGCGAGTATATTTCCGCGATCTTCATTCGGCTAGTAACCAGGGAGCCGTAGTGAGGCTTTTACCCGCGTTGGCGGGATCAAAAACAGGAGTGTTGCGCGGTCTGATTCGCAGGGTGCCGTTTGCTGCTTCGGTCATTCTTTCGCGAGCGATCGTGAGATACTCTGGCGTCGTTTCTGCGCCAGCGGTTCTTCGGCCGTTCAAGATAGCGGCCGCCTGCGTGGTACCGACGCCCATAAATGGATCGATCACCAAGTCGCCGGGGTCGGTCAATGCCAGGATGAGCCGTTCGATTAACTCCACGGGAAATTGGCACGGATGTCCCGATTTCTCTACATGGTTGCTTTTGACGTTCGGAATCAACCATACGTCGCCCGGGTTTTTGCCTAGAGGATTGCAGGAAGGCTTTCCGATATTAGGGCCCTTGAAATGCTTCTTGCCTGGGTATTTTTGGCGGACCCGTATTGGATCTAAATGGAAGGTGTAATCGTCGGATTTTGTGTACCAAACGATCACTTCATATCGACCGGATAAACGGCGGGCGCAGTGAAGACCGTGTTCAAAATGCCAAACGATGCGGTTTCGCATTTTCATGCGCAGACTGTCAAAAATCGGATGCAGCAGAATGTCAATTGGGAGGATAGATCCGTTGTCGACGTAATTGCCTACCTGCCAACAAATGCTTCCGTCGTGGGCCAGAACGCGATGGCATTCCCGAATGACTTGTTCTTGCCATTGGATGTAATGGTGGATTTGTGTGCGTTGTTCGTACTCTTTGCCAATGTTATACGGGGGCGAGGTAACAACGAGAGACGCCTGCTCGGCTGGTATAGATCTCAGCAGTTCTAGACAATCTCCCCCAAAAGCCACGGCGTCGGCGTCGCCGGAAAAATGGGAGGCGATATTCATTAGAGCGAAGGTAGCCATTGCACTGAGAATCGCAATGGCGTGCAGACGGCCCGCCGTCGCGTTAACACGAGAGGAAAAACATTAGCGCTTGCCACCGCCAAAACCTTTCAAGAATTCAAATTTCTTTTTCAGAGCCAAGCCCATTAGATCGACGAACGGTTTGTCGGCGAGTTTGTCGTCGTTCTTCAATTGGAACGCTCCAACGATGGTGATCAGGATGATGACCGCGATCACTACGGGAATAAAAAGCCATGGCGAAACGTAATTGCTAGCAACGCTGAATCCGATCAGTAGGAGAAGAATTGAGAAGATGTATATGGGTATCATCCACCAGCGAAGGTGAGAGGTTACGGGGGTGCGGGCAGGAGCGGGTGAAGGTTTTGGCATAAACGGTTTATCAAATCCGGCAGTCGGCAGGTGCGCCTCTAGGAATTTTTGTTTCAGACCGGTGGCCGCGTCGGAGCGGGATGCGGCGAGGACCGATTGCATGTTCTGATAGACGCCCGGACTTGGTTCGAACATGTCGTCTCTCAAGCCAAGTCTGGCTCGATGCGTGCGGAGATGGGCGAAGTACTTGGGTAAACCCGCTAAAACGTTTAGCGCGGAACCCGTCCGATCGTGTAGCCAACGCTCGAAATCTTCGCCGCGAAGACTGTCGTGATCGAGGAGAGAGGCCTCCACGCAACGATAATATTCCGTCCCGGATTCGTGCATGCGTTGCAACCGAGAAGCCTGCTCTGTAATCGAGCTGTCCGCGCGGAATGCTTGCGCAAATTCTTTGGACCTCTCATGGAATGCGATGCGAAGTAGCTCAATTTTTTCATCCTGGGAACGGATGAAGTCGGCTCCGTCTGACATCCCGTCGAAGGGCGTAAGGTTTATTCTCGCCCGAGGCTATCGAGGACAGTGTTGATGTCGTCGATGTCGGTGGCGGCGAAGATCTCGGGGTCGTGCGCTACGGTCTCGCCGATTCTTTGAAGATCATCTTTCGCGATCTTGGTGCGTCCGCGAATTAGTTGTACGGCCTCGTCAAGCTGCCGCTCGGAGGGGTAACGCTTTGCGCGGATGGCGCCAAGTCTGAGGAGTTGTTTGAGATCAGTTTGGTCTGGCATACAGGTCAGAGTTTAGGCCTACGAATCTGGGGTGAGTCAAGCACGCATTTGGCGATTCGAGTGCTGGAGCTGACCAGTCGAAGGTGAGGCTCGCGAGCGTTAGAAGCGTGATATTTTGTGTCACCCGTTGTGTCACCCGAGTACCGAAAATCAGCCCATTCGTGATTACTGCTGATGAAACGGAAGTAGTCGTAAGTCGATGCACGATATCGTTTTGAGTATCAGAGACAGCTGGAGCGCACGCGGGCAAAAGTGCCCGTTTCGCCTTAGGAAACCCTCGTTCTATCCGTTGAACTACGGGGACGGGACGAATTTTCGAATTTCGATTTGCGATTGCCGATTGTCCAGCAACGGATTCTCCTGGTGGAGAAGGGCAATACCTAGCAGCACTTACGGCGCAGCCTTTCCGATATCCGCAATCCGGTATCCGGTTTCGTCAACCTAGGCTTTTCGATAGTGATCCGCCACACGGTAGGTGCGAGCGACGAGGCCGAAAACGAGCGCGGCGGCGAAGGCGAACGCGGCGAAAAAGAACATCTGAAACGCGGTCACGCCGAAGCCGCTCGACTTGATGAAGTCGATCACCGCGTTGTTCTTTACCCCAGCATTCACCACCAGCACCCAGAGATTACCGATCGTCACGGAGAGATTCCAGAAAGCCATCAGCACACCTTTCATCGCTTGCGGCGCCTGGCTGTAGGCGAACTCGAGTCCGGTGGCGGAGACCAGGACTTCGCCGAACGTGAGTAGTGCATAAGGTAACACTTGCCAGGTGATCGAGAACGCGCTGCCGCCATCGAGCACCAATTGCATGCCGCCGACTACCACCCATGAGAGCCCGGAAAACGCGATGCCGGCCGTCATTCGCCGCAACGCAGTCATCTCGTAGCCGAAGCGGTGCAGCGCAGGATAGAGCACCAGATTGTTGAACGGAATGAGCAACATGACGAGCAGCGGATTGAGCGCCTGCATTTGCGACGATTGGAACCAGGTCGGCTTCGTCATCAGGTCCGCCTGGAGCACCCAGGTCGACGCCTTCTGGTCGAAGAGCGACCAGAACGGCGTGACCAGGGCGAAGAGAACCAGGACGCGCAAGACCGAGCGCACGCCTTCGATTGCTTCATCGGGATGCTTGTTTCGCGCCGCCTCGAGTTGCAGCCAGACGCCGAGACCGCCAAACCCAATTACCGCCACCAGTGCGAGGCACGCCGCGATGACAAACCCGGAAGTCGGGATGAGCAGGAAGGACCCGATCGCCGCCACCGCGCCCGTGATCGCCAGGACGCGGCCGCGCGTGCCCGAGGCGAGCGCCGTGCGGGAGACATTGAGAAACGAATGCGGATTCGGCGGCGCGGGCGGCACCAGAATGTACTGCTTGCGGCCGATCCAGAAAATGACCGTGGCAATGAACATGAGCGCTCCCGGAATTCCGAAAGCCACACTCGGGCCGTAGCTCCGAAGGAAAATCGGCATCAGGAGTGAGGCGAAGAACGAACCGAAATTGATGATCCAGTAGAAGGCATCGAACACCACCTTGGCGCGGTGCTTGTTCGTCTGGTCGAATTGGTCGCCGACGAATGACGCCACGCACGGCTTGATCCCACCCGAGCCGAGGGCAATGAGCGCGAGACCAGTGTAGAAGCCGGCGCGGTTCGAATCGAAAAGCGCGAGGCAAAGGTGGCCGAGGCAGTAAACCAGACTCAGCCACAAGATCGTGTTGTATTTTCCAAAGAACCGGTCGGCCAGCCAGCCGCCCAGCAATGGGAAAAAGTAAACGCCGATGACAAAGGTGTGGAATACGTCCTTCGCCGCGCCCGGGCGATCCCCCTCCGGCAGGTAGGTGAGCAGCGACGTAACGAGGAACACCGTCAGGATGTTGCGCATCCCGTAGAAGCTGAAGCGCTCGCAACCCTCGTTGCCGATGATATAGCGGATCTGCCGGGGAATCGGTGTCTTCGGGTCCGGTACCGCAGCGTCGCTCATCGGAACTTCCTTCATGGCCGAAAAGCGTCGCGAGAACGGACTCGGCGCGCAACCTCAAACATCTGCAACGTCGAGCGTGGGAGTTCGCGGTATCATGGTCAGGCTTTTGCCGGGGGCAGCAGGAATTTCTCGGTAGGACGACCGTCTTTGAAGTGCAAGAAAAGATGGCCCGCTGCCTCGTCCCACTCCCATTTAAACTCCCCCACATAGTAGACGCGCTCTTGCGTGATACGAAAAATCTGTTGGTCGGCTGCCCGAAAAACATATACGTGAAAGCCGTCCTGATCGCCCTGCGAACCTGATTCGTGATCGGCGGCATAGGCCGCAAACCTGCGACCAGGTGACAGAGAAGAGGAGACGAAGTAGCTCAACTGCCGTTTGCCGTAATAAAGGTATTCGCCATGGTAGATGCTCTCGAAACCGGTGCTGAACTCTTCGAGCCCTACTCGACGAAAGCCACCGCCGAGGCTCTCGCTCTCGACGACGTTCGGCCGGTCTAGGGTTGGCATCCGCGCAGTGCCGGCGAAAACCCTGGGCGCAAGGTGCGCGAACCCCGACCCGCAAGGGAGGAGGAAAAGCAGGCTGAGCAGAAGCGGGACCGCAAGTCGCAAGGTGGAGCGGCCACGATGGAAGGATAAGGCCACCGGCCATAAGAGCCATGCCGTTACGAACGCGACCCACGAACGCTGGAACCAGTAGGGAAAGCCATATCGAAGATCGAGTAAAAGCGCTGAGAGCGCCAGGGCGCTGTGAGCGACGGCCAGGCAGCCTAATATTCGGTGGGCACGAACGGCGGAAGAAGAGTGATTGGAGTCCACTTGGTCTAACTCGCGCGTGGGGCGAGAACTCACATGGCGTGATTGTAGTGATCAACGGTTCCGCGAACAACCAAGAACGCCCTGCGGTCAGCCACTGTGGCCGGATTTCTCGGGTCGTAGAAACGGCGTGCCTCTGCTGGGGTCAGGCGCCCAATTGCCTGGGAAAAACGAAGCCTGCCAACCCGGCGGGAAAAATCGGGCTTTGGCGCGGGAGCAGCTTGCCCTGAAGGCATGCCGCTTTTTCACATCGGAAACGATGTGCTGCACTCCCATGTATTCTGAACTCAAGACCGATCTCAAAATCCCGAGAGTAAGGGCGGAGGACGATGTTCGGCTGACTCCCGTTCAACCCCGCAGCACCTTGCTCACGGTCATTTTCTTCTCGGCCGTAGCGCTGGCCATCGGCTATTGGATCTTTTTTCCGCCGGCGGCCCCGACAACGCCTGAGACCAGTGCGGCCCCGACCGCACAGAGTTCCCCAGCCGATCCCTCGAAAAGCAAGAAAGATTCAATTCGCCCGGACTAATTGCGCCGGCAAAATCTCTCGGAGGGACGGGCTTCCGCACGTCCCATTCTTTCGTGGGGATCAACGTTGTAGAGGCGCTTGTGCCAAGCGCCTAACCAAAACGACAGGCGCTCGCCGCGGCGAGCGCCTCTACATCCTGACCATCTCCAGCACCTTCTTCGCGGCGTTGTGGCCAGGAATGCCACTGACCGCGCCGCCGCGCTGGGCGCTCGAGCCGCAAAGGAATACATTCTCGTATTCCGTTTCGACGCCCCACGTGCCGGCCTGCTCCTCGTGTTGGGCAAAAGGAAAGGTCGGCGCCGTCTGGAAGATGTTGCCGTGGTAAAGGCCGAGCGCTTCTTCGATGTCGACGGGACTTTTGCCTTCGATGCAAAGACTGCCGTCCCGAGCCACCGCGAGGCAATCTTCCAACGGTTCCGCCAGCCACCCATTTAATCCTTCCACAAATTTTTCCTGGGTGCGCCGCCGCATCGTCGCGTTGTCCTCGGCGAACAACGGCCACGGCGTATCAAGGCCGAAGAGCGTCATGGTGTGGAACCCCTGCGCCCGCAGCTCGGGCGAGAGAATGCTGTCGTCGGTGAGCGTGTGGCAATAAACCTCTGACGGCAATTTGTCTGGCAGCCGCCCCGCCGAGGCCTGCTCGTAGCTCGCATTCATTTCCCCGTAGCCTTCGTCGATATGAAAAGTGCCGCAGAAGCCTTCGGTTTCAGCGTAACGGGTTGCCTTTAGCTTCGGCAAACGGCGCAGGAGCATATTGATCTTGAACACGGACCCTTCGTCCGTCGCATCCGGCTGATAAGGTTTGCCCAGCAGGCTGGCCAGTACGTTCAGGCCAAAATTCACGAGAAGAAAACGCGCCTCGACCGCGTGCGTTTTTCCGCCCAACTCAAACTCGACGCTCCGTTTCTTGCCAATGAGATCGAGAGCGCGAACGCTGACGCGCGTCAGCATCTCGGCGCCTCGCTGCCGGGCTGCCTGTTCCAGCGCGTGCGCCACGTGGCCCATCCCACCGACGGGCACTTTCCATTCGCCGGTCTTGTTGCCGATAAGGTGATAAAGGAAACATCGGTTCTGCAACAGCGTCTCATCATACGGATGCGTGAAGACGCCGATCTTCGCGTCGGTAAAGACCAGGCCGCGCACCAGATCGTTGTGCAAATAGCGCTCGATCGCGTGTCCAAGCGGCTCTTCCGCCAAGCCGCGCCAGGCTTCGCGGTGCGCGCCATCCACCTCGAAGCGGCGCCGGAAATCTTCCTTCGCGACCAGCGGCTCAAGCATCGTGTCCCAGACCTTTTCCGCAAAGATCCGCGACAAACCGTAAAACTTTTTCAGCTGCTCGAACTCCGTGTGATTTCCGGTTAACTCAAAAACCGACTGGCGGCTTGCGTCTTCCGAGTTGTTGCTCAGAAGCAAGCCATCGTGGCGACCGTTCTTCACGTAGGGCGTGAACGACCCGGTCGCACGTCTGCGCAACTCGAGATTCAACCCCAGATCGCGGATGATTTTCTCCGGAAACAGGCTGACGAGATAAGAGTAACGCGAGAGGTGAGCGTCGTAGTCAGGGAAGACCTTCTGCGAGGTCGTGGCCCCGCCGATGTAATCGTTCTTTTCCAGGAGCAGGACGCTCAATCCCGCGCCGGCCAAATAGGCAGCCGCTACCAGGCCGTTATGTCCCGCCCCGAGGATGACTACGTCGTATCGAGATTTCATTTTCCAAGCGGAGGATTCAACTCCAACCCGCCTACGCCGAAAGCTTGGGCGTGGCAAGCGCCCGACCACCGTCGCCCCACTCCGAGACCTCCCGTTGCCAAAAAAAGTGCGAAAATCGCAAATTCTTTTCAACTTCGGTTTGGGGACTCCGTATCCAGCTATGAAGAGCTCGTGTAACCCCCCGCATGAGCCCGACGAGATCCCGGGCCCAAATTTTCCCTCCCCCGGGAGATCTCTCGCCGCGCGAAAGCTCCGCGCAGCCAAATCCCCACGCCAGGTGGGACAGCAAGCGGATTCGCTCGAAATTCAGCTTTGAGGAATCGTGCTGGCAAATCGCCGGACGACCGCCAACTTGTAAGCAGACTATGATCGAAGATCGCATTCAGAAAATCGAAGCGCGACTGCAGGAATCCGCCAATATTCCAGACCCAGCCCGAACGGAGCTCTTGAAATTGCTCGCGGCGTTGAAGGAGGAAGTCCGCACCCTGGCCGAGAGCCATGAGGAAGATGCCCAAAGCATTGCCAGTTTTGTCGATGCCTCGGCCCACGAAGTCACGCGCGCCGAAAAGAAACCAAAACTGGTCGAAGCATCGCTCAATGGATTGACGGCATCAGTGGAGAACTTCGAAGCCTCCCATCCGAAACTGGCTGAAACGGTCAATCAAATTGCCGTCGTCCTGTCGAACATGGGAATCTGATGCGCGAAAGATCGCGAGAATCGTAGGGCAACCGCATCGGTTGCCGAACCGATTGACGGCAGGCGATGGCGCCTGCGCTACAATCACAATAGAAACGCGGTGGCGCCGAGCGCGACCCCGCCGGCTCCCAGGAGCATGCCGGCCACCCAAAATTTGTGCGACTGTCCCAGAATCGCGACGGAGCAAACGATCACTGCGATCTGGAGCAAGAGAGCGGCTTGGTCGCAGCGATCGTTGATCGCGGAAAAATGCTTGGCTTGAGCTACCAGGGCCTCCGCCTCTTTCTTAATCTCCCCCTTCTCGACGTCGTAACGCTGCGCGTCCTTCCCGAGCTGAACCGCCCGGTTCGTCGCGTCCTCCGAACGCTCCTCACTCGAGAGCCGCATGATCAGATCCCCATGCATCGCGGCCAACAGGGCCTTGGTGCTTTTCGCCTGAAAATAGTTCCATTGATCGGACGCTTCGCTGGTCCTGAGGATGGCGGAGGTCTTGGCGTTGTCGCCGAGGTTGGCCACGAAAGAAAGGCAGATCGCAATGATAGCGATGGTCAGCGCGACCCTTTTGTCGAATGGGTCTTTCGCTTCTGGAATTTCCGGGGCGTCTGGCATGCGAAGGTCCTAGCGATATCAGTGCCCGGGCGGAAATCAAGAAACCGAATCGTTCACTCGTAGCAATCGAGGTACTTGATCCCGGACCCGGTGTTGAAAATAACGATACGCTCCCCGGGTGCGAATATTTTCGCGTCCAGGAGTTTCCGCAGAGCCACAAAACAGGCGGCGCCTTCCGGCGCAACAAACAGCCCCTCCGCCAACCCAACCTCGCGCGTGATGCGGATCATCTCTTCGTCATCCACGGCTATGGCGCCGCCTTTGGATTCGCGCAGAATTTTAAGCATCAGGAAATCGCCAACCGCTTTGGGAACGCGAAGACCGGAAGCGCAGGTGTGGGCATTGGAAAATTCCACCGCACTCGCTTCTCCTGCCTCGAAGGCGCGCACGATCGGGGCGCAGCCGCTGGCTTGCACGGAGAACATCCGCGGCCGCGCGGATCCAATCCAGCCGAGGGCCTCCATCTCGTCGAAAGCCTTCCACATGCCGATGAGACCGGTGCCGCCACCCGTGGGATAAAGGATGACATCGGGCAGCACCCAGTCGAGCTGCTCCGCCAATTCGTAACCCAGCGTCTTCTTACCTTCGACCCGATAAGGTTCTTTGAGCGTGGACATATCGAACCAGCCTTCAGCCGCTTTACGTCGCGCGATCTCCGCGCCGCAATCGGTGATTAAGCCGTCAATCAGAACAACGTTCGCACCGAGTTCGCGGCACTCGATGATGTTGGCTCGCGGGGTATCGCGCGGCATGAAGATATGCGCCTCGATCCCGGCTCGGGCCGCATAGGCCGCCAGCGCCCCTCCCGCGTTTCCGGCCGTGGGGACGGCAAGCTTGGTGGCGCCAAGGTGTTTCGCCATGGAGACGGCAACCGCCATGCCGCGGGCCTTGAAGCTCTGTGTCGGGTTTTGCGCTTCGTCCTTGATCCAGAGATTCGAAACACCGATCTCACTGCCGAATCGCGCCGACCTGAGCAGCGGCGTCCCGCCTTCCCCGAGTGAGATCGGTTCAACCTCGGCCGGCAACGGCAGCACTTCTCGATAGCGCCACAACGATTTTTCGCGCTGCGCTAACACTTCACGTGAGAGCGCGTGTCCAACTGCGGCCAAATCGTAAACCGGGAAAAGCGGTTTCTGGCACGTCGTGCACAAATTTTGCAAACCCGACCACTCGTGATGAAGGCCGCACGACGTGCATTCAAGGTGCGTCAGGAACATTCGACCAATGGAGCGCATCTTTCCGCGTAGCGCACGCTCTGTCCCTCTCTTTCATTGAGCGTTGGACGTTGGGCGTTTGACGTTGGACGTTCTCCCCTTCCCTTCCTCATGGATGATCCTCACAAACCGCACCGCTCGTCCGACAATTTCGAGCGCGAGACCACCACCGACCTCGACGACGAGACCGCGGATCGTCCCAAGGGCCTCGCCCTTCACACCCGTATCCTGATCGGACTCGTCGTCGGCGTCGTCGCCGGCGTCCTCGCCAATTCCCTGCTCGGCGGCGACGATCCGCGCGTCGTCTGGGTCGTCTCGAATATCACGGAACCGATCGGCACACTCTTCCTCCGGCTCCTCTTGATGATCGTCATTCCGCTCGTCTTCTCATCGCTGGTCGTCGGCGTTGCCGGCATCGGCGACGTGCGTAAGCTCGGTCGCGTTGGCCTGAAATCTTTCGGCTACACTTTGGTGATCTCCGCAATCTCGGTCGTGATCGGCCTCACTCTCGCCAACACCATCCGCCCCGGCGAACGCATTGATGCCGAGACGCGCGACGGCCTTGAAGCCCGCTACGGCAGCGATGCCGCCAAACGCGTCGCCGACGCCACGAAGAAACCCGCCACGCCCGACTCCGCTCTGACGCAGGTCGTCAAGACCCTCGTCCCCTCGAATCCGGTCGCCTCCATCGCCGGCATCCGGGCCGGCGAAGAAAAACAGACCGACACGCCGGACATGCTTCATCTCATGCTTTTCGCCGTCCTGCTCGGCGTCGCTGCCACGCTCGTTAAGCCGGAAGTCGCCGCGCCCTTCCTTCGAGGTTTGCAGGGACTCTTCGAGATCTCCTGCAAGATCATCGACATCATCATGAAGGTCGCGCCTTACGCTGTCGCCTGCCTCCTCTTTAATAACACGGCCCGCTTCGGGCTCGATCTCCTCAACGCTCTCGGCTGGTTCTTCGTCACCGCGATGCTCGGATTTATCATCCACATGTT
>Ga0190272_10000417_pt1 | contig 22749 bp, 21 predicted proteins | sample Popmic504T_FD_133746 | JGI IMG/M metagenome (GOLD analysis project Ga0190272, IMG submission 133746) | Populus adjacent soil microbial communities from riparian zone of Shoshone River, Wyoming, USA - 504 T | ecosystem: Environmental > Terrestrial > Soil > Riparian zone | place: USA: Wyoming... | reverse complement strand
TGGCGGTCACGGCCGCCAGAGAGAGCAGGACCTTTTTCATGAGGCCATCCTTCCATGTCTGACGCCTCCACATCGGCGGCGTTGATGGCAGATAACCACCTGGCGCCTGAAGCCGGCCTGAGGCTCCGGTTGTTCGACGTTCAGGTTTCGGAACACCGCCGCCGCCCGCTCGTTGGCTCGCCATGGCCGCGTTCCCGATCCCCCTCGACACCGCTCCGATGGAGGCCAAGGCCCGCGACGAGTTGCCCACCGACCATGGCTGGCAGTTCGAGCCGAAGTGGGACGGCTTTCGCTGCCTGGCCTTCAAGGACGGCGACGACGTCGAGCTGATCGCCAAGTCAGGCAAGCCGCTGGGCCGCTACTTCCCCGAGATGGTCGCGGCGTTAGCCGGCCTACCGGCGAGGCGGTTCGTGCTCGATGGCGAGCTGGCCATTCCGGTCGCAAACTCGCTGTCCTTCGACGCCTTGCAGATGCGCCTGCACCCCGCTGAAAGCCGAGTGCGAAAGCTGGCTGCGGAGACGCCCTCCATCCTCATCCTGTTCGACTGCCTATACGACGAGGCGGGCGGGGTGCGGATAGATCAGTCGCTGGCGCAGCGGCGCGAGGCGCTGGAGGCGCTGTTCGAACAGGTCGGCCCGCATCCCTCGCTGCGCCTGACGCCGTTCACCCGTGACCCGGCCGAGGCGCGCCAGTGGCTCGACCGCGCCGGCGGCGCGCTGGACGGGGTGGTGGCCAAGCGGCTGGGCGGTCCCTACGTCCCCGGCGAGCGGGCGATGGTGAAGGTCAAACATCTGCGCAGCGCCGACTGCGTGGTTGGCGGTTTTCGCTACGCCAAGGATTCGAAGCTGGTCGCCTCGCTGCTGCTGGGACTGTTCAACGAGCAGGGCCAGCTGGATCACGTCGGCTTTACCGCCACCATCACCAATGCCGAGCGTCCCGCGCTGACCAAAAAGCTGGAGGCGCTGGCCGGGGGGACCGGGTTCACCGGCAAGGCCCCCGGCGGGCCCAGCCGCTGGACCACCGACCGCACCGCCGAGTGGACGCCGCTGAAACCGGAACTGGTCGTCGAGGTCCGCTACGACCATGTCACCGGCGACCGCTTTCGCCACGGGACCAAGCTGCTGCGCTGGCGGCCCGACAAGGCGGCGCATCAGTGCACCTTCGAGCAACTTCAGCTGGAGGCGGCGCCCGCGCTGCTGGCGTCTGAGATCTTCGCCTAAGCGGCGCAGGCCTGGAGGAAGCGCAGCAGGGCCGGCTCGCCGGCCTGGGCTGAGCGGCCGAACTTCTCGGCCAGCTCGCCCTTCTCGAAGGCCTCGATGACGCCCGGATGGATGTAGGACGAACGGCACACCGCCGGCGTGTTGCCCAGCAGCCCGGCGACGGCCTTCACGCAGACGGTGATCGTGTGCTTGGCTTCGGTTGGGCTGCCCGGCGCCTCCTGCATGGTCAGGGCGCGGGCCGCCTGCAGCGTGCCGGCCCAAGTGCGGAAATCCTTGGCCGTGAAGTCGCCGCCCATGGCTTCGCGCAGATAGGCGTTGACGTCGTTGGAGGTCACCGCCTGTGGCTGGCCGTCGTCGTCGACGTATTTGAACAGCCGCTGGCCGGGCAAATCCTGGCAGGCGCGGATGACGCGGGCCAGGCGGCGGTCGCGAAAGCCGGTCTTGTGGACCTTGCCGCTCTTGCCGCGAAACTCGAACACCGCGCCCTCGCTTACTGGACGGACGTGGCGCTTTTGCATTGTGGTCAGGCCAAAGCTCTTGTTCTGCTTGGCATATTCGTCGTTGCCGACGCGGATCAAGGTGGTCTCCAGCAGGCTGACGACCGTGGCCAGAACCTTCTCGCGAGGCAGGCCGCGCCTGCCCAGGTCGGCGGCGAGGCGCTTGCGCAGGCGGGGCAGGGCGCGACCGAAGGCGATCATCCGCTCGTACTTGTGGCTGTCGCGAACCTGACGCCAGCTGTCGTGATAGCGGTACTGCTTGCGCCCCTTCACGTCGCGGCCGGTGGCCTGGATGTGCCCGTCCGGATCGGGGCAGATCCAGACGTTGATCCAGGCGGGTGGGATGGCCAGCTTGCGAATACGCTCCAGCGTCGCTTCGTCGGTGACCGGCTCGCCGTCGGGGTCGAGATAATCGACGCCGCGCGCCGTCCCCCGGCGGGTGATGCCCGGGTCGCGGTCGTCGACGTAGATCAGCCCGGCGGCTTCGGCCACCAGCGGCATGTCGGCGACATCGCCCGCCATTCAGGCATTCTCCCTCTTCGCGGTTCTGCGCCGCCAGAGCCCAACGTGGTAGGGACCGGCCAGTTGCCGCCGCCAGCTTGGACCGCATGAACTATCGCCACGCCTTCCACGCCGGGAACTTTGCCGACTTGGTCAAGCACGCGGCGGTCACGCTGATGTTGCGCGAACTGACGGCCGGGCCTCGGCCGCTGACGGTGATCGACACCCACGGCGGGGCAGGGGTCTATGAGCTCGACTCAGAGATGGCGGTGAAGTCGGGCGAGGCGGCGGTCGGGATCGGGAGGCTGATGGCCGACGCCGACGCACCGCCGGGCCTGACGCCGCTGAAGCAGGCGGTGGCGGCGTTCAACGGCGGCCCCCTGGAGCGTTACCCCGGCTCGCCGGTGCTGATCGCGCGGGCGCTGCGGCCAAGAGATCGGCTGATCACCTGCGAAATCCATCCCCAGGACCAGGCGCTGCTGGCGCGGGCGATTGCCGCCTATCCCAATGCCAAGGCAGTCGATGCGGACGGCTACGCGACCGCGGCGCGGGAGGCGCCGGCGGACGGGCCGCTGCTGGTGCTGATCGATCCGCCGTTCGAGCGGCCGGACGACTACGAGCAGGCGGCGGCTGCCATGGGTTCTATCCTGCGCCGCAACCGCGCGGCCGTGGTGGCGGTGTGGCTGCCGCTGAAGGACTTGGAAACCTTCGACGCCTTCCTGCGCCGCATCGGGTCGCTGGCGACCGGCGCGCTGGTGGTCGAGGCCCGGCTGCGGCCGCTCATCGATCCGATGAAGATGAACGGCTGCGTGCTGGTCATCGCCAACCCGCCCGCCGGTCTGGCCGAACCGCTGACGAAAGCCTGCGAGTGGGTCGTGGCGGCGGTTGGTGAAAAAGGCGGCGCCGCGCGGGTGTGGACGCCGCGCGGCTGACAAAGTTCTTTCGCACTTGCGAAATACAGCTCATTATATGCTGCATTGCAACATGGCCGCTGCGGCCAGCAGCTAGGAGCTGAGCGATGGAAAAGCTTTCCCTGCCGGAGTTTGACGGCGAGCGGGCGATGCACCTCTCGCTGGGAGCAGCGGCGGCGCCGCTGTGGTTCGTATACGTCGGCGCCGGCGCGGCGGGGGCGGCCTACTACTGGCTGACCCGGTGGCGGTCGGCGACCAATCTCGAAGCGATGGTGAACTTCTTCGACACCTCGGCGGCGCTGACGGCCCAGACTGTCGCCGTTACGGCCGAGACCGTTGAGGCCGCCGAAGTCGTCGCCGAAACGGTCGAACCCCTCATCGAGGCGATGCCGGAGCCGGTGGCGCAAGTCGCCGCCGCTGTCATTCCCGAGCCGGTCGCGATCCCCGCGCCCGAGCCCGACGACCTGACCGTGCTGGTCGGCATCGGGCCCAAGCTGGCTGCCTCGCTGGCGGCGCGCGGCGTCACCCGCTACGCCCAGATCGCCGCCTTCACGCCCAAGAAGATCGCCAGGCTCGACAAGGACATGAAGCTGATGGGCCGCATCGGGCGCGACGCCTGGGTGGCGCAGGCCAAGCGGCTGACTGCTCCAGCCTAAGAGACGGGGGAGCCGCCACGCCGCGCAAGCGTTTGCTTGTGCATGAGCAGGGAACTTGCCCACAGCGCCTGGCGCTCGGCCGAACAGATTAAGCGCCTCTCCGACCGGGTAGTCGGCGTCGGCCCCGTCGGCGTTGGCCTGGACGGGCTGCTGTCGTGGGTGCCGGGCGCCAACGCGGTTTACAGCGTCGCGGCGGGCGGCTTCTTGATCGCCGCCGCCATACGCGCCAAGGCCGGGCCGAAAACGCTGGCCAAGATGGGCGCCTACCTGCTGGCCGACAGCGCCACCTCCGCCGTGCCGGTGGTGGGCTGGACCATCGACCTTCTCTTCCCTGGTCACCTGATGGCCGCCAAGGAACTGCAAAAGGACATCGAGGCGCGCCACGGGCTGCCCGACGGGGTCGACGACCCCAGGCTGCGCAAGAAACGCTGGTGGTCGGGCCGCACGCCGGTCCGGGCGCCCTAGGACGCATCTGGGCTTTTCTGAACAAAACTTCATGTGTCGGCCGATTGCCGGGCGGCGCAGCTTGTCGGATAACGGCGTCATTCGGATCTGGGGAGGTCCCGGTGTCGCTTATCGCTGATCTCGTCGTCACCTCGGCCGCGGCCGCCTTCGCGCACTTCGGCGTAACCCTGGACGTGCCCGAGCGCCAGCCGCCGCGCATCGAGCGCACCGTCGCCCGCACAGTGGCGCGCAAGCCACAGTCGGGCATTCAGTCCTCCGACTGCCCTGACGAACAGCAGGCCCATCAGCCCGCCGTTCACCGTATCTAGGCCCTGATCCGGCGGCTGCCTTAACCGGCTTTGCTCATCGAGGGTTTTGCCGCTAGTTTTCGGCCAGCGCGCGAAGACGGGGATCGGCGCGCCATCCCCTTTGAAATCCTTCCCCGCGGCGTTCCGCATGAAGCCCAGCAAGCGCCCGCCGCTCGCTTTCACCACCGCCACCGAAGAACCGGTCGCCGGGATGGCCTCCGTGGAGATACCTGTTCTCCAACCGGCGGCGTTCGGCGCAAAGGCCAAGCCCGTGCGCGAGCCGGCCGGTTGGCCGATCTATCTGGTCGCTTTTTCGGCCACGGTGGCCTGGGCGGTGATCGCCTATGCCGTCAGCTACCAGCGTGGCGCGCCGTCGCTCGATGATCCCTTCGCCCTGACCGTGCTGGTCATGCTGGCGGTGGGGCCGGTGGTGCTGATCTGGGTTGCGGCCTATCTCCTGCATCAGGGCGTAAGGCTGGCGGCCGAGGCGCGCCGCGGACGCGAACTGGCCGACACGCTTCTGGCTCCCGCCGCCCTGGCCTCGTCGGAAGCCGGTTCGGTGATCGAGGCGGTGCGCCGCCAGATCGAGGAAGCTTCCGCCGCCGCGACCCAGGCGCGGGAGGTAATGGCCTCGCTGCGCGGCACGCTGGCCACGGAGACCGAGCGCCTCAACGAGGCCGCCGCCCTGTCGACCCGCACCGCCGCCGAGACCGCCGAAAGGCTGGCCGCCGAGCGTGGCAAGCTGGACGGGCTGACGTCCGGCCTTGGGGCGCAGGCCGCCGCCATCACCGGCGCCGCCGACCGCGCCGCCGAAGTCACCGCCGCCGCGGGACAGGCCACGGACGGCGCCCGCACAGCCAGCGAAGACCTCGCGCGCCATGTGGCCCGGCTGGAGACCGCGGGAGCCAGCGTCGGCGAACAGATGCGCGCCGTCGAGCATGAGCTGGCCCAGCAGCGCGCCGCCCTCCTCGAACTGGCTGAACGCCTGCGCGGCGAGCAGCAGGGCTTCGCCACCGAGGCCGACACCCGTATTTCGCGTCTGGGAGAGCTTGTCGCCCAGTCGCGCACCGCCACCGCCGAAGTCAGCCAGACCGCCCAGCAAGGCGCGGAGGCGATCCAGCACCTCACCGCCGCCGCCGCCGAACGCTTCAACGAACTGACCCAGGCCGCCCGCCTCGAACGCGAGGCGCTGACGCTGGCGGCGCAGGGCTCCATCGGCCAGATCACCGCCGCCGCCCAGGACGCCCGCCGCGCCGCCGACAGCCAGGCCGAAGCCGCCCAGGCCCGCGTCGAGCTGATCAACGAAGCGGCCTTCGAGGCCGGCAAGAAGGCCGACGCCGTGTTCGAGCAGCGCCTGACCCAGGCGCGCGGCCTGATCGAGCAGTCGTCGGAGATGGTCGACCTGGCCGGCGAGAAGGCCCGCCAGCGGCTGGAGGGCTGGATGACGGCGGCCCGCTCGACCATCACCGAGGTTGAACGGATGCTGGCCAGCATCTCCGAACGCGCCGAGTCGCTGCCGGGTGAGGCGCAAACCCGCGCCGAGGCGCTCCGCGTCTCCATGGAGCAGAGCCTTGGCGACCTGCTGGCCTCGGCCCGCACCGCCTCGGAGGAGACCAAGGCCCTCGACGCCGCCTTCCAGCAGCGGGTGCGGGCCAACTACGAGATGCTCAGCGAAGCCGTGCGGCTGATGGGCCTGGTGGCCGGAGAACCCGCCCAAAAGACCCAGGCGCAGCCCCAGGCGCCGGTCCCTGACCCCGCCCAGCCCGCTCCCAGTTTGCGGCGCCTTCGCCTGACTCCCGTCGCCACCAACGAGGAGTTCCGCGGCGCGCTCGAAACGGCCGGCGCGCCCACCCCATCGCAGGAAAGCCTCGGCTGGAAAGGCCTGCTGGACTCGCTCGACCGCGACGGCGCCGATCCGGAGCATCTGACCCAGCGCATGGTGGCCGAGATCAAGACCATGGGTATCGACACCGCCGCCCTGCTGCCCAAGCCGAAGATCGACGAGATCGCCGCCGCCGTACAGACAGGCGACGCTTCCGGCGCCGTTGAGGTGGTCCGCGCCATCGCCGCCGCGCCGATCGAGCGGTTGTCCGCCCGTCTGTTCGCCGACGCCGCCCTGCGGGGGCAGGCGGAGCGCTATCGGCGGCGCTTCTCCGACATGCTGCGCGACGCCGCCGAGCGCGATCATCAGGGGTTCCTGGTCGGCTCCCTGCTGGCCTCGGACGAGGGCCGCGCCTGGCTGCTGCTCGACGCCGCCGCCACTCGTCGCGCTTAAGCCTTCATTCGAAACACCTTTTTGCGAAACTGCGCCGCAAACCCATGGGTTGATACGGTATGAAACACGTACTCAGTCCCCACGAACGCTACCTTGTCGTGCGAGCGAAGGAAGGCTGGTCGGTTAATCTCGGCGCCGATACGCTCAACGTTTACTCGACGCGCAAGGACGCCCAGGAAGCGGCGGTGCTGCATGTGGACGCCGCCCTTTCGGACGGTCGCAGCGCCGACTGGCTGGACGTCGGCGAGGATCGTTCCGAAGGCGTCGTCTGAGCCCTTTTCCCTTACCCCGCCGGCGTTCTAAGGTGCGGTGGGGTTTGGGGTCAGGGGTTCATGCAGCGCCTTAGCGAGATTGATCTGCCGGCGCTCGCGCCCGGCGTACCTCGCTGGGTGGTCGACCTGGCCACGGCGGTGTTCTGCTTTGGCCTGATGGTGGCCATTCGAATCCCTCTGCAGGCCGTCATGCCAGGCGCCGCGCCTTTCGCGCTGCTCTATCCGTTCGGACTGATCGCGACCCTGCTGTCCAGCTGGCGGGCCGGGGCCCTGACCTTCTTCGGCGGGTGGCTGGCCTCCTGGTACTTCGTCATGCCGCCGATGGGTTTTGAACTGCTGAGCGAGGTGGACGCCTGGCGGATGATCATCGTGGCCTTTTCCGGCGTGCTGACCCTGCTGGTGGCGCATCTGTTCAAGGATTCCGCCCGCCGCGGCGCCTCTGAGCGCGCCGCCAAGTTGGAGGAGCGCGAGCTGCTGCTGCGCGAACTGAACCACCGGGTGACCAACAACTTCGCCATGGTCGCCAGCTTGCTGCAGATGCAGGCTACCCGCACCGCCGAGCCTGCCGCCAAGCAGGCGCTGGCCAGCGCCCTGAACCGGGTGATGAGCATCTCGCAGGCCCACCGCAACCTCTACGCCGCCGGCCATGACATGGGCCGGGTGGACATGGAGGTTTATCTCCGCGACCTGTGTCGCAACCTGGCCGAGGCGCTGTTCCTGGGCGACATCGTCGTGCTCGAATGTCACGCCGCGCCGGCCTCGATGGAACGTGACAGGGCCGTGGCCATCGGGCTGGTGATCAACGAGCTGGTCACCAACGCCGCCAAGCACGCCTTCACCGAGGGGCGCGGCGGGCGAATCCAGGTTTCATTCCAGCCGCACGGACAGCGCTGGCGACTGGTGGTCAGCGACGACGGCAAGGGTCTGCCGCCTGAATTCAACCAGTCGCGCAACGGCCTGGGCCGCGGCCTCGTTGAAGCCTTTGCCCGCCAGGCGAAGGGAGAGCTGTCGGTCGGCGACGGCCCCGGCGCCACATTCGTTCTTGATCTCAAGCCCTAGAGGCCCATGGCCATTTCTCTGACGCCCCAGACCCGTTCCTCCGGCGCGGGGCCGACCAGTCGCCACGTCGGTGAGAACGTGCGCTTCCTCGACCGGCTGCTGGGCGAGGCCATCGGCTATCTCGACGGTGACGAGGCCGCGGCCCTGGTGGAAAAGGCCGCACGGGCCGCCGCCAGTCCCGACGACGAGAACCTCGAGACGCTGTTCGATCAGCTTTCCAGCGACCAGACGCTGTTCCTGGCCCGGGCCTTCGCCTGTCACTCGATGCTCGCCAACATCGGTGAGGATGTCGCCGGCCGCCGCCGCCACGCTGAAGACGACGCCGCGCCCGATAATGACCGGCCGCCAACGCTGACGGCGGCTGTGGAGATGCTCGGTCGCTCCGGCGTTGCGCCAGCGGACATAGAGGCGGCGCTGGCGGCGATGGACGTCTCGCCGGTGCTCACCGCCCACCCAACCGAGGTGCGGCGGCGGGCGGTGGTGGATCGCGAGGCTGAGATTTCGCGGCTGATGGCGCTGCGCCGCCACCACCTGCCGCCGAGCGTTGAGGCCCGCATCCGGGGCGACCTTTTACGTGAGATCGGCCTGCTCTGGCGCACCCGGCTGCATCGGCCGCAGAAGATCACCCCCGCCGACGAGATCCGCAACGCGCTGGCCATCGTCCGCGACTCCATGCTGCCGGCGCTGGTCGAGCTCTACGAGATGTGGGGCGAGCGGCTGGGCGATGGTCCCGACACTCCGCTCAAGCTCGGCTCATGGCTGGGCGGCGACCGCGACGGCCATCCGGGCGTCGATGGCGAGACGCTGCGTCTGGCCCTACGCTCGCAGGCGCGGCTGATCTTCAACTTCTATGCCGACGAGGTCCGGCGGCTATGGTTCGACCTGGCGGTGTCGGCCGAGCTATCCACCGTATCGGACGATCTCAAGCAGCTTGCGGGCGGCGCGCCCGAGATTTCGGTGCATCGGCAGGACGAGGTCTATCGCCAGGCGCTGGAGGCGATCTACGACCGCCTGTCGGCCACCGCCAACCTGCTGGCCGGCGGCAGTTTCGCCACCAAGTCGGACCCTTACGCGGCCGCCGCCGACTTCATCGCCGATCTGGAGGTGGTGCGCGCCTCCCTCGCCGAGCATTTGGGCGACAAGCTGGTCGGATCGCGGCTGCGGACCCTGCTGCGGGTGGCCCGGGCCTGCGGCTTCCACCTGCTGGCCATTGACCTGCGCCAGAACGCCGACGTGCACGAGCGGGTGCTGAGCGAGCTGTTCGCGCGCGCAGGCGGGGAGGGCGACTACCTGGCCCTCGACGAGGACGCCCGCACGGCGCTGCTGCTGGCCGAGCTTGGCCACGAGCGGCCACTGCGTTCTCCCTTCGCCACATACTCCGATGAGACGGCGCGCGAACTGGCCATCCTCGACGCCGCTGCCGAGGCGGTGCGGCTCTATGGCGAAGAGGCGCTGGGAGCGTACGTCATCTCCAAGGCCGCCACCGTGTCGGACATGCTGGAGGCGCTGGTGCTCCTCAAGCAGGCCGGCGTCGTCGCCTGCGGCGAGCAGCCCTACTCGGCCGTCCGCATTGCGCCGCTGTTCGAGACCATCGGCGACCTGGAGCAGGGGCCGGCTGTCCTGCGGCAATGGCTGGCCCTGCCGATCTCGCGCTGCGTGCTCAGCCAGCCGCCGGTGCAGGAGGTCATGCTCGGCTATTCCGACTCCAACAAGGACGGCGGCTACGTCGCCTCGCGCCGGGGCGTGGCGCGGGCCTCCTCGGCCCTGGCCGCCGAGTGCCGCTCGGCGGGCGTGGGCCTGCAGCTGTTCCACGGCCGTGGCGGCTCGGTCGGCCGTGGCGGCGGTCCGGCGGCCGAAGCGGTGCTCGCCCAGCCGGCCGGCACGGTGCAGGGCCGCATGCGGATGACCGAGCAGGGCGAGATGATCGCCCGCCGCTATGGGGACCAGCCCACCGCTCGCCGCAACCTCGACGGCCTGGTGGCCGCCGTGCTGATGGCCAGCCGCAAGCAGGCGGGGGAGGGCGGCGCGGCCGCCGATGCGGCGCTCGACAAGCTGGCGACCCATTCCTTCGCCGCCTACCGCCAGCTGGTCTACGAGACGCCGGGGTTCGAGGACTTCTTCTGGTCGGCCACGCCCATCGCCGAGATCGTTGGCCTCAACATCGGCAGCCGCCCGGCGTCGCGAACCCAGAGCCGCCGCATCGAGGACCTGCGCGCCATCCCCTGGGTGTTCAGCTGGTCGCAGGCCCGCTTCATGCTGCCCGGCTGGTATGGCTTTGCCGGCGGCGCGCAGCGGGCGGGGCTGTCGGCGTTGCAGCTGCGCGACACCGTCGGCGAGGACGACTTCTTCGCCACCCTGCTGTCCAACATGGAGCTGGCGCTGGCGCAGGCCAACATGCCGATGGCCGCCAAATATGCCGCGCTCTGTCCTGACGCCGAGCTGTCGGCCCGCCTGTTTGGCGAAATCCGCCGCGAGCACGAGCAGGCCAGCGCGCTGGCGCTGGCCATCCGGGGCGGGACGCGGCTGCTAGACAACCATCCTGACCTGGCCGAGTCCGTGGAACTGGCGGCGGCCGCCGTCGACCCCCTCAACCACCTGCAACTGGAGCTGCTGTCACGCCGCCGCGCGGGTGACGAGGACGAGCAGGTGCGGCTGGCCATCCAACTGACGGTGGCGGGCGTCGCCGCCGGGCTGCGCAATACCGGCTGATGTGCCTTTGCGCGGCGCGGTCAGGCGCCGTAATCCGATGGCCTGGCTTCCGAGGAGACCGCCGTGGCGCTTGATGCCGAGACCCGCGACCAGCTGATCGACACCGTCCGCCGCTTCGTCACCGAACGCCTGCGCCCCATCGAGGCGCAGGTCGCCGAGGGCAACGAGGTGCCCGAGGCGGTGATCGCCGAGATGCGTGGCCTGGGCCTGTTTGGCCTATCCATCCCCGAGGAATACGGCGGCCTGGACCTCTCCATGGAGGACGAGTGCCTGGTCATCTTCGAGATGGGCAAGACCAGTCCGGCCTTCCGCTCCGAGTTCGGCACCAACGTCGGCATCGGCAGCCAGGGCCTGGTGATGTTCGGCTCGCCTGAGCAGAAGGCGAAGTACCTGCCCGGCATCGCGACCGGCGAGATCGTCACTTCGTTCGCCCTGACCGAGCCGGAGGCCGGTTCCGACAGCGCCGCGGTGCAGACCCGGGCCCGCCGCGACGGCGACGGCTATGTACTGGACGGGACCAAGCGCTACATCACCAACGCCGGCAAGGCCGGGCTCTTCACGGTGATGGCCCGCACCAACCCCGAGGCCAAGGGCGGAGCCGGCGTCTCGGCCTTCCTGGTGCCGCGCGACCTGCCGGGCGTCACCGTAGGCAAGCCCGAGAAGAAGATGGGCCAGCACGGGGCCCAGATCCACGACGTCATCTTCGACGGCGTTCGCGTGCCGGCCGAAAACCGGCTGGGCGGGGAGGGCGAGGGCTTCAAAGTCGCCATGCAGGTGCTCGACAAGGGACGCCTGCACATCGCCGCCCTCTGCGTGGGGGTAGCCGAGCGCCTGTTGGCCGACTGCGTGGCCTATGCCGCCGAACGCAAGCAGTTTGGCCAGCCCATCGCCGGCTTTCAGCTGATCCAGGCGATGATCGCGGACTCCAAGACTGAAGCGCTGGCCGCCCGGGCGCTGGTGCTCGAATCCGCCCGCAAACGCGACAGCGGCCGATCAATTGTGCTGGAAGCGGCGGCGGCCAAGCTGTTTGCGTCGGAAATGGTGGGCCGCGTCGCCGACCGGGCGGTGCAAATCTTCGGCGGCGCCGGATATGTGGCGGACCACGGGATCGAAAGGCTGTACCGCGACGTTCGTATTTTCCGGATCTACGAAGGAACCAGCCAGATTCAGCAGCTCGTGATCGCTCGCGAAACGCTGAAGAACGGCGGGTAGTCAGGTGCAAGGGGCGGACAGGGTTGCTCCCGTCCTTCCGCCCGTCTAGGCAGGGGCAGGGCTGCGCAAGGGCGAGTCATGGGCCACGCGAGATGGCCTGGGCGCCTTTTATTGTACAAGGAGACGCCGGATGGGCGGCGAACTGGCTATCCCAGGGCTGGGTGAGGCCCCGACCAAACACCGCGGACTCATCCAGTGGGTCGGCGAGATCGCGGCTCTGACCAAACCTGACCGCGTCCATTGGTGCGACGGCTCCGACGCCGAATGGGAGCAGCTGACGACCCAATTGGTCGAGGCCGGCACGCTCAAGCGGCTCAATCCCGCCAAACGCCCCAACTCCTTCTATGCCGCCTCCGACCCGCGCGACGTGGCGCGGGTGGAAAGCCGCACCTTCATCTGCTCCAACGAGCGCGAGGACGCCGGTCCGACCAACAACTGGGTCGAGCCGGAGGAGATGCGCCAGACGCTGCGGCCGCTGTTCGACGGCTGCATGCGCGGGCGGACCATGTATGTGGTGCCCTTCTGCATGGGGCCGCTCGGCTCGAAGATCAGCGCCCTGGGCGTAGAGATTACCGACAGCGCCTATGTGGCCATCTCGATGCGGGTGATGACCCGCATGGGTAAGGGGGCGCTGGAGATGCTGGGCGAGGACGGCTTCTTCGTGCCGGCGGTCCACTCGCTGGGCGCGCCGCTCGACGCTGGCCAAGCCGACGTGTCGTGGCCCTGCAACCCGGAAAAATACATCGTCCACTTCCCCGAGACGCGGGAGATCTGGTCCTACGGCTCCGGCTACGGCGGCAACGCCCTGCTGGGCAAGAAGTGCTTTGCGCTGCGCATCGCCTCGGTCATGGCCCGCGACGAAGGGTGGCTGGCCGAGCACATGCTGATTCTCAAGCTGACCTCGCCGCAGGGCCAAGCTCGCTACGTCGCCGCAGCCTTCCCCAGCGCCTGCGGCAAGACCAACCTGGCCATGCTGCAGCCGACCGTGGCCGGCTGGAAGGCCGAGACCATCGGCGACGACATCTGCTGGATGCGCTTTGGCGAGGACGGCCGCCTTTACGCCATCAATCCGGAGGCGGGCTTTTTCGGCGTCGCGCCGGGGACGGGCCTGAGCACGAACCGCAACGCCATCGAGGCGCTGCACGCCAACTGCGTCTTCACCAACGTCGCCCTGACCGATGACGGCGACGTGTGGTGGGAAGGCCTGACCGATGAGCCGCCGGCCCACCTGATCGACTGGAAGGGCCGCGACTGGACGCCGGACTCGCCCGAGCCCGCCGCCCACCCGAACGCCCGCTTCACCTCCCCCGCCGACCAGTGCCCGGTGATCGCGCCCGAGTGGGACGACCCCAAGGGCGTGCCGATCTCCGCCATCCTGTTCGGCGGCCGCCGCGCCTCGGCGACGCCCCTGGTCACCGAAGCCTTCGACTGGAAGCACGGGGTCTTCCTGGCCTCCAACGTCGCCTCCGAAGGCACGGCGGCGGCGGAGAACAAGCTGGGCGAGCTGCGCCGCGACCCGTTCGCGATGCTGCCTTTCTGCGGCTACAACATGGGCGACTATTTCGGCCACTGGCTGGACATGGGCGAGAGCGCCGAGGACCCCGCCAAGCTGCCGCGCATCTATTTCGTCAACTGGTTCCGCAAGGACGAGAACGGCAAGTTCGTGTGGCCGGGCTTTGGCGAGAACAGCCGTGTTCTCAAATGGATATTCGAACGTCTTGAAGGCAAGGCCGACGCTCGTCCGACCCCGATCGGCAACCTGCCGACACCGCAGTCGCTGGACACCACCGGCATTGGCCTGACCGACAAGCAGCTGGAGCTGCTGCTGTCGGTGGATGCCGAGGTCTGGAAGCAGGAGGCGGCGCTGATTCCGGCCTTCTACGAGACCTTCGGCGACCGGTTGCCGCAGCGGCTGTGGGACGAGTTCGATGCGCTGATGGAGCGGTTGGGAGAGGCCCCTTTGAAGCGGGCGGCCGCTAGCGCCGCCGTCTCCGCCACCAAGGTCGTCAGCCCGGCCTGAGTGGCGCCAAAGCCGCAGTCACGAGAACGTTTAAAGGCGCAGCCCTCTGGCTGCGCCTTTTCCACAGATTAGCATTTGAGTTCCTATTGACATTGATGTCGATGTCAGTTGCTATCACCTCAGCCGCGGGCGTTCGCCGTCAACGCGGTAATTAAGGGTAGGAACGCTTCGACGAGTTTGGCCGCCAGCTGGCCGCGCTCGAAACGCGCAGGAAGGATTGGCCGCTGGGGGGTGGCTCCCTTCTTCGCGCCGGCTCAAGCCGGGCTTCGTCGAGTGCTCCTAGTCTTCATCCCTTGGCGGTACGCCAAGGACCAGGGCGATCCGGTTCATCCCGGGGGCTCGCCGCAAGGGTTGGGGGACCTGAGCGGCAACGACGGCGGTTCCGCTCTTCGGGGGAAGGGCGGGACACCTCCTCCGGGCCGAACCCTCTCTCGGTCCAGATCTCGAGGCGGCGGAGCAATCCGCCGCCTCTTCTTCTTTCAAGCCAGCACTTTACGAACCGCGCCAGTCAGCCGCTGCAGGTCGGCGTCGTCGATGATGAAGGCGGGGGTCAGATAGACGACCTTGCCCATTGGCCGAATCCACACGCCTTCCTCGGCCAGGCGGGCGCAGAGCGCGCCGGCGTCAACCGGCTCAGCCATCTCCACCACGCCGATGGCGCCCAGGGTCCGCACGTCGACGACGCCGGGCAGCTGGCGGCAGGGTTCCAGCCCCTCCGCAAGCGCGCCGGATATCCGCGCCACCTGCCGCGCCCACTCGCCATCCTCGAACAGGTCCAGCGACGCGCCGGCGGCCGCGCAGGCCAGCGGGTTGGCCATATAGGTCGGGCCGTGCATGAGCGCCGCGCCCGCATCGTCCGACCAGAAGGCCTCGAACACCCGGGTGGAGGCGATGGCGGCTGACAGGGGCAGGGTGCCGCCGGTCAGCGCCTTTGAGAGGGTGACGATGTCCGGCTCGATTCCGGCCTGCTGCATGGCGAAGAGGGAGCTGGTGCGGCCAAAGCCGGTGAATATCTCGTCGAAGATCAGCAGCACGCCATGCTTGTCGGCCAGCATCCGCAGCGTCTTCAGCACGTCCGGCGAATGCAGCAGCATGCCGCCCGCACCCTGCACCAACGGTTCGACCAGAATGGCGGCGATCTCGTGCGAGCGGGCGGCCAGCAGGGCGTCCATCGCGGCGGTTGAGGCATCGTCCGTCGGCAGCCCCGCGATGACCTGCGAGGGCATCACGCCGGCGAACAGGCTGTGCATGCCCTCCTCGGGATCGCACACCGTCATCGTCGCCAGCGTGTCGCCGTGATAGCCGCCGCTAAAGGCCAGGAAGCGGGTGCGGCCCGCCACGCCCTGGTTGATCCAGAACTGCAGCGCCATCTTCATGGCGATCTCGACCGCCACCGAGCCCGACTCGGCGAAGAAGACATGGTTCAATTGACCAGGCAGAAGGCTGGCGAGGCGCGCCGCCAGCCGGTAAGCGGGTTCATGCGCAAGGCCGCCGAACATGACATGGGGCGCAAGCTCCAGCTGGCGGCGCACGGCGGCGGCGATGTGGGGATGATTGTAGCCATGGCAGGCGGTCCACCAGGAGGCGATGCCATCCACCAGCTCACGCCCGTCCTCCAGCACGATGCGGGCGCCGTAGGTGCGCGCCACGGGCAGCGGGGCGGGGGCGGTCTTCATCTGGCAGTACGGTCGCCAGACGTGCGCCGCGCCCTGCGTGAACCAATTGGGCTCAGTCATGGTGTCTCCTTCGCCGGTGGTGGTAGGCGCAGCCATGGATAGCCTGCAAGCCTTCGCTTCGGCCAAGATCGCCGCGCTGGAGGCCGGCAGCCTGATGCGCCGCCTGCGGCCGACCAGCCGGGGCGCTGCCTCGGTGCTGGAGCGCGACGGCCGGCGGCTGGTCTCGTTTTCCTGCAATGATTACCTCGGCCTGTCGCAGCACCCGGCCGTAAAGGCGGCCGCCCGCGAGGCCATCGAGGTCCACGGCGCCGGCGGCGGGGCTTCGCGGCTGGTCACCGGGGATCATCCGCTGCTTGGCGTGCTGGAGGCGCGGCTGGCGCGGCTGAAGGGCACGGAGGCGACCTGCGTGTTCGGTTCCGGCTACTTGGCCAACACCGGCGTCATCCCGACATTCGCCGGCCCGGGCAGCCTGGTGCTGATCGACGAGCTGGCCCACGGCTGCATCTGGGCGGGCGCCAAGCTCTCGGGCGCCAAGGTGCTGGCCTTTCGGCACAACGACACCGGCCACCTGGCTGAGCTGCTGGACGAGCACCGCGCCGCCGCCGACCGCGCCATCGTCGCCACCGACGGCGTCTTCTCCATGGACGGCGACATCGCTCCCCTGGGTGAGCTGTCGAGGCTGTGCGCCGCGCATGACGCCTGGCTGCTCAGCGACGACGCCCATGGCGTGGGCGTGCTGGGGCAGGGCAGGGGCTCGGCGGCGCTCTATCCGGACGCCGACATCCCGCTGCAGATCGGCACCCTGTCCAAGGCGCTGGGCGGCTATGGCGGCTATCTGTGCGCCTCGCAGGCGGTGGTCGATCTGGTCAAGGCCCGCGCCCGCACCTTCGTCTATTCGACCGCCCTGCCGCCGGCCAGCGCCGCCGCCGCCATCGCCGCGCTGGAGGTGATCGAGGCCGACCCGACCCTGTGCGAACGTCCCCTCGTCATGGCCCGCCGGTTCACCCGCGCCCTGAACCTGCCGGCCGCCAAGAGCGCCATCGTGCCGGTGATCATCGGCGAGGCGGCCGAGGCGCTGGCCGCGTCCGAGGCGCTGGAGGCGCAGGGCTACCTCGTCACCGCTATCCGCCCGCCGACGGTGCCGGCCGGGACGGCGCGGCTGCGGGTGACCTTCAACGCCGGGCATACGGCCGAGCAGGTCGACCACCTCGCCGCCCTGATCGCGCCCCTGCTGCGGAGCGCCCCATGCCGGCCTTGATCGTCACCGGTATCGGCACCGACATCGGCAAGACCTACGTCAGCGCCTCGCTGATAAGGGCGCTGCGGGCCGGCGGCGTGGCGGTGGACGCCTTCAAGCCGGTGCTCAGCGGCTTCGATCCGGCGCAACCCACTCAGAGCGACGCCGGCGTCTTGCTGACCGCGCTGGCCCGGCCGGTGACGGCTGAGACCATCGAGGCGATGACGCCCTTTCGCTACGCCGCGCCGATGTCGCCGCCGCTGGCCGCCGCGCGGGAGGGGCGCTCCATCCGCTTTGCCGAGGTCGCCGGCGCCTGCCGCGAGCGCATGGCCGACGCCGGCCGGGCGCTGCTGCTGATCGAGGGGGCGGGCGGGGTGATGTCGCCGCTCAGCGACGGGGCCACGGTGCTGGACCTCATCGAGGCGCTGGCCGCGCCCGTGCTGCTGGTCACCGGCAGCTACCTGGGGGCCATCAGCCACACCCTGACCGCCGTCGAGGTGATGCGCCGCCGGGGCGTCACCATCCGCGCCATCGTCATCAACGAGAGCACCGAACCCGGCTCCACGGCCGAGGAGTTGCACGAGACGCTGCGGGTGATGGCCGGCGGCGTGCCGGTGGTCGACGTGGCGCGCGGCGGCGAAGTCCCCGAAGAGCTGCTGCGGCTGATATTCTAGGCGGCGCGGGCCGCGCCCCACTCGTTCCAGCCGGCGATGCGCGGCGTGCCGGGCAGGTACATGCTGTTCACCTTAGCCACGACGAACCCCGCCGCCTCGATGGAGCGGGCGACTGGCCTGGTCAGGTGACAGCCGCCGGCCATCGCCTTCCAGACCGGCTCGATGCGGCGCTGCCACTTGGCGACGTTGGCGTCGGGGGCCAGGCCATGCTCGCAGAACAGGAAGCGGCCACCGGGCCTCAAGACCCGCCGCGCCTCGCGCAGCGCCGCCGCCGGGTCCTGCACCGAGCACAGGGTGAAGGTGCAGACCACGTCGTCGAAGCTGGCGTCCTCGAACGGCAACGCCTCGGCCGCGCCCTCGCGCACCTCGACGTGCAGCCCGGCGGGGCGCTGCGCCTTCGAAGCCCTCAACCGCATTTCCGCTGACGGATCGAGGCCGAAGACGCTCTCCACCGCATCGGGGTTGTAGAAGCCAAGGTTCATGCCGCCGCCGATGCCCAGCTCCAGCACCTTGCCGCAGGCCAGCGGCACGACCTTGGCGCGCTGCTTCATGATCGGCCGGGTCGAGCAGGCGCAGCCGATCAGGCGCGGCATGATGTGGCGGTCGTAGAAGCTGGTCATCGGCAAAGCTTGCGCCCGGCGGCCGTGTCAGTCGATCCCGTAAAGCAGCGCGTAGGGATCGACCTTGCCCGCCTCGATGTCGGCGACCTCGGTTTCCGGCCAGCCCACGGTGATGGCCGCGCTGGTACGCCAGGCCTCCACCACCAGGTCGCGCAGCTCGGCCGCGGCGGCGGCCAGGACCATCTCGTTGAAGGTCTGTCCGCGCTGATCGCCGTCCCGGAAGCCGCCCGCCTTCTCCAGCACGTAGAGCTGTTCGACGGTGGCGTGGGTTTCACCCAAGTAGTTGGCCGTGCGCGCCTCGATAGTGCAGTCGCAAGAATAGGCGGCCGGCATATGGCGGCGGACTTCGTCGATGCGGATGTGGTCGTGGACAAAGGCGCCTTCGATCGGCGCGTGGATGCGGGCGGTGGAGTAGCCGTTCGGGTTGGGATGTGGCCCCCAGCCGTTGAAGTGGACGCTGACGTGCATCGGCTGGCTGGCGTCGCCGACATAGTGAGCCCAGGCGCCGAGGTCGCGGATCAGCAGGGCTTCGCGGCGGCGCAGGTCCCCGGCGTACCAAGCGCGGCGCTCGGGATCGGTGGCCAGCCGCTCGGCGGCGGTGAGCGCGCGCCAGTAGCCGAAGTCCTTCACCAGCTGCTGCCAGCCGTCGATCAGCGAATAGTAGAGGTAGCCGGCCTGCCAGCTGTCCGAGCCGGCGGCGCGCAGGGCGGTCTCGTACTGGGCCCGGGTGGGCGGCAGGGCTGTCAGCGGCGGCCCGCCCATGACCAAGCCGGCGTCGTCGACGTCGATGAAATGGGCGGCGTCGCGGTCGCTGTCATGGATGCGCCCGGCGCTCTTGGAGCGATCCGGCTCGCGCGCCAGCTCGCCGATGTCGGCGGCGACGCCGGGGGCACGCAGGAAGGCGGGAATCTCTGCGGGCAGGGCCTCGACGCCCAGCACGCCGACGATGCGGTGGCCGGTGGCGCCCCAGGCCAGCGCCTGCGTGGGCAAGGCAAGGCAGGCCAGGAACAACGCAGCGATGGGGCGCATCAGGCGATGCCCAGCTCGGCTTCGACTCGGCCGACCCAAGCCTGCACGGCCGGGTAGGCGGCCAGGTCAAAGCCGCCCTCGTGCGCCACGCGGGTGTAGGCCACGAGGCTGACGTCGGCGAGGCTCAGGGCGTCGCCGACCACGAAGGCCGAAGCGCCCAGCGCATCCTCCAGCCGCTGCAGCGCGGCCTGGCCGCGCTCGACGATGCGGGGCTCAAGGTCGGCCTGCGGCTTGCCCAGGAAGGCCATCTGGAAGCGGGCCACAGCGACGTAGGGTTCGTGGCTGTACTGCTCCCAGAACAGCCATTCGAGCATTCGGGCGCGGTCGTAGGCGTCGGCGGGAATCAGGTCCGACCCCTCGGCCAGGTGCAGGATGATGGCGTTGGACTGAGCTAGCGGCCGGCCGTCCTCAAGCACCACCGTGGGGACTTGCCCGGCGGGATTGAGGGCCAGGAACTCCGGCGTGCGGGTGGCTCCCGTCATCACATCGACGTCCAGCCATTCATATGGGATTTCAAGCCGTTGAGCGACCCACTTGACCTTGAGACAGTTGCCTGACCGGGGATCGCCAAAGATGCGCAGGGTCATTTGTCGCAGGGTTTTAGGGGTTGTCAGCTACGGTGTAGGTAGCCTAACCAGAACCCGCGCGACAGCCCCGCTATGGAGGAAACCCCAAATGCGACGCCTCGCCGGGCCACTCAGCGCCCTAGCGTTGATAGCCCTAGCACCCCCCGCCCAAGCTGAATCCCCGCCCGACCCGATCGGCGACATGATCGTCAAGGCGCTGTCGGTGGTGGCTCTCCCGGCCATGCCCAACTGGCGGCTGAAGGCGACGCTCTATCATGCCGGCGCCGCCGGCGTGGGCTCGCTCGACTCCATCGGCTGCAAGCCCGTGGCGATGCGCACCGCCGCTACGGACCCGCGCCAGATCCCGCGCCGAACGGTGCTGTTCATCAAGGAAACCGTCGGCCTGGCGATGCCGGACGGCTCCAAGCATGACGGCTACTGGTACGCCTCGGACGTGGGCGGCGCGATCAAGGGCGACCGCATCGACCTCTACACCGGCTCGGGCAAGGGCTCGATGAAGCCGCTGATGCCGTTCAACCTGTCGCGGCTGAGCGTCACCAAGGTCGGCGCCTTCAAGGGGTGCCCGCCGAAGAGCTAGATATCGCCGCCGACGTTGGGCGGCAGGCCGGGCGCGCGGGCGACGTGGATGCCGCACTCGGTCTTGTCCTGACCGGCCCAACGTCCGGCGCGGGCGTCCTGGCCTTCTTCGACCGGCTTGGTGCACGGCCAGCAGCCGATCGACGGGAAGCCTTGCGCCACCAAGGGGTGGGCCGGCAGGTCGTGCTCGGCGACATAGGCGTCGATCTGCCCCTTCGACCAGTTGGCCAGCGGGTTGAACTTCACGTGCGGCGGCGCGTCTTCGACCACCGCCAGCCGCAGCCGGTCGCCGCCCTGGAAGCGTTTGCGGCCGGTGATCCAGGCGTCGAAACCCTCCAGCGCCCGGTCCAGCGGCAGCACCTTGCGGATGTGGCAGCAGGCGTCGATGTCACGCCTGTGCAGGTCCGAGGCCGGATCGCCAGTGGCCAGGTCCTGATAGCGGGGGCGCAGGTCGCGCACGTCGGTGAGGCCAAGGCGCTCGGCCAGCTGCTTGCGGTAGTCCAGCGTCTGGCCAAACAGCATGCCGGTGTCGAGGAACAGCACCGGGATGTCGCGGCTGACCTGCGCGGCCAGATGCAGCAGCACCGCCGATTCGGAGCCGAATGAGGAGACCAGCGCCAGCTTGTCGCCGTAGTGGTCCAGCGCCGCGCGGATGATCTCCGTAGGCCCGGCGTCGCGCAGGGCGCTGTCCAGCCTGGCCGCCAGCGGCAGCGGACGTTCGATCTGGTCGTAGGCCATCATCCCCTCCGCTCTTCGAAGGCAGGCGCGCGGTCGTCGGCGGCCCGTTGATAGACATGGCGGTAGCGCGAGCCGACGGCGGCCCAATCCTCCGGCGCCGACCCATCTGCCGGCGCGAAGGCGTCGAAGCCGCAGCGGAGCATGAAGCCCGCCTGCTCCCGCAGCACGTCGCCCACGGCGCGAACCTCGCCGCCATAGCCCAACCGCTCGCGCAGCAGCCGCGCGGAGGTGTAGGCGCGGCCGTCGCGGTACTTGGGGAACACCAGCGCCACCACCGCGATGCGAGGCAGGTCATAGGCCAGGTCCTCGACCGCCTCGTCCGGCTGGATGCGCACGCCAACGGCGCGGTTGCCGGAAAGCAGCGCGTCGCCTTCCTCGAGGAAGCGCTTCAGCGACAGGATCAACGGGCCTTGGGGGGCCTCATCCTCGTCGGCCACGTCGATGAAGACGTCGTCGGCCCAGGCCAGGTCCTGGCCGGTCAGCTTAATGAGCTTCGGCATAGACAGCCTCCTTGAACGGAGCCATGCCGACGCGGCGGAAGGTGTCGAGGAAGCGCTCCTCGCCCTGTCGCTGCGCCATATAGGTGTCGACCAGGTGCTCGACCGCGTCGGTCACCTTCTCCGCAGGCAGGGCCGGGCCCAGGATCTGGGCCAGCGAGGCGTCCTCCGCCCCCGAGCCGCCGAGCGAGAGCTGGTAGAATTCCTCGCCCTTCTTGTCGACGCCCAGGATGCCGATGTGGCCGACATGGTGGTGGCCGCAGGCGTTGATGCAGCCCGATATCTTGATCTTCAGCTCGCCGATCAGTTCGGCGCGGTCCTGGTCGGCGAAACGCTCGGCTATGTGCTGGGCGATGGGAATGGCGCGGGCGTTGGCCAGCGCGCAGTAGTCCAGCCCCGGGCAGGCGATGATGTCGCTGACCAGGTCGATATTGGGAGTGGCTAGGCCGGCCCCGGCAAGCTGGGCATGCACGGCCGGCAGGTCTTCCAGCCGCACGTGTGGCAGGATCAGGTTCTGGGCGTGGGTTACCCGGATGTCGTCGAGGCTGTAGCGCTCGGCCAGGTCCGCCAGCAGCTCCATCTGGGCGGCGGTGGCGTCGCCCGGCGTCTCGCCGATGGCCTTCAGCGACACCTCGACGATGGCGTAACCGGCCTTCTTGTGCGGCTTGACGTTGTTGCGGAAGAACCGCGCGAAAGCCGGATCGTTGGCGCGAGCGGCCTCGAAGGCGTCCGAGGTGACCGGCAGCGTCTCGAAGTTCAGCGGCGCGAAGGCGGCGCGGATGCGGGCCAGTTCGAGGTCGGGCAGGTCGACGCCCTCGCCGTTGATCTTCTCCCACTCGGCTTCGACCTGGCGGGCGAATTCCTCGTGGCCGAGGGCGGCGACCAGGATCTTGATGCGCGCCTTGAACATGTTGTCGCGGCGTCCATAGCGGTTGTAGACGCGCAGGATCGCCTCGAGATAGCTCATCAGCCGGGCCGCCGGCAGGAACTCGCGGATCGTCGGGCCGACGTAGGGCGTGCGCCCCATGCCG
>Ga0190272_10000416_pt1 | contig 22767 bp, 13 predicted proteins | sample Popmic504T_FD_133746 | JGI IMG/M metagenome (GOLD analysis project Ga0190272, IMG submission 133746) | Populus adjacent soil microbial communities from riparian zone of Shoshone River, Wyoming, USA - 504 T | ecosystem: Environmental > Terrestrial > Soil > Riparian zone | place: USA: Wyoming... | reverse complement strand
TTGTCGTCAGGGACGACCAGGGAGGTGATCACGACGCACTTCCATGTTCGCGCACGGTCGGTTTCGAGCGGCCCGGATGCCGGCTCGCTGGTCGCCTCGGCGGCCCGGCTCCGGTGGAGGGCGCCGGAGCTCGCCCTCCTGATGGCCGACCATGCCTCGACGACGGCCGCCCGACTCGGCGCGGAGTCCGTACGACTGCGGGCCGAGGTCCTCGCCGTGTTCGCCTGCAACCAGCTCGGCAGGGGCGCGGCGGCCGGTGGCCGTGCGCTGCGCGCGTACGTCGCGGCCCGCGCCGCCGGTGAGGAGACCACCGAGCGGCTCATCAGGGTCGAGCTGGCGGCCTGCGCCGCCGACGCCTCGGCGCCCGCCGTGGGCCTCTCGGTGCTGCGGCCCGCGCTGGACCGTGGCGCGTCGTCGGCGGCCACCGCGCGGGCCGCCGCATTCGTCACCGCGGCCGACTGCGTGGCCCGGCTGGGCGGCGGTCCGGAGGTGGCCGCGCTGCTGAAGGCGGCCGACGAGCTGTACGACACGAGCCGGTCCGTCGAGCCGGACGCCGTGCTCCTACGCCGCGGCATCGTGCACGCCCGATTGGCCGCCTACCACCGCAGGCTCGGCGACCACGTGTCCGCCGAGTCGGCGGCGCGGCTGGGCATCGCCCTGATCGAGGACCTGGCCGACGACGAGCTCGACACCGGGCAGGTCAGCGGGGCGCTCATGTCCGAGCTGGTGATGGCCCTGCTGGACGGCGGTCGCGCGGCCGAGGCGGTACTGGCCGCCCAGCCGATGCTGCGCCGCCCCACCCGGCCGGCGGGCGCCGCGACCTCGTGCTGGCTTCGGCTCGCGCTGGTCAGCCGGGTGCACCTGCCCGCGGGCCGGCACGTGCTGGCCCGTCGGCTGCTCGCCGAGGCCGCCGCCGACGCGGAGCGCAACCAGCTCGACCCCGTCCTCGCCGAGTGCCGACAGCTCCAGGCGCAGGTGTACGAGATGTGCGCCGAGGTCGGGGAGGCGCTGCAGAGCGTCCGCGCGGCGCACATCGCCGAACGGCGCTGGCGCGACACCTCTGCCGAGTTCCGTACGCTGCTGGCCGCCGAGTTCGGCCGTCCCGGCCCGGCGGCGGACCTGCGGTCGGAGCTCGCCGCCGTGCTCGCCGCGTTCCGGGCCACGGAGTTCGCGAGCCGGTCCAGCCGTGCGGCCCGGTTGCCGAGGTCGCGCCACGCGGCCCCCACCCCGCTGCCCATCGCCACCGCCGCGACCAATGCCATCGGCGCGGCGCCCACCGAACCGGCAGCCACCGACCCCACGGACCCGGCCCCAGCCGGCTCCGGCCCTCCGTCCACCGAGTGGGCGTCCACCGGTCTGGCGCGCCCTGGCCACTCCGACCTGGCGTCCGCCGACCTGGCGCACCCGGAGCCGGCGTCCGCGATCCCGGGGCACTCAGTGCCGGGGGAGTCTCGCCCGGAGCCCTCGTCCACCGCTCAATCCGGTCCGATGTCACCGGATCAGACGTCTCGGGACTCCGCATCCGTGGACTCCGCATCCGTGGACTGGGCATCCGTGGACTGGGCGCCCGTGGACACTTCTGCGGACCCGGCGCCGCTGAGCCAGGGTCCTCTCGGGTCGGCGTCCTCGGAGTCTGCTCCGGCTGCCGGCGGGGCCCACGCGGCCCACCGTTTCTCCCCGGCGCACGCGGCCCCGGTGGCCGGGGCCGCCCTGGTCGGCGAAGCGGCCCGTCTGACCGGCGCGGCCCGTCCGTCCGGCGAGTTCCCGTTCGGGACGAACCTCGGTGGCAGGGGCTCGTCGAGCGACACCGCCCGCCCCGGCGTGCCTGTCCCGGATACCAACTGGACCGAGGGCTCTACTCCGGGCACCGGCCGGCCCGGCGGGTCTGCTTCGGGCGTCGGCCAGGTCGGCGGGTCTGCTTCGGGCGTCGGGTGGCCCTCCGGCTCGGCGTCCATGGCCGACGAGACCACGCCCGCGTACGGCATCCCGATGGGTGCAGCGCTCGCGGAGTTCGGCACGGATCGGATGCCTGTCCGCGGCATTCCGACGGGCGACGCGTCCAGGTTCGGCCCGGGCCAGGGGCCCAGACCCACTGATCGGGGTCCGACTGCCTCGGACACGGCGTCGACGGCGGATGCGGCGTGGACCGCGAATGCCGCGTCGATGTCGGACACGGCGTTGACCGCGGGCGCCGCGCCTCACGTGGGGCCGTACGGCGATTCGGGATTCCCCACCGATTCCGGGCCCGGTGCGGGTTCGGGACCTGATGCGGACCCGGGTGGCCGCGCGGGTCCGGCGTCCGACGGGAACGCGAGGCCCCACGCCGGTGGGGGTTCGGCTGTGGGCGACGGGCCGGTGGGGAGTCCGCGCGCCGCGAGCGAGCCGGACGCCGGGACGGACGGTCCACCCCTGGTCGGGGCCGGGTCGACGGTCGAGGATCTGATGGCCGCGTTGCGCTCTGCGCTCGCCGTGACGCCGCAGGTGGCCGCCGAGCAGCCCACCGTCCCTTCGTCCGACGGCGAGCCGCGTGCCGCCGGGCCGTTCGCTGTCCAGCCGCGTGCCGGCGAACCGTTCGCCGGCGAGCCGCGTGCCGTCGAATCGTTCGCTGTCCAGCCGCGTGCCGGCGGACCGGTCGCTGCCGGGTCCTGGGCCGTCGGTCCGACGATCGCCGAGCCGACCGCGGGTGGACAGCCTGCGCGCGCGCCGTTCGACGGCCCTGGGGAGGACGACGAGGACGACGAGGACGACCTTCGCGCGGACTCGTTGATCGTTCCGGCGTCGCTGATCGGCAGGACGCCGTCGGCCCCCACCGCCGAGGACAGCGCCGAGAACGGCAGCACCCAGGGCAGCGGCGTCGGGAATGGCCTCGGGAACAACGGGGTCGAGCGGGAGGCGGGGCGGCACCGTTCCGACGTGGGGATGGCCGACCTCCTGACCGAGGCACTCATGGCGTACCAGAACGGCCGCCGTTCCCAGCTCGCGGCCGGTGTCGACCCGGAGGAGCCGTCGGCCGGACAGTCCGACCGGGACGCAGCCCGAGCCGAGGACGAGCGGACCCCGGACGAGCGGACCCCGGACGAGTCGACCCCGGACGAGCGGACCCTGGGCGACCGGCACGAGCGCGCCGACGCCCGGAGCGAGCCGGAACCCGAGCCGGCCGGCGCCCCGTACGACACGGCCGACGTGCCGACCGGGCCTGCCGGGCCTGGCCGGTCGGTCACCGGCGTCGAGCAGCCGACGGCGCCCATGACAGTGCCGTCGCCGCCCCGGCCGCGGGTGCGCTGGACCGATCTGCCGCGCGAACTGGTGTGGCGCGAACCGGGCCGCGGTAGGCCGTCGACCTGACCGCGGGCACCGACAACAGGCGCCGACGTCTGCATTCGGGGATAGCGCCCGGAGCACATAGGGTTAGCGCGGTCGGGCACAGAGGGGTGCTTGACGAGCCTATGGAGCCGTGAGATGACCGCGACGCGCCACACCACAGTGCAGATTGCCGAGCGCGGCAACCGGCCGACGGACGAGCCGGACGGTGGTCCGGAACAGGCCTGCGCGCGGCTGTTGCACAGCGCCGCCGGGCAGTCGCCCGAGCTGGCAGAGCTGATCTCGCTGTACTTCAGGCACGTGCCGGCGGAGGAGATGCTGGACGACGAGCCGGCGGACATCGTGGGCGTGGTCAGGGCACATCACCAGCTGGCCGCGGAGCGGGTCCCCGGGCGTCCCGCGATCCGGGTGCTGAACCCGAGCCGTGGCGAGGACGGGTGGACGTGCCCGACGACCGTGGTGCAGATCGTCACCGACGACATGCCGTACCTGGTCGACTCCGTGGTGGCCGAGCTGGCCCGGTCGGAGGTCACGGTCTACCGGGTGGTGCACCCGATCGTGGTAGTCCGACGGAGTCTCACCGGTGAGCTGCAGGAGGTGCTGGTCGACGCCGACCCGGCGGCCACGCCCGCGGCCACTCCGGCGGACGCCCTCGTCGAGTCATGGATGTACCTGGAGGTCAGCCGCATCACCGACGCTGAGCTGGCGCGCCAGGTGGAGCAGCGGCTGACGGCGGTGCTCAACGACGTCCGCGAGGTGGTCGAGGACTCCGAGCGGATGATCACCACGGCCCGCCAGATCGCGGACGAGCTGGACGCGGAGCCGCCGACCAGCCTGCACCCCGACGAGGTGGCCGACGGCGCGAACTTCCTGCGCTGGCTGGCCGACGGACACTTCACGTTCCTCGGCTACCGCCACTACGAGCTGGTCAACCCCGGGCCGGACGGCGCCGAGCCCGGGCTGCGGGCCGCGCTGGCCTCCGGGCTCGGGGTGCTCCGCAGGGACAGCCTGGCGGCGCGCAGCTTCACCACGGGCCCGGGGAGCGCCGGCCCCGGCACGGTGGAGCAGGCGTTGTCCAAGGAACTGCTGGTGCTCACCCAGGCCAGCGCCCAGTCCACGGTGGTGCGCCCGATCCATCCGTACTACGTCGGCGTGAAGACGTTCGACGCGAACGGTGAGGTCAGCGGCGAGCACCGCTTCCTCGGGATGCTCACCTCGGCCGCGCTGCACGAGAACGCGCTCGACATCCCGGTGATCCGGCGCAGGGTCCTCGGCGTGATCCAGCGGGCCGGCTTCCCGTTGGAGTCGCACTCCGGGCAGCGGATGCTCGACGTGATCCAGAACTACCCGCGGGCCGAGCTGTTCTCCACCGACGCGGAGACGCTGTACAGCACGGTCACCGGGGTGCTGTCGTTGGCCGAGCGGCGCAAGCTGCGGCTGTTCCTGCGCCGCGACCCGTACCACCGCTTCTACTCGTGCCTGGTGTACCTGCCGAGGGACCGGTGGACCACGACGGCCCGGCTGAAGATGCAGGACGCGCTGTTGCGGGAGCTGCGCGGAAACCAGATCGAGTACAACGCCAGGGTGGGCGACTCCCCGCTGGCCCGGGTGCTGTTCATGGTGCACACGGACCCGGCGGTCACGGCCGACCAGGAGCCGGACGTCGCCGCGATCCAGGACATGCTGACGCAGACGATGCGCACCTGGGACGACCGACTGACGGACAGCGTGTTCGCGTCGGACCCGGACGCGATGGACCAGACCAGCGTGCTGGTCGAGCGGTACCTGTCCGGCCTGCCGGAGGGGTACAAGGAGGCCTTCACCGGCCCGGAGGCGCTGGCCGACCTGCATCGGCTCGACGAGCTGGAGGCCCCCAACGGGCTCGACATGGCGTTCTACGCCCCGCCGGGCGCGGAGCCGGGGGAGCTGCGGTTCAAGCTCTACCTCACCAGGGCCGGCGTGACCCTGTCGCAGGTGCTGCCGGTGCTGCAGGCGATGGGCGTCGAGGTCGTCGACGAGCGCCCCTACCACCTGACCAGGGAGGACGGCGCCCAGTTCTGGATCTACGACTTCGGCCTCAGGGTGGACCCGGCCGTGCTGGCCGCCGTGCCGGAGGAGGACCGCGACCGGGTCGGGCAGAACTTCCAGCACGCGTTCGCCGCCGCCTGGCAGAACGAGGCCGAGGTCGACCGGTTCAACGCGCTGGTGCTGCGCGCCGGGCTGACCTGGCAGGAGGGGGCGCTGCTGCGCGCCTACGCGAAGTACCTGCGCCAGGCCGGGTTCCCGTACAGCCAGGACTACATCGAGGACGTGGTGCTGGCGCACACGCACATCGCGTCGGCGCTGGTGCGGCTGTTCCTCACCCGGTTCGGGCCGGACCTCGGGACCGAGGAGCGCACCGCCCGGACCATGCACCTGGGCGCCGAGATCGCCACCATGATCGACAGCGTGACCGGGCTCGACTCGGACCGCATCCTGCGCAGCTACCTGACCCTGATCACCGCCACCCTGCGCACGAACTACTTCGTCGTGGACAGCCCCTACCTGGCCTTCAAGCTCGACCCGCAGGCCATCCCGGACCTGCCGGCGCCGCGGCCGCAGTTCGAGATCTTCGTGTACTCACCGAGGATGGAGGGCGTGCACCTGCGGTTCGGGCCGGTGGCGCGGGGCGGGCTGCGCTGGTCGGACCGCAGGGAGGACTTCCGCACCGAGGTGCTCGGGCTGGTCAAGGCGCAGGCGGTGAAGAACGCCGTGATCGTGCCGGTGGGCGCCAAGGGCGGGTTCGTCGTCAAGCGGCCGCCCGTGCCGACCGGTGACCCCGGCCGCGACCGCGAGCTCACCATGGCCGAGGGCATCGCGTGCTACCGCATGTTCATCGGCGCCCTGCTCGACCTCACGGACAACCTGGTCAGCGGCGAGGTCGTGCCGCCGGCCGGGGTGGTCCGCCACGACGGCGACGACGCCTACCTGGTGGTGGCGGCCGACAAGGGCACCGCGTCGTTCTCCGACATCGCCAACGAGGTCGCGGTGTCGCGCGGGTTCTGGATGGGCGACGCGTTCGCCTCCGGCGGCTCGGCGGGCTATGACCACAAGGGCATGGGCATCACCGCTCGCGGTGCGTGGGAGAGCGTCAAGCGGCACTTCCGCGAGCTCGGCGTCGACACCCAGAACGACGAGTTCAGCGTCGTCGGCATCGGCGACATGTCCGGCGACGTGTTCGGCAACGGGATGCTGCTGTCACCGCAGATCCGGCTGCTCGCCGCGTTCGACCACCGGCACGTGTTCGTCGACCCCGACCCGGACCCGGCGGTGTCCTTCGCCGAGCGCCGCAGGCTGTTCGAGCTGCCGCGGTCCAGCTGGGAGGACTACGACCGGGCGAAGATCAGCGAGGGCGGTGGGGTGTGGCCGCGCACCGCCAAGTCCATCCCGCTGACCCCCCGGATGCGTGCCGCGCTCGGACTGGCCGACGGCGTCGAGCGGCTGTCCCCGCCGGACCTGCTGCGGGCGATCCTGTTGGCACCGGCCGACCTGCTGTGGAACGGCGGCATCGGCACCTACGTCAAGGCCGCCACCGAGAGCCACGCCGACGTCGGCGACAAGGCCAACGACGCGATCCGGGTGGACGGCGCCGAGCTGCGGGTCAAGGTCGTCGCGGAGGGCGGCAACCTGGGCCTCACCCAGCGCGGCCGCATCGAGTTCGCCAGGGCCGGCGGCAAGATCAACACCGACGCCGTCGACAACTCGGCCGGCGTGGACTGCTCCGACCACGAGGTGAACATCAAGATCCTGCTCGACCGGCTGGTCGCCGACGGCACCCTGCCCGCCGAGCAGCGCAACCCACTGCTCGCCGAGATGACCGACGAGGTCGCCACCCTCGTGCTGGCCGACAACTACGCGCAGAACGAGATGCTGGGCCTCGGCCGGGCGCACGCGCCGGGGATGGTGTCGGTGCACTCCCGGCTCGTCGACCACCTGGCCGCGACCCGCGGGCTCGACCGCAAGCTGGAGGTGCTGCCCACCCGGGCCCAGTTCGCCGCGCTGGAGCAGGCCGGGGAGGGCCTCACCTCGCCGGAGCTCGCCACCCTCCTGGCCCACGCCAAGCTGGCGCTCAAGGCCGAGGTGCTGGCCAGCGAGTTGCCGGACACCGACGTCTTCCCCGACCGGCTGCCCGGGTACTTCCCGACGCCGCTGCGCGTCCGCTACCGCGACGGGATCTTCGCCCACTCGCTGCACCGCGAGATCACCACGACCGCCATCGTCAACGACGTCGTCGACGGCGGCGGGGTGAGCTTCGCCTTCCGGCTCAACGAGGAGCTCAGCGCGAGCGCCACCGACGCGGTGCGTGCGTACAACGTCGCGGCCGGGGTGTTCGACCTTCGCGGGCTGTGGGACCAGGTGCGGGCGCTGGACAACGTGCTCCCCACCGACATGCAGGACCGGCTGATGCTGGAGAGCCGCCGGCTGCTCGACCGGGCGGCCCGCTGGCTGCTGTCCAACCGGCCGCAGCCGCTCAAGGTCGGCGCGGAGATCGACCGGTTCGAGCCCGTCGTCGCCGAGCTGGCGCCGCGCATCCCGCAGCTGATCCGGGGTCGCGAGCGGGCCGGTGTCGCCGCCGTCGCCCAGGAGTTCGCCGACCAGGGCGTGCCGGTGGAGTTCGCCGGCCGGGTGGCGTCGCTGCTGTTCACCTTCGGCCTGCTCGACGTCGCCGAGGTGGCGGCCCGCGCCGGCAAGAAGGACCCGTCGAACCGCCGGACCGCGCTGGAGACGGCCGAGCTGTACTACGCGCTGTCGGAGCACCTTGAGATGGACCGGATGCTCACCGCGGTCACCGAGCTGGAACGCGGCAACCGCTGGCACTCGCTGGCCAGGCTCGCGCTGCGCGACGACCTGTACGGCTCGCTGCGGGCGATCACCCAGGACGTGCTGCGCTCGGCGGCGCCGGACACCACGGCGGACGAGCGGATCGCGGCCTGGGAGGAGGCCAACAGCCCGCGGCTCGCGAGGGCCAGGGCGGCCCTCGCGGACATCGCGGAGGCCGGTCAGCTGGACCTGGCGACGCTGTCCGTGGCGGCCCGGCAGATCCGCAGCCTTGCCCGCTGACGCGGTCCGTCCGGCCCGTAGGCTGCCGGGGTGAGGTTCGCCGTCGAGGTGCCGGTCCGCTGGTCGGACATGGACGCGTACGGGCACGTCAACCATGCCCGCACGGTCACGCTGCTGGAGGAGGCGCGGACCGAGCTGCTGTTCAACGAGATGCCGCGGCGCGGGCTGGGCCAGGTGTCGAACGGCATCGTGGTGTACCGGCTGTCGGTCGACTACCTCGCGCCGATCATGCACGGCGTCGGCCCGGTTTTCGTCGACATGTGGGTGACCGACGTGCGGGCGGCGTCGTTCGTCCTGCACTACTCGGTGCGCGGCGGGGACGACCGGCGGCCGCTGGCGACGGCCAGCACCACGATGGTGCCCTACGACTTCGCGGCCGGCCGTCCGCGCCGGCTCAGCCGCAACGAGCAGGCGTTCCTCATGCTCTGGACGGACTCGGCGTCGGATGACACGTCGGACACCCCGGACGCCCTCGACGCCCTTGATGAGGATGCCGCCAGTGCCTGAGCTCGTTGTTCCCGATCCGTCCGAACGCGACGACCTCGGCGCGTTCGTCGCCAGGGCGGTCCGACTGGAGCAGACCGCCGCGGTGCGGCTGCGGCAGCGCACCAACGGCGACGCCGACCGGATCGACCTGTGGGTGTCGACCCCGTTCGACGCGCTGGTGACCCGGTCGGCGACCGGCACCGTCACCCCGGCCGACATCACGGTGGCCGGCTCCGACCTGCTGGCCGCGCTGGCCATCGTCGGGGGGGAACGCATGGACCCCGGGGTGGCGCGCGACCTGCTGTGGCGCTCGGCGCTGCCGCCGTCGCACGGCTGGACCGTCGTCGACGACGTGCCGGCGTCGGTGCTGGGCGAGCTGACCGACCGCGGCGTCGCGCTGGCCCGCGAGCACGCCGGGCCACAGGGCACCCCGCCCGCGTCGCTGCTCGACCAGACCGTGCTCACGGTCAAGGGCGCCGGCTACGACATCTCGGTGCCGCTGCGCTGCCTGTTCGCGTTGTCCGGCATGGGTTTCGTCGCGACCGCGTCGGCCGGCCCTGCGGTGTCGGAGCCAGGGGCGGCCGACGACCCGGTCCGGATCAGCGCGACCGACTCCTGGCTGCGGATCGACGCGCGGTTCGGCGCCGTGGTCCGGCGCCGCCACGCGCTGCTGCCACTGTTGGTCTGACGACCTCGTGAGTGGCGTTTGGTGTTCTGGCACCAAACGCCACTCACGAGACGCGGAGCGTCAGACGCCCGCGTGCGTCTGGATCCAGGAGCGGTAGCGGGTGATGTTGGTGTACGCGGTGCGGGTGGCGCGGTCGCTCGTCGACGCGACGCCGACCTGACGGCCGGAGGCCATCATGGGGCCGCCGGAGTCGCCGCCGGCGGTGATGCCGTCGATGCGGCTGGCGCACACCGCGATGCCGCCGCGGTAGTCACTGCAGCTGACCGAGGTGACGCGCACGTTGGCGTACTTCAGGCGCTGCGACTGGCAGTTGATCTCGGGCTGGTTGGTGCAGGTGGCGCCCCAGCCGTACACCTGGACCGTCTGGCCGACGGCCACGTTGCTCGTGGTGCCCAGCGGCGAGTACGTGGCCGACACCGAGCGGTTGAGCCGGATGATGGACAGGTCGGCCGACGAGTGCGTGACGTAGCTGACGCCGGTGGCCACCGTACCGCCGGAGAACTGGTCGAGGCTGCCGATCCGGAAGGACAGCGAGGTGGCCGACGTACCGGACACGCAGTGCTGGGCGCTCAGGATGTACAGCGGGGCGATGATCGTCGCCGAGCAGCGCTGCTGGCCGTTGGCGAACATCCTGGCCGCCCACGGGGCGTTGGTGGCGTACCCTCCGCCGATGATCTGAACACCCATGTCGCCGTCGGACGGGGCGGGCGCGGGGGTGGCGCCGACCGCCGGGGCCAGGCCGATCACGGCGAGTGCCGAGACCGCGGCGGCCATGAGCAACTTGCGGATCTTCATGGTGATCTCGATTCCGCGACGGCGCGAACCGCCGCTACAGGGTGGAATCAGGGACAACCCGAAGCGCACTGGATGTGGTGAAGCTAGAGAACCCCCGAAAGTGTGGACTTTGCGCGACTGACTGATTGCGCTCCGTGTTGTTCCGCCGGATGGACGCCGGTCATGTACTCACAACGAGCCAAGCGGCGCCATCCGTCGGCAGCGCCCCCTCGACGAGGGCACAGCTCGACAGCAGCAGCTCACCCGGCGGCAGCGGCACGGCGTCGCCCGAGGTGTTGAGGGCGCAGATCAGCCCGGTGTCCTTGCGGCGGAACGCGAAGCAGCCGGACGGCGCGCCGTACCACTCCAGCTCGGCCGGTTCGGCGCCGGTGCCGGCAAGCGCGGGGTGGGTGCGGCGCAGCTCCAGGGCCGAGCGATACAGCGACAGCACCGAGCCAGGGTCCTCCAGCTGGTTCTCCACCGTGTACCGCGCCCAGTCCGACGGCATGGGCAGCCAGGTGGGGCCTGCGCCGGGGGAGAAGCCGAACGGCGGGGTGGCGCCCTGCCACGGCATCGGCACCCGGCAGCCGTCGCGGCTGGACACCCGCCCGGAGCGCTCCCACGCCGGGTCCTGGCGCGCCTCGGCCGGCAGGTCCACCTCGGGCAGGCCGAGCTCCTCGCCGTTGTACAGGAACACCGTGCCGGGCAGCGCCAGCTCGACCAGCGCCATCGCCCGTGCCCGCAGCTCGCCGAGCGGCCCGTCCCCGTACCGGGTGACCTGTCTGGGCACGTCGTGGTTGGACAGCGTCCAGGTGGGCGGCGCGCCGACCGCGGCCACCGCGCCCATGGAGTGCTCGATGGCGTCGCGCACCGCGGCGGCGTCGAACGGTGCGACGGCCAGGCGGAAGTTGAACGCCAACTGCAGCTCGTCGGGGCGCACGTAGTTGGCGAACGCGGTGTCGTCCTTGACCCAGATCTCGCCGATCGCGATGCGGCCGGGGTACTCGTCGATGATCTTGCGGACCGTCCGGTGGATGTCGTGCACGCCCTCCGCGTCGAACCGGATGTCCGCGTCGGGGAGCTGGCCCGGCAGCGGCTGCTCGGGGAAGTCGAAGTCGGGCAGCCCCGCCGTCTTCGCCATGCCGTGCGCGACGTCGATCCGGAAGCCGTCGGCCCCGCGATCGAGCCAGAACCGCAGGGTCCGGTCTAGGTCGGACCACACCTCCGGGTTGGTCCAGTCGAGGTCCGGCTGCTCCGGCGCGAACAGGTGCAGGTACCACTGGCCGTCGGGCACCCTGGTCCACGCCGGGCCGCCGAAGATGCTCGGCCAGTTGTTCGGCGGCAGCTCGCCGTACAGTCCGCGTCCCTCGCGGAAGATGTAGCGGGCCCGCTCCGCGCTGCCCGGCCGCGAGGCGAGCGCTTCGTGGAACCACGGGTGCTCCGACGACGTGTGGTTGGGCACCACGTCCACGATCACCCTGATCCCGAGCCCGTGCGCCTCGGCGACCAGCTCGTCGAACCCGTCGAGCGTGCCGAACAGCGGGTCGACGTCGCGCGGGTCGGACACGTCGTACCCGTGGTCGGCCATCGGGGAGCGGTAGAACGGAGTGAGCCACAGCGCGCCGACGCCGAGCAGCTCCAGGTAGCCGAGCCGGCTGCGGATGCCGTCGAGATCACCGATCCCATCGCCGTTCGCGTCGGCGAAGGACCGCACGTACACCTGGTAGACGGCCTCGTGCCGCCACCAGTTCGGGTCGTCGTCGATGCGGCTCGTTGTCTTCTCTGGACGTCGCACGGCGAGCAATCCTGCCACCCCCCGGACGGGTGGCGCGCATTGTGACCGCCGGTCGGTCAGCCCGGGCTGTTGACCAGGCTGTTGGCCGCCATCTCCAGGTAGTTCCACAGCACGGCGTGGTGCGCCTCCGGCAGGTCGGCCTCGTCGACGGCGGTCCGCATGCACCGCAGCCACGCGTCCCGTTCGGCGAGCCCCACCCGGAACGGAGCGTGCCGCATCCGCAGCCGCGGGTGCCCGCGCTCCTGCGAGTACGTGTGCGGCCCGCCCCAGTACTGCTCCAGGAACATCCGCAACCGCAGGGCCGCCGGCCCCAGGTCCTGGTCCGGGTACAGCGGACGGAGCAGCGCGTCCTCGGCGACCAGCTCGTAGAACCGGTCCACGATCGCCACGAACGTCGGCTCGCCACCGACCTCGTCGTAGAAGTTGCCCGTCACACCACCCATCCTGCCTTCCGCTCGCCTGATCGCCGCGCGGTGGGGTGAGTCGGATACGGTCGGTGGGGTGGTGTGCACCTGCGGCCGATCGGCCGATCCGCGCAGTGGCCGGTGCCCTGTGTGCAACGGCGACGTGACCGAACGACTGCTCACCCCGACGCGCCAGCTGGAGACGCCGCACACCGGACCGCCGCGGCCGGCCGTGCGCCGCGGCGTCGGTGGCTCGGCGTTCGGCGGCCTGCTGCTCGGCCTGCCGTGGTTCCTGGTGAGCTTCGCCATCGTGTCCCAGTTCGCCTCGTACGCCGGCCGCGGCTGGGCCACAGCGATCCTCGCGGTGTGGCTGCTCTCCGGCGGAGGCGTGTTCGTGCGGCCCGTCGAGAACGCCGTCGCCCGGCTGCTGCTGCGGGTGCGGCCACCCACGCCGGACGAGCAGCGGTGGCTCGACGGGCCGTGGTCGAGCGTGCTGCACGCCGCGGGGGCCGCGCCGACCGAGTACTCGCTGTGGGTGCAGGACTCCCGCGGTCTCAACGCGTACGCCTCCGCCGGGCACATCGTCATCGTCACCAGGGCGGCCCTGCGCGGCCTCCCCGCGCCGCAGCTGGCGGGCGTGCTGGCCCACGAGCTGGGCCACCACCTCAAGGGCGAGGCGTGGATCGGGCTGCTGGTGTACTGGTACTCCCTGCCCGGCCGGATCGCGATGCGCGTGGCCATGGCGTTGCTGTCGGTGTTGCTGCGGATGCTGGGGCGGGTGCGCTTCTCGTCGGCCGTCGGCCTGGTGGTCGGGCTCGCGCTGGTGGCCGTGGCATTCGGCATCCTGGTGTTCGTCGCGCCGGTCATGCTTGTGCTGTTCCTGCTCACCCCGCTCGCCGCCTGGTTCGGCCGCATCGACGAGCTGCGCGCCGACCGCATGGCCGCCAAACTGGGTTTCGGCCCCGTCCTGCTCGACGTGCTGCGCGGCTGGGCCCGCGCCGGCCACGACGCCCGACCCGGCTCCCGGTCCGTTTCCCGGTGGCGCGATCGGCTGCTCGCCAGCCACCCCCCGCTCACCCGCCGGATCACCGCCCTGGAGACCCAACTCACCTCCCGCTGAGCGGGCCTACCGCCACTTCTCCGGTCGCGCATACGTCCCGCCAACCGAGTCCGGCAGCAGCGAGTTGCGGATGTCCGCCGCAGAGCCCCTATCGACAGGCGGGCAGCCGGTCCTGACCCCTTACCTGAGGGTTGGTGGACTCAGGATGAGGGTGGGTAAGGGGTCCAGGGCGGTGGATGACGTGATCGCCCGATGTGGCGGGTGCGGCCTCAGGACGAACCTTGGTATCAGCTCGAAAGCGAGCGGAAACCGAGGAGATGTGAATCTGATGAACGACTACTTCGTTCGGTCCGAGATCGAGTACCGGCGCCAGCAGCGGCTCATGGCGGCGGCGCACCACCGCAGGGCACGGTCGGCGCGGCGCGTCCGCACCGTGCGGTCGCGGCTGTCCGCCGCGGTGGACCAACTGCGGGGGCACGGGGTTTCCGGCCACGAGGCGGGAACCGCACGCGCGGCATGAGCACGGCGGTCATGATGTCGACCACGTGTGCCAACATGGCTGACGTGCCACGGCTCGGTTCGGGAATCCCACTGGTCGCCAGGGGCCACGAGCTGGCTGCCCTTGACGAGGCACTCGGCCGGGCCATGGGCGGGCAGGCCGGTGGGGTACTGATCTCGGGCGACGCCGGCATCGGCAAGTCGCGGCTGCTCACCGAGCTGTGCCAGCGGGCCGCCGATGCCGGCGTCGTCGTCCTCAGCGGCGGCTGCCTGGACGCCGCCGAGGCCACCCTGCCGTACCTGCCGTTCCTCGAGCCGCTGCGCCAGCTCGCCCAGCGCGATCCAGAGCTGGTGGCGAAACACCCCACGCTGGCTCGCCTGCTGCCCGACACGCAGCGCCCAGGGGCGGCCGAGCACGACCGCGACCTCGGCCAGCTGCAGCTGTTCGACGCCCTGTACTCCGCGATCACCGAGCTGGCCGCCGAGCGGCCGGTGCTGCTGGCCATCGAGGACCTGCACTGGGCCGATCGCTCCAGCCGCGACCTGCTGACGTTCCTGCTGTCGCGCCTGGCCGGCCAGCGGCTGTTGGTCGTCGGCACGTTCCGCGCCGACGACCTGCACCGCAGGCACCCGTTGCGGTCCCTGCTGGCCGAGCTGGTGCGGCTGTCCGCGGTGGAGCGGCTGAACCTGGAGCCCTTCGGCGCGGCCGAGGCGGAGGCGTTCGTGCGCCGCCTGGCCGACGACACCGTGCCCGACGAGCTGGTCCGCGACCTGGCGCGGCGCTCCGAGGGCAACGCGTTCATGGCGGAGGAGCTGATCTCGGCCTGCTCCGACAACGTGCCGCACGAGCTGGCCGAGATCCTGCTGAGCCGGGTCGAGCGGCTGTCGCCCGCCGTGCAGCAGGTGATCCGGCTGGCGTCCGTGCTGGGCAGGCGGTTCACCCACGCGCGGCTCGCCGCGGCCACCGACATCCCCGACGAGAACCTCGAACTGGCGCTGCGCGATGCGGTGGCGCACCACGTGCTGGTGGCAGAGGACGTCAACGCCTACGCCTTCCGGCACGCCCTGCTGCGCGAGGCCGTCTACGGCGACCTGTTGCCCGGTGAACGCACCCGGCTGCACGCCAGGGTCGCCGACGCCCTCGCCGGTGACACCAGCCAGGGGGTGGCCGCCGAGCTGGCCCACCACCGCATGGAGAGCCACGACCTGCCGGGCGCGCTGCGGGCCTCGTGGCGGGCGGCCAGGGAGGCCGACGAGCTGGAGGCCCCCGCCGAGGTGCTGCTGCACGCGGAGCGCGCCCTCAAGCTGTGGCACGCGGTGCCCGACGCCGAGGAGCTGTGCGGCGTCGACGAGCTGACCGTGACGAGGTTCGCGGCCTGGGCTGCGAGCGCCACCGGGGAGCCGGATCGCGCGCTGGCCCACAGCCGGTCGGCCGTCGAGCTGGCCGACACCATCGGCAACGCCCGGCAGGCCGCCGACGTGCGCCGCCGCCACGCCAACTACCTGCTCGACCTGACCAGCACCGCCCAGGAGGCCCACGAGGTCATCGACGTCGCGCTGCGTCTGGTCGCCGACGAGGAGCCGAGCGCGGTCAAGGCCTGGGTGCAGGCGATGGTGGCCAGGGTGGCCGCCGGGATGGACCACTACGACGAGGCGATCGACTTCGGCCGCCGCGCGCAGGACACCGCACGGGCCGTCGTCGGCGACGAGGGCCAGGCCGCCGCCGAGATCGACGCCCTGGTCACCGTGGCCGGCTGCATGTGGCGCAGGGGCGAGCTCGAACCCGCGCTGGAACGGCTGGCCTCGGCCGCGGAGCTGGCCGGGACGATCGGCGCCGTCGGGGTCGAGCTGCGGGCCCGGTTCCGGCTCGCGCTCACCAGGCTGGAGTCCGGTGAGCTGGCCGGGACGCTCGCCGAGGTGGACCTCGCGCTGGACCGCGCCGACCGCAGCGGCCTGAGCTGGAGCACGTGGGGCCTCGAGCTGCGGGTGCTCAAGGTCATGACGCAGTTCATGGCTGGCGACTGGGACGGCGCCGAGCGCGCGGCCGAGCTGGCCGGTGAGGCCGTGTCCGGCACGGTCGCCACCCGGGTGTCGGCCGCCGCGCTTCTGGTGGCGGTCGGCCGCGGCCGCTTCGAGTCGGTCCAGCGGCGGCTGGCGCAGCTGCGGGACCGGTGGCAGACCGACACCCAGGTGATGCGGCTGCTCGGGCAGTGCGGCGCCGAGCTGGAGCTGTGGCGTGGCCGTCCCGCCCAGGCCGCCCAGTGGGTCGAGCAGGCGCTGCAGTGGCTGCGCCAGTACGAGCCGTGGCACCTCGGGGAGATCGCCCTGTGCGCGGTGGGAGTCGCGGCCTACGCGGACCTGGCCGAGCAGGCCCGTCGGACCCGGTCGGGCGGGTCGGGCGAGCAGGCCAGGGCACGCGACGACGCCGCGGAGCAGGACGCGATGCGTGCCGGCTCGGCGTTGGCCCAGCGGGCGTCCGACGCCGTCGCCAACGGCAAGCCACAGGCCGGTGAGGTGGGGCCGGAGGCGCTGGCCTGGATCTGCCGGGTGGACGCCGAGGCTGCGCGGCTGCGCGGGGCGAGCGACCCGTGGCTGTGGGCCGAGGTGGACGCCGCCTTCGGGTACGGCGAGCCCTACCGGCAGGCGTATGCCCGGTGGCGCCGTGCCGAAGCCCTGCTCGGCCGGGCCGGTGCGGCCGCGAAGGCCGACAAGGAGATCGCCGCAGAGCAACTGCGCTCCGCTGCCGCCGTCGCGGACTCGCTCGGCGCCGTGCCGCTGCGCACCGCGATCGCCAAGCTCGCCCGGCGCGGACGGATCGTGCTGGACGGCGATGGCGCCCTGCCGGCCGACACCCTGACCCAGCGGGAGCACTCCGTGCTGGCCCTGGTCGCCGACGGCCGCACGAACCGTCAGATCGGCGACGAGCTGTTCATCAGCGAGAAGACGGTCAGCGTGCACCTGTCGCGGGTGATGGCGAAGCTCGGTGCCGGCAGCCGTACCGAGGCGGTGAGCGCCGCCTTCGCCCGCGGCCTCCTGGCCTCCCAACCTCGCTGAGCACGCCGCGGGGCCGGTCCGCCGAGGCCGAGGCTCCTCAGCCGGCCCGGCCAGTGCGGCACGTCAGGTCGACCACGTGCTCCATGAGGATCGTGGCGTCCGCGTCCGCCCGTGGACGAACGTGGTTGACCACGAGCACGCCGCTGACGAAGCCGACGAGGAAACAGAACACCGCCAGCTTGACCAGCCACGACACGCTTGACAGCAGCTTCATCACGCAACCCCCACAGCAGAACGACGACTCCCGATCCGTCGACGTCGGCCTGTCGTCGCCCTCGCCCGAGGTGTAAATTTACGGACGGCCGACTGTCGCGGTTGGCTGTGTCATCGGGCTCCAAGTCCTGTACCCGGCAGCTCGATGACCTCACGTGGTCGGTGCCCGTTGACCATTTGTCCGAATGGTCGCGGGCGCCGCTCAGCTACGCGTCCGGCTCGGCCGGGACGCGTCAGCAGCCCTCCTAGCCGGGCACTGGAACCACCTCCCGCTGCGTCGCCTACGATCCGCGATCGCAGGCACATCGCAATGACACGAACGTATTGCAACTTTCCTTCTTCCAGGTTGCACTTTGAGCTTGACAGGAATGGGATTCCCAGAGAAGGCTCTCCCACCTGCGAACGCCCGATTGCCCACAGGGCAACCCCCATCTGGCCCAGTCGCAGCGGATGACCACCGCAGGGCGTAAGGAGGCTCGCCCATGAGTTCGGCTACCGGGCCGGTACTCCCTCGGCGTCGTTTGGCGACCGCGCTCAAGAAGCTTCGGGCCGACGCGGAGCTCACTCTCGACGAGGTGGCCGAGGCGCTCATGATCAGCAGATCCAAGCTGTCGCGATTGGAGAACGCTCAGGGCAGTCCTCAGGCCCGCGACGTTCGAGACCTCGTCACGCTCTACAAGCAGGAGGGGACCCCGCTGGGGGACCAGTTGATGCGCTGGGTGCGGGCCGCCCGGCGACAGGGCTGGTGGCTCGACTACGCCTACACGAGCGCCGGAACGATGACCGACGTGGACATGTACCTCGCGTACGAGTCCGAGGCGTCGATCGCGAAGGTCTACACGATCCCTTTCATTCCCTCTCTGGTTCAGACACCGGACTACACCAGATCGCTGTATCAGTCGCTGGAGCCATGGCGGGCTCGCGAGGAGGTCGATCAGCTGGTCCAGCTACGAAGCAAGCGACAACTGCTACTGACCGACCGGGAAGAACTGCCTCCGTTACAGCTGATCGCGGTCGCTCACGAATGCTGTCTGCGTCAGCTCGTCGGCTCTCCCGAGATCATGCGCGCACAGCTACTGGACCTCGACAGGTGGTACGGGCCCGACTCGCCCGTTGACCTGCGAATTCTCCCGTTCACCGCACCGCCGGCGTTCACCAGCACGTGCATGTTCGCGCACTTCGAGTTCGGTGACGCGCTCGATCGTGACGTTGTGCACATCGAGACGCACGCGGGCTTTCGCTCCATCGAGATCGACTCCCAGGTCGCCACCTATCGGCGGCACTACGACGACCTCTTTCGCAGGGCACTCCCGGCAGCCGGCTCCCGGGAGTTGCTGCGCGCCGCCGCGCAGTCGTGGCACTAGCCACGGCGCCGTTTCGGAAAGGTACCTACATCAATGGCAACAGTGACCGCCACCGTTCGCCGTACGGCGGAGTCCGACGCCACGCGCCAGGCGTGGGCGGACCTGCGTGAGCAGGGTTACGCCCTGGTCCGCGACACCGATCTGGGTCTGGATGGATCGAGGGAGCACTTCGGGTCCCGCTACTTCGGCGGCGAGGTCCTCGAAGCCGACCACGAGGCGATTCACAAGGACCGGGACCGGGCCAGGGATGTCATCAGGTACGAGTGGACCGATGCCCGGCTGTCGCTCGCGGAGCACCCGACGGTGACGATCAGCAATCGAGGCGGATACGCGGGGGGTCGTGACCATCAGCGTGTCGAACTCCTGGCGGACCCCGTGGCTGCCCGTTGGGTCGAGGCCGCACTCACGCTGGTGTCACCGGAGAAGCGTGAGCGGTTGGGCACTTTCGGCGTCAACTTCTTCCGCACCCGCACCACGGTCGTGTCCGGCCCGCATCGCGATGGCGAGCGCTACTGCCTGGTGTACGTGGTGGACAAGATCGGCGCGGGGGCGCAGACGAGGCTGCACGTTGCCGCGGATCCCGACAGGATCGCGTTCCGCCGCACCCTCGCCCCCGGGGACATGCTCCTGTTCGACGACGAGGCCTATCTGCACGACGTCACACCCCTGCTGGACACGCCGACCTCGCCGTGTCGCCGGGACGCCATCGTCTGCACCGTGAATTACCCCAGCACCTACGAGGTCTGATCGACGACGCGCAAGCGCGTCACCTCCTGCGCACCTATGTCGCGCACCGCGCACGCGCGGGGACACCGTGTGACCAGCGGAAACGCTCAGCGGCCTCGACGGCTGTCAAGCGACCTGGCGACTTTCACCCACCCGAGTGAAAGCCCACCCGAAAGGGTGGTTAATCTCCTCGACCATCGCCAGCGCCTGACACGAGATCGATCAGCGCACCCAGCCACACCGCTGCAGCCCGGAGGCATCCATGGCCCTTCCCTCGACCACTCGCCGGTGGACCAACGCGGTCCGCATCGCCCTCGGCGTCGGCGTGCTCGCCGCGACCGCCCTCGCGGTGCTGGCCGTCCCGGCCGGCGCCCACACGCCGAAGTTGCTCGCCGGCTGTGAGAACGGCGTGACGACGCTCAAGGTCGAACTGAAGGCCTACAACGGGTCGAAGGCGAACTCGCTCAAGGTCACCGACGGCGACGACGTCGTCATCGACCTGGCGGACTTCGACGCGAACTACACCAAGACGTGGGAGTTCGACGGCAGCGTCGCCCACCACTTCACGGTCGTGGTCCGCGCCTGGGACGACCCGAACAACGACAAGGGCTTCTCCTTCGTGGAGGAGCGCGAGGTCGCGGCGTGTGTCACCCCGACCGAGCCGACCACCACGACGACGACCGTGCCGCCCACCACGACGGTGAGCGAGACCACGACGACCGAGGTCACCACGACCACGTCGGAGGAGACCACCTCGTCGGAGAGCACGACCGAGCCGACCACCACGACGACCGTGGCGCCCACCACGACGACGGCTGTCAGCGACGACGACCTGGCCACCACCGGCTCCAGCATCGGGGTGCCGCTGGCCCTCGGCGTGCTGCTGCTCATCGGCGGTGGCGCGATCATCCTGGTCGCCCGCAAGCGCGGCCGGATCTGACGCCAGGACGGTAGGTAGACGAAAGGGCGGGCCGGAAGGCCCGCCCTTTCGCACGAAACGCCCAACACGCGCTACCGAAACGCCGGACACGCGCTACCGAGATGACGGACACGCGCTACCGAGATGACGGACACGCGCTACCGAGATGACGGACACGCGCTACCGAGATGACGGACACGCGCTACCGAGATGACGGACACGCGGGTCCTGGGGCGCGGACCTAGTTGACGTTGATGGTGAACGTGGACGGGTTGGTGTTGCGGATGTTGATGAAGTTGTTGCTCATCTGCAGGTTGTTGAACGTCACCCAGCCGCGGGGCGGGCCCTGACCGGCTTCGGGCAGTTCGTTGGCCCAGATCGCGAAGCCGGACTTGGCGTTGAACGCGTCACCGCTCTGCCGTGCCCCGGTGATGGTGATGTTGGTGAAGATGGTGTCGACGATCGGGAACTGCGGTGAGCCGCCGACGTAGTTGGTCTGGAACATGATCCCGCTGTACGTCGGGTCGACGATGTCGACGTTGCTCACCCTGATGCCCTGGAACACCTTCGACGCCGAGAACACCCAGATCCCCGGGAACGTCTGCGCGCCCCAGAAGTGCCCACCGGCCCGCACGATCGAGATGTTGTCGAACACCGTCGGCGGGGTTGCACCGAAGCCGTTCATTGCGATGCCGAAGTCCAGCGAGCTGATCGTGATGCCGGAGTACACCAGGGTGTCCGCGACGTAGATGTTGCGGAAGATGTTGTTGGTGCCGCCGTACACCGCGATGCCCGCCGCCCGCCAGGTCAGGATGGACGTCAGGTTCTCGTAGACGTTGTCCCTGACCTCGCCGCCACCACCGTCGACGGCGTTGAACAGCGCGAAGCTGTCGTCACCGGATGCCCTGGACTCGTTGTTCTGCACCAGGTTCCCGGCGCTGCCGTTGGTCATGTTGATGGCGTCGGCGAAGATGTTGCGGATGCGGGAGTTGCGGATCGTGGTGTTGTCGGTGTTCGCGCCCCAGTAGAGGCAGATCATGTGCTCGGCCCAGATGTTCTCGATGAGCATGTTGTTGGTGTTGGAGAAGTCGAACACCTTGCCGGGCCCGTCGATGCGCGAGGTGTAGTTGCCGAAGTAGGCGAAGTTCGCGAACCGGGAGCCATTGGCCGATGCCTCCGAGCGGAAGCCGACATCAGTGTTGTCCTGCGACTGCGGTACCTGGAACTGGGTGTACCACGGCCCCGCGCCGACGACCTGCACGGCCTTGCCGTACACCTGGAACTTGCTGGTGGTGGTGTAGTTGCCGGCCGGCAGGTACACGCCGACCATGGTGGCGTTCATCCGGGCCTGGTCCAGCGCGTTCTGCACGTCCTGGTGGCCGAAGCCGGCAGGCACCACGTAACGCGCCGGGTCCGGGTTGCCGGTCGGCGACACCTGCTCGGTGTTGACGAAGTCGATCGCGTAGTTGGTGCTGTTGGCCGCGTCCTTCTGCAGCCTGATCCTGGTGCCGGCCGGGAAGGACTGGCCGAGCATCAGCGACGCTTCGTCGTAGATGTGCCGCGGGCCGCCGGCGCCCGGCGAGTTGCCGGGGCCTGCCTCCGCGCCGTACAGCCAGGCGAATCGCGAGGTCAGCGGCATGGCACGGAAGAACGTGCCGTTGACGTAGATGTTGATCGTGGAGCTGATGCCGCCGCCACCCCCGGAGTCGGGGATGGAGAAGCGCGTGACCAGCGTGTTGGTCGCGGCTCTCGTGGTCCACTCGACGTAGGCGCCGTTGCCGTTGAGCGTCACCGCGCGGCGGCCGGACGCCTCACCGGCGATGTCGCCGATGGTGCGGTTGGGGCCGACCACGGTGGCGCCGCCACCCACGGTGCCGTCCTCGGCCTCGTACATGTCGTAGGGCATGTTCGCGCCGCGACCGACGAAGAACGGCGTGTTGCTGGTGTTGTTGGCGCGCTTCACCGGCAGCTCGTTGGCGTCGTCGGCGAGGACGACGCGGACCGTGTACCGGCCGTTGGCCGCGGTCCACGTGCCGAGGTTCACCGCTGCCGTGGTGGCACCGGCGGCGATCGTGCCGCTGAACGAACCGGTGCGGGTGATCACCGTGCCACCGGACTGGTTGAGCAGGGTGAGCGTGATGCCGTGCGCGCCACCGGCCGAGGCGATCGTGCCCTGGTTGCGGATGGCGACCGTGAAGGTGACCGTGTTGCCGGCCGCCGGGTTGTTGGGCGACCAGGCGAGCTGTGCCACCAGGTCCGAGCTGGCCACCGGGCTCACCACGAGCGGCGACGCCGCGGTGAAGCTGTTGTTGTTCTCGTTCTGCTCGATGACCGTGTTGGCCTCGTCCACCTTGCCGGTGACCGA
>Ga0190272_10000415_pt1 | contig 22777 bp, 23 predicted proteins | sample Popmic504T_FD_133746 | JGI IMG/M metagenome (GOLD analysis project Ga0190272, IMG submission 133746) | Populus adjacent soil microbial communities from riparian zone of Shoshone River, Wyoming, USA - 504 T | ecosystem: Environmental > Terrestrial > Soil > Riparian zone | place: USA: Wyoming... | reverse complement strand
TCGAGTGGGCCGTCGTGCCGGATGCGACTGGGCGTAGCTGTTCTTGCAACCTTCTGCTGATAGTCACCCGGTTGGTCCGTCGATCATGGAAACGGGCCTACGGTCGGGGAAGACGGGGCGCGGTGGTCTTTCGCATACGAATGGCATGACGAATGGCTTGATCATTCGACCGCGTCATCATTGTGCACATCGAGTTGCTCTGGGGATTGACGCGATGACGTCCGATCGCTCGACCGTGCCCGGCGATGGCCGTGCGCCGGTGGTGGTTGACGATCTCGCCGGGATCGATCTGGTGGATCCGCGAACGCATGCCGAGTACGACCTGTCGCCGTTGTGGCGGCGGCTGCGTGACGAGCGGCCGGTGTACCGGCACGCCGGCGCCGGCGGCAGGCCGGGCTTCTGGGTGCTCACGCGCCACGCCGATGTGTTCGAGCTGCATCGCGACCAGCGGTTCTCGTCGGACCGCAACATGAGTTCGGCGAACATCGGATCGGTCAGCAACGGGTTACCCGGCCTGACCCGCGCCGGGTCGGCAAGGAACTCGGCGTCGGTCATCGAGTCGTTGGTGACGACCGGCGGTCTGATCAGGTGCGGTGCCAGCTCCGCAGAGACGAAGAGGTGCACCGGCCCCGGCCGGCCGGGGGCCTCGGTGCTCAGCTTCCTGGCCAGTTCGAACGCGACGAGGGACCCCATGCTGTGACCGAAGAACGCGAACGGTTCGGTGAGCAGCGGTCCCAGCTCGACAGCGAGGGCTGCCACCAGATCGTCCATCACCGCCGCCGCCGGCTCGGCCAGCCGCGCCTCCCGGCCAGGTGTCTGTACCAGGACCGGCTCGAGGTCGTCGGCCAACCTGTCGGCCAGCTCCCGATAACCGGACGCGCCCTTGCCGGCGTAGGGAAAGAAGAACAACCGGATGGCCCGGTCACCGGTGCTCTCGCGCCGGTACGCGATCCACTTGTTCCTGGCCGCCACTACCTGTCCTGCTCGGCCATCTGGCGGCGCAGGCTCAACGGTCGCATGTCGGGTATCGGTCGGGCCACCGGCCAGATCGAATACTGTTCCTCGTCATTCAGTACGACGATGTACTGATCGGAATCGAAGCTCATCGTGCTTCCCTCCACGCTCGTTCGTTTCGATCCTGCCACCACCATCCTCCATCGGCAACAGCGCCCGGCCGCAATAGCGCAGCCACCATTGACCGGCCGGCCGTCGGCGGTCCCGAATGGCGCAGGCCCGACGGCGGGTTTTGCCGACCGCGTCACGGGGTCGCACCGTGGCCGGTAGCGCCTCGGCCCGAGCGGCGGACAGGTTCTTCTTGGCGCCGCCTGGGATGAGTTCCAGCAGCAGTTGGTGCAGTTGTTTGGTGAGTTCGTCGGCAAGCCCTGCCACTTCTCCAGGAGTCTTATTCACAAGGTGTTACGTGCTTGCCGAAGTCGTGCCCGACGGGGGACTGGGACTCGGCGTCAGATCTGCCGACCTGGGCCACGTCGGCGTCGACGGAATCGACAAGGTCGTTCAAGAAGCCCCAAGGACTCAGCACGATGCGGGCCGCCGTCGAGCACGCGATCGCGCCTCAGGACCTGGCGAAGGTTGCTGAATTCTACCGGTGGGAGGCTGACGCGGTCCGTGATGATCTGCGCTGATGCGTGCTGGAGCACCTCGACCACCCAGCGGGTCGTGGTGGCCGCCGAGACCGGATTCCTCCAAAAGGGCACCAGCTCGGACGCGCTGCGGTGTCACCGCTTCGAGTGGGCCGTGGGTGCTCGCGAACCGGCCCGGCTCGATAGTACTCATTAGGATCTCCCGGAATTACCTGGAGACACGTTCCGAAGCCGGGCCGCATTGCGTGAGTGCTACCGTGCACTGTGTTTTTCGACCCCATGGCCGGCGATGTCCGTAGCAATGAGTTCCCGATCGTGACAGGTCACCGGGACCTGTGTTGCGATTCGGTGGGGGGTACCCCGTCGGGGCTCGACTCGTGGGCCTGCCGGGTAGGGGTGGCCACTCGCGGAGCCCTCCGTGGCGGGACTGGGGAACGGTACGAATCGGCCGTCGGCCGTACAGACCTGATCCGGCTTGTAGCAGCGTAGGGAGGACAACGTCATGCGCACGTGGAGAGGCCTCGGCGCCATCGGTCTGGTCACGGTCCTGGTCAGCGCCGTGGCGGCGTGCGGGTCGTCGGACGACACCGGCGACGGCGGCGGCGAGAGCCGGGCCAAGGTCCGCCTCGCGCTGGACTGGACGCCCAACGTGAACCACACGGGCATCTTCGTCGCCCAGCAGCAGGGCTGGTTCGGGGAGGCGGGGGTGGACGTGGAGATCCTGCCGTACAACAACACCTCGCCGGACACGCTGGTCTCCTCGGGCGCGGCCGACTTCGGCATCAGCTTCCAGGACTCGTTCACCTTCTCCAAGGCATCGGGCGCCGACATCACCTCGGTCATGGCGATCGTGCAGCACTGGGCGACCGCGATCGCGGTCCGCGGCGACCGCACCGACGTCACGACGCCCGCGGACCTCGACGGCAAGATCTACGGCGGATTCGGTGCGGCCTACGAGGAACCGAAGATGCGCGAGGTCATCCGGAACGCGGGCGGCCGAGGTGAGTTCAGCACGATCGTCCTGGGCACCGCCGCGTACGAGGCCGTCTACGCGGGCGAGGCCGACTTCACCGAGCCGTTCCTGAACGTCGAGGGCGTGCAGGCGGAATTGCGCGGCACCCCGTTCAAGACCTTCTCCTACACCGACTACGGCTTCCCCGATTCCTACAACGTGCTGTTGGTGGGCAATACGCCGTGGCTCGCGGACAACCGCGACACCGCCTCACACTTCGTGCGGGCCGTGCAGCGTGGCTACGCCTTCGCCGCGGAGGACCCCGAGGGCTCGACCCAACTGCTCAAGCAGTTCGACGCGGCGGCGTTCGGCGAGGAGGAGATGGTCCGCCGTGGGGTGACGATGATGGCCGAGCAGTACCTGCTCGACGACAACGGCGTGGTCGGCACCCAGACCATGGAGGTGTGGGAGGGCCTGTGCGGCTTCCTGTTCGACGCCGGCGTCCTGGCCGGGCCGAGCGGCTCGCCGCTGACCGAGCGGCCGGACTTCTCGACCTGGTTCACCAACGACCACCTCGAGCCCGGCTCTTGACCGGCCCTGCTCGTGGACGGGTGAGCCGAACCCTGACCTTCGCCGCACCACCCGTCGTCCTGGTTCTACTCGCGCTGGTCGCGTGGGAGTGGGCGGTCGCCTCGACCGGCGTCCGCCCGCAGATCCTGCCCTCGCCGATGCGCGTGCTGGAGCAGGGCTGGCGGTACCGCGAGCAGTTGTGGACCCACACGGTGCCGACGTTGCAGGTGACCGCCATCGGCTTCGCCTGCTCGCTGGCGCTGGGCTGGGTGCTGGCCGTCGCGGTCGACTTCTCGGTCTGGCTCCGACGGGCGCTGACCCCGCTGCTCGTGGCCTCGCAGACGATCCCGATCATCGCCATCGCGCCGTTGCTGATCATCTGGTTCGGCTTCGGGCTGCTGCCGAAGATCCTGGTGATCGCGCTGGTGACGTTCTTCCCCATCGCGATCGGCCTCATCGAGGGCTTCGCCGCGACCGACCGCGCGGCCACCGACCTGTTGCGCAGCATGGGTGCCTCGCGCTGGCAGCGGTTCCGCTACGTGCGACTGCCCGGCGCGCTGCCGTCGTTCTTCACGGCGCTGCGCATCGGGATCACCTACGCGGTCACCGGCGCGATCTTCGCCGAGTACGTCGGGGCCAAGGAAGGCCTGGGGATCTTCATGAGCCTGCAGAAGAACTCCTTCCGTACCGACCTGGTGCTTGCGGCAGTCGTGGTCACCGCCCTGCTGTCGATCGGGCTGTTCGCCCTGACGTACCTGGCCGAGAGGCTCGTCATTCCGTGGCACGTGAAGCGGCAGCGCCGTGGGTGAGGCCAAGCTGTCGGTCGACGACCTGTGCAAGTCGTTCCGGACCGACACGGGTGTGCTGCCGGTGCTCGACGGCGTCGGCTTCGACGTCGCGCCGGGGGAGTTCGTCTCGGTCATCGGTCCCAGCGGCTGCGGAAAGTCCACGCTGTTCAACGTGATCGCGGGCCTGGAGCAGCCGGACTCCGGGCGGCTGCTGGTCGACGGCGTGGACGCCACCGGGCGCAGCGATCCGTTCGCCTACATGCCCCAGCAGGACCTGCTGTTCCCGTGGCGCACAGTGCTGGACAACACCACGCTGGGGCTGGAGGTGGCCGGGCTCAGGCGGCGGGCGGCGCGGCAGCAGGCCCGCGTGTTGTTCGAGCCGTTCGGCCTCGCCGGGTTCGAGTCGGCCCACCCGTACGAGTTGTCCGGCGGTATGCGGCAGCGCGCGGCCCTGCTGCGCACTGTGGTGCAGGACCGCGCCGTGCTGCTGCTCGACGAGCCGTTCGGCGCGCTGGACTCGTTGACCCGCACCGACATGCAGGTCTGGCTGGAGAGCGTGCGCGCCGGCTTCGACTGGACGGTGCTGCTGATCACCCACGACATCCGGGAGGCGGTGCTGCTGTCCGATCGCGTCCTTGTCCTCGCGCCGAGGCCCACCAGGGTGCACCGCGAGGTGGTGGTCGACCTGCCGCATCCCCGCCGCCTGGAGATGATCACCGACCCCCGGTTCGCCCAGCTCGAGGACGCACTGTTCAACGCTCTGCGTGGCCATTCACCGCGCACGTGACGGGTGACCGTGACCACGGGCCCGAGGAGCCGCCACCCGTGGCGGTACGGCGCACGCGGGCCCGGGTCTGCGTCGCGGTGGTCTTCTTCGTCAACGGCGCGATGTTCGCCGGCTGGGCATCGCGGGTGCCCGCGATCGCGGACCGGCTGGACGCGGGCCCCGCGGTCGTCGCGGTCGCCGTCCTCGGCCTGAGCGCGGGTGCCCTGGTCGGCCTGCCGCTGTCCGGTGTCCTGGTCCTGCGCTTCGGCAGCACCGTGGTCGTCCGGGCGGTGCTGGTCGGCTACGCCGCAGCGCTGGTCGGTGTGGCGCTCGCACCCGATCTCGCCCGGTTGACGACCGCGCTGGTGTTGCTGGGCATCGGCAACGGGATGCTGGACGTGGCGATGAACACCGCCGCGGTCCGGGTGGAGCGCTGCTACCCGAGGCAGGTCATGGCGGTCTTCCACGCTCAGTTCAGCTTCGGCGGACTGGTGGGTGCGCTCGTCGGGTCGGGCGCCGCCGCAGCCGGCGTGACGCCGCAGCGGCACCTGCCGGTGGTGGCGCTGGTACTCCTGGTGGTGGGCATGGGCGCGAGCGTGGGGCTGCTGCCCGACGCGCCGGCTCGCGACACCGGCGAACCGGCCACCGGTTCGCCGGTGTCGCTGCGCGGCGATCGGCGGCTGGTGCTGCTGGGGTTGCTGGTGTTCGCCAGCCTGCTGTGCGAGGGCTCGGTCTACGACTGGAGCGCCGTCTACCTGGAGGACGAGTTCGGCGCGAGCCCCGCCGCCGCCGCGTTGGGGTTCGCCGCGTTCTCGCTGTCCATGGCCTGCTGCCGCCTGGTGGCCGACCGCGTCGCCGACCGTGTGGGCGGCGCGGCCTACGTGCGCGGAGCCGGGGTGGTGGCCACCGCGGGACTGGGGCTGGTGCTGCTCGGTCCGGTGACGGCCGTCGGGGTGGTCGGGTTCGGGGTGGTCGGGCTGGCACTCGCAGGCGTGGTGCCGACGTTGTTCAGCACCGCCGCGGGCGGTCACGCCAACCCGGCCGGTGCGATCGCCCTGGTGTCCACGATCGGTTACGCGGGTTTCCTCGTCGGTCCGGTGCTGATCGGCGGGGTGGCCTCGGTCTCCTCCCTGTGGCTCGCGGTGGCCTGCCTGGCCCCGCTCACCCTGGCGATCTCGGCCGGCGCGGCGGTGCTGCGTCGAGGACCGGCGCAGGCCGGGTGAGCAGCGCCGCGCGCAGCCGGTCGAGCGTGTCCCGTGACAGGCCGAGATGGGCCGCGAAGCCCGCCGGCGAACCGTGCTCGGTCTCGACGGCGCGCAGGAACGCCAGCATGATGGCGCGGTTGGCGGTGAGCATCGACGGCGGCAGGTGCGGCCAGTTCGCCTTGGTGTCGTCCTCGTTGCCCGCGGCCACCGAATCCGCCCACCGCATGCTCGCGGTCTCGGTGAGCGCGTAGTCGTCGGCGACGTCCTCCGTGGACACGCCGAGCAGGCGCAGCACGAGCGCGGCGAGTACACCGGTGCGGTCCTTGCCCGCGGCGCAGTGGAACACAGCGGGCAGCCCGTCCGGCGCGGCCAGCGTCTCGACCGCCACCCTCAACCCGGCGGCGCCCTCCACCGCCATCTCCCGGTAGTGATCGACCGCGAAGTCCGCGCGCGCCGCCTCCGCCGGGTCCAGCGCCGACCAGTCGGGAGTGCGGCGCAACAGCGGCACGTGCAGTCGCCGGCCGGTCCAGTCCGTCGGCGGCCGCCACGAGCGTTGCGCCGACTCCGTGACGGTGCGCAGGTCCAGGACGGTCACCACGCCGAGCGAGAGGAACGCGGCTGTCCCCCGCTCGGTGAGCCGGTGCAGACCGTCCGAGCGGTACAGCAGGTCCCACGCTACGGAGCGGCCGTCCTCGGTGGGGTACCCGCCGAGGTCGCGGAGGTTGAACAGGCCGTCGACGTCGACGAACCGGGACCTCGGGACCACGCTCATCCGTCGCCGTCCGTCGGCAACGCGGGGGAGGAGGCCCGCGCCCAGTACCGCTTCGGGATGCGCCCCGCGCGGCGGGCGCCGAATCCGGCCGACACCGCGGCGGCCATCGCCGTCGCCATCAGCTCGGGATCGCTCGCCCTGGTGACCGCCGTGGCGAGCAGGACCGCGTCGCAGCCCAGCTCCATGGCCAGCGCGGCGTCGCTGGCCGTGCCGATACCGGCGTCCAGGATCACCGGTACGTTCGCGGCGCCCGTGATCATCTCGATGTTGTGCGGGTTGGCGATGCCCAGCCCGGTGCCGATGGGGGAGCCCAGCGGCATCACCGCCGCGCAGCCGACGTCCTCCAGCCGGCGCGCCACGATCGGGTCATCCGTTGTGTAGGGCAGCACGGTGAACCCGTCGTCCACGAGCTGCTCGGCCGCGTCGACCAACTCGGTCACATCCGGCAGCAACGTCCGCTCGTCGGCGATCACCTCGAGCTTGATCCACGCCGTGTCCAGCGCCTCGCGGGCCAGCCTGGCGGTCAGCACCGCCTCGGCGGCGCCTCGACAGCCCGCGGTGTTGGGCAACACGTCGATCTTCAGACGCCGCAACAGACCCAGCACGCCACCGCCGGTGGAGACATCGATGCGACGCAACGCCACGGTGGTCAGCTCGGTGCCCGAGGCCACCAGCGCGCGTTCCAGCACCGACAGGTTGGCCGAGCCACCGGTGCCCATGATCAGCCGGGAGCCCAGCACGCGATCGGCGATCCGCAGCGGCTCATCCACCCTGTACCGCCGTGAGGACCTCGACCCGCGAGCCCTCCTGGAGCGTGTCGTCCCAGACATGCCGGGGTCGGACCTCGCCGTCGACCGCGACCGCGATGCCACTGGGCGTCGCCATCAATTGGGCGACCAACTCGGTGACAGTGCACCCGTCCGCGACCTCCGCCGGCTCTCCGTTGACCACAAGATTCATCAACGCCTCCCAGGGTTCGGCCCGATCTCCGTTCCGGAGCGGCACACCACTCCGACGTTACTGCCAATGCGCGGAGGATGCCAAGGGCACTCGGTAACCTCGGTTCGCCTCTTTGTGAACGATGTCCTCGCGGTGCGCGAGAAGCGCCCGCGCCCGGTATATCTCCCGATGCGGAGTATCGCTACTGTGGCCGGAATGGAGCACCTCGAGCGGCTGGCGGCGGCCCGACTCTATCTGTGTACGGACGCCCGTCGTGTCACCGATGATCTGGCCGAGTTCGCCGATGCCGTGCTGGCCGGCGGCGTGGATGTGATCCAATTGCGCGACAAGGGATCCGAGGGTGAGCGCCGATTCGGCCCACTGGAGGCCGGTCAGGCGCTGGAGGCCCTGGGCGTGCTGCGCGCGGCGTGCCTGCGGCACGGCGCGCTGCTGGCCGTCAACGACCGCGCCGATGTCGCCGCGGCGGCCGGGGCGCACGTGCTGCACCTGGGGCAGGACGACCTGCCGGTGGCGCACGCCCGCCGGGTGCTGGGGCCTGACGTGCTGATCGGCCGTTCGACCCACACCCCGGCGCAGGCCGAGGCCGCGGCGCACGCCCAGGACGTGGCCTATTTCAGCGTGGGCCCCTGCTGGGCGACGCCGACGAAGCCCGGCCGGGCACCGGTCGGGCTGGACCTGGTGCGGGCCGCCGCCGCGGTCGCGGGCGGCAAACCGTGGTTCCCCATCGGGGGGATCGACCTGGAGCGGCTGCGGGACGTACTCGCGGCGGGCGCCGGCCGGGTCGCGGTGGTGCGCGCCATCAACGGCGCGGCCGATCCCCGTCGGGCGGCCGAGGAGTTCGGCGCCGCACTGGGCCGATCCCGTATGTAGCCGAATGGACGATGCCGGTATCCGCTACCGGGTATTACGGTCGATGAAAGAGAAATTCTCACCGTGGCGTGCGTTCCTGGAATTGCCAGGTCCGGCGTGCCTCCGCAACGTCGGGTTGGGGAGGGCCGATGGGCGAGCGGGCGATCGGCGCCACTCCGCCGCGGGTTATTACAATCGCAGGTACGGATTCCGGTGGCGGCGCGGGAGCTTCCGCCGAACTCCGTGCCTTTACCGCGTGCGGTGTCCACGGCTGTGTCGCCGTGTGCGCCGTCACCGCGCAGAACTCCGCCAAGACGGAATGCTCGCCGATGCGAGATCATGGCCGCGATCGCGCGGACCGGTGATGCCACCGGGATCGGCGGGAGCGGACCCGTGCCAGTGGTCGTGGACCGGTCGTCGGCCTCACCCGCGGCATGTCCGTGCCGGAGTCGGCCGCGTTCGGCAGCCCACCGGGTGAGGTCCGCGCGCCGACCCCGCGCGCCCCGCAGCCGCCGACCTCCGCTGGAGGAACCTTGGAGTTCGATACCTTCCACCACGCCTACGCCGCCGTGCTGCGAACTCTGGTGGACGAGCCCTCCTACCGCAACGCGCCACGGGGGTTCCCCAGCAGCGAGCGGATCGGCGTCCAGTACCGCCTGCGCGACGCGAGCCAGCGCGTACCCCTGGTGCCGGCACGCAGGCTGAACATCGCGTTCAACTTCGCCGAGGTCCTGTGGTACCTGTCCGGCCGGGACGACCTCGACTTCATCGCGTACTACGCGCCCGGTATGCGCAAGTACTCGGCGGACGGCATGCGCCTGACCGGAACGGCGTACGGCCGGGCGATCTTCGGCGGCGACGGGCGGCCCGACCAGTGGCGCACGGTCGTGGAGCAGTTGCGCGACGACCCCGACAGCAAGCGCGCGGTGGTGGAGATCTTCCGCGCCGAGGAACTCACCGTCCCCGGTAACCCGGACGTGTCATGCACGCTGGGCCTCCAGTTCCTCCGCCGGGACGGCGCGTTGCACGCGGTGGCGTTCATGCGTGCCAACGATGCCTACCGCGGGATGTCGAGCGACGTGTTCTCCTTCACCTTGCTGCAGGAGTTGTTGGCGCGGCAACTCGGCCTGCGGCTCGGCGAGTACGTGCACTCGGTCGGGTCGATGCACCTCTACCACAGCGACGACCTCCGGGCGCGGGAGGTGCTGGCCGATCCGGCCGCGTCCGCCGCGCCGGCGATGCGGTTTCCGGCGCTGCCGGACGGGGACAACAGGCCCTACGTGGCCGAGGTCCTGCTCATGGAGGAGCAGTTGCGGCGCAACCGCCATCGACTCGGTCCGGACGTCGACGCACTCGGCCTGCCCGACTACTGGACGCAGGTGTTGCTGCTGCTGGACCTGTATCGCAGTCACCGGCACGGCGTGGCGGTGGATGGACGGTCGGCCGCGGCGCTGTCCCCGTTGTACCGCTGGTTGGTGGGCAGGTGGCGACCCGACCTCCTGGCGCACCCGCTCACCCTCGGTGGTTGAAGGAGCCGCATGGGCACGAACTGGAAGACCGGTGACGGTGTCGCCACCGGGTTCGACAGCTACGACGACCTGCCGGAGCGGGTGCTCGGCTACCCGACGGTGTTCGCCGCGCTGCGGCTGGGCGAGCCCGACGTCCGCACCGTCGTGGACTACGGGTGTGGGCCGGGCAAGGTCTCGCTGCGCGTCGCGCAACGCCACGACGTCCGGGTGCACGCCGCGGACATCTCCGCGACGATGCTGGACATCGCGCGGACCCGCCGGGCGCATCCGCGCGTCGCCCACCACCTGCTCGACCGCCCTCGGCTGGACTTCCTGGCCGACGACTCGGTGGACGCGGCGATGTGCTGCTACGTCTTCATCAACATCGGTGACCTCGATGTCATCCGCGCGATCGCCGCCGAGGCGCACCGGGTGCTGCGCCCCGGCGGGCGGTTCGCGGTGCTCGACACGAACCCCGACACCACCGGGATCCGGTTCTCCACCTTCGAGAGCGGCGAGCCCGGCGTACGGTACGAGGCCGGCGCGCAGCGCCGGGTGCTGCTGCACCTGCCCGACGGGGGGGTGCTCGAACTGCTCGACCACCACTGGCCCCGCGACACCTACGGCGAGGTACTGACCGCCGGCGGCTTCCGGGACGTCACCGTCGCGGCCCCGTTGCTGGGTGACGTGGCCGGCGCCGAGGTCGCCGGCTCGCTGCTGGAGGTGGAGCGGCCCGCCGAGGCCGTGCACGCGCCGTTCCTGATCACCGTGGGGGTGAAGTGAGATGAGCGCGCGGAGGATCTTCCTGGCGGGGCCGTTCAAGGTGCTGGTCGACCCGGCCACGGGCACCCTGCGTCCCGGCGAGCGACGCCGGCTCGAATCCGTGATCGATCGCCTCGAACGCGACGGCCACGAGGTGCACAACGCACACCGCAGGGAAGGATGGGGTGCGGCGTTCCTGACCCCCGACGAGTGCACCCGGCTGGACTTCGAGGAGATCTCGGGCTGCGACGTCTTCGTCGCGTTCCCCGGCGCCCCGGCATCACCGGGCACGCACGTCGAGATTGGCTGGGCCTCGGCGCTGGGCAAGCCGGTCGTGCTGCTGCTGGAGGAGAAGGGCGACTACGCCTTCCTGGTTCGCGGCCTGCACACGGTCGCCGACGTGACGTTCCTGACCATCGGTCCGGATTCGGATGTGGCCGGGTTGGTGGCCGCGGCGTTGCGTGACATCGAGTCCCGGTCGGCCGCCGAGGGGGCGTGACGGCCGCGCCGGCGGACCGCCCGCCGATCGGCCGGTACGACGGCGCTCACACCGGCCAGGACTCGTGGCGGAACGCGGCGTCCCAGAACATCCACTCGTAGCGCGCAGCCGTCCGCATCCGCTCGCCGACCAGGAGCCGGTCCTCGGCGCCCAGCCGCTCGCCGAGCCGGTCGGCGACCCCGAGCACCTCCTCGACGATGCCCTGGAAGGCGTCGTCGCCGTAGGCGTTGATCCAACGGTGGTAGAGCGGGTCCGGCGAGCCGTGGGCCCGCAGCAGCTCACCGACCCGCGCGTAGATCCAGTAACAGGGCAGCACTGCCCCCACGCTCTCGGCGAAGGAACCGGTGACCGCAGTGACGGCGAGGAAGTCGAGGTAGGCGCGGGTGGTCGGGCCGATCGGCTCCGCGACGGCCTGGTCCGGCGTGGTACCCATCTCCGCGAGCAGCGACTCGTGCAGCTCGCGTTCGACGACCACCGTGTTCCCGGCGTGCCGGGCGAACATGACGGTGTCCTCGTCCGTCGTCGCCCTCGCCGCGCACACGGCGAGCGTCCGCGCGTACCCGCGCAGGTAGTGCGCATCCTGGATGACGTAGTGCCGGAAGGACTCCCGTGGCAGCGTGCCGTCCAGCAGCCCGGTGATGAAGGGATGCGCGACCACTTTGGCGTAGATGTCCTCGATGCCGGACCACAGCGTCCCGGTGAAGGTCACGACGGTGGTCTGCGGGGTCTCCACCTCACGAGGCTAACCGGCGGATCACCATCACGGCAGCACCGATCAGCCGTCCCCGCGGATGCGGTCCAGGACCCGCAGGAAAGACTCGTCGGCCTTGGCCAGCACCTCGGCCTCATCGATGGTGGTGAACGACCCGTCGTCGAACACCACCACGCCGTCCACGATGGTGGTGTTGACGCTGCTGCCGTTGGCCGCGAACACCAGGTGTGAGTAGAGGTGGTCGGCGTTGCCCGGCTCCAGCGGCGTGAACATCTGGCTGTTCAGGTCGATCAGGATCACGTCGGCCTTGCGCCCGGCCTCCAACCGTCCGGTCTCGTGCCGGAGCGCGTCGGCGCCGTTGCGGGTCGCCATCCGCAGGATGTCCGGCGCCTGGAACAGGCCGGCGTCGACCCGGTTGGCCCGGTGTATCAGCGAGGCGAACTTCATCACCTCGAACAGATCGCGGCTGTTGTTGCACTCGGCCGCGTCGTGGCCGAGCCCGACGTTCAGGCCCGCCGCGAGCATCTCCGGCACGCGGGCGATGCCGTTGCCCAGCTTGGCGTTCGAGGTCGGGTTGTGGGAGATCTGCGTGCCGGTCTCCCGCATCAGCGCGATCTCGGTGTCGGACAACCACACGCAGTGGGCGGCGATGGTGTCCGGGCCGAGCAGCCCGGTGTCGTAGGCCAGCTCAGTGGGCCGCCTGCCGAACCGGGAGCGCACCGCCTCGACCTCGCCGAGCGATTCGTTGAGGTGGACGTGGATGCCGGTGCCCAGTTCGTCGGCGAGGGCACGGGCGTCGCGCAGCAGCTCCGGTGACGCCAGCGGCAGCCACTCGATGCCGACGTAGACCTCGATGCGCCCACCCGCCGTGCCGTGCCAGTCGCGGTACGCGCGTTCGTTGTCGGCCAGGGAGTCCAGCCGGTGCTCGGGCGTGGCGACGTCGTTGGACAGCACCGCCCGGATCCCGATGCGGTCGGCGGCGGGCGCCAGCGCGTCCAACCGTCGGTACATGTCGTTGACGGTGGTGACCCCGCAGCGCAAGGACTCGCTGTAGCTGGCCAGCGCAGCCCAGTACGCCGCCTCGTGGTCGAGCGCCCGGATGATCGGGTACCAGCACGTCTCCAGGTACTCCAGCAGTGGCAGATGATCGCTGTACCCCTTGCCGAGCGCGGTGTGGTAGTGCAGGTCGACCAGGCCCGGCAGCACGGCCTTGCGCGTCGCGTCGATGACCCGGCCCGCACCCTCCCGCGCCGCGTCGGCCTCCGGACCGCGAGGGTGGACCGCGACGATCCGGTTGCCCTCGATCACCACTGCCCCGCCGTCGTGCACCTCGGCGGCGTCATTCATGGTCACCACGAGTCCGTTCACGACAACCAGTCGATCTTGCACGGCGTCTCCTCGGTCGGGTCGGGCCGGTGATTCCCGAATCCTAATGATCCGGCTCGCCGCCGGCCCGTACGAGATCCGAATTCCTGTTGCCGTGCATCGCCTCCGTGACCGTGAGAATCCACTATTGTTGTATTGATTCGAATGTCTCCGCGTCCCTGGTCGGGCTCGGCCGATACCAGTGGAGTTCCGCGCACCGGCTCCGGCACACGTTGGCGCATCAGTGGCAGTTGCAGGGCGGCAACGAGACCGACCTGATGGCGATCATGGTGCCACCTGGCCTCAGCGGGCGGCTCGGTCGCCGACGTGCTCCGTCTCCGGTTCTACGTCGTCGGCCGGGAGCCGGCCGAGCTCGACGAGTTCATGGCAGGAGGCGGCGCAGACATGGCCGTGATGCGGGAATGGCAATTCCGATCCGCCAACGTCCGGTAGGTGGAGGAGTAACAGTTCACGCGGGGTTTCGTTCCGCTTGGCGGTCACCAGAGGGACCAGCCAGATCGCGCCGGCCCGCGATCATGTGGGACAGATGTTCCTCGCAGCGCTTCCGCGGGCGCTGCACGCACTGAGTGTCGACATCGGCGAGGTACGCGAGTGGAGTACGGCGACGTGCCGCGGTCGGTGTGGGTGCCGCGCGACCGTTCGACCAGCGCGGCCGCGAGGCGACTCAGCGTGTCCCGGCCGGGGAGGGCGAGGGTGTCTCTGTTGCCTACGGTCACACGGGACTGGTCCCTTGCCGTGATCATGCTCGAGCATCCACGTGTCACGCCGACAGCCGGCCGGCCCGACAACACGACGCTGAGCCGATAGCGAACCAGGAGCCGCCGGCCGCGCGGTAGGCAGGGCCACAGCCTGTCAGGACCTCGACCCTGCGATGAGGCGAGGCCGGCTCGGACGGTCGCGATCACCGAGCACCACCACCACCGCCGACTGGCGCCGCCTCCGTGCGATCTCGACAGTCCGGGCCGCGCAGGGGGCACCCCTCTCATGGACCGTTCCACCGGTGTGTTTTGCCTGGTGGGCGGCGGTCTACCCGATCTTGATCCGAACACCTCACAAGGTCATTTGTGGTTTCTCGATCCGACCCAATCGCTGTAACAAGTTCCGTGCGCATTCGGTAAGAGCACCAAATCGAATCTGCGACGTACGCTGTCGGACGTTGATCACTTCATCGGGCGGGATCGGCCGAGCCGCGGCGCGGTAGGTGCCTTCTGAGGAGGTTTCCGTGGTGGTGCTCGAGTACCGGATGCTGGGCCCGCTCGAGCTCAGAACGGCGGATCACGTCCTGCCGCTCGGCGGCAGGCGGCAGCAGACGTTGCTCGCCGTCCTGCTGCTGAACACCGGGACGACGGTGCCGTTCGATCGGCTCGTCACCGACCTCTGGGACGACCCACCACGCACCGCCCACCGGCAGGTGGTCAATGCGGCGGCGGCCGTCCGCCGCGTCGTCGAGCAGGGCGGGGGCGGGCCGCTGGTGACCACCGGGCACGGATACCGGCTCGAGACCGCCGGCGACCGGCTCGACGTCGACGAGTTCGGGGCGCTCGTGGAGGCTGCCGAACGCTCCGCCGCGACCGGGCGACCCGCCGAGGCGGTGGAGCTGCTGCAGAGCGCGCTCGACCTGTGGCGCGGCCCGGTACTCGCCGGCCTGGCCTCGGATTCGATCGACATCGCGAGGCAGCGCCTGGCCGAGAAGCGGCTCGGCGCCATCGAGCGGCTGGCCGGGCTGCGCCTGGACATCGGGGAGGTGACCTCGTTGATCGGCTGGCTGGTCGGGTTGGTCGCCGAGCATCCGGCGCGCGAGTCGCTGCGGGCCATGCTGATGCGCGCCCTGCACCGGGCCGGCCGGCCGGCGGACGCGCTCGCGGTGTTCGCCGAGGGACGCACGCTGCTGGCCGAGGAGTTCGGCGTCGGCCCCGGGCCTGAGCTGCGCCTGCTCCACGAGCAGATCCTGCAGGCCGATCTGGCCCTCGGCCGGATCCCCCGGGCTCGAGCGGCCGAGGCAGCGCCCGCGTCCGGTTCGTGCTTCCTGCCGAGCGGTCCGCCCGACTTCACCGGGCGTCACGCGGGCGTGCGCCTGCTGACCTCCGTCCCGACCAATGGTGCGGCCGGGGCCACCCCGGTCGTCTGCGTGGAGGGCATGGGCGGCGTCGGCAAGACCGCGCTGACTGTGCACGCCGCCCACCAGCTGGTCGAGGACTATCCCGACGGTCAGTACTTCGTCGATCTGCGTGGCTTCAGCGAGAACGAGTTCCCGATGCGGTCCGGCAGGGCGCTCGAGGTGCTGTTGCGGCAGAGCGGGATGGCGCCGGAGCAGCTGCCGGTCGGCACCGGCGCGCGCCGGGACCTGTGGCGGGCGCGCGTCGCCGGGCGCCGGGTGCTGGTCGTGCTGGACAACGCGGCCGACGCGGTTCAGCTGCGGCCGCTGATGCCGGCGTCCGCCGGCTCCCTGGTGCTGGTGACCAGCAGGCGGCAGCTACCGGCGCTGGAGGGCGCCGTTCCGGTGCCGTTGGACGTGCTGCCCGTCGCCGAGGCGATGTCGCTGTTCCGCCGGATCGCAGGGCCGGGTCGGGCCGACCCCGACCCCGACCCGCAGGCGATCCGGCGGATCGTCGCGCTCACCGGTGGTCTGCCCCTCGCCATCCGCATCGCCGCGTCCCGCTTCCGCCGCAGGCCGGCCTGGGCGCTGGCGCATCTGGCGGAGCAGCTGCGCGACGTGCACGGACTCACGGCAGGCGACCGCAGCGTCGCCGGGGTGATCATCCTGTCCTACCGCCACCTGAGCCCCTCGAGCCAGCGGCTGTTCCGGCTGCTCGGCACGGTGCCGGGCCCCGACTTCGACGCCAGCACCGCGGCGGAGCTCACCGGCATCCCGCTCGCCGTGGTCCGGCAGGACCTGGAGGAACTGCTCGAGTGCAACCTGCTCGTCCAGGACCGCATCGACCGCTACCGCCTGCACGACCTGGTCCGCGACTGCGCGCGCCGCCTCGCCGCCGACGCGCGTTCGGACGGTGACCTGCGCCCGGCCGCGCATCAGTCGTTCGACTGACCTGCACACATCGGACCACCAGGGGGCGCCGCATCGGCGCTGCATCGGCGCTGCACCGGCGCTGCATCGATCGCCGATGTAGCACGGGTGCGGGCTGTTGGTTGACTTCATCTCACGGTGGTGCGTTCCACCGCAGGTGCGGACCGGGGTGGGCGGTGGCTGTGGCTGTGGTGGCAAACGACATCGACTGCGCGATCGAGCACCTGGATCCGCCGGATCCGGGCAGAGCGAGGGTGGACGTCGAGCCGTCATTGGTGACCGTCGTGCTGGCCGACCAGCAACCGGTGGTCCGCCGGGGACTGCGGGCCCTGCTGTCCGGGCAACCCGAGGTCGCCGTGGTCGCCGACGCGGCCAGTGCTCGGGACGCCATTCGGCTCGCCGCCCTGCACCGGCCATGCGTACTCGTGATCGACGTCGAGCTGCCCGGCTTCCAGGTGGGCGGCTCGATCCGCGAGGTGCTCCGGGCGACCCCGTCCACCGCCGTCCTCGTCTTCACCGCCGACGCGGCCGAGGACACGGTGGTCACCGCGATCCGCGCGGGCGCCCGGGGTTACGTGCTCAAGAGCAGCTCCGACGACGCCATCCTGCGCGCGGTCCGTGGCCTTGCCGCGGGCGAGGCGGTGCTCGCCCCCGGCGTCATGGACCGGCTCGTGAGCCAGATCGACAGCCGCCCGGCACGGCACAACGAGCTGTTCCCCGGGCTGTCGCCGCGCGAGCTGGACGTACTCGAGCTCATGGCGTCGGGATTGCGCAACGCGGCCATCGCGGCACGACTGCACCTGTCTCCCAAGACCGTCGCCAACCGCATCTCCCTGATCTTCAACAAGCTCCAGGTGGCCGATCGGGCTGAGGCCATCGAACTGGTGCACCGAACCAGGCGCGGTCGTGCGGCCGAATCGCCGCGAGAGCTGATCCGACTCGGTCCGGCACGGCTCGACGATCAGGTCCCGCGCGCCCGAGAAGGACGATCCTGATCCGCCGGACGACCTGTTCGCGAGATTCCCAGGCCGACGGGAATGGTTCCCCTATCTACCGGGAACGACCCGAAACTAGCCTTTGGACACCGGCCGGCCAGTCGGCGACGCCCCCTGTTTCCCTATTGACTGGGCCGCGCCGGTGCGCCTCGTGAACCTCTTCGAGTAGGCGAAAATGGAGGTGGATGTGTGACTGCGGTAGCCATTGACGAGTCGGACTCGACCGACCCGGCGCACCGAGCGATGACGGACGTGGTGGCGTGACCGGCGATACGAGGACCGGCGTCCTCGCGGTGCTGCGGGTCACCCCGGTCCCGGTCAGGTACCTGCTCGGCGGCATGCTGGTCAACCAGCTGGGCGCGTTCGTCCAGACGTTCCTGATCCTGTACCTGACGTTCCGGGGCACCTCGGTCGCCTTCGCCGGGGTCTGCCTCGCCGCGTACAGCGTGGGGTCGATCTTCGGCGCCATGCTCGGTGGCGAGCTGACCCACCGGTTCGGCGGCCGGACGACCATCGTGGCGGCGATGACGTGCGCTGCGCCGCTCGTCGCGTCGATTCCGCTGGTCAGGGGCGTGCCATGGGTGCTGCTCGCGGTGGTCGCGCTGTCCGGGCTGGCGATCCAGTCGTACCGGCCGGCGGCGGCGGTGCTGCTCGCCGAGCTCATGCCGGAACAGCACAAGGTCATGGGCTTCTCCATGATGCGCATCGCGCTGAACATCGGCGCCGCCGTGGCGCCGCTGCTCGCGGCCCTGCTCATCCTGGTGAACTGGGACCTGCTGTTCTGGCTGGACGGCGCGACCGCGGCGCTGTGGGCGTTGCTGGCGTTCAGGTTGCTACCGAGGCGAACCGCGGCTCGGCACCCGGCCGAACCCGGCGGCACGCCCGTGCCGGCCATGAGTGCACGTGCGGTGTACGGGACGCTGGTCCGGGACACCCGGTTCCTGTGTTACCTGGTGGCCGGCGTGTTCGGCATGATCGTCTACGCCGGGTCGATCGCGGTGCTGCCGCTGGACATCGTCGACGCCGGCTATCCGGTGGGGCTGTACAGCACGGTGCTGGTGATCTCCTCGGTCGTGCTGATCACCTGTGAGCTGAAGATCACCACGTATATCGTCCGAATTCCGAAGTATCTCGCCGGCTTGTTCGGCAATCTGGTCAGCGGGTTGGGGTTCACGCTCTATGGGCTGATCGCGGAGCATCCGTTCTTCGTGGTCGCCGGCGCGCTGCTGGCGGTATCCGGGCTGATGATCCACGGACCGAGCACGGCCGCCCATCCGGCCACATTCCCGGTCGAGCTGAGGAGCCGCTACATCGCGACGAAGGAAACCTTGTCCGGCGTGGCGGCGACAATAGGCCCGATGCTGGGGCTGTTCCTATGGAGCCAATTCGGCGGGACGGCTTTCTGGGCCTTCTGTGCGCTGTTGTCCGTCACCGCGGGAACGATGCACATCTACGGTCTCAGACAGCCCCCGGCATCGAATCCTGTGGCCGAACCCGAGCTGACGGTCGGCACCGAGCCGGAAGTCGTGGGAGAGCGATCATGAAGGAACCCAATGGGGCGCTGCTGGTCATCGGCAGCGGGCTGAAGCTGTATCGCGAGTACCTGGTCACCTCCATCCATCGGTGCGCCCGCGCCGCCGGTCTCGGCCTGGTGTTGCTGAACAACCTCAGACCCACCTGGCAGCACGCCTACTTCGACGAGATCGTCCTCGCCGACGTGTTCGACGCGGACGAGATGCTCGCCGCCGCCCGAGAGGTCGCCGGACGGCACCAGATCGTCGGCCTGATGTGCTGGGACGAACCGGTCGTGCTCGCCGCCGGCGAACTCGCCGCCGAACTCGGGGTCCCCGGCCTGAGCGTGGACGGCGTCCGCGGTTGCCGCGACAAGAACCGCACCCGGACCGTGCTGACCGCGGAAGGGCTGCTGCAACCGGGATACGCCATGACCACCGGCCTCGACGAGGCGCGCGCAGCGGCCGCCAGGATCGGGTATCCGGTGGTGCTCAAACCCAGGGCCATGGGCGCGAGCATCGGCGTGGTGTTCGCCGCAGACGAGTCCGAGTTGGACGCCGCGTTCGGTGTCGCCATGGGCGCGGCCACCGTCGACCAGAGCCGCTACGGCGGGGCCGCGATCGTGGAGGGCTACGTCGCCGGGCCGGAGATCAGCATCGACGCCGCCGTGCACAAGGGCGAGTACCTGCCGATGTTCGTCGCCCGCAAGCAGACCGGCGACCAGCCGTACTTCGAGGAGGTCGGGCACGTTGTCGACGCCGGCGATCCGCTGCTGCACGACGCCGAGCTGATGGACGTGCTGGCACGGGCGCACCGCGCGCTCGGCGTCGAGGACGGCATCACCCACTCCGAGGTCCGGCTGACCGACCGTGGCCCGCTGATCATCGAGGTCAACGGCCGGCTCGGCGGCGACCTGATCCCGTTCATCGGCAGGACCGCCACCGGCATCGACCCCGGCGAGATCCTGTTCGCCGTCGCGACCGGTCAGCGACCGGTCATCGCCCCGACCAGGCGCGTGGTCGCCGGCATCCGGTTCGGCTACCCGGACCACGACTGCCTGGTCCACGAGGTCACGGTCCCGACCAACGACGCCGACTCACCTGGCCTGGTCCTCGCGTCGCCGATGATCGATCCGGGGACCACCCTGCGGCTGCCCCCCGGCGGCTACCTGGCCAGGCACTCGTTCGTGGTGTGCGAGGCCGACGACCGGGATACCTGCACCCGACGACTGGATACGGCCGCCGCCATGGTGCGGATCGACGCCGATCAGGTGGACCCACCAGAACCCGGAACCGCGTTCGAGATGCCAGCCGGGCTGCTCGACGTCGACGAACACGAGGGAGTTTCCGCATGACCATGACCGAGCCCGCCCGCACCGATGTGCCGCTGACCGGCGCGCAGATCCTCGCGAACGCGAAGGCGCTCGCGCCGATCCTGCGCGAGCGGGCAGCGGAGATCGAGAAGAACCGGCGCCTGCCGGCGGACGTGGTGCAGCTGCTGCGCGACTCCGGCGCCTTCCGGATCGGCTTCAGCCGGGCATGGGGCGGGCCCGAGATGACCTCGATGGAGCAGACCGAGGTGATCGAGGCGCTCTCCTACGGCGACGCGTCCGTCGGCTGGTGCGCCAAGCTCGGCTCGGACATCGGGCTGCACGCCAACTTCCTCGACCAGGACGAGGCCCGTCGGATGTTCACCAGCATCGACATGCACTCCGCCGGGGTGCTGCCGGTGACGGGGCACGCCGAGCGGGTGCCCGGCGGCTACCGGCTCACCGGCCGGTGGGGGTTCGGCAGCGGCTCGACCCACGCCGACTGGGTGGCGTCGGGGGCGATGGTGTTCGAGAACGGTGAGCCCTACGCCAGCCCCGACGGCAGCAATCCGCACGAGTCGCGCCTGTTCATGGTGCCCGGCCACGAGATCGAGCCCGTCGACAACTGGTACACCCTGGGCCTGTGCGGCTCCGGCAGCAGCGACTACACGATCACGGACGTGTTCGTACCGGAGAACCACTCCCTCACGTTCGACAACCCGAAGGTCCCCAACGGGCCGCTGGTGCAGCCGGACGTGATCCAGCGCAGCATGTGCGGCGTCCCGCTCGGCACCGCGCGGGCCGCGCTGGACTACGTCCGCGGTCTCACCATCGAGCGGGTCGACATGCTGAAGGGCTCGCCGTGGCGGATGAGCGGCGTCGCCTGGAAGGACAACGAGCACATCCAGATCACGCTGGCCGAGTGCGAGGCCGACTACAGCACGACCAGGGCCGGCGTGTACCGGGCGCTGGAGCGGCAGTGGGAGGTCACCGCCGACGGTATCGGCACGCTGGACGACCTCACCCCCGACGAGCGGGTCGCCCCCGCGCTGACCGGCTGGCAGGCGTTCCAGATGTCCAAGCGGGTCGTGATGCGGCTGTGCGACCTGCTCGGCACCGCGGCGATCAGGTCGGGCGACCCGATGAACCGGTGGCTCCGGGACTCGATGACCATGGCCATGCACCCCACCGCGAGGGACCGGGTCACCCAGACGGTCGGCGCGCACCTCGTCGGCGCCCGGCCCTCCATGCGGTTCATGCTCGGCATCGTCGACAAGCCCAAGCCCGATGCGGGCGACGGCGAAACAGATGACTGAGCGGCCCGTGCTGATCGTCGGGTTCGTGACGCCGGTGCTGATGGCACTGGCCGGCACCGAACCCGACGGCTCGGTCGTCCTGGTCGAGGAGCCGGACGTGATCCGCAAGCGAAACCTGCGCGCGAGGCTGGCCTCCTCGACGCTGGTCCGTGAGCTGGTCGAGTGGGAGCACACCCGGGCAGGGGCGGCCGACGAGTTCTACGCCACCCACCGCGACCTGAACCCGGTCGCGGTGGTGCCGCTCATCGAGTACGCCACCCCGTTCGTCGCCCGGCTGGCCGAACGCTACGGCCTGCCGGGCGCGAGCCTGGGCGCCGCGCAGATCCTGCGTGACAAGGCGCTGCTGCGGAAGGTCAGCGCGGCCGCCGGGCTGACCAACCCGGAGAGCGCCACGGTGACCTGCCCGGCGGACGTGCTGGCGTTCATGCGTGCCCACCCCGGCCCGGTGGTGCTCAAGCCGGCGAACCGGCAGGCCGCCGTGGGTACCCAGGTCATCCCCGACCCGGCCGAGGTCGAACAGGCATGGGCGAGCTGCGTCGAGCAGGACGAGGGCATCTTCGTTCCCGACCAGCCGATGGAACTGCGCATGCTGGCCGAACGGTACGTGCACGGACCCGAGTACAGCGTGGAGATGCTCGTCCGCGGCGGGCGGCCGTTGTTCGTCAACGTCACCGGGAAACAGCTCTACCCGGGGCCGCGACCGGTGGAGCTGGCGCACATCGTGCCGGCCGACATCCCCGACGACCTCGCCGAGACACTGGGGGAGCGGACCCACCAGGTCGTCGCGGCGGTCGGGTTCGTCGACGGCATCGTGCACTGCGAGTGGATCGTCGCCGACGGCGTGCCGTACCTGGTGGAGTGCGCGGGCCGGATCGCGGGAGACGGCATCCTGGAGATCATCGACCGCGCCTACCCGGTGGAGCTGCTGCGCTCGTACTTCGCGGTGATGCGCGGCGAACCGCTGCCCGAGCTGCCTCGTCGCGCCACGGGCGGAGCGGTCGTCCGGTTCGTCCCGATGGAGCCCGGTGTGATCGACGCCGTGCTGGGCGTCGATCAGGCCCGTGAGGTGGACGGCGTGTTCCTGGTGGACATCCAGGTCGGGCCAGGACACCGGTTCGCCGGGCTGCGCAGCTCGTGGGACCGTGCCGGCCTGGTGATGGCTGTCGCGGACAGCCCGGCCGAAGCCCTGCAGCGCGCAGAGAAGGCTGCCGGCCTGGTACGGATCGAGGTCCGTTCGACGTAAGCCCGTACCCCGTAAGAGAAAGAGGCCTTCGCCGGGCCGGCCGTGAG
>Ga0190272_10000414_pt1 | contig 22780 bp, 23 predicted proteins | sample Popmic504T_FD_133746 | JGI IMG/M metagenome (GOLD analysis project Ga0190272, IMG submission 133746) | Populus adjacent soil microbial communities from riparian zone of Shoshone River, Wyoming, USA - 504 T | ecosystem: Environmental > Terrestrial > Soil > Riparian zone | place: USA: Wyoming... | reverse complement strand
GCCGAAGTCCGCGAACTGGTGGTCGCCCGCAACGAACGGCGCATGAGCCGCGGCGAGGCGCCGCTCGACATCGAGGCGGAGACCGAGCGCCAGTGCGCCGATTTCATAGGATTGGGCAAGTGATGGCAGGCGCCGCCGAGGAGAACCTCTACGAGATTGAGGAGCTGCTGATGCAGCCCGGCACCTACTTCAACCCGCAGACCGAGGTGCTGGTCGTGGTCGACGACTCGACTTCGCTCGACCAGGAGGTCTTCAACATGGAGGCCTACGAGGGCGCCGACTGGGTCCGCATCTCCGATGACGTCCCGATCGACGAGGACGGCCGTGACCGCGCCCTCGAGGCCTTTCAGACCAGCTACCACCCCGGCTCGACCGGCTCGGTCTCCGAAACCGCGCTTGAGCAGGGCGACGACGAGCTCGACGAGGACGAGAACGGCCAGGAGCCCGGCCGCGAGGACACCGAGCGCGAGGACTGAGCGATGCTCGAGGCTGGTGACCCCGCGCCCAACTTCACCCTGCCCGATCAGGGCGGCAACGACGTCTCGCTGGCCGACCTGAGTGGCCAGACCGTCGTTCTCTACTTCTATCCCCGCGCCGACACCCCCGGCTGCACGATCCAGGCCTGCGGGGTGCGCGACCGCCGCGCCGAGTACGAGAAGGCCGGCGCCCGCGTGCTCGGCGTCTCACCCGACTCGGTCGAGGACGTGAAGAAGTTCGCCGACAAGTTCGATCTCGGCTTCACCCTGCTTGCCGACGCTGACCACGCGGTCGCCGACGCCTACGGCACCTGGGGCGAAAAGTCGATGTACGGCAAGAAGCACTGGGGCGTGCAGCGCGCCACCTTCGTGATCGACGGCGACGGCAAGGTCGCCAAGGTCTTCCCCAAGGTCTCGCCCAAAACACACGACGACCTCGTTTTGGACGCCCTCGCCGAGCTCTCCGCCGCCTGAGCGGCGCCGCCAGGGCCTCCGTCAGGCGCTGACGATGACGATCACTATGTACGACACGTACAGCGTGATCCAGGTGACTACTGCCGGCAGCGAGAAGCGGTCGCGGCGGTGCAGCATCTCGTAGGCGAGGAAGCCGCCGGCGAGGCCGAGCACGACCGAGATCGCGGCGTTGGTGCTCAGCGCCCAGTCGGTGAAGATCAGGCCGATCCCGACTGGGATCGTCGACTGGAAGACCATCGCGCCGGTGATGTTGCCCAGCGCCAGGCTGTCCTTGCCCTCGCGGACCCAGAAGAAGCTGTTGACCTTCTCGGGCAACTCGGTCGCGAGCGGCGCGAGGATCAGCGCCAGGACCACCGCCTCGACGCCGAGTGACTCGGCGATGTGGAGCAGCTCCTCGACGAAGAGGTGGGCGCCGCCGACCATCGCGCCGAGGCCGACCAGGAGCTGGATCGTGCAGAACAGCAGGCTCGGATCGGTGCGCCGCCCCTCGCGCCGCTCGAAGATCAGCGGGTTGAGCGTGGCGTGGTCCTGCACCGCCCCGCTGGCGAGCAGCGTGCGGCGCACGTAGAAGACGTAGGCGCCGATGATCATGATCCCGGCCGGGATCCGGACCGCCGCGGGCGGCCCCCAGGCGAAGACGAGCCCGGCGCCGAAGAAGATCAGGAAGAAGATCAGGTCCCGCTCCAGGGTCGGCCCGTGCGCGTCCAGCTTCAGCCCCTGCTCGCGTCGCTCGCGATACAGGTAGGCGAAGAGGCCGACCAGGCCCATCGCCAGCGTTCCCAGCAGGAAGGGCGCGCCGACGATCGCCCCGATCGCCACGTCGTCGCCTCCCTCGGCGGCGCCGAGCAGGGCGACGATCGCGATCAGCGTCTCGGGCATCGCCGTACCGACGGCAGCCAGGAGGCTGCCGACCGCGCCTTCGCCCAGCTTCAGCCGGTGGCCGATCCACTCGACAGCGTTGGTGAAGAGCAGCGCCCCCGCGAGGATGACGGCGAAGCTGACCGCAAGCAGCAGGACGCTCATCGCCCGCCCCTATTCACCTGTCGAACCGCGCGCTGGCTAGTTGCCGGAGCCGCCGCCACCCTGGCCCAAGAGGTTGCCCAGATCGCCGGCTTTTCCGCCTTCGAGCAGACCGAGCAGTTCGATCGGGTTGACTTTGAGCTTGAGGAAGAGATCGTTCAGGGGCTTCGATTTGGACGGCGGCACAATAGCTTGTTCCTCGTTGACGCCGGTCATGGTGAGGTCGAAGTCGAGGTCGATCCGCTCCGGCCCGGTTCCGGCTTCCTCCGGTTCGATCGTCAGCTGCGTCGCGGCTTTCCGCACGATGTTGTCGTCGCCGACGTCGATTTCGACCGGAGCGCTCTTGACTGCGGCTTCCAGGGTCTCCTTGGCTTGTTCGATCCCTTCGTCGGTGAGGGCGAAGGGCCCTTCCACCTCGCTCAGCTGCGATTCGCAGGCTGGCTCGTTGGAGAGGTCCACAAGCGAATCGAGCGCGCCCGGCACGTCGAGGTCGCCGGTGATCTTCGTCGTGTTCGTCCCACCGACTTTGGCGCTGCCTTCGTCGTTGAGGTTTTCGACGAAGTCGCTGACTTCAAGTTCGCTGGCCGCTTCCTGGCAAGCAGTGGCTTCCGCCGCCTGCCCGCCTTCTTTCTGGGCTTCCTCGATCGCCGACTTGACGAAGCTGAAGGTGGTCGGGTCAACCTCGTAGTCGACACCTTCATAGGTGACGTAGGCCTTGTTCGGCAACAGCACGAGGCCGCCGTCGAAATCGAGGTTTTCATCGCCGATTTCGCCGTCGGATTTCAAAGTCATGTCGAGCCGCGGCGGCTGGTCTTTGCCTCCGTCCTGAAACGGCCCGGAGAGGCTGACATCGACGGTCCCGCCTTCGGGCCCTTTCGCGTTGATCGAGAGCGAGAGGTCGAGGTCGCCGCTTTCGGCGCCCTTGAAGGTGGCGTCGTCGAGAACGGCCTCGGGGCTACCGCTGCTCTCGCCGCCGCAGGCGGCAAAGGCGGTCGCAAGCGCTAGCAGCGAGACAAAGAGAATGGCGATTCGAAGTCGATTCATTAGTGCGCTCCTCCCGAAGGCTCGTGATTCTGACACGACCGCGCAAAAAATGTGGCGCCATTAGCGCGTGGTGCGCACCGGAGTCGGCTCATCCGTGGTGAGGTCGAGCGCGAGCGGAAAGAGAAAGGCCCCGAGGGAGATCAAGATCACCCCGATTACGACGAGCCAGCGGGAGCGACTGAAGTGGCCGAGGATGCCGATCGCGAAGCCGATGAAGACGAGGGCGATGTAGGGACCAGCGCTGTCGGGGAGCAGAGCTGCGGATGGGAGCGTGAGGTCGAGCACAGCGGCAATTATCATCGCCCCATGGCTCCTGGTTCTGTTGCCGAGGTCAAGGAGGCGCTCGCCGGCGCCGGCTATCTCGCCGACGAGTCCGCGGCGCTGGTCTCCTTCCTCGCCCAGCGGCTCGACAAGCCGGTATTGGTCGAGGGCCCCGCCGGGGTCGGCAAGACCGAGCTGGCGAAGGCGCTCTCGCGCGCCACCGGCCGCGAGCTGATCCGCCTCCAGTGCTACGAGGGCCTAGACGAGGCGAAGGCGCTCTACGAGTGGAACTACCGCAAGCAGCTGCTGCGGATCCAGGCCGGCGGCGAGTCCGGCTGGGAGGACGTGCACGACGACATCTTCGCCCAGGAGTTCCTGCTCGAGCGGCCACTGATGCAGGCGATCGCCAGCCCCGACCCGGTCGTGCTGCTGATCGACGAGATCGATAAGACCGACCAGGAGTTCGAGGCGATGCTGCTCGAGCTGCTCTCCGACTTCCAGATCACGATCCCGGAGCTGGGCCAGGTGAGCGCGACGACGATGCCGATCGTAATCCTCACCTCGAACAACTCACGCGAGCTGACCGAGGCGCTGAAGCGCCGCTGCCTCTACCTCTGGCTCGACTACCCGAGCCTCGAGCGGGAGATGGAGATCGTCCGCCTGCACGCTCCGGAGCTGCCCGAGACGCTGGCGCGGCAACTGGTTGAGGTGATCGACATGGTGCGCGCGCTGGACCTGAAGAAGCCGCCCTCGATCGCCGAGACGATCGACTGGGCGCGGACGCTGCTCTTGATGGGCGCCGAGGACATCGACCGCGCGACCTTCGAGCAGTCGATGTCGATCATCGTCAAGCACCGCACCGACATCGACCTGGTCGCCGAGCGAGTGGGGATGAAGCTTGCCGAGTCCGTACGGCCCCAAACCTGAGGCGGCCCCGCCCGGCCTGACCGCGAAGCTGCTCGGCTTCTGCGAGGAGCTGCGCTCGGAGGGGGTCGCGGTCGGAACGTCGGAGATCCTCGACGCCTTCGCGGCACTGGAGCAGGTGCCGTGGTCCTCGCAGGACGACTTCCGCGAGGCGCTGGCGGCAACGATCGCCAAGTCGCAAGAGGATCGTCGGCTCTTCGAGCTGCTCTTCGAGCGCTGGTTCTTCCGTGCCGCCGAGTTGGAGGCGATCGAGCGCGGCGTCGGCGAGCGCGGCCAGCGCCAGGAGGGTGGCGAGCGCCTCGACCTCGACGAGCTGAGCGAGCAGGTCCGCGACGCCATCGTTGAAGGCGACGACGGTCAGATGCGCGACCTGGCGCGGCTGGCGATCGCCGCCTTCGGCCGCCAGGAGGGATCAGGCGTGGTTGGCGTCGACGTGCAGCGGATCCGACGCACGCTCGGCCTCTCGGCCGGCGCACAGCAACCCGCGGAGGATGGCGCCGCCGCGCTGCCACCGATCGACCGCGACCAGCTCAACCGCTTCGAGCGCCACCTGAGACGCGAGCTCGAACGCGACCTGATCGAGCGCACCTCCACCCTGCCGCCGTCGCGGCCGCTGGCCGAGCTCGACCGCGTGCTGCCGACCAGCCCGACCCAGGACCTCGCCGCCGTGCACCGCGCCGTCTCGCAGATGAAGCGTCGCCTGGCGACACTCGGCCACGAGCAACGCGGACGCCGCAAGGGCCGATCGGTCGACGTGCGACGCACGATGCGCGCCTCGCTGGAGACCGGCGGCGTGCCTATGCACCTGCGCTACCGGCCGAAGCGACCGCGCCGGCCTGAGATCTACGTGCTCTGCGACGTCTCCACCTCGGTCACCTCGGCCAGCGTCTTCTTCCTCTCAGTCCTGCACGCCCTGCACGACTCGTTCCGCAAGCTGCGCAGCTTCGTCTTCATCGAGCGGATCTCCGAGGTGACGGAGGTCTTCGAGCACGAGCGCGACTTCCGCGTCATCGCCCAGCGCATCTCCAGCGAGGGCGGCGTCGCCGACGTCTCCGGCTACACCGACTACGGCCGGGTCTGGCTCGAGTTCCTGGGCGAGATCTCCGAAGAACTCGACCCGCGCTCGACCGTGATCGTGCTCGGTGACGCCCGCACTAACGGTCGCGAGCCGCACGCCGAGGTCTTCGCCCAGATCGCCGAGCGCGCCGGCCGACTCTTCTGGCTCAACCCCGAGCCGAAGCTCTACTGGAACTACGGCGACTCGGTGATGGCCGCCTACGAGCGCCACTGCGACGGCGCCTTCGAGTGCTGGACCACCCGGCACCTGGAGAACTTCGTCAACGTCGTCGCCGGCGGCATCCCCGCTAACGACTGAACTCAGCAAGGACGGCCGGGGCCGGGTACCCCTCCCAGCTCAACTTTTTCGGTGGAGCGGCTGCGGCCAGCTACGAAGCGGAACGCCGAAAAAGTACAAGCCGCTGGCAGGGGTACCCGGCCCCCGCTCTAAGCGCTCTGAGCCCCTGCTCGTTCCGCGGCTGCCTGATCGAACTAGCTAATAACCCTGGGAGCAGCGGCATAGATCTAGGAGCAACAGATCAATCACTCACTGGACGCTGCACTGGCGGGGGTTGGGTACTGCTCCCAGCGGCTTGTACTTTTTCGGCGTCCGCATCGCGGACAGCCGCCTCCGCTGACCGAAAAAGTTGAGCTGGGAGTAGTGCCCAACCCCCGCTACGACAAACCGCTAGCGGGTGGCCCAGGCGTCTTTGGGGGCGGCGAGCTGGCGCACGTCGTCGGGGAGCTCGCCGGAGACTAGGTCGGCGAGGGTGACGTGCTCGACGACGGCGCGGAGGCTGGCGCGGACGGCGATCCAGACCTCCTGTAGGTGCTGGGCGTTGCCGCGGTACTCGAGCTCCTCCGGCGACTCGGACTGCACGTGGGCGATCGGGCCCTCGACGGCGCGGACGATGTCGGCGATCGTCACCTCGTCGGCCGGGCGGGCCAGCCAGTAGCCGCCCTTGGCCCCGCGCCTGGCGCGCACGATGCCGGCGTGCTTGAGCTCCAGCAGGATGTGCTCGAGGAACTGGAGGGGAATCTCCTGCGCCTCCGCCAGCTTCTCCCCCTTGACGGGACCTTCGCCGGCGGCAGCGAGCTCGGCAGCAGCTCGCACCGCATAGTCCGCCTTCGCAGAAACGCGCATAGGCGGAGTAAATCAGGCGCTCAGCCGATCGTCTCCGGCGCCAGGTCGGCCGAACGATCTTCTGCGGGGTGCTTGCCTTCCGCCGCTTCGCGCTTGATCCGCCGCGCATTCCACCAGCGCGGGAACCAGATCAGCAGGCCGAGGCCGATGCCAGCGACAGCTGCGGCGATCGGCCAGACCAACGGATCTCCCTCCTGCACCGTGACGATCCCAGCGGCAACCAGGACGACGCCAAGGGCGGTGCGCAGGAAGCCGCTCGGCGCCCTGGCGGCGAAGTGGGAGCCGATCACGACGCCGGGGATCGAGCCGAGCAGGATGTTCCCGGCGAGCACGAAGTCGACGTTGCCGCCGACCCAGTGGGCGATCCCCGCCGCCCAGAGCAGGATCGCGGCGTGGAAGACGTCGGTGCCGACGACCTTCCTGGGGACGAGCCGGTAGACGGCGATCAGCAGGATCGCGATCACCGTGCCCGAGCCGGCCGAGGTGATCCCGATCACGAACCCGGTGGTGACGCCGATCGCCACCGCGGCGACCTTGTGGCGGCGCTTGAGCTCGAAGTCCTCGCGCTCTTCGACGAGTTTGCTGAGGATCAGCGCTCGCGCCAGGGTGATGATTCCGACCATCAGCAGCGTGCCGCCGAGCAGCGCGTAGACGATCGAGTCGAGCCGCTCTTCGCCGATCCTGTCCTGCAGGATCGAGATCGCCCAGACGCCCGCGATCGAGGCCGGGACGCTGCCCGCCGCGAGCCAGAGGGCAAGGCCCATGTTGACCGTGCCCATCCGCAGATGGCGCCAGCCGCCGACCGTCTTGGTCACCGCGGCATAGAAGATGTCGGTGCCGATCGCGGTCACCGGCTTGACCCCGAAAAGAAAGATCAGCAGGGGCGTCATCAGGGTGCCGCCACCCATGCCGGTCATGCCGACCATCGCTCCGATGCCGAAGCCGAAGATGATTATCGCCGGGTCCATCAAGTTGCCGCGCGGGGCGCTTATCGACTTTCCCGACCACTTTGGTCAGGAGCGCGGAGTGCGCCAGGATACCAAGATGCCTACGGAAGCCGTTCAATTCGGCACCGCGGACGCATCGCCTTCTCGTGTCGATCCGCCGGGGGCTGCAGTCTCGATCCGCGGGCTGCACCACGCCTACGGCGACCTGGACACGATCGAGCGGCTCAACCTGGAGGTTCCCCCGCACGGGGTTCTCGGCCTCGTCGGGCCCTCCGGCTGCGGCAAGTCGACGCTGCTCGAGCTGCTGGCGGGCCTGCAGGAGCCGGGCGCCGGCGAGATCGCCGTCGGCGGGTCCAGCGCTGGTGAGGAGCGCCTCGCCCACTGCGCCTACATGCCGCAGCGCGACCTGCTGTTGCCCTGGCTGAACGCGATCGACAACGCCTCGCTGGCCCTGCGCAACCGTGGTCTGGGACGGACGGAGGCTAGGCGGAGCGCCGACGCGCTGTTCGAGCGCTTCGGCCTCGCCGGCTTCGAGCGCAGCCGGCCCGCCGAGCTCTCCGGCGGGATGCGCCAGCGCGTCGCCTTCCTGCGCACGCTCCTCTCCGGCAAGCCGGTCCTGGCCTTGGACGAGCCGTTCGCCTCGCTTGACGCGATCACCAGGGCCGAGATGCAGGGCTGGCTAGCGGCGGCGCTGCGCTCCGACCCCCGCACCGTTGTCCTGGTCAGCCACGACGTCGAGGAGGCGCTCTACCTCTCCGACCGGGTCGTCGTGCTCTCGTCCCGTCCGGCCAGCATCGTCGCCGAGCTGAGCCCGCCCTCGCCGCGGTCGGCGGACCGGGACGAGGCGGTCACCGATCCCGAGTTCGTCGCTGTCCGCGAGCGGGCGCTGGCGGCGCTGCACGAGGGCTCGCGATGAGCCGCTGGCTCCTTCCAGCCCTCCTGATCGCGGCCCTGATCGGCGCCTGGCAGCTGGCGGCGTCGACCGGCGCGCTCGCCGACGTGCTCGGCCTGGAGCCGTTCCTCGTCCCCTCTCCGAGCGAAATCGCCACGGCGCTCTGGGAGAACCGGTCGCTGCTCGCCGAGAACGCCTGGGTGACGCTGCAGGAGGTGCTGCTCGGGATCTGCTGCGCCCTCGTCGCCGGGCTCGGCTTCGCGCTGGCGATGCACCTCTCCGACACGGTGCGGCGCGCCGCCTACCCGCTCTTGGTCGGCACGCAGGCGGTGCCGATCGTCGCCGTCGCCCCGATTCTGATCGTCTGGCTCGGCTTCGGGATCGGTCCGAAGCTGGCCGTCGTCGCTCTGATCTGCTTCTTCCCGATCACGGTCAACACGCTGGACGGGCTGCGCTCGGTCGACCCGGAGGCGATCAAGATGATGCGCACGCTCGATGCCACGCGCTGGCAGATCCTGCGCCGGGTGGAGGCGCCGACAGCGTTGCCCTACGTCTTTAGCGGCGCCAAGATCGCCGTCGCCGTGGCGATGATCGCCGCCGTCTTCGGCGAGTGGGTCGCCTCGGAAGCTGGGCTCGGCCACATGATCCTCCAGGACAACGCCCGTCTGGAGATGGCGCGCGTCTTCGCCGCGGTCGCCGTTCTCGCGGCGATGGCGATCGCGCTGTTCGGCCTATTTGCCCTCGCAGAGCGTCGCGTCGTCACTTGGCGATAGAAACCAGGGCGTGAAGTCCCGCGCCGCGCTCGTCGCGACCCTGTTTGCGCTGCTGCTCACCCTCGCCCTTGCCGCCTGCGGCGAGAAGAGCGAGGACGTCGACGGCGCGTCGCAGCCGCTGGCCCTGACGCTCGACTTCTACCCGAATCCCGACCACGCCGGGATCTACATGGCGCAGAAACTCGGCTACTTCGAGGATGCTGGCCTCGACGTCACGATCCGTACCCCCACCGACCCGGCGGCGCCGATCAAGCTGCTCGCCGCGGGACAGACCGATCTTGCGATCTCCTACGAGCCGGAGGTCGTCCTCGCAGCCGAACAGGGCCTCGACGTCGTCGCCGTCGCCGCCCTCGTCGACCGGCCGCTGACCTCGATGATCTGGCTGAGCAAATCCGGGATCGGGGGGATCGCCGACCTGCGTGGCAAGACGATCGCCACCGCCGGCATCCCCTACCAGGACGCCTACCTGCGGACGATCCTCGCTCGCGCCAACCTGACGCCCTCCGACGTGAAAACGGTCAACGTCGGCTTCGGCCTGCTGCCGGCGGTGGCCAGCGGACGCGCCGAGGCGATGCTGGGCGGCTTCCGCAACGTCGAGGGAGTCGACCTGCGCCTGCGCGGCCTCGACCCGGTCGTCACGCCGGTAGACCAGCTGGGCGTGCCCAGCTACGACGAGCTGGTGCTGGTTGCCCGCGGCGACCGCCTCGAGCAGGACCCGGAGCAGATCCGGCTCTTCATCGCGGCACTGGCGCGGGGCACCGCCGCTGCCGTCGAGAGTCCCAACGCCGCCCTCGCGGCGCTGCTGGAGGCGAACCCCAACCTGGAGCCGAAACTGACCCGAGCCGAGGTGGCGGCGACGCTGCCCCTGCTCGGGCCCGCCGGCGCCGGGCGTCCCTACGGCTACATGGACCCCACCCGCTGGGGCAAATTCATCGCCTGGATGCGGGACAACGGGCTGATCGACTCCCTGCCGGTGCCGTCCAGCCTGCTCAGCAACGATTACCTGGCGGGAGAGATTCCCGAGTAGCGCAGGACCCCGCTGCCGAGCAGCGTTGAGATCTTCTCCGCCGGTAGCGCCCGCGAGAAGAGGTGGCCCTGGGCGTAGTCGCAGCCGAGGCGGCGCAGCTCCGAGAGCTGGGCCTCGTTCTCGACGCCCTCGGCGATCACGTCGAGTGAGAGGGCACGGGCCATGCCGACGATCGCCTCGACGATCGCGGTGCGCTCCTGTTCGACGCCGAGCGCGTCGACGAAGGAGCGGTCGATCTTCAGCGCGTCGAAGGGAAAGCGGTTGAGGTAGGCAAGCGAGGAGTAGCCGGTACCGAAGTCGTCGAGGACGAGGCTGATGCCGAGCTCGCTTAGCGCCTCGAGTGTGGCGACCGCATTGGATTCCTCGACCAGGGCGCTCTCAGTGATCTCAAGCCTTAAACGAGCCGGATCGAGCCCGGTGCGGGCAAGGACCTCGGCGATCGTCGCGGGGAGATCACGGTGGGCGACCTGGCGGGCGGAGAGGTTGACCGCGATGTCGAGCGGGCGCTGGTCGGGGCGCTGCTCATGCCACTCAAGCGCCTGCCGACAGGCGGCCTCCTGAACCCAGCGGCCGACCGGCTCGATCAGGCCACTGTCCTCGGCGATCGGGACGAACTCCTGCGGGTCGAGCAGGCCCCGCTCCGGGTGCTGCCAGCGCAGCAGCGCCTCGAGGCCGGTGACCTCGCCGCTGCCGAGGGCGACCATCGGCTGGTAGTGCAGGATCAGCTCCTGGTGCTCGAGCCCGTTGCGCAACTCTCGCTCGACCTCGAGCCGGTGCGTCGCCCGCGCCCGCATCTCTGCGTCGAACAGCTCGCAGCGGGCCCTCCCCCGCTCCTTTGCTCGGTACATCGCCGCGTCGGAGTCGCGGATCATCATCTCGGCGTCGACCGGATCCGAGCCGCCGGGGTGGGCGACGGCGACGCCGACGCTCGCGGTAACGAAGTGCTCGGCGCCGCCCATCGGGTAGGGCTCGGCGAAGGTGGTGGCGACCCGTTCGGCGATCGCGACCGCCTCGTCCTCGTCGGCGAGGCGGTCGACGAGGATGCCGAACTCGTCGCCGCCGAAGCGGGCGACGATGTCGCCCGGACGGAGGTGAGTGCGAAGCCGCGGCGCAACCGCCTGCAGCAGCTCGTCGCCGGCGTGGTGGCCCATGCTGTCGTTGATCAGCTTGAAGTGGTCGAGGTCGAGAAAGAGGACCCCGACCGGCGAGCCGGAGGCGGTGGCGCGGCGCAGCGCGTCGTTCACCGCGTCGACGAAGCTGAGCCGGTTGGGCAGGCCGGTGAGGGCGTCGTGCAGGACGCGGTGGCGCAGCGCCTGGTCGGCGATGTGACGCTCGATCGCGTCGGCGAGGACGTTTGCCAAGGCCTGCGCGAAGTGGACGTCCTGGGGCGTGAAGCGATTCGGCTCGGTCGAGTGGACGTCGAGGACGCCGAAGGGGTGCTGTTTGCCGTCGATGACGACGGCAAGGCTGCTGCGCACGCCAAGGACCCGCAGCGCCGGCGGCATCGAGAAGCGCCGCTCGGCCGACCAGTCGTCGACGATCACGTGCAGCCCGGAGTCGAGCGCTGCCCCGGCGTGGGAGTCGCGTGCGGCAGAGATCCGGCGCGACCCGACAACCTGGTCTTCCAGTCCCGCCCGCAGCTTGAGTCGCCGCCCGTCGCGCTCGACCTCCCAGACGCCGGCGCCGTCGATGCCGTCGATCTCTTCCAGCGCGGTGACCGCCTCGCGCATCAGGGCCTCCGGGTCGCCGTCCTGCAGCGCCCGGCCGCCGAGCCGCGCCACCACCGCCTGCTGGGTGGCGGAGCGCTGCAGCACCTGCTCGGCGTTCTTGCGCTCGGTGATGTCGTAGAGGACGCCGTGCCAGATCGGCACTCCGTGCTCGTCGGGCTCGAGCACGGCCTCGTCGAGGATCCAGACCGTCTCGCCCTCGCGGGTGATCATCCGGTAGTCGATCGGCGGCGGGTTGCGGGTCCCCATCGTCCGGCGGGTCTCCTGGGAGAGCGCCCGCTCGCGATCGTCCGGGTGAATCAGCTTCGCCCAGAGGCCGGGATCGGCAAGCCATTCCTCCTGGCTGTAGCCGGTGATCTCCTCGACCTGGGGGCTGACGTAGCGCCAGCGGCCGTGCTCGCCGAGCTCAGCCGCGTAGACGATCGCCGGCAGACGCTCGACCAGCCGCCGGTAGCCCTCGCCCCCGGCGGAGATCTGATCGAGGAACTCGTCGACCTTCTTTTCGGGCCAACTCCCGCCCTGGATTGAGCGCTCCATCACTGGCCTTATCGACGAGTGCTCCTGACGCTTGAATCATGCGTAGGCCCGCGAGGCCACGGAAGGGGGCGTAAGGGGCGTAGAAGGCCTCGACCTCCTCCACCGTCGCCCGCCGGCCGAGGCGGGCGAGACGGCCGACGAGCTTGATGTAGGCCAGGTCGCCGGCGGGTAGCGAGTCAGGGTCGCCGCGGCCGAAGAAACCGAGGCACTGGACCGTCCAGGGGCCGATCTCGCGCACCGCCCGCAGGCGGCGATCCGCATCCGGAAGAGCAGGGTCGCAGCGGCCACGGGCGACTTCCCCGGCGACTGCGCGCAGGGCGATCGCCCGCCGCAGCGCCAGGCCCATCGACTCCAGCTCGGCTGGCGCCCTGCCCGCGATCGACGCCGGGCCGGGCGCGTCGCGCAGGGCACCCCTCCCGGTCCCCAGCCGGGTACCCCAACGACCGACGATGCGGCGCTGGATCCGTGCCGCTCGCTCCGTCTCGATCAGTTGCTTGACGATCGCCCAGGCGAGCGCCTCCCAGGGCCAGGGCGCGCGCCGCGGCCGCCAGTGAGGACGGCGGCGCAACAGCGGCCCGAGCAGGAGGTCGCCGCGAAAGCGCCGGTGGAACTCGGAGAGGTCGTCATCGACGGCGAGGGCGAAGCGCATCCGCTCGATCGCGACCTCAAGCTGTGCGGCGCCCGCGGGCTGGGCGGGCGGCACCGAGCTCAGGGGCGGACCGGAGAGCGCCGCCGGCTCGACCGTCTCGGCCCGCAGGGTCACGCGCTCCGGACCGGGCTGCCAGGCGCGGACGAGGACCGGGCTGTCCTCGACGCGGAGCAGGCGGGACGTAACGCCGCCGACGACACGGATCGTGCCGTCCTCGCTGCCGTAGCTGGGTAGGCGGTAAGGGAACGGGGGTGTGACCTCTGCCTCGAGCCGCTTCAACGGCCGAGCAGATGGACGTCGACCAGGAACGAGCGGCTGGCGACAACGTTGGGCCGTCGTTCACGCCGCCGTCCGAGGCGCCGCAGCGGGCCGTTGCGGGCGCCCACCGCCCGCACCGCGGCAACCGTCACGGCGCCGGCCAGGACTCCGCCGGCGGCAGCGATCGCCGCCGTCCTCACTTCCTCGCGCAGCACCGGCAAGGGCGGCTCCTCGCGCGGCAGGACGCGGACGCGGACGGGCTCCAGCTCGAAATCGCTCACCCGCGCGATGCTAGCGACGGCATACGTCGGGTCGAGGCAGACCGCTGGAAAAGCCCGGAACTAGCGGCTTCCCTGGAGTTGCTTCTCGTAGAGGCGGTAGCGCTTGACGATCTTGCCGCCCATCCCCTCCATCGCCCGGTTCATCGGCCCGTTGGTCTCGAGGATCCAGCCGGTCTCACCGCCGGGAACGCCCTCGGGGCTGGCTGTCTCGAGGTGCTTGAGGTAGAGACCGGCGGCGACGCCGCTGTGGCGGTAGTCGTGTTTGACGCCGAGCGCCAGGACCCGCACCCGGTCGATCTTCCGCTTGCCGAGCAGGAAACGCAGCCAGCCGAACGGCAGGAGACGGCCACCCAGCCCGGCCAGCACCTGGTTTACGTCCGGCAGCGTCAGCGCCGCACCGACGACCTCGCCTTCCTTTTCCGCCATGTAGGCCCAGTCCTCGTCGAGCACCTGCTTCAGGTTCTTGGCCTGGAACTCGACCTCGGCGTCGGTGATCGGGACGAAGCCCCAGTTGTCGCCCCAGGCCTCGTTGTAGACCTCCATGAAGCGCCGCACCTCGTCGGCCATCTCCCGCTTGCGCATGTTGCGGATGACGACGCCTTCGTCCCGCAGCGCCTTCTTCGCCGCGTCGTGGATCTCCGGTGCGAACTGGTCGCCTTCCTTGAGCTCGCCCAGCGCCAGGAACCACATCAACAGGTCCATCGCCTTGCCGTAGCCGAGCTCGTCGATCAGCCTGGCGTAGTGGGGCGGGTGCCAGGGCTGGAGGATCATCGGTCGCAGCTCGTAGCCCTCGATCAGGATGCCGAGCTCGTCGTTGGTGGTGAAGTCCATCGGCCCGAGGATTCGCTCGCGCCCGTGAGAGCGCAGCCAGTCCTCCGCCGCCTCGAAGAGGGCCGCCGCCACCTCGCGGTCGTCGACCGTCTCGAAGAAGCCGAACATCCCGTCGTTGCCGCCCTGGAACTCGTCCCAGCGGCGGTCGATCTGCGCGGTGATGCGGCCGACCGGCTCGCCGTCGCGTTCGGCGAGGAAGTACTCGGCCTCGGCGTGCTCGAAGTACGGGTTCTTCTCGCGGCTGAGGAACTCCATCCGCTCGAAGATCAGCGGCGCCACCCACTGCGGGCTGCCCCGGTGCAGTTCGAAGGGGATCTTGACGAAGCGCTTCAGCTCGCGCCGCGTTCGGACCGGCCGGATCGAAATGCGCCCCATCGAGGCCGGAACCTACACTTCCGTCGATGGGCGAGAGCGCGAAGGCCGCCGTCGACGTCTTCGAGAAGGTCCGCAAGCACGATCGGCTCGAGCAGCTCGAAGCCGCGCGCCAGCACGACCTCCTCCCCTACTTCCGCCTGCTCACCTCGCAGGCCGGCCCGGTGGTGGAGATGGAGGGGCGCGAGACGATCATGCTCGGCTCCAACAACTACCTGGGGCTGACCGGCGATGAGCGGGTCAAGCAGGCGGCGCGCGACGCGCTCGAGACCTACGGGACCGGCGTCACCGGGTCCCGCCTGCTGAACGGGACGACACCGCTGCATGTCGAGCTGGAGCGCGAGCTAGCGGAGTGGATGGGCGAGGACGACGCGATCGTCTACACCACCGGCTACCAGTCGAATCTGGGTGCGATCGGGACCCTGCTGGAGCCCGGCGACACGGTGATCTGCGACTCGGGCGACCACGCCTCGATCCTCGACGGCTGCCGCCTCTCGGGAGCCAAGCTACGGCCCTTCCGCCACAACCGGATGGACAAGCTGGAGCGGATGCTGGGCCGCGCCGCCGAAGACGGCGGCGGCGTCCTGGTCGTCGTCGACGGCGTCTTCTCGATGGAGGGAGACGTCTGCGACCTGCCCCGCATCGTCGAGCTCTGCCGAGCCCACGGCGCCCGGCTGATGGTCGACGAGGCGCATGGTGCCGGCGTGCTCGGCGCCCGTGGCGCCGGCGCCAGCGAGCTCTTCGGACTGGAGGACGAGGTCGACCTGCGGATGGGGACCTTCTCCAAGAGCCTTGCCTCCTGCGGCGGCTTCATCACCGGCTCCGCCGAGGTGGTCGAGTACCTGAGGATCGCCTCGCGCTCGTTCATCTTCAGCGCCTCCGCGGTGCCCGCGGCGGTTGGCGCGGCACTCGAAGCGCTGCGGGTGATCCGTGCCGAGGGCCCGCAGCTGTTCGAGGCGCTGCTTGGCAACGCCGAGTACCTGCGTGAGGGCCTGCGCGATCTCGGCCTCGAGGTGATTGAGCCCGGGACGCTCCCCGACGGGACCGTCGCCACCACCCCCGTCGTCCCCGTCGTCGTCGGCGACGACTGGCAGGCGGTGCTGCTCTGGAAGGCACTCTTCGACGCCGGCGTCTACACCAACGTCGCGATCCACCCGGCCGTGCCACCAGGAGGCGCGCTGCTGCGCACCAGCCTGATGGCGACCCACGAGCGCGACCATCTCGACCGAGCGCTCGAAACGATCGGAGAAGTCATAGACGGCTTTCCGGACCTACCCCGCACGGGGTAGTTTCGGTGTTGTCTAACTCGGCGCATCTCGCGTGACCCGAGAAAAAGTTGCTCTTAGCGAACGAGCCGGCGGGGGCTGCCTCGCTGCGGGTTGACGGCGGGCGGCGGCAGGACGTAGCTTGCCCCTCGCGCCGACCGGATGCCGGGGCAGGCATCGGCAGGGGCTCACTCGCGATAGGAAGTGAAGCGCTCGCCATGGGTCGGTGGATGAGAGGTACCCAGTCAATGACCCCGATGGGAGGAGTCCCAGTGGACGCTGCTTTGATTGCCCCTGCTTCGACAACCGCACCTACAGCTCACGGCCCCCAACACATGCAGGCGCTGGCCCGAGCCAACCGTGTCCGGCTTGCAAGGGCAGAGCTGAAGCGCTCGATCGCACGCGGCGACACGGAGGTTGCGGAGGTGGTGCAGGCCTGCCCCTGGGAGACGGAGAGCATGACCCTGGCCGAGCTCCTCACAAGCCAGCGTCGCTGGGGTCGCACCAGGTCCCGCAAGTTCCTGCTCGCCCTCTCGCTGAGCGAGAACAAGCGACTCGGCACGCTCACCCCCAGGCAGCGAGCCCTGCTCTCGACCGAGCTGGCCTCGAAGTCCGGCGATACCCGCGAGGCCGTCCTGGTCTAATCAGATCCGCTTGCCGATCTTGAACGAGAGGCCTCCCGACGCGTTCTGGAAAGCGCGTCGGAGTAGTAGGAAGGCGGCGAGGAAAGCGAGCGCTCCGGCCGCGAGGCAGATCGCCAGGACTAGCCCGGCCAAGTAGAAGAGGCTGCCGACGACGAGGACGAAGACGACGCCGGCCAGCAGGGTCGTATGCGAGCGGTGGCCGGCGAAGTGCTCGCGGACCGAGACCTCGAGACCGCCCAGCGCGCCGAGCGTGATGCCCACCGCCAGCATCGTCAGGTTGGCGCCGATGATGCCGATCACCAAGCAGACGATGCCGGCGAGCACGATCAGCTCGGCCAGGGGAAAGCTTCCCCATGGCGCTGGCGGCCGCTCGTCAGCCGGCAGTTGCTTGCTCAACGGCCGCAAGCCGTCCGGATAACGGGCATCCGGACGAGATCCTCACCCGCCACCAGCCCATCAGCATCCCGAGCAGGCCGAGACGCGGACGGGAGTGCCAGTGGCCGCACCCCGGCTCCCCGAGGTCGGCACGCGAGATCTGCACCCACTTGAACTCGGCTGGCTCAGCCAGCATCCGCTCGAGCAGCTCCCTGTTAGCGACCTCCAGCTCCTCGCGCTCGGCGAGCGCTTCGCGCGCCATCGCGACCCTCGACGCCAGGGCGTCGCGAACCCGCTCCAGCTCGCCGAGACCGATCAGACGCGGACCCTGCGCGGCGGCGGGGACCGTAGTGTCGATCGCCAGTCGCGGGAACGCCTCACCTGCGAGGTGGATCAAGTCGCGCTCGAGACGGCCGATCTGTCGCCGCAGCTCCGTGCGGGCGAGACGCTCGTCGTCCTTGACGCGAACCCCGACAAAGGTGTCTCGGTCGAGCAGCTCCTGCATGGCCCGATCCGAGTGTAGATCACCCCACCGATGCCGAAAGCAAGGGATGGTTAAGAAGCTTCGATCGCAGCGGCGGCGATCCAGAGCGCCTCATCGGCGGCGACCTGGGGAACGCCGTTCACCTGCACGGCCGCGACCGCCATGCGACGGGTGCCCTTCCCCACTTCACAGCTCTCAGCCGCCTCACCGAAGAGCAGTGACACGGGGGTGCGCTCGTCGGCCACCGTCAGCGTGCCCTGCGCCAATTCCCGCGAACGCCCGGGGAGCGTCTCGCCCGGGGCCGAGTCGCGGATGCAGAGCTTCCCCTCGAGCCGCTCCGCGTCGAAGGCGCGCAGCGCCACCCCGGTCTCGATCGTGGCGATCGTCAGCGCGTCGGTGGGCGTGCCGCGGCTGAGGAAGGCGCCCTCCTGCAGCCGCTCCAGCGCCAGCTGCTCGATCGGGGTGCGAGTGCGGTCGGGGTCGAGTCCGATCTGGCGGAAGAAGACCCGGTAGGCCCAGGGAATCGGCCGTTCGCGCATGTGGATCGCCTGTGAGCCGAAGAAGCGGTCGGAGACGTCGCGCAGCCTCCGGCGAACCTGGTTGGAGCTGCGGCGGCGGCGTCCGTCGACTTCGATCCAGGTGATCCCAAGACCCGGGAACTCCGATGCGACGTGCGGCGCCACCCAGCCCAGCTGGGAGGGAGAGGCCCAGGCGGGATCAGCGCCGGCTGCCCTAGCTCCGCTCATCGTCCATCCGCCCCCCCTGCGCCGCGCGCGTCGCCCGCAGCAGCCCCCGCACCCTGCTTTCGAGCTGGGTCAGACCCAGCTCGCCGAAGCTGGCGCTCTGCAACGTGCCGCCGGGGTACGCGTAGGCGAAGGTTGGGCAAACGCCCACCCGGTAGAGGCTCCCCACGGCGCCGTCGCGGTCGTAGCCGACTGGCATCTTCCAGCCGCGCTCGCGAACCAGGTCGCGAACCGTGCCGCGGTCGTCCCCGATGTCCAGGGAGAGGAAACCCACGCGTCCACGGTAGCGCGCGTAGGCACGATCGACCACATTCTGCTGATCGGCGCACTTGCCGCCACGGGCGAACCAGAACGAGAGCACCAATGGACGATCGAAGAAATCGCAGACGCGGATCACGTCCGCCCCGGCCACCCTGCAGGCGGGGTTGCGGCGAGCGTCGTCCGGGCAGGGCAGCTGCGAGGTCTCGCAGTCGTCCTGGGCGACGTTGGCGTCTCCTTCCAGGTCGCCGGCGGCGACCGGCACCGCGAACTCGGGCAGCGGCCAGCGAGCCGGCTGCTCGTCGAGGCCGAGCGTCCCCGCGTCCTCGCCGCCGACGGTGCTGAACAGGGCGATCAGGATCAGGGCCGCGAAGATCGCCCCGACGATGAGCGCGTAGCGATCCCTCACCTCTCCCCCTCCGTCCAGACCAGCGCTGCGGGCAGGGCGATAGCCACCCCGAGCAGCGCCACGGTCAAGTCGATCACGGTCACGAAGCCGAAGTCGCTCAGCATCCGCACGTCGCTGACGACCAGGACCGCGAACCCCGCTGTCGCGGTGATCCCCGAGGCGAGCACGGCCGACCCGGTGCGCGCGTAGGCGCAGCGCAGCGCTGCGGCGAGGTCCTGCCCGTTGCGACGCTCCTCGTGGAAGCGCGCAGAGAGGATGACGCTGAACTCGGTGGCGATCGCGATCGTCAGCGCGCCCAGCGCCGCCGACATTGGGTTGAGCGGGATACCGCTGACCCAGATCACCAGCGCGGCCCAGCCGGTGGCCAGGACGATCGGGATCAGCGGGACGAGCGCCCGGCGCAAGGATCGGTAGGCCGCGAGCAGCACGAGAGCGACCGCGAGCAGGCCGGCGAGCGTGAGCCAGTAGCGACTACTGGCGAGATCGGAGGAAGCGGCGGCAGCGATCACCGGTAGCCCGGCGAGCCTGACCTCGACCCCGGGCGGCGGCCCGCCCTGTGCGCCGATCTCGTCGCGGATGCGCTCGATTAGCTCCTGCTGGCTCTCCAGCGACTGGGCGCGGATGCCGAAGCTGAGCAGCGCAGTGCCGGCCGGCATGCCGGAGTCAGGATCGATCTCCGTTACGTGACGCAGGTCGTAGGCAGGTAGTGCAGCGAACGTCGCCCTGATCTGGTCACGGGTCAGGCTTCCCCCGGCTGCGCTGACGAAGTCCGAGAGCGCCGGGCCAGGGCAAACATCCGCTTGCAGGCAGCTCGGTTCGGCCCCCTCGAAGCCCCCGGCGCTCAGCACCCGCTGCTTGAACCAGCCCATCCAGCGCAACGTCTCGGGATCGGTGAGGTCGGGGGCGCTGAGGCTGACGTCGATCTGCCCGGAGACGCCGGTTGCCTCCTGCAGCGCATTGAGGTCCTGGACAGCCTCCACGTCCTGCGGCGCCAGCTCACGAATGTCGGAGACGGTCTCGGTCTGCGTGCCCACCCCCCAGCCGATGACCGCGACCGCGCCACCGATGAGAAGCACGCGCTTTGGGTTGTCCAGCGCTATGCCCAGGAGGCGCTCTGGCGGGCGGGTCCTGCCATGCCACTCGCCCGGGGAGCGGCGTAGGCTGAGCGCGGCAAAACCGGCGGTCATCGCGAGCAGGAAGGCGATACCGATGCCGACGATCAGCAGGAGGCCGAAATCGCGGACCATCGGGGTCGGCGAGAGCTGGAGGGCGAGGAAGCCGGCCGCGGTCGCCAGACATGCAAGGCCGATCGTGGGACCGCCTCGGGCTGCGGCCTCACGCGCAGCGTCAGCGCCGCGCAGGCCAGCAGCGACCGCCTCGTCGAAGCGAGACTGGAGCTGGATCGCATAGTCGACCGCGAGGCCAATCAGGACCGGCATCACGGCGATCGAGGCCATCGTCAGCGAGCCGCCGACGAGGCGAAGCAGGCCGAAGGTCAACGCCGCCGCGACCAGGGCGAGGGCGAGCGGCAGCAGGCGAGGACGGGAGCGGAAGACGACGATGAGGGTGAACGCCATCACCACGACAGCCACGGCGAGGAGAACCAGCAGCGCGTCCTTCAGCGCAGGCGCCACGCCGTCGATCACGACCGGGACGCCGGAGATCGTGTACTCGCCGCCGTCGAGGACGAAGCAGGGCGCCGGCTCGCCACGAAAGCTGCAGGCGGCTCGGGGGGTCGAGTCGAGGACCGCCGCCCGGATCAGCTCGAGGGCGCGATGGCGCTCGTCCTCGCTCAAGTCGGGTCGCAACCGCAGGACGATCTGCGCCGAGCGGCTGTTGGGAAAGAGATAGGCGAGGCGCGCCTTCGGAGTGCCACGCTCGCGCCGCAGGTCGAAGACAACCGCGGCGAGGAATTCGGGGTTGTCGAGGCTCGGGGCGCTGGAGATCCCATAACGGGCGCCGACCTCGACCAGGAGCTCGCGGAGCCGCTCCGGCGGCGTCCGCTCGATCAGCTGCTGCAGCTGACGCTGGACCTGGATCGTCGCCTCGTTGAGGAAGGTGGCGGGACCGGAGAGGAGCTCGACCGGTTGCATTCGCGCCAGCTCGGCACAGGGACCGGGGATCGGCTTGACTCCACGCGGGACCCTGCCGGAGAGGCATCCCTCGAGCCGCAGCAGGCGAACGAGGTTCTCGGTCAGGACCAGCTGCTGCAGGTCTCCGGTAGCCAGCACGACGACCGGTTCCTCGCCGAACGCCGCTCGCACCTGCTGGGTGGCCCGATAGCTCTCGGCGTCGGAGTCGACCAAAGTCCCGGTGCCTGCGTCGGTGGGCAGGCGGGTCGCTGCCACGCCCGCCACGAGCGCGGCGAGGGCGGAGATGAGGAGGACAGCCTTCGCGTGGCGAGCCGCCCAGGCGGCGATCGCGCTCAATCCATCGAGAGCGGGCCGCTGATATCAGCGCTGAGGAACTGAGATACGAACTGATTTTCGGAGTCGAACAATTCCTCCTTCGGCCCCGACTCGACGATCCTGCCGTTCCAGAGCACCGCTATGAAGTCGGAGATGCGCCGCGCCGTGTTGAGGTCGTGGCTGATCACCAGGTAGCAGCCGCCGTTCTCCTCGTGCACCTCGCGGACGAGCTCGCAGAGCAGCGCTGTGCGCACCGGGTCGAGGCCGGAATCGGGCTCGTCGAACATCACGATCGCGGGGTCGAGGACGAGGGAGCGGGCGAAGCCGGCGCGCTTGCGCATTCCGCCCGAGAGCTCGTTCGGCATCTTGTAGATCGCCTCGCTGAGGCCGACCTCCTTGAGCCGGCGGTTGCAGATCTCGCCGATCTCCTCCTCGCTCTTGTCGGTGTGCTGACGCAGCGGGAAGGCCGTGTTGTCGTAGATGTTCATCGAGCCGAAAAGGGCGCCGTCCTGAAACAGCAGGCCGAACTTCTTGCGCACCTCGAACAGCTCGTCGTCGGTCATGTTGGGAATCGATTCGCCGTGCACGAGGACGTCGCCCGCATCGGGGTAGAGCAGCCCGACGATGTGCTTGACGAGGACGCTCTTGCCGGTGCCCGAGGGGCCCAGCACGATCGAGATCTGGTCTTCCGGCAGTCCCAGGTTGAGGCCGTTGAGGATGCGCGCCCGGCCGAACTGCTTGACCAGATCGATGATCTCGATCGCGTCGGTGCCGCCGTGGTCGCGCTTGCGGCCGGTGTGGAAGCGGTAGGGATCGGTCTCGCTGGGGTCGACCCCGGGGATGACGAAGTCGCGGCCCATCACCGCGCCGTCGTCGCTGACGTAGGGCCCGCTCTGCTCCGCGGCGGCGCTCTGCTCTGGCTCGCTCATTCGCTCATCCTCCGATCGGGGCTCTCGGGTTGGCTCCCCAAAAGATCAGGGTCCCCAGCATCCCGATGATGTGCACCAAGACGATGTTTAGCACCATCGACTTCGCCGTCGCCGTGCCTACCCCCACGGGCCCACCCGACGCGGTATAGCCGTAATAGCAGCCGACCAGCACGATCGTGGTCGCCATCACCATCCCCTTGATCAGGCTGAAGATCAGGTCGGGAGGGTTCTGGAACATCCAGAAGATCAACAGGTAGCCGCCGGAGGAGACGTCGCCGATCTGCTCGACCACGGCGACGTAGCTGGCCAGGTACATGATCCCGATCCCGACCAGGTACATGAAGGGGAAGGCGATCCAGGCGGCGAGTAGGCGGGTGGCGGCGAGGAAGGTGACCGGGGGAACCCCCATCACCTCGAGCGCGTCGATCTCGTCGGAGATCCGCATCGCCCCCAGCTCGGCGACGATCCCGGTGCCGACCTTGGCCGCGAGCATGTAGCCGAAGGCGTAGGGCATGATCTCGCGCAGGTCGCACCAGGCAGAGAAGACGCCTGCATAGGCAGGGGCGCCCTGG
>Ga0190272_10000413_pt1 | contig 22798 bp, 21 predicted proteins | sample Popmic504T_FD_133746 | JGI IMG/M metagenome (GOLD analysis project Ga0190272, IMG submission 133746) | Populus adjacent soil microbial communities from riparian zone of Shoshone River, Wyoming, USA - 504 T | ecosystem: Environmental > Terrestrial > Soil > Riparian zone | place: USA: Wyoming... | reverse complement strand
CCTTGCGTCAGATTGTTCTTCTCCGGCAGGATCCATATCTGCAGCAGGTGGGTGCGGTCGGTGGGCGAGCTGTACTCGCTGTGCAGCACGCCGGTGCCGGCGGTCATCCGCTGGACCTCGTTTTTGCGGACCGTCTCGCCGTTGCCCATCGAATCGCGGTGCGACAGCTCGCCGTCGATCATGTACGTAATGATCTCCATATCGCGGTGGCCGTGCTTCGGAAAGCCCTGGCCGGGCTCGATAAAGTCCTCGTTTATCACGCGCAGGTCGCGAAAACCCATGTGCTTCGGATCGTGGTAATCGCTGAACGAAAATGTATAGCTTGTGTCGAGCCAGCCGTAGTTCGCCTTGCCGCGCTCGTTAGATCTTCTCACTTTTATCATATTGTTATCTCCCTTGTTCTATATATGTATAGAATACAGGGAATCCGGCGGGTTGTAATCATCAATTGGGGTGAGGACGGTCTAATACTTTCGGGTGAGACCTCGGGAATTTGGGATTTCGGATTTGGGATTTACGATAGTTGACCGAGTTCGCCGAGTTCGCCGAGTTTGGCGAGTTAACCGAGTAAGAGGAACGAACCACCCCGTCAGCCGAAGCGGCCGCCACCCCTCCTTTTCCAGGGAGGGGAGCTTTGCGTGTTCAATGTTCAAGGGATAAAAGTTCGCACCCATAATTCATCCAACGACTCAATGCGTTGACAAGAAAGGACTTAACCACGAAATACACGAACAAGGACACAAACGGGAAAAAGCCGGACGCTTCTATATCTTATAAATTATAAAAATCGTATCCCGGATGGCGTGTTCAATGTTCAAGGGGTAAAAGTTAACATCTTCTATTTTTGTGAATAGTAAAAAGTAGTCGAAATTAACGATTTCAAGCACTGGAACCACGAATTAACACGAATCAACGCGAAAAAACAAGAACCGGGCGCTACAAAATTTGCGGAGAATTTTCAAAGATCAGGCGCAGAGATCCGCGCGGGCGTTAGGATAGTCGAAAACTGCAGTAAACAATAGTGTGATTTTTTTAAAACGGGGTGATTTATTGCGTTTTCGACAATTTCGGCGTTCAAATGTTCACCGAACCCAAAATATTTGGCCGTGCGCGTGTTCAATTTGTTCAATTTGGGATTGAACATCATTTCCATTTCGGATTTGGGATTTCGGATCGCGGATTTTCGGAGGAAAACGTCAGCATTACGGAACGCGCGCGGAAGCAAGCGTGCTCTTAGATCCGCAATCCGGCGCGTTCTCCCGCTTTAACGTCCGTTCGGAGCCGGGACGCAGCCGTTCCGAACGGACGTTAAAACGGGAGCATCTCGGGCGAACGCCTTTCTACGTCGTAAACGAGGTGGCTAATAGCCGCGCAAACGCGGAAGAATTGTTGACAAGCCGGTTTTATCTAACCTATTATTCGGTTGTTTTCGCCTATTCCAAACTTCTAAAGGTTCTTGATGAATACTGACCTCCCACAACACCATTTAACAATCTTCTTAATTAAAGAAGATTTCGAACGTGATTCTATTATTGATAAATTGGCTCGAGTCAAGCATATCCCGTTTACGATCGGCGATTTTCAATGCGATCTATATGTTCGAGAAAACCCCTTACTACCCCCTCAATGGGCCAGCCTATTTGACGGCTTTGTAGAAGAAAGTGAAATAGGAAGGTCAAGGTCCTTGGGTGCGGCCTTAGTATTAGAATCAAGTGGTAGAGTATTTGCCCTTACTTTTGGAAGTGGACGCTATTTACTCAATCTAGAATCTTTTGAAGAAAGATTTGGTCTTAAGGTAGTGCTGAATTCTGTTTCAAAGGTGCGTAGCATAGACAAAAGGACATTTGACGCTATCGCGGGTCAAACCAAGACTCAAGCAATTAGGGATACTAGTGTCATGAATTTTGGTATTGATGTTGAACGGGATCTTTTAAGGGCAATGACCGGCTCACCTATTGATACCGAATTAGGTTCTAGAATGAGTGGTATTGATTCTCTCTCGGTTGACGCTAATCTAACGTTGGATTACCTTCCCGATTTGCTTGCGAAGTACTATACGAAGTCGACCGAGACCACTTACCAAGAAGGCGATTTTGCTTTTATCGATCAAATTAGAGCTATTTCAGAAAAGGGGATTGTGAAAATGCTCGACGAAGTTTTAGTTGAAAAATTAACGACTCGAGATTTTGAGCCTTTAGAAATTGAGATGGCGATTCCTGAAATAATCGATTTCACTGAATTTAATCAATTTAGATATAGTCGAAGTTCAGATCGCTCACCTACGGTAAAGGACATCAATATTGCGGATTTTCTTGAGGAAGCTGATCGTATTAATGCAGATATTTCTCCAAAGTGGCTGAGAACGTCCAGAATTTTTGCCGTTCGAGGCGAAGGCGATGTAGTTCCAAAATGGAGCACTTACAAATGTCTATATGCCGACCTAATGGTCGAGGACAACAAATATATTCTTAGTGACGGCAATTGGTACAAGATTGATGTGAGTTTTGTAAAGGCCTTGGATGAAGATATATCCCAGATTCCTCTTTTCGATAAAACATTGCCGGATTATAAACATGATGATGAAGGTGCATACAATAAAGCTATAAGCACGGATTTCCCCGATTATTTTCTCTTCGATAAAGACCTGATTCATCCGCAACGAGGTCAAAAGATAGAGTTTTGCGATCTTTATTACGGCAAGGATGAAATTAAAGATCTCATACACATTAAGCGGGGCAAGTCATCCGCATCTTTAAGCCATTTATTTTTCCAAGGCACGGTTTCCGGAGAAGTTTTTCTGGGAATACCCGATTGTCGAAGACAGATAAACGAAAAATTACCGCTGTCACTTAAGCTACGTGACTACGCAGCAAAACCCGAGTCGAGTAAATATCGAATTGTTTATGGAGTAATTGGTTCGCACAAGAGGGCGCTTCCATTTTTTTCACGTGTGAGTTTGAGACAGTCCTGTCGCCGTTTGGACTTGATGAATTACAACTATGCTATTGCCTACATTTCAGAGGACGAAATATGGGCAAAAACCAAAAAGATTCCCACGAAGAAAACCAAGACTAAGACATAATTTAGCCTCTTCTTTAATTTTATGAAAAGGAATCATTTAATCTTAATAATTTGTGTGGGATTTAGTGTAGGCTGCACCGGTGATGGTGGGGTAGGCCCTAACTACGACATTCCTTTGGCGATGAAGGTCGAAAATGTCTGTAATATACCTAAATCTGGTGCTGAAAAATTTGGTGCATACCGAAGCTTAGGTGGTGGTCGTTGGGAGAAATGGGTTAACAATGAAACATTAAATTATGGATGTAAAGGAGCGAAAACAAGCGTCGATATTCAGAATACCCCGGCTGGGACAATATCTGTAGACTACGATTCAGTCGGGACTCAAAATGAAATCGCCTATATCGGAATTGATTACGATGCTTTTGGGGATTCTTCAGCGATTCCTAACGAAATTAACCGGCGTAAGGAGTTTTGCGAATTTTTGAATTTTGTATCCGAAGCCACATTTGCGAAATCAATAAGCGAAACCGCTAAGAATAAAATAACCGACGACAAGAGTTTTTCGCCCGTTGGTCAGAAAGATAATCCTCAAGTAGAAAAACTTGGAACGGGCTATATTGAAATCAGTCGAAACATGGGAAATAATACGGTCGTAGTAAAAGTCGCTTTGTATCCTAACGAAATTGCGTTTCGTAAATATAAGGGCAAATAAATCGATTTGGGGTGCAGCCCTAGCAACTAAAATCAGGCTGACGGAAAGGCGCAGCCATTCCGCACAGCGAACGGCAAAGCCGCATATACATAGTACTCGCCCTAGTTCTTCCTGACCACCATCAGGCCGTCACGGATCGGGAACAGGACGTTCGAGACCCTGTCGTCCGCCAGGACCATCTGGTTGAAGGCGTGGAGCGCACCGGCGTTCTCGTCCTTTTCTTCCTCGAGGACGCGGCCGCTCCAGAGGACGTTGTCGGCGATGATGAAGCCGCCGGACGGGACGCTCTCGAGGACGAGGTTGTAATAGTTGGAATAGTTGGGCTTATCGGCGTCGATAAAGACGAGGTCGAACATCTCGGGCAATTCGGGGATGATCTCGAGCGCGCTCCCGAGGTGGAATTCCACCTTATCCGCGAACTCCGACTTCTCGACAAACGAGCGGGCGACCTTGTTCGTTTCCTCGTTGACATCGAGCGTGATCACCTTGCCTCCTTCTTCCAGGCCCTCGGCAAAGCAGAGCGCCGAATAGCCGAGATAAGTGCCGATCTCCAGCACCACCTGCGGGCGGATCATCTGCGAGAACATCGCCAGCACACGTCCCTGGACAAAGCCCGAAAGCATGGCCGAATCCTCGTAATGCTCGTAACAGTGGCGGCGGAGCTCATAGAGCACCGGGCTCTCACCGGAGGTAAAATCCTCGGCGTATTGGATCATTTCATCGGTAAAGTGGTTCATGATTCGATTCTAACAAGCAACGGGCGAAAAGGAAATTTTAACCGCAGAGGGCGCGGAGAATGCAGAGACAAAACCGGAAATGGAACCACGAATTAACAGGAACAGTCACGAATAATTCTCCGCGTTCTCGCGCGTCCTCTGCGTTGAAAATCGCTACAAGTCGATGCGGACCAGCCCGCGCTTGATCGCCATAGTGGCGGCCGAGGTGCGGTCCGATACTCCTATCTTGTCGAAAATATTTTTAACATGCGTTTTGACCGTGTTCTCGGAAATATCCAGCGCGAAAGCTATCTCCTTGTTCGACATGCCGCCGACGATCATCCGCAAAATGCTCTGCTCCGCCCGGGTAAGTTCTTCCTGGCCGACGTGCTCGCTCAGGATCCCCGCGATGTCCGGTGGGATATATTTCCTGCCGCCCGCGACGGCGTGGACCGCCTTGATCAGTTCGTAGGGGCGTATGTCCTTGCAGACATAGCCGAGCGCGCCTTTTTTCAGCGCCCGCGTGATCTCGGCGTCGCCGGCGTGATCGGCCAGCACGATTATCCGCGCGCGTTCGTCCGTTGCGAAATAACTGTCGAGATCGTCGATAGCGCAGGAATCCGGCATCCGAAGGCCGAGTATCATCACGTCAGGCTTAACCGCCCGGAAAAGCTCGATCCCCTCGGCGGCAGTCGCGGCCTCGCCGACGATCTCGGTGTCGTCCTGCTGGGTGAGCACGGTGCGGATGCCGATGCGGGTCAGCGTTTCGTGTTCGACAAGTAAGGCCCGAATGGGATGCATAGTTTTAGATTATCACGCGGTAGAAAGAAAATTTAAACGCGGAGAACGCCGAGGGCGCAGAGAAGACGGTAGGGGAACCCAAGGAATAATAGAAAGAACAAACCACGAATTTACACGAATCAACACGAATAAAAGCAGGAAACGGTTCTAATTCTCTCGGCGTCCTCCGCGCTCTCTGCGTTAAAAATTCATGGCTTTGCGGCGAGCTCGGCGGTGAATTCCACGATCGGAAAAAGCATGTCATTATCGAAATTGGTCTCGACGCCTTCCAGCAGGGTTGTTATACGTTCAAGGCCCATACCCGTATCGACCGAAGGCGCGGGCAGCAGGTCGAGCCGGAATTCACCGGGCGCCACCTCCTGCCGGTTATACTGCATAAACACGAGGTTCCAGAACTCCATGGTGGTATCGCCCTCGCCGTTTACCCATTTTGGGTGGTTTTTTGCCGGGTCTTCGGGGTCGTCGCCCCGGTAATAATGAATCTCCGAGCACGGTCCGCAGGGGCCGGTATCGCCCATCTGCCAGAAATTATCCTTGCGGTCGAAACGCAGGATGCGCTCGGGCCGGGCGCCGACCTTTTTCCACAATTCCTCGGCCTCGGTATCGGCTTCGACCTCATCGTCACCGCCGAAAACCGAGAACCACAGGCGCGATTCTTCCATTTTGAGCTCGTTGATCATGAAATCCCACGCAAACTCGATCGCTTCTTTTTTAAAATAATCGCCAAACGAGAAATTGCCGAGCATCTCGAAAAACGTGTGATGGCGGGCGGTACGGCCGACCTCGTCGAGATCGTTGTGCTTTCCGCCGGCGCGAAGGCATTTTTGCGACGCAACGGCGCGGGTATAGTCGCGCTTCTCGTTGCCGAGGAACACATCCTTGAACTGGTTCATGCCGGCGTTAACAAAGAGCAGCGTCGGGTCGTTGGCCGGAAGTAAGGGGGATGAGGGGACGACTTTGTGGCCGTGACGCTCAAAATAATCAAGGAATTTTTGCCTGATCTCGTTACCTGTCATAGGGAAAATATTAGCACAGGCGCTAATATTTAGTCTCAGGTCCCAAGTCCAAAGTCCCAGGTTTTCGGGTTTCCTTCCCGCTTTCCAGCAGCAACCAGACAAAGAGTAATAGCAGAATGAGTTTGAGGGCGTCTGGGACCGCTTCGGCGCGATAGGAGAGAACGTATTCGTAGATCTTTTCGCAGACGGCTAACCCGACCACGATAAAACCGAAGAACCGCACCTTGCCCCGGCTGTCGAAAAACAGCACCGCGGCGCACCAGAGGATGAAGAGATTTCCCAGCCATCCTTCCACGCCTTGGCCAAGCGCTCGGAAGGCGAGGTAGGAAAGCGTATCGTTGGGCACCGTCAGGCTTACGGCTTGCAAGGCAAAAATGACCGCCAGGGTCCCGGTCGATACCGAAGCGACCGACGCCATCCAGGGAGGTGTTTTGAAATCCAAAACGGCAAAAGAGAGTAACGCCGCGCCGATAGCCAACACGATGTGGATGACGACCTCGACGCCTCTCTCAAACAACGCCTGGTACAGCGCCGCTATCGGGAGTAATAGTAGAAACACTATTGATGCGGCAAGGCCTGCCCGGGATTTTATGTTTGATAACATTAGGGACGGCAAGTGTACCACATCGATTTGGGATTTCGGATTTTTGAATCCGTTCCTGCGCTCCGATCGGATGCGTTTATTCGCGCTAACGCACTCACGCGAGAACCACCCCGTCAGCCGAAATCGGCTGCCTCCCCTCCTTCGTAAGGAGGGAGCTTTGCGTGCGATCCCGGCAAAAAAAAGACCGGGTGTCCCTAAAACACCCGGTCAAAAACTTCAATTTTTTGAAGTTATACAGGAATACACCCACCCTAGTTCGGCATCAAAACGGTATCGACCACATGGATCACACCGTTCGATTGTCTGACATCGGCGATAGTAACTCGCGAAGTACCGCCTTTTTCGTCAGTCAATACCAATGTATTTCCGCTCATCGAGGCCCAGAGCTTACCGCCGGCAACGGTCGCCAGCTCCGCCTTGCCGTTGCCCTTTTTGATGGCTTTGGCGATCGCTTTCGAATCCATATTACCGGCTACCACGTGATAGGTAAGAATTTTCGTAAGCAGCGCCTTGTTTTCCGGCTTGAGCAGCGTTTCGACCGTGCCCGCTGGCAGCGCCGCAAAAGCGCTGTTGACCGGCGCAAAGACCGTGAACGGCCCGGCGCTCTTTAACGTGTCAACCAGGCCGGCAGCCTTGACCGCCGCCACGAGAGTGGTATGGTCCGCCGAATTGACGGCGTTATCGACGATATCTTTCGTCCTGTACATCGCCGCGCCGCCCACCATCGGGTTGTCGTTCTTCATGCCTCCGTCCATCTGGGCCGACACATCCATTGCCGCAAAAGTCATCGCCGCTGCCAACATCAAAAATAATTTCTTCATTTAACCCTCCAAAGTTCGTAACAAAATTTATTCAAGGAATATCCTCGTTAGTATTACAATCGTCTGGATTTTGGGAATAGATTCACCGAGAAGAAAAATAATGCAAAATATTTGACCGGGCGCGTCATATAGGTAGGCATTCACCCAAATATACGAACAAGGAAAGGATTAGATTTGAGTTTCTACGCGGAGAGCAACGTGTGTCGGTGGCCCAGGTTTTAGCGGGGGCTTAATGCTCACCCTCATTTTTAGGCCCTATCTCACGTCGTCGGGCCACTGACACAAAATTCTGACGCGGAGAGCCGCAGAGGTCGCGCGATTACCGGAAAAACGGTTAATCCGCGGCCTCTTCGATTATCGATTCACCTTTAGAGCGGTCACCGCACGTCCACTGCCATTTTTCATGGAGCCATAGGCGACCGTCCGGAAGAATTCCGGGCGTCGACCGGCATTCGCCCGTCATGAGCTCGCCCCGGCGGTTGAGATGCTGGTAGCGCATATCGAGGTTCCCGGCCGCGTCGCATTTCGCGAGCAGGCTGCCGCGGACGATCTCGCCCCCGCTATATTCGCCCCATACCAGATCGCCCTCCTGGTGATAGTGAAATACGGTCTCGGAATTGACCTCACCCAACGAGGAATTTTGAACCGAGTGGAATTTGCGGTTGTTGTAATCGATCATAAAGAATATTTCATCGTTGAGACGCCGAGAAAATATTTAACAGGAATGAAGGGATGGAAGGGATGCAAGAAAATATGCCTGGCAATCGAATAACAAATTTGATTTAAAAGGTTTCATCCCCTGTATCCCCTTCATCCCTGTTAAACTCCCTCTTTCCCAGCTGGCCTATCTTGTCCCGTATCAAGCCGTAGTCGAACCCCTGCCGCATCAGGTAATCGTAAAACTTTTTGGCATCCTCACGAGTTTCCGGCGGGCCCTTTAACCGGAGGCGTTTTTCGATTGCGCGGTCGATCAACTGTGCTTCGGGCATTTTTTCATAGGCCGCATCGATCGCTTCCGAGACGATCTCGCTATCCAGCTGTTTCATCGACATCGATTGCTGCAGGCGGCGTTTGCCGATAGGTTTTTGACGGAGCTTCGAGGCTGCGAGATCGGCCGCATACTGCTTGTCGTCGAGGTACTTATACTCAGCGAGCGTTTCGATCACACTGGCCACGATCTCCTCATTCGTCCATGATCTTTCGAGCAGCCGGGTCCGAAGCTCTTCCACCGAACGCGGCTTGGCGGCCAGCAGCTTGACGGCGCGGTTCATCGTCCGCTCGCGGGCGCGGACCGGGTCCGCAATTTCGCGCGGCTCGCCGTCCTCGATCGGATCTTTTTTCTTCCATGAGCGTCTGAACATCTGTCCGGATTATACCGCGTCCGCATTGCAATTTCTCGGATTTGGAAAACGCTCGCTTAAAAGATAAGGTAAATCTAATGCTTCACGAACAAATACACGTCCATGAAAACTTCGGCTCTGCGTACCTCGACCACCCGCGTAACGTCCTTGTTTACCTACCGCCGGGCTACGGGGAAGACCCCGAGCGTCGCTATCCCGTTCTTTACATGCACGACGGGCAGAATCTGATAATCGCCGAAGACGCCTTCGGGGGAGTAGCCTGGGGGGTGGATGAGACCGCCCAGCGTATGATCCTCGCCGGCGAGATCGAGCCCCTGATAATCGTCGGGATCTACAATACCGGGGGAAACAGGATCGACGAGTACACCCCGGTGAAAAGCGAACGGGGCAAGATGAAAGGCCGCGGCGGAAAGGCCGACAGCTACGGCCGGATGATCATCGAAGAGCTCAAACCATTTATCGACAACGAATACCTAACGCGGCCGGAGCGCGAATTTACGGGCCTGGGCGGCTCCTCGCTCGGCGGGCTGGTATCGCTTCACCTCGGATTAAAACGCCCTGACGTCTTTAGCCGCCTGGCGGTGATATCGCCGGCCGTCTGGTGGGCGAATAACCAGATAATCCGGGAAACGGCAAAACTCGGCGAGCGGCTGCCCCTGCGCATCTGGCTGGATATAGGCAAGCGCGAAGGCTCGCGGATCAAGCACCAGGTAAGGGCGCTGAAGGAGATGCTGCTGGCCAACGGCTGGCGCGACGGCGAGGATTTTGCGTATTTCGAGATACCGGATGCGCGGCACGACGAGGCGGCATGGGCTGCGCGTTTTGACGCCGTTTTGAAATTTTTGTACCCGGTTATATAGATGGACGGAATTCTTATTATCGACAAGCCAGAGGGCTGGACCTCGCACGACGTGGTTGCGCGGCTGCGCAGGGTGTTGAAAACAAAGCGCATCGGGCATACCGGCACGCTCGATCCCTTTGCTACCGGCGTGCTCGTAATGCTGGTGGGGAAGGCAACGCGGCTCGCGCAATTCCTGGATAAGGACGGGAAGGAGTATGAGGCGGTGGTCAGGTTCGGGTATGAAACGGACACCGGCGACCGTACCGGTCAAGAGTCCAAAGTCCCTGATAAGTCCCAGGTCCAAGGTCCAAGGTCCAAAGTCGAAGAACCGAGTGTGCTGCTTGAAAAAGTAAGGAATATACTGCCTAAATTCACCGGGGAAATAGAGCAGGTGCCGCCGATGTACTCTGCTAAGAAGGTGGCCGGAAAGAAGTTGTACGAGTTAGCCAGAAAGGGTGTCGAGATAGAACGAAAGGCCGTTAAAGTAACGATCGAAAAGCTGGAGGTCCTCGAACCTTCTTCCGACCTTGGACCTTGGACTTTGGACTCGGGACTTCCCACTTGGGACCTTGGACTAACCGTCGCCTGCTCCGCCGGGACCTATATTCGCACCCTGGCCGAGGATATCGGGCGGGCCGTTGGCACGGGCGCGCACCTGGCGGAGCTCAGGCGGACGCGGGCGGGGCGGTTCAAACTCGAGCGTGCCGTTACGCTGGAAGAGCTCGAAGCGCTCGAAAATCCGGCAGAGATCCTAGTTTCGATGAACGAGTCGGTTTCGCACCTGCCAGAGATAAAATTGGACGACGACGAGCTGGTAAAGATAAGGAACGGCGTGAAGATACCTGCAAGAATTGATACCCCGGGCGTTCAGATAGTGAGGCTTACAGCGGCCGGGGACGAACTCATTGCAATGGGTTTTCACGATGAAAACGAGCGAGTTATCCGGCCGCGCCTCGTATTTTAGAGGAAAGGTACGGGTATTTTATGTCGAAATTTTTATTATTAACCGCAATTTTTGTAATAGCTTCAGCAGGCGCATATGGACAGGTGATCGGCCGTTTGGTGTCGACTGCGCCGCCGGACAAAAGAAGATGCATCGAGGCGCCGGTGACCTTGTTCAACCTGTCGGAAAAAGGGCACGCCGCTTATAACGACCTGCTCAAAGCCGAGGTTTTCGAGACCGGCCGGGTCGGTTTCGCGGGCACGCTTTCGTCACACGTTATAAATCTGAACACGCTGCTGGCCGAAAAAGATGCCGCCGCCGCGCTCGCGTCCTTAGCCGCCGGCGCCACCGACGCGGGCAGGCTCTACGCGCTTAGCGGGCTTTATTACGTCGACCGCGCTTCATTCGACGCCGGCATCGCCCGTTTGAAAGACAGCGAGGCCACGGTGCGTGTGCTCAACGGCTGCCTGATATCGGACGAAAAGGTTGGAAAAATAGTTGAATCCGATGCCGCAAATGTAGCTATAATAAAGCCGGGCCAGACCATGAGGGAGTTTTGGGAGAGCAATGCCGGCGGTTTCGAATTGGATATCGCTCACGGCGGCTACCCGGCAACCTTTAGAGAGTTGGCCGATACCAAGCTGCAAGACAAGAATATGAAATGAAGAAAAAATACCTTGCCGCAGGCGCCGTCACCGGGGCCGTTGGCGCTACGATAGCCTGGAAGCTCCTGAGCCGCGAACGCGAAGTGCCCTGGAAAGAGGCCGCGAGCAAGCTCATTCACGGCGACAGATCGCATTTTGTAAGCGTTGACGGGATGCGGCTGCACTACCAGGAATTCGGCGATTCGGCTAACCCCGCCCTGCTGCTGATCCACGGGTTTACCGCATCGACATACGTCTGGAAGACCTCGGCCCCGCTGCTTGCCGAGCGCGGATTCCGCGTCATCGCGGTCGACCTGCCGGGCTTCGGCTATTCGGAAAAACCGGCCTCTTACGATTATTCGATCGCATCCCAGGCGCGCACCATTTCACGCTTTATGAACCGCATCGGCATCGGGCGCGCGACCGTCGTCGGCAGCTCGTATGGCGGAGCGGTTTCGCTCAACCTCGCGCTTGATTACCCGGAGCGGGTGGAAAAGCTGGTGCTGGTCGACGCCGTCTGTAATGACGAGGCAAAGAGCCACCCGGTGCTCCAACTCGCCTCAATGCCGGGGATCGGCGAGGTCATTACGCCGTTTATCCTCGATTCGCGCAGGTTTATGCGGGTGCGGATGAAAAATACGCTGGCTCCCGCCAATCACCATCTTATTACCGATGACAGGATCACCTCGATCCTGCGGCCCCTGAGGGCGGCCGACGGCCATCACGCCGTCCTGACCACCAGCCGGAACTGGCACGCCAACCGGCTTGAGCGCGACGCCCATCTTATCAACCAGCCGACGCTGATCGTCTGGGGCGACCAGGACAAAGTGATCCGCATTGAGAATGGTTACAAGCTGCACAATGCGATCCTGAATTCGCGCTTTGTCATTCTCAAGAATTGCGGACACGTTCCGCAGGAAGAAAAAAGCGAGCTTTTCTCCGGCCTGGTCGCGGAATTCTGCCGCGATAGAAAGGGACGGATCGAAGAGCGGGAAAGTGACGAGATGCGGTTTGAGAAGGTTTCCTAAAGAATCATGCTTGAAATACGGCCGAGTTGCGAATGCTGCGATAAAGACCTGCCGCCCGATTCGGCCGAGGCGTTGATCTGCACATTCGAATGCACATTTTGCCGCGACTGCGTCGAGAGCAAGCTGAACGATACCTGTCCGAACTGCGGCGGCAATTTCGCGCCGCGTCCTGTCCGCCCCGCAGCGCTGCTCGAAAAATACCCGCCGTCGACCAGACGTGTTTATAACCCGGAGGGGTGCGCCGGCAAAGCCCCCTGATGCACGAATTCGTCTCATTAAACGATAAAATTACCCCAGCGGATAAAGCCGGGGTCCCGGCCGTTTCCTCCGCCGCGCTTTACGGCAAGGGCGTCTTTACCACCATTACTATCCATGACGGGAAGCCGTTCCTGTGGGAAAAACACTGGGAAAGATTACAGAGCGATGCGGCGAGGGTCGGGATCCATATATGGGAATACCCGGCGGAAATGGTCGCGGCGTCCCTGACCGGACTAATCGAGAAGAATTCGGTGAAAAACGGGCGGGCGAGGGTTACTTTTTTTGACGAAAGGGGCGGCGGGGCGTGGCCTGGTGACACAGAACTTGAAACCAGTCTTCTGATCACTACGGGCGACGCGCGGCCGGTGCCAAACAGCTTCAAAGTGACGGTTTCGCCATACGTTTTGAACTCGCGCTCGCCGCTTGCGGGGGTCAAATCGTGCAGCTATCTTGAAAATTTGCTGGCGCTCGACGAAGCCAGGGGGCGCGGCTTCGACGAAGCAATAAGGCTCAACGAGCGGGCGCTGATAGCGTCGGCGTGCATGGCGAATATCTTTTGGCGTGAACGAGGGCAGCTCTATACTCCGGGCCTTGCGAGCGGGTGCTTGGCGGGGACGACCCGGGGCTTTGTGATCGAGAGACTTGGGGCGATAGAAGCCGAAGCCGGGTTGGAAGTCCTGGATAAGGCGGATGCGATAATTCTTACCTCGGCCGGTTTGGGCATGATAGAGGCGGCCGATTTCGACGGGCGGAGATTTGAGTCTCGTAGTTATGACCTGAGAACGTTATAAGCTTCTGCAGGAAGGGAGAAGAAACTTACAGGGATAACAGGATAAAAAGGATGGGAAGCCAAATATTCATAAACGATTCTTCGAACAATCAGGTCTTATCCCTGTCTATCCTGTCACGCCAATTTGGGATTTCGGATGTGGGATTTCGGATTTATCCGATCCAAAGTTCAAAGACACGCTCACTCCCGTTCGCGTTTCCGCCTTAAATCCGAAATCCGAAATCCCACATCCCAAATCGCGCACGCGCACCAATGCACGGGTAGGGACTGGCCCTACCTGGCAGAGTAGAATCATATTCTCGGTTTACTTTTAAGCGGCGGTTTCGAAAAGGGCGAGGATCTGCTTGCCTTCATTGGAGCGGGGATCGATCGTGCGGAGATGTTTGCGTCCCTGCATTTCCCAAATAGCCGTTACCGTTCCTTCTTTCTCTACCGCATGATATGAAACACTGTCCGTGTTTTCGGCCGGTTCCGCTGCCGGGGTCTCTTCCGGAGTTTCTACTGCCGGTGTTTCGACCGCAGTTTCCGCTACCGGTGTTTCCTCCGCAGCCTCTGCCGCCGCCTGTACTGCTTCTTCTGACATCAATCTAAAAATTCTCCTTGTGTTTTAAAAACCAACTATTGTAATAAGTTGAACTACCAATTCTGCCACATGCCGCATTTTCAGGCAAGTAAATGATTAAATAGCTTTTCGACCAACCTTAAAATAAAAAAAGAAAACTGCCTTCTTTTCCGCCTGCCGGAATTTTACGCTTTCATATTAATGCGTCCCCGCGTTACGTTCTACCCGGAAATGCCACGTAGAGATGAACTTAACAATCGGCCCGATCAGATCAGGCCCCAGGAGAAAAATTATGTTTCATCGCCTAACTTCCACTACGCGTTGTTTCCTGCTGGCAGCCTTCGTATTGATCCTGATCGGCGCCCTTTGGGGCCGGAAAGGTGATGCCGCAATTCGTGCCCTGGGAATTACCCCGGTCGTCCACGGAGAAGACGTAAATACGAACTGTGACGAACCCGATTGCCCGGACGAGCCTCGACAGGACTCATTTCTTTCCTCATTGCCGGGCCTGATGGCGCCGGCCCCTTCACCGACTGCGACTCCTAAAGTTACATTGACCGTCCCGCCCGAGGGTTTTATCGGTGAAGACTTTAAGTTCACGGTCACTTTCGAGAACCCGCAAGCCGGCTCGGTCGGCTTTGCCCCCGGTATAGACCTCATTTTAGACGCCGGCGGAGCCGACCATAACGCCTCGCCGAACACGTGCGACGGAATTAAGATCGTAAGCGCGCAGATGATCGGCATAAATGGCGGTCCCGTACCCATCGCCCCGCAGACCCAGGCCGCCCCGTGCGGAAGTCCGGGATTCATCAGTCATCCTTTCGGGGGCAACCCGTTCGGTCCGGTTACCGTCCCGACCAGCGCCGAGATGAGCACGCTCGTTCCGCCCTTCGGAAGTTTCCAGTCAACGCAGCCGACGATCACGATCGAGGTCACCGCCCGCATCCACCATCACGCCGATCTGGGCCATCCGCTCTTTATATATGCCCGCGGCTTTTACCGTTTTGGAGGCGACCCTCTAAATAATCCGACGCCTGACCCGCCAATCTTTTCGGACAGCAGCCTGACCGCCTCGGCATGGAACGAAAAAGCGACGATCAAACCCGTGCTGATCATCGTCAACAAGACTTATAAGGGAGCGGAACAGGAGACCGCGACAGGCCCGAACTTCCCGCACGATTACGAGATCGTCGTTGACATAGCCTCCGGGCAAACCGTTACAGGCCTAACAGTGAAAGACTGCTTGTCGCCCAACATGCAATACGTTGCCCTTAGTCCGGCCACTACGCCGGGATATACCGTGATCAGCACGCCGGGTCTCGGGCAGCCTTGCCTCGAACTGAAGTACCCGTCCGTGCTCGGGATCGGAGGGCCGGAGATCAAGGTCGTATTCAGCTTCTTTATTCCGCTTAAGGATCCAATCGGGTCGATACTCGACCCCAAGAGCTGCCAGAATGCGACGTCTATCGACACGGTTTCAGCCTCTGCGGACTGGACACCGCTCGATGTGCGCGACGGAACGACTTCACAAAACGTGCAGGGTAAGACGGTGACGGACACGATCACGGATAAACGTATCGCCATCAGGAAGACGGTGGCGGTGCTTCCGCTGCCCCCGGGCCCTTTGCGTCCCGGGAAAATTCTGCGGTATAACCTGGACTACGATATCTCCGACTATTTTACCGTAGGCGGGATATCTCTAACCGACGTCCTGACTGACGGCCAGAGCCTGCTCACAAGCGGTCCTTACGCGCCAACCCTCGTAATAAACGACCGTCGCGGCCCGCCTACCAATATCCCGATCTCTATCGGCAGCGGCATTACCGCGCTCCCAAACCCAATTGTAAACTGCCGGGGAGTAAAGGGCGGAACCAGCATACTATTCCATGTTTCTCAGGCGATGCAGAACTTCCCTTTTCCTTTAGGTCCGCGCAAATTGGGTATATTGACGGGGGGCCACGCCTTCACACCAGTTTCCTCCGTACCAGCCACGGTGCGGATCGTCTTTTACGCGAGAATCGAGGACACGTTCACCTATCCGCAACCGGGCGATAAATTTGTCGACAAACACGATCCGATGAATAATTGTCTCACCGGCGCCGGAACGATTTATACAAACCACTCCACCCTGCCGCAGCCGGTCGTAATTCCGCCGAGCATTTTTCCGCTGGCTTGCGGGGACGACAGCTCGACCTCGGTGGCCCTGCCCGGCGACGTTCTCGAAAAAAAGGTCTTCGCCCGCAACGGCAGCACCACCGATCCGCAGCTGGCCTACGTACCGCCTCGCTTTACGGCCGCGGACACGATCACATTCCGCATCTCGAAAACCCTTCCGGCGGGTGATTACGAAAAACTGACCATCCGGGACTGGTTCCCGCTGCCGGTACTATCTACTGCCGGCCTGATACTCGATACAGCGGTGTGTCCCACGGGGTTACCCGCCGCGGGCCACATCTGCCGCGGGCCCGGTCATACGTTAGCCGTGGTTCCCACGCTCGCGCTCAATGCGGCCGACAACAGCATGACGCTCGATTACGGAACACACGACGAAACCAGTAATCTGCCAAAAACGATCGAGCTCTATATTACCCTGACGATATCGGCGGATCCCTATGCCGACGGCCTGCACCTGACCAATGAAGCGCAGGAATGTGAGTTTAATACGTTCAAAATCCAGTTCTGCCAGACCGCCATTGCCCGGTTCCAGCTGACCGAACCGAATATCCGGATCAGAAAAGGCGTGATAAAAACCAACAATCCGTTTGGAATATTTTCATCGCCGCCGCCGGTCCCCCCGGGGATAACAAACGTTCTGCAATTTACAAACGCGGCCGGCAGCTGCGGCCTGCCCGGCGCTTGTCCGCGAATATGGACACCCGGAATCGTCAATTCAACGATGCTCAGCAATCCGAACGCCCTTAACAGCGATCTGATAGCCGACGCTCACGACTGGGTGACCTTTGGAATAGTGGTGGAGAATCTCGGCAGCGGGATCAACGGCGCCTATGACATAAAATTCAAGGATACGCCGCACACCCCCGGTTTTGTCTCACCCGCGTTTTCCTACAATTTGCGGGCGCACAACGGCATAGGCAACCAGATCAATCTTACCCCGCCTGGATTTTTCCAGTTGATGACGCCCCTCGGCAAGGAGATGATGGACACGGCCTTGGGCGCCCTCGCTCCCTATAGCCCGACAAACGGCCGAAATCTGGCCATCATCACCTACAACATGCAGCTGGCGGGTAACGGCGTAGTTCAAATAGGCGCCTGTTATAAAAATACGGCGGAATTGATCAACTATGCCGCCGTCAACAACGGCCCGAACTTCGTCACGGCCGGTTTCACACCTCCTTTTACTGACAGTGCCAAGGTTTGTATTACACCGACGCTGGAGAAATCGCTCGTCGCCACTTCGGAGCCGCATACGACTCCGCAAACCTCGGCGACCGGCATTCCCAAGCTTGCCATAGGCGAGATAGCGCGCTATCAACTTCGGGTGCAGCTGCCGGAGGGGATCGGGCCGAATTTCCAGGTCACGGACGCACTGCCGGGCGGCATGAAATTTATGAACGACGGCAGCGCGCGTCTCGCCTTTATCTCGAACGGCGCGGGGATTTCGCACCCGGCTATCACCGGTGCGGGATTCGACGTGGCGGGCAACCAGTCCATTTTCCCGTTCAGCCCGCCGCAGCAAGTGACGTCCGGTATCTCGGTCGGCCCTATCTGCGGTGACGACCCGGTATTCAATCTCGGCCAAATTCAGAACAACGATAACGACACCGATGCCGAATTCGTGGTGATCGAGTTTAATGCGCTGGTTTGCAACGAGCCGGGCAACACGTCACCCACAACAACTCTCAGCGATACTTTTAGTGTCTCGGTCGCCGGAAATCCGATCGCGACATCCAACCAGGTCAATGCGATCGTGGCCGAACCAAAACTTAATCTGGTAAAGACCGCGGTGCCGGCGACCGTGGCCCCGGGCGGTATTCTTACATTTAACGTCAGCGTAACCAACGGCGGGACGGCGGACGCATTCGACGTGCAAATCACGGACCCGATGGGGTCGGGCTCGGGCCTTTTACCGATGGGCCCCGTTACGTTCACATCGAGCTGCGTGGCGGCGGTGCCGACATTGATCGCCGGGGTTATCAGCGTACCCCGCTTGCCAGTGGGCTGCACCATTGCAGCGACGCTGATGGCCAGGGTGACGTTTAAATGCCCGGTCGCGTCGGTTACAAATACCGCGTTTGCAACATACACAAGCCTCCCGGCCGGGGCTTCGAACCCGACCGGTTCCGTGACGCCCGGCCCCAGCGGGGCGATAAACGGGGAACGGCAATACAGCGATTCAGGCTCGGTTACGGTACCGCTGATCTGTGTCAATACTGCAAGCTGTGCTTCCCCGCCGCCGAATATGGTGGCGTGGTACCCCCTGGATGAGCAGAACGGGGCCACAACGGTCGTGGATATTGCGGGTGGGCACACCGGAATGCAACGCACCAGCGGATCGCCTGCCCCGCTTGCTCATGCTCAACCCGGAAAAGTGTTGGGTTCGCTGTGGATTTCCTTTAATCACGTCGACGTTCCGGATACCCCGGCGCTAAAGCTCGGCACCGGCAATATGTCAATTGACGCATGGATCAACAACGGCGAACCGGGATTGATCGTAAGTGTTGTCGATAAGCTCGACATTGCGGCGAAAAAAGGTTACGCCCTGTATATACAGGCCAATCGCCTGAAGTTTGTAATGGGCAACGGCGCGGCCTTTACTACCTACACAAGCACGAACCAGGTTGGCCTCATCTTCGGAGTGCCGGCGTGGCATCACGTCGCCGTCACCGTTGACAGGTCCGCCGGGATCGGGACCTTTTACGTCGATGGGGCCCCGGCGGGCACATTCGCGCCGCTCGCCGGCACTATCGATATCAGCAGCACCTCGAGCCTGCTTCTTGGCGGCAGCCGGCTTAGCTTTACACCCAATAATCCGTGTGTATGTGAATTTAATATTGACGAGATCGAGATCTTTAACGATGTCGTTAAGGCGAGTGACATCCAGGCAATTTTCGCGGCAGGGGCTATAGGAAAATGCCGGACCGGGTCGCTGACCGTAAGCAAAGTGATCAAAAGTCAGCCGCACCCGGTGTTCTCACCCCCGGCCGGCACGCTTTTTCCGGTTACCGTTGCATGCCTGCCTTCGGGCCCCAACAGCACTTTCAATCTCAGTGCGGGTTCGCCAAGCCAGACATTAACCAACATAAGCCCGGGCAGCACGTGTACCGTTACCGAGGGGCCGCTGCCGCCACCGGGTCCGCACCCGGCGTGCCTGCTGATAGGATGGACGCTGCCGGTTTATAATCCGGCGCAAACGGCGGTTATTACTCCCGTTAATTTGTTTCAAACGATAGTGATCGAAAATACCTATAAATGTTCGCCTTAGATCTTGCGAACTGTGACGATCATCCGCCGGAAGTGTTTGTTCGCGGGGTCAGGCGTGAGTTTGAATGAATATCCGCCGGGCGGCGGGTAGAGTTTAGAGAGGCAGCGCAGGAGGACGGCCTCGTCATCGGCCGGGGTCTTAATTACCGAATTGTTAATAATACCGGCCATCTCGGAGCCGACCTTGATGGAGCGTTTCCAGCCGTTCGCGGTAAACAGATCGGTCACTTTTTTCACGTCTTTCGGGTCTTGATATTCGAGGACGGCGCGGGCGTAGTTTATCGCGTCCGCGTTGCTTTCGCGTTTACCCTTTCTCGCCGCGGCATTTTTGGCGGTGTCGCCGGCGATATCGAGTACACCGTGCACCCCGAATTTTTCCATCTCGGTTTTGAACACACGATGCTCGATCAGGTCCTTGAGGTCGTTTATATTGCCCTGCTCGACGTCGATCGCTCGGCCGCGCTGCGTTTTGACATCGGGCGAGAAAAGGAAGGTCGGGAAATTATTTACGCGAAGGCGAAGATGGAGCAGCTCGTGGGCCAGAATGGCCGGGAGCTTTTTGTCGTCTCCTTCAAAGTCGGGACGGACGAGCACGATCGGCCGCCCGTCGTCTTCATTGATAAAGCTGGAGGCGATCATATACTCCTCCAGCCCCGTAAACTCGGCGTAGATCTTTTTGCCCGCCTTTTTCTCTATCTCGTCAGCCAGCGCGACGATCTCGGGCTGCAACTTCACTCCCAAAAGGACGCGGCCGGTTTGGGCGGAAACACCAACGGCTATCGAGGCCAACAAAAGGAATGCGACGGGTTTACTTTTCCAGGTCATCCCAGCTCCATATCAAGGGGCAAAATTAAAAACGAGCACGCCGGTTACTTTCGTCGGCTTTCCATTCGCAATCGCGGGTTTGAATTTAGCACCCCGCGCGGCTGCCACGGCCGCGGACCTTAACAACGGGTGGCCCGAGACGGCCGTAGCCGAGATCACATTACCATTCTCGTCAATCGTGATCTGGACGTTGACCGCACCCTCAGCCCTCACTGCACGGGCAGCCGGGGGATAAACCGGCTGCAGCAAGTTAATGGTTTTGCCGTTCATAACCCCGCCGGAAATAGTGTTGCTGACCGTGTTGGGCGATTTATTCGAATTACTACCGGTATTGCCTGTAGTCGGGGGCTGCTCGCCTTTCTCGGCCAGCTCCAGCTCCTCAGCTTTTTTCTTATCGGCTTCGGCGAGGTCTGTTTTGCCGAGTTTTTCATAAGCGCTGGCCCGGTCGGAGTAATGGTACTGGTAGTCGGGCTTTAGCTCGATCGCCTTGGTGTAATCTTTTAACGCCTCTTCAAATTTGCCGAGCTCGTAATAAAAATCGCCGCGCCTGTTATAGTCATAGTGCTTCGCCGCATCGCCCTCCATTTCGATCATCCGGTTCAGGTCCTCCAGTCCTTTTTCGTACATATCCTTCTCGCCGTAGAGCGTTCCCCGCATCCAATAGTATTGCGCTTTATCGCTCTTGAGCCTGATCGCCTCGTTGATATCGGCAAGCGCCTTGTCCCGTTCGCCCTTGTCGCGGAGCATCATTGCGCGGCAGTAGTAAGCATCGGCATTTTGGGGGTCGAGACGGATGGCCTCGGCGCATGCCCCGAGCGCGCAATTGCCGGGATCGTTCTTATAGTCGTTGTCCTCGTAATGCTTGTATCCGCGATCGACGTACTCGTTGGAATTTTCAGGTTCGGGCAGCCCGGCAATAGTGCAGGAATATTGTTTCGTATACGAAGCAATAGGATTTTTGCAGGCGAGGCCGGAAAAAGAAAGCAAAAGCGCGCCAAGCAATAGCGAGGACAAATTTTTAGTCATTTAGAAATCTCCCTTTATTTTACAGCCTTCAAAAATCCTCGGCTTCTATTTCCGCGTCCCGTAGAGCACCCCTTAACGTAAATCGGTCTATTTCATCGTGAAAGGAAAGACAATAAGCCTTCCGTCCGTGTGCTTCATTTTTACGTGACTACCTTTTCTGTGAACTTCGACAAAACCCAATCTTTTTAATGCGTTTAGCACCAGTTTTCCGGAGAGAAAGGGCAATTTCATATGGCGAGATCGACAACTTCTTGTTTTTTATCGGACGTAATATCAAGAGGTTCCGGCTCAAAATACAAATTGATTGCTTCGCGAATATTCTTTAGAGCTTCGTCCCTGGTTTTTCCTTGCGACCAACACCCTTTCAGCGCGGGAACACTCGCAACGAAATACCCGTCGTCGCCCTCTTCTATTACTATCTGAATGTTCATAATTATCGCTATTTTACCAGCAGTTGCTTTTATTTACTGCGTTTTAGCTCCAGCTCGTAAAACCAGAAATCGTTGTTCGGCTGGTTGATCTTTAGCTGGTCAGTTTTGCCCGCCTGGTCGATTGTGAATGTAACCCAGCCGCGCGGGAAGTTGTACGGCACCGAGGGACGCCACTTGATCCGGAACGTGTCGTAGTTCCAGTGCTCGAGATCGGCCACGAAATTCGGCGCCGGCGTCATCCGCAGAACCAGCCTGTCGTTCTCCAGCCCGATAGTGACATCGCCGTACATCTGGCTGGAGTAGGTACCCGCGTAGCTGCCTAAAGCGAGCGTGGGGCGCGTGTTCGGCACACGGGCGGCGTCCTCTTTTTTGATCTGTTCAGCGTCGTCCACCTTGCCTTTCTTGTCCCGCTCGATCGCCTCGGCGTTCCAATCGCGCTTCGGCGCGTTTGTAAATACATCGAGCATCTTGCTCATCATGATGCCAAAGGCCGGCGACTCGGAATTGGTAAGGACGACAAAACCGGTATTTTCCTCCGGAATCAGCACCGTATAGGACAGCATCCCGTCCAGCCCGCCGCTGTGGTTGAGGACCTTTCTCCCCTGGTAATCGAACAGGAACCAGCCCAAACCGTATGAATTAAAATGCCGTGTCGGGTTATTTTTTGAGGCCCCTTCGCTGATCGGGATCATAATATTCGGCTGCCACATATTCCATGACTGCAGCTCGCTGAATATCTCCTTACCCTCGAATTTGCCGCGCCCAAGCTGCAGGCGTATCCATTTCGTCAGGTCTGCGACGGAAGAATTCAGCCCGGCAGCCGCATCGGCCGAGTCGACGTTACCGCGGTGAAGCACGCGCAAGGCGCCGCCCGATTCGTTGTGCGGCATGGCGGCGTTGCCCTTCAGATCTTTGATACTTGTTGTCGTCCGGTTCATACCCAGCGGGTCGAGTAT
>Ga0190272_10000412_pt1 | contig 22809 bp, 21 predicted proteins | sample Popmic504T_FD_133746 | JGI IMG/M metagenome (GOLD analysis project Ga0190272, IMG submission 133746) | Populus adjacent soil microbial communities from riparian zone of Shoshone River, Wyoming, USA - 504 T | ecosystem: Environmental > Terrestrial > Soil > Riparian zone | place: USA: Wyoming... | reverse complement strand
TCGTGGTCGGCGCCGGCGAGTACCTGGAGATCTGGAACGCCGAGGCCTGGGCCAAGCAGGAGGAAGAGCTCGACGCGGCGGCCCCGGAGATCGCCGAGGGCCTGGCCGGCGCGGGGGCGACGGCGTGAGCGTGCCTGCCCATGCTGAGGCGATCGTCATCCGTCGCATCGCCCGGCCGCGACCGCTGCGGGTGGTCGGGATGAGCCACGAGCCGGTCCTCGCCGACGAGTTGGTCTCGCTGCTGGCTCCCGAGCCCGGACAGACCGCGGTCGACTGCACCTTCGGCGCCGGCGGCCACGCCCGCCGCCTCGCTGAGCGGCTGGGCCCGACCGGGACCCTGATCGCGATCGACCGCGACCCCGCCGCCGAGGCCCGTTTCGAGGCCTTCGCGGCCGAGGTGCCCTGCCGGACCCGCTTCCTCGCCGCCGAGTTTGCGGAAGGGCTTCGCACCCTGCGCGGCGAAGGCCTACGCCCAGAGATGATCTACATGGACCTCGGAATGTCCTCGATGCAGGTCGACGCCTGGGAGCGGGGCTTCTCCTACGCCTACGACGCGCCGCTCGACATGCGGATGGACACCCGCCAGGAGTTCGACGCCGCCGACCTGCTCAACGAGTGGCCCGAGTCGCGGATCGCCCAGGTGCTGCGCCGCTTCGGCGAGGAGCGCTACGCCGGCGGGATCGCCCGCGAGATCGTCCGCCGCCGCCCGCTCGCCACGACCTCGGAGCTGGTCGAAGCGATCAAGGCCGGGATGCCGGCCGCGGCCCGCTTCGCCGGTGGTCACCCCGCCAAGCGCACTTTCCAGGCGGTCCGGATCGCCGTCAACGGCGAGCTCGAGGCGCTCGACGAAGCGCTGCCGCTGGCCTGGGGGATGCTCGCCCTCGGCGGCCGCCTCGGCGCGATCTCCTTCCACTCGCTCGAGGACCGGCCGGTGAAGCGATTCCTGGTCGAGCACGCCCGCGGCTGCATCTGCCCGCCCGAGTTGCCGATCTGCGTCTGCGGCCACGAGCCGGAGGCGGAGCTGCTGACCCGCCGCGCGGTCGCCCCGGGCGCCGCCGAGGTGGCGGCCAACCCGCGCTCCCGCTCCGCCCACCTGCGCGCCGCGGTCAAGATCGCCGAGCCCTCCTCCGCCGGGAAGGCGCCCTGATGGCCGTCGCCGCTCCAGCCCGCAAGACCGCCCCGGCGCCCGGCCCCTCGCGGACCGCCGCGCCGACCAGGCCGGCCCCGGCGCGCCGCCGCCCGCTGCGCCCGACCCGGACCAAAGTCGCCTCGCGCGGCGCTGCCGTCACCGCCCCTGCCCCCGCCCGCAAGGCGCCGAAACGCAAAGCCCCCGCCCGCAAGCCCGTCGCCCGCAGCGCCGCCCCGGCGCGCCAGGCACCGCGTCGCAAGGCGCCCTCGCGTGCCCGCTCGTTCTCGCAGCGCGCCGTCGCCGGCGGCCAGCTAATCCCGATCGCCGCCGGCCGCACCGCGGTCGCGGTCCGCCAGCTGCCGGACTCCGGACTGGTCGTGCGGATGACCCGCGGCCGCGCCTGGATCGCGGTGCTCGGCCTGCTGCTGGTCGGGATCGTCGCCCTCAACGTCGCCACCCTCGGCTTCGCCGCCTCGGCCGGCCAGATCGACAGCGAGATCACCGCCCTGGAACGCGAGATCGGCGTGATCAGCAGCCGCGACGCCCAGCTCTCGGGGACGGCCCGGGTGCGCGGCGACGCCGCCGCCCTCGGCCTGACCATGCCCGCCTCCGACCAGATCCACTTCACGCAGGCCGGCCCGCAGGACATCGCCACGGCGGCGCAGCGACTCGCTGCGGCCGGGGGGTAGCCGGTGCGGGCGCGGCTGATCGAGCGCCGGATCGGGCTGCTCTTCGCCGCTTTCCTCTTTGCCTTCCTGCTGATCGTCTGCCGGGCCTTCTGGCTGCAGGGGGTGCAGGGTGCCGAGCTCGCCTCCGACGCGATCTCCCAGCAGACCGAGACGATCACCGTGCCGGGCCTGCGGGGCAGCCTGCTCGACCGCCGCGGCAACGCGCTGGCCGCCTCCGAGGACGCGGCGACGATCTTCGCCACGCCATACCAAATCGAGAACCCGCCGCGGGCGGCGCGAGAACTGGCCCCGATCCTCGACCAGAGCCAGTCCGAGGTGCTGCGCGCCCTGACCGTCGATTCCGGCTTCTCCTACCTGGCCCAGAAAGTCAGCCTGCAGACCGCCGCCCGGGTGGAAGCGCTCGAACTCGAAGGGATCGGTGAGCTGCCGGACAGCCGCCGCACCTACCCGCAGGGGGAGATGGCGGGCCAGGTGATCGGCGCGGTCGGCTCCGAAAACCAGGGGCTGATCGGCCTCGAGGAAGGCGAGGAATCGGTCCTGCGCGGCACCGACGGCGAGCGCTACGTGGTCAAGGACGCGCTCGGCGAGCCGATCCGCCTCGAGACCGTGACCGAGGCTGAGGACGGCGAGGACATCAAGCTCACCCTCGACCCGATGATCCAGGAGAAGACCGAACGGGTGCTGGCCGAAGTGGGCGAAGCGTACGCGCCGAAAGGGGCCACGGCGATCGTGATCGAACCGCGTAGCTCGCAGGTCCTGGCGATGGCGAACTGGCCCCCGCTCGATCCCAGCGATCTCTCCGAGGCGGGCGAAGAAGACCTGCTCAACCGCGCCACCGGCTTCACCTACGAGCCCGGCTCGACCTTCAAGGCGTTCACGGTTGCGGCGGCGCTGGAGGAAAAAGAAGTGACCCCGACCAGCTCCTTCACGCTGGAACCGACCCTGCAGGTGGCCGACCGGGTGATCGAAGAGTCCCACGCGCGACCGACGCTGACGATGAGCGTCTCCGAAATCCTCGCCCACTCCTCGAACGTGGGGGCGGCGACGATCGGGATCGGGCTCGGCAGCGAGAAGTTCGACCGCTGGATCGGCCGCTTCGGCTTTGGCCGCCCGACCGGGATCCAGTTCCCTGGCGAGGAGCAGGGGTTGGTCCCCGAGCTGGAGGAGTACTCCGGCTCGACCATAGGCAACCTGCCGATCGGTCAGGGCCTCTCGGTGACGCCGATGCAGATGGTCGCCGGTTACACCGCGATTGCCGACGGCGGCATCCTGCGGACCCCGCAGCTAATCGAGCGGATCGGCGACGAGGATGTCGAGCGGCCCGAGGGCCGGCGGGTGATCCGCGCCGAGGTCGCCGCCCAGGTTCGGGAAATGCTCGAAGGGGTGCTGGCCCCGGGCGGGACCGCCTCCGAGGTGAGCGTGCCCGGGTACACGCTGGCCGGCAAGACCGGCACCGCCGAGGTGGCCGAAAACGGGACCTACTCGGAGACCAAGTTCGTCGCCTCCTTCATCGGCTTCGCGCCCGCCCAGGACCCACGGCTGCTGGCGGCGGTGATCGTCGACCAGCCTCAGGGAGGGGATTACTACGGGGGTTCGGTGGCGGCGCCGGCCTTCGGCCAGATCGCCGGGTTTGCGTTGCCCTACCTCGGCGTTCCCCCTCAGTGAGAGGCCCGGTCCAGTTTCGCTGGACCCTCCTAGACTGCGGAGCGCATGAGGCTTGACGAACTAGTCCGCGTAGCCGATGGGGCCCAGATCGTCGGAGATGGGTCCGTCGAGATTCTGGAGCTGGCTTACGACAGCCGTAAGGCCCGGCCCGGGACGCTGTTCTTCTGCGTGCCGGGGGAGAAGGTCGACGGTCACGATTTCGCTGCCGAGGTGGTCGGGCACGGGGCCTCGGCGCTGGTCGTGGAGCGCACTCTGGAGGTCGACGTGCCCCAGGTCGTCGTCGCGGACGCGCGGGCAGCGATGGCGCCGCTGGCGGCTCGGTTCTGGGGCGAGCCGAGCCGGGATCTGCAGGTGGTCGGGGTCACCGGGACGAACGGCAAGACGACCACGGCCTTCCTGATTAGGGAGATCCTCGAAGGGGACCGGATCGCCTGCGGGCTACTGGGGACGGTTAAGCAGGTGGTCGGCGGGGTCGAGGAGGAGGTCGAGCGGACCACGCCGGAGGCGATCGAGCTGCAGGCGACCCTGCGGCGAATGCTGGAGGGGGGCGACCGGGCCTGCGCGATGGAGGTCTCCTCGCACGCGCTGGCCCTGCACCGCTGCGACGCGATTGAGTTTGAGGCGGCGGTCTTCACCAACCTGACCCAGGACCACCTCGACTTCCACGAGGACATGGAGGACTACTTCCTCTCCAAGCGCAGGCTGTTCGAGATGGGGCCGGGGACGGCGATCGTCAACGTCGACGACCCCTACGGCCGCCGCCTCGCCGAGGAGTTCGAGTGCGTCACCTTCTCCGCCGAGGGGGCCGAGGCCGACTACAGCGCCGGCGAAGTCTCCTTCGACGCCGGCGGCTCCCAGTTCACGGTGTCGATGGGCCGAAATCGTCCAAATAGAGGACGAAATCGGCCCATCGGCGGGGAGTTGCGGGTGCGGATCGGGTTGCCGGGGCACTTCAATGTCGCCAACGCACTCGGTGCCCTTGCCGCGGCGGTGGCGCTGGGGGTGCCGCCGAAGCGCGCCGCGGCGGGGCTGGAACGGGCGGGGCAGGTGCCGGGCCGGTTCGAGCCGATCGACGAGGGGCAGGGGTTCGCGGTCCTGGTCGACTACGCCCACACCCCCGACTCGCTGGAGAACGTGCTGCGAGCGGCACGGCGGCTGACCGCCGGCCGGGTGATCGCCGTTTTCGGCGCCGGCGGTGACCGCGACCGCGACAAGCGGCCGAAGATGGGCCGGGCCGGGGCGGAGCTGGCCGACCTGGCGATCGTCACCTCCGACAACCCGCGCTCCGAGGACCCGGCCGCGATCGTCGCCGAAGTCGCCGCCGGGGCGGGGGGAGGGGTCGAGATCGAGGTCGACCGCCGGGCCGCGATCGCCCGCGCTCTGGCCGCCGCCGAGCCCGGCGACACGGTTGTGATCGCCGGCAAGGGGCATGAGCAGGGGCAGGAGTTCGGGGGCGGCTTGAAGGTCCCCTTCGACGACCGCGAGGTGGCGCGCGAGGAGCTGCGGAAACTGGGCAGCCCGGCGTGAACCTGAGCGCGGAGGAGATCGCGGCGGCCCTCGGCGCCGAAATCGCCGCCCGCGGCGGCGAGGGCTCGCCGCGCCGGGCGACGATCGACTCCGCCGCCAGCGGCGCCGGCGACCTCTTCTTCGGACTGCGCGGCGAGAGCCGCGACGGCGGCGAGTTCGCCGCCGCGGCGATCGAGGCCGGCGCCTGGGGTGCCGTTGTCGGCCCCGCCTTCAGGTCGTCGCTTGTGCCGGATGGCGGCACGAAGGACGACCGGAGGGCCTGGATCTTCGTCGTCGAGGACCCGCTGGCGGCGATGCAGTCGCTGGCCCGGGCCTGGCGGCGGGCGCTCGGCGCCCGCGTGCTCGGCGTCACCGGCTCGGTCGGCAAGACCTCGGTCAAGGACATCGCCCGGGCGCTGCTGCCGGGCCGGGTCCACGCCAACAGCGAGAACCTCAACACCGAGATCGGGCTGCCGCTGACGATCCTGGAGGCACCCGAGGACACCGAGTTGCTGGTCCTGGAGATGGCGATGCGCGGCGCCGGGCAGATCGCCGAACTGGCCGAGATCGCCGAGCCGGAAGTGGCGGTGATCACCAACGTCGGCCCGGTCCACCTCGAGCTGCTCGGCTCGGTCGAAGCGATCGCCGCCGCCAAGGCGGAGGTGGTCGACCTGCTGCCCGCGGACGGGGTCGCGATCGCGCCGACCGAAGCCGGTGAGTTGGAGCCACACCTGGGGCGGGCGCCGGGGCTGCTGCGCTTTGGCCCGGGGGGCGACGTCGAGACCGTGCGCAGCCACGTCGAGGAGGGGGTCACCGAAGCTCTGATCAGGACCCCCGCCGGCGACCAGCTCTTCCACTTCCCCTTCGCTGAGGCACACAACCTGACCAACGCGCTGGCCGCGGTCGCGGCCGGGGTCGCGCTCGGGGCGGAGCCAGCAGAGATGGCCGATCGCGCTGCGAGCATAGGATTCTCCCGGTTCCGGGGCGAGCGCCTCGATCTGGGCCGCGGAATCGTCCTCGTGAACGACTGCTACAACGCCAACCCGGTGTCGATGCGCGCGGCGCTCGACCACCTCGCCGGCCTCGGTGCGGCGCGCACCGTCGCCGTCCTCGGCGAGATGGCCGAGCTCGGCCCCGGCGCCCCCGCTCACCACCACGAGGTCGGCGAGCACGCCCGCGCCCACGGGATCGACCTCCTGATCGGGGTCGGCGAGCCGGCCCGCGACTACGCTCCGGACGAGCTGGTCAGCGACCCCGGCGAGGCAGCGGAGCTGCTGGCGGCACGGCTGCAGCCCGGCGACGCGATCCTCGTCAAGGGCTCCCGCTCGGCGGGCCTGGAGGGCGTCGCCGAGAGCCTGCGGGAGCTGGTCTGATGGGCGAAGTGCTGATCGCCGGGATGGCGGCGATGCTGATCTGCATCTTCCTCGGGCCGAAGTTCATCGAGTACCTGCGGGTGCGCGAGTTCGGTCAGCACATCCGCGAGGACGGGCCCCAGGAGCACCACGCCAAGGCCGGCACGCCGACGATGGGCGGGCTGATCGTCTTCGCCTCGATCTGTGTCCCTTACCTGGTCCTCTCCGACCGCGACCCGCAGAGCCTCGCCGTCTTCGGGGTCGCCCTCGGGTGCGCGGGGATCGGGTTCGCCGACGACTTCATCAAGATCGTCAAACGCCGCTCGCTCGGCCTCTCGGCCCGCTACAAGATCCTCTTCCAGGTCGGGCTGGCGCTGGTCCTCTGGTGGGTGGCCCGCCACGAGATCGGCCTCGAGCCGGTCCTCTACTTTCGGATCGGCGACGCCAGTCTCGACCTCGGCCCGATCCTTTACTTCGTGCTCGTCTTCCTGGTCCTCGCCGGCACCTCCAACGGGGTCAATCTCACCGACGGCCTCGACGGCCTTGCTGCCGGTTCCTGCGCGATCGTCCTGCTCGCCTACACGGCGATCGCCTTCGTCACCAACGGGCAGCAGGACCTGGCGCTGCTCTCGGCCTGCCTGGTCGGTGCCTGCGTCGGCTTCCTCTGGTTCAATGCCTTCCCGGCCTCGATCTTCATGGGGGACACCGGCTCGCTCGGCTTAGGGGGAGCAATCGGGGCTCTGGCGGTGATGACCCAGACCGAGGTCCTGCTGCTGATCATCGGCGGCATCTTCGTGATCGAGGCCCTCTCGGTCGCGATCCAGGTCTTCTCCTTCAAGACCTTCCGCCGCCGCGTCTTCCTGATGGCGCCACTGCACCATCACTTCGAGATGATGGCCTGGTCGGAGACCAAGATCATGCTGCGCTTCTGGATCATCGCGGCGGTCTGCTCGGGGATCGGGTTCACCCTGTACCAGCAGTCGATTGGGCGCTAGCTGAGCTTTCCTGAGATCGAGACGGAGAGGTTGGTGCTGCGGGGGTGGCGGGAGGAGGACCGTGGGCCGTTTGCGGCGCTGAATGCGGATCCCGAGGTGATGGAGTTTTTCCCGGACGTCTTGACGCGGCGGGAGAGCGATGCGCTGGTGGGGCGGATCGAGGAGGGGTTCGGGTGGCATGGGTTCGGGCTCTGGGCGGTGGAGGTGAGGGAGACGGGGGAGTTCGCCGGGTTCGCCGGGCTGGCGGTGCCGTCATTTGAGGCCCACTTCACGCCGGCGGTCGAGGTGGGGTGGCGGCTGGCGCGTTCGGCCTGGGGAAACGGTTACGCGACCGAGGCGGGCCGGGCCGCGCTCGGATTTGGGTTCGAGCGGGCCGGGCTTGAGGAGATCGTCTCCTTCACGACCGCTGGCAACCGGCGCTCGCGGGCGGTGATGGAGCGGCTGGGCATGACCCACGACCCCGCCGAGGACTTCGATCACCCCGGCCTTCCCGAGAGAGATCCGCTGCGCCCCCACATCCTCTACCGAGTGAGCCGGAACGGCTGAGGGGTTGTCCCCCTCTGGGTGGGGACAACCCTTCACAGGTTCCGCTTGCGCGAGGGCGAAACTGCTCTGAGATGAGCTTTCCGCCGCCGAAGCGCTCGCGACCGCCGCTGCCGCGGGGGCCATTCTTGGTGGTCGGGCTGGCGCGCTCGGGGCAGGCGGTCGCCCGGCTGCTGGCCGAGCGCGGGGGGGAGGTCGTTGGGGTCGACTCGGGCCACCCTGTCGGGGCGGCAGGTTTACGGGATATGGGCGTCGAAGTGTTCCTAGATGAGGATGGTTTGGCGCGTCTCGACGGGGTTCGAACCGTCGTCAAGAGCCCCGGGGTGCCGCGGGGGGCGCCGGTGATCGCCGCCGCGCTGGAGCGGGGCGTTGAGGTGATGGGAGAGCTGGAGCTGGCCTGGCGGGCGATTCCCAACCGGTTCATCGCCGTCACCGGGACCAACGGCAAGACCACCACGGTCGAGCTGCTCGGGCACGTCTATCGCGAGGCCGGCGAGCCGGTCGCGGTCGCCGGCAACGTCGGCACGCCGCTCTCCGAGTTGGTCGGCGAACTGGAGCCGGGCGCGACCGTGGTCTGCGAGTGCTCCAGCTTCCAGCTCGAAGACTCGCTCGAGTTCGCCCCCGAGTGCGCCGTCTTCCTCAACCTCGCCCCCGATCACCTCGACCGCTACGCCGGCCTCCACGACTACCTGGCGGCGAAGCTGCGGATCTTCGCCAACCAGGGCAACGACGACGTCGCCGTCTACAACGCCGACGACCCGGCCCTGGCCGGCACCGACCTCGGCGGTTGCGCCCGCCGCATCGCCTTCTGCACGGGCGCCGGCCCCGACTGCGAGGTGGCGGTCGCCGAGGGCACGATCTTCTACGACGGCGAGCCCCTGCTGGCGGTCGCCGAGCTCGGCCTGATCGGCGAGCACAACGTCTCCAACGCGATGGCTGCCGCCGCGGCGGCGCTCTCGATGGGGCTCGATCGCGAGGCCGTCCGCGAGGGCCTGCGCGGATTCGCCGGCGTCCCGCACCGGCTCGAGACGGTCGCCGAGATCGGCGGCGTCCGCTTCGTCAACGACTCGAAGGCGACCAACGTCGCCTCGGCCACGGTCGGGCTGCGCGCCTTCGAGGGCGGCGTCCACGCGATCCTCGGCGGCAGCGAGAAGGGCGAGGACTTCGCGCCGCTGCTCGACCCGGTCCGCGAGCGCTGCCGGGCCTGCTACCTGACCGGCGCCACCGCCGACCGCCTCGCCGAGGAGCTGGCACCGGCCCTGGTGGGCGGGGTCGCCTTGCACCGCTGCGAGGACCTCGGGGAGGCGGTCGGCCGCGCTGCCGCCGCGGCCGAGCCCGGGGAGACCGTCCTGCTCTCGCCCGCCTGCGCCAGCTTCGACGCCTTCGAGAATTTCGAGCGCCGCGGCGAGCGCTTCCGCGAGATCGTCGGGGGGCTGTCATGAGCGCAGGCGCGCTCCGCGTCGGACGGGGCAAGGCGAAGAAGCGCCGCAAGGCGGTCTCGACCGAGTACAACCTGCTGCTCACCGCGACCCTCTGCCTGCTGGCGCTGGGCGCGGTGATGGTCTTCTCGGCCAGTTCGACGACCAAAGTCCTCAGCAACGGCAACCTCTCGGAGAGCGCCTTCTACCTGCAGCGGACGCTGCTCTTCGGCGCCTGCGGCCTGGTCGTGATGCACCTGCTCGCCCGTCAGGGGCTCGGCCTGGTCCGGAAGCTGACCCCGCTGATCCTTGGCTTCTCCTTCTTCCTGCTGCTCGCCGTGCTCGTGGTCGGCACCAACGTCAACGGCGCCAGCCGCTGGATCGGCTCCGGCTTCCTGCAGATCCAGCCCTCCGAGGTGGCGAAGGTGGCGCTGATTCTCTACGGCGCCGACATGCTGGCCCGCAAACCGAAGCGGGCGCTGACCATCGAAGGGATGATGCCCTTCCTGCTGGTCGTCGCGGTCGCCTGCATGCTGATCGTGATCGAGCCCGACCTGGGGACGACGATGGTGCTCGCCTTCGCGGTCGGCGCCACCCTGCTCGCCGCCGGCGCCCGCCCCCGCGACCTCGGCCTGATCGCCCTGGCGATCGCCGCCATGGCGGTGGTGATGACGCTCGCCGAGCCCTACCGGATGGCCCGCCTGACCGGCTTCCTCAACCCCGGCGCCGACGCCGCCGGGGCTGGCTTCCAGGCGGCCCAGGCGAAGATCGCCCTCGGCTCCGGTGGCCTGTTCGGGGTCGGGATCGGCAACGGCGTGCAGAAGGCTTTCTACCTGCCCGAGGCCCATACCGACATGATCTCGGCGGTGATCGGCGAGGAGCTGGGGCTGATCGGGATCCTCGGCGTCGTCGGGCTCTTCTCGATCTTCGGCTACGCCGGCTTCAAAATCGCCCAGAAGGCGAAGGACAGCTACGGCAAGTTGCTGGTCGCGGGCCTGACCTCGCTGATCCTGGTCCAGGCGACGATCAACCTCTTCGCGGTGATGGGGATGGCGCCGCTGACCGGGGTGCCGCTGCCCTTCGTCTCCTACGGCAACAGCAGCCTGCTCACCACGCTGTTCGCGGTCGGGCTGATCCTCAACGTCGCCCGCGGCGGCACCGCGGCGGTCGCGCGCACCGGTCGCGCCTCCGGCGCTGGCAAACTGCGCGTCGTCGAAGGTGGGCGCACGCCCCAACGCAAGAGGAGCCGATCGAGCGGTGCCAGGAGAGTCAAGAGTGGTGGTGGCGGCGGGGGGAACCGCGGGGCACGTGGTTCCCGCAATGGCGGTCGCCGCCGAGCTTCGGGCTAGCGGCGCCGAGGTCTCCTTCCTCGGAACCCGGGAGCGGATCGAGGCCGAGCTGGTCCCGGCCGCCGGTTACGAGATCGACTTCGTCAAGGTGCGCGGCATCGACCGCCGCAACCCGCTGCGCGCCGCCCGGGCCGGGTTCGAGGCGCTGGGCGCCGTCGGCGCCGCCCGCGCCGCGCTGCGCCGCCGCCGGGCGGACGCGGTGATGGGTGGTGGGGGCTTCGTCGCCGGCCCGGCCGGGCTGGCCGCGGCGCTGACCCGGACGCCGCTGGTGCTGACCGAGGCTGACAGCCACCTCGGCCTCGCCAACCGGCTGCTGGCCGGCCGGGCACAGCGGGTCTGCCTCGCCTTTCCGATCGCCAGCCGCCAGGGGGGGCGCTACGAGGTGACCGGCAGGCCGGTGCCCGACGCCGTCCTGGCCGCCGACCGCGCCGCCGCCCGGGCCCGTTTCGGGGTCGCCGCCGAGGACCGCTGCCTGCTGGTGATGGGCGGCAGCCAGGGAGCGCGCTCGATCAACCTCGCCGCGATCGAGGCCTTCGCCGAGCGCAACGGCCGCGACTTCCAGGTCCTCCACCTGACCGGGCGCCGCGACTTCGGCGAGCTTGAGAAGCGGCTCGTCGCTGCCCCGCACGCGGAGCGCTACACGCTGCTCGCCTACGAGCCCGACCTCGGCGACGTGCTGGCCGCCTCCGACCTGGTCCTGGCCCGCTCCGGCGGCTCGATCTTCGAGGTGACCGCCGCCGGCCGCCCGGCGTTGCTGGTTCCCTACCCGCACGCGACCGCCGACCACCAGAGCGCCAATGCGGCCTGGATGGAGCGCGGTGGGGCCGCGCTGGTGGTCCGTGACGAGGAGCTGAACGCCGATCTGCTCGCGACCGAGGTCGGCGGGCTGCTCGGCGATGCGGCCCGGCTGGACTCGATGGCGACCGCCGCCACGGCGCTGGCCAAGCCCGACGCGGCGCGCCGGATCGCCGACCTGGTTCTGGCGGCAGCGGAGGCGAAGCGGTGAGTTCGGCCGGCAGCGAGCGTCCCTGGGCGGAGCGACGGCTCCATTTCGTCGGCATCGGTGGCGCCGGGATGAGCGGGCTGGCGCTGGTCTGCGCCGAGCTGGGCGCGAGCGTGACCGGCAGCGACCGCGCCGACTCCTCTTATATGGAGCGCCTGCGGAGAGCGGGGCTCGAGCCGGCCGTCGGCCACGACGCCGGGAATTTGCCCGAGGTCGAGCTCGAGGTGGTGGTCTCGACTGCGATCGACGCCGCCAACCCGGAGCTGGCGCTGGCCCGTGAACGCGGCATCGAGCCGATCCACCGGGGCGAGCTGCTGGCCCGGCTCTGCGCCGAGAAGCGACTGATCGCGATCGCCGGCACCCACGGCAAGACGACGACCACGGCGATGGCGGTCTGGGCGCTGCGCGGGCTCGACGCCGACCCCGCCTTCTTCGTCGGCGGCGAGGTGCCCGGGTTGGGGCCGGGGGGAGAGGCCGCCAACGCCGGCTGGGGGGCGGGGGAGTGGGTGGTCGCCGAGGCCGACGAGAGCGATGGCAGCTTCCTCGAGTTGAAGCCGGAGATCGCCGTGATCACCAACGTCGAGATGGACCACCACACGCGCTGGGGGTCGATCGCCGAGCTGCAACGCGCCTTCGACGAGTTCGCCGCCCCGGCGCGGGCGGTGGCCGGGTTCACGGTCGACTCACCGGGCCCCACCGAGCTGCCGCTGGCGGTCCCCGGCCGCCACAACCTGCTCAACGCGCGCGCCGCGCTGGCCGCGCTCGACGCTGCCGGATTCGACCTCGGCGCCGCCGCCGCGGCGCTCGCCGACTTCCCGGGGGTGCGGCGCCGGCTCGAGCTCAAGGGGCAGCGCGGCGGTGCCCGCATATATGACGACTACGCCCACCACCCGACCGAGGTGCGCGCCGCGCTCTCCGCCCTGCGTGAGCTCTCGCCGTCGCGCCTGATCGCCGTCTTCCAGCCCCACCTCTACTCGCGCACGAAGGCGCTCACGGAGGAGTTCGGGGCGGCCCTTGCGTTCGCCGACGAGGTCGCCGTGCTCGACGTCTACCCGGCCCGCGAGCAGCCGGTCGGCGAGCTGGCCGGGGTGAGCGGCCTGCAGGTCGCCGAGGCGGCCGCGGAGCGCAGCGGCGGCAGGCCGGTCTGGTGGCTGCCGGATGTGGCGAGGGCCGAGCCCGCCCTGGTCGGCCTGCTCGATCGCGCCGGCCCGGGCGCGGTCCTGGTCACGATCGGCGCCGGCGACGTCTTCAGGCTGGGCGAGGCGCTGCTCGACGGCGGGGTGGCGGCATGAGCGCGCCGCCCGCGGGCGTCGAGCGCGATTTTCCGCTGGCCCGCCTGACCACCGTCCGCACCGGCGGCGCCGCCGACTGGTTCGCCGGCCCCGCCGGCAGCGAGGCCCTGGTCGAGCTCTTGCGTTGGGCCGAGGCGGAGGGCCTGGCGGTAGGAACGGTCGGCTCCGGCTCGAACCTGCTGGTTGCCGACGATGGTTTCCATGGCCTCGCAATCAAGCTGGACGGTGAGCTCACGGCGATCGAGCGCGAGGGCGAGCGGCTGCTCTGCGGTGGCGGCGCCAGGCTTCCGGCTGCCGCCACCAAGGCCGCCGGCTGGGGGCTCTCGGGAATCGAGTTCGGGGTCAACATCCCCGGCACCGCGGGCGGCGCGGTGAGGATGAACGCCAACGCCTACGGCGGTCAACTCGCCCGGGTCCTCGACTGGGTCGAGGTCTGCACTCCGGCCGGCGCCGAGCGTCGCTCTCCCGAGCAGCTTGGCTTTAGCTACCGCAGCTCCAACCTGCGCTCCGGCGAAGTCGTCTCGCGTGCCTCTTTCCGGCTCCGGCCCGGCGACCCGGAGGAAATCAGGGCGACGATGGCGACCATGCGCCAGCGCCGCCACGAGGCCCAGCCGAAAGGGATCAAGACCTTCGGCTCGACCTTCAAGAACCCCGAGGACGAGCGCGCCGGTGGGCGTTCGGCCGGGAAACTGCTCGAGGCCGCCGGCTGCCGCGGCCTGCGCCACGGTGGCGCCCGCTTCTCCGAGAAGCACGCCAACTTCGTCGAGAACATGGGAGAGGCGACGACCGCCGACGTGCTGGCCTTGATGTCGGCCGGTCGGCGCCGCGTCCACGAACGCTTCGGGGTCGAACTGGAGCCCGAGGTACAGGTCCTGGGGGATGCCGAATGGCCCGCCGACTGGCAACTCTGAGACGCTGGCGCTGGCCGCTGGCGATCCTTCTTCTCGCGGTCGCCGGCCTTGCCGTCTATCTGCTGGTACTGCGCGACCAGGTCGTCGAGGCACGGATCTCGGCGCCCGAGGCGACGGCGACGATCGGTAGCGGCGAAGAGGCGATCGCCGTCTCCGCCGACGGCACCGTGTTGCCCTGGCTGCCGTTGTCCGAGGACGCCGACCTGCCGTCGCTGCCGATCTCAGAGTTGCCGGAGAACGGCCGGCTCGCCGGCCCGGTGCTGGAGCAGGCGCGGGTGCTGGGTGCCGCCCCCGCCGCTTTGCGCCCCTACCTCGAACGCAGCTACTACGGGGAGAGCGGGGTCGACGTCGTCCTCGATGCCGGGATCGAACTGCGCTTCGGCGACGCCTCGCAGGCGGCGCGCAAGTGGCGGGCGGCGGCCGCGGTGCTTGCCGATCCGTCGATCTCGACGCTCGATTATGTAAACGTGAACGCTCCCGCCCGCCCCACCTTCGGCGGCGAAGGGCACACCCTGCCGGCCCTGCCGTGAGCCTGAAGCCGTCCCTGAGGGCGCCGCACCGCAATTCCCGTCAATCTCGCCCCCAGAGCGGGGAAGGACCACTTCGAACCGCTCTGCAATGGGCTTCGATCAAACCCTCGACCTTAGAGTTAGACTAGCGAAACCCTCAACCTTGGGTTGAGGAATCTGGGTTGCAGGATGCCTCCCGGCGGTTTGACAGAGGGGCGAAAATGCCCTACGTTCAGCGCAAATTCCGCCACGATGGCGAAGGCTCGAACCCTTGAGCTTTGCTGAAGGCTCGGACGGAACAAAGGCTCAACTCAAACGCCGACCCTCAAGTTGGCAGCTGGAGAAATTCGGGAGATGGAATCCACTTACCTCGCGGTGATCAAGGTCGTCGGCGCCGGCGGCGGCGGTACCAATGCGGTTAGTCGCATGGTCGACGCGGGCATTCGCGGCGTCGAGTTCGTCGCCGTCAACACCGACGCGCAGGCGCTGCAGGCCTGTGACGCCGACATCAAGCTCTCGATCGGCCAGGAGCTCACCCGCGGCCTCGGCGCCGGCGGCAACCCCGAGGTCGGGGCGGGCGCCGCGGCGGAGAGCCGCGACGAGATCAAGGAGGCGCTGAAGGGCGCCGACATGGTCTTCGTCACCGCCGGTGAGGGTGGCGGCACCGGCACCGGCTCGGCGCCGGTGATCGCCGAGATCGCCAAGGAAGAGATCGGCGCGCTGACCGTGGGAGCGGTCACCAAACCGTTCGAGTTCGAGGGCAAACGGCGGATGCAGCAGGCGCTCGAGGGAATCGAGAAGCTGCGCAACAACGTCGACACCCTGATCATCGTCCCGAACGAGAAACTGCTGCAGGCGGTCGAGCGGCGCACCAGCGTGCTGGAGGCCTTCCGTCAGGCCGACGACATCCTGCGCCAGGGCGTCCAGGGCATCACCGACCTGATCACGATCCCCGGCCTGATCAACCTCGACTTCGCCGACGTGCGCACGATCATGCGCGACGCCGGCTCGGCGCTGATGGGCGTCGGCTCCGCCTCGGGCGACAAACGCGCGCTCGAAGCCGCCAAAGCCGCGGTCACCTCGCCGCTGATCGAGGAGTCGATCAAAGGCGCGACCGGGATGCTGCTCAACATCACCGGCCCCGAGGACCTCGGCCTGTTCGAGGTCAACGAGGCGGCCCAGTTGGTCCAGGCCGAAGCCGACGACAACGCCAACATCATCTTCGGCTCGGTCGTCGACCAGTCGATGCGCGACGAGGTCCGGGTGACCGTGATCGCCACCGGCTTCGAGGGCTTCGAGCTGCTGGCCCGCTCCCCGCAGCGGGTGCGCCGTCGCTACGAGAGCCGCCCCCGGGTCTCGGCCGACGACACCGACATCCGCAAACTGCGGGTCTCGGACGACGACATCGACGTGCCGGGTTTCCTCAAAGACTGAGGTCCGGGGAACGCCGGGCGCCCCTGCCCCGGAGGCCGTTGCGCAGCAGGTCGTTGGTCGTGCTTCGGCAGGTCTGCGCGGGAGCCTCCGGGGCAGGGGCACCCGGCGTTCCTTCGGCGCTCGTTCGTGAATAGCCTGCGGGTAGTGAGCGACCTCCGACGTACCCCTCTCTTCGAGCAGCATCAGGCTCTCGGCGCCAAGATCGCTCCTTTTGCTGGTTGGGAGATGCCGGTGACCTATGAGGGGATCCTCGAGGAGCACTCGGCGGTGCGGCGGCATGTGGGGATGTTCGACGTCTCCCACATGGGCGAGGTCGAGGTCGAGGGCCCGGGCGCGCTCGCCTTCCTGCAGTTGGTGCTCTCCAACGACGTCGCCAAGATCGAGATCGGCGGCGCCCAGTACTCCTGCCTCTGCAACGAGGCCGGCGGCGTGATCGACGACCTCTTCGTCTACCGGCTCGGTGGCGATCGCTACCTGATCGTCACCAACGCCTCCAATCATGGGACCGACCTGGCCTGGCTGGGGCGCTGGAGCCGCGGCTTCGACGTCACCGTCCGCGACGTCGCCGACCGCTACGCGATGCTCGCCGTGCAGGGACCGCACGCCCGCACAGTCCTGGGGCGTGCCCTCGGGATCGCGCTGCCGGCCCGGATGCGGGTCTCCCGCGCCCGCGTCGGCAACCGGCCGGCGCTGGTCTGCGGCACCGGCTACACCGGCGAGGACGGGGTCGAGATCCTGCTCGACCCCGAGGCTGCGGTGCCGATTTGGGCGGAGCTGCTCGACGCCGGCGTCGTCCCCTGCGGGCTCGGCGCCCGCGACACCCTGCGGCTCGAGGTTTGCTTCCCGCTGCACGGCAACGAGCTGACCCCGGAGCGCAACCCGATCGAGGCCGGCCTCGGCTGGTGCTGCGCGGAGCCGACCGGGTTCCTCGGCTCCGAGGCGATCGTCCGCGCCCGCGCCGAGGGCACCGCCGAGAAGCTGGCGCCGTTCGAGATCGAGGGCGCCGGGATCCCGCGCCAGGGCAACCCCGTCCTCACCGGCGAGGAGCAGGTCGGCGTGGTCACCAGCGGCACCTTCGCTCCATCGCTGGAGCGGGGCGCCGGGATGGCCTACCTGCGCGCCGATCTGGCCGAGCCCGGCACCGCGGTCGAGATCGACGTGCGCGGTAAGCGACGGGCGGCCCGGATAGCTTCCAAGCCCCTCTACCGGAAAGCGAGCTGAGTCTTGTCAGAAGCGAACTATCCCGACGACCTCCGCTACCACGACCAGCACGACTGGGTGCGGTTGGAGGGCGACGATCACGCCGTCTTCGGGATCACCTGGTACGCGCAGGACTCGCTCGGCGAGGTCGTCTTCTTCGACCCGCCCGAGGTCGGCACGACGATCGACAAAGACGCCTCCTACGCCGAGGTCGAGTCGGTGAAGGCGGTCTCCGACGTGATCGCGCCGATGACGGGGGAGATCGTCGAGGTCAACGACCTGCTGCAGGACCACCCGGAGCGGATCAACGAGGACCCCTACGGCGAGGGGTGGCTGGTCAAGGTCAAGCTCGGCGCCCCGCAGGAGGCCGAGGGGCTGCTCGGCCCCGACGAATACCGCAAGCTGCTGGAAAACGCCTAGCGGCGCGCCCTCCCGCTTCCGTAGCCTTGACCCGGTGACCCGCTACACGTCCGCCACGCCCGACGATCGGGCCGAGATGCTGGAGGCGATCGGCGTCGACTCCGTCGCCGACCTCTTCGAGCAGATCCCCGAGCCGCTGCGCCTCGGTGAGCCGCTGAAGCTGCCCGGCGGGCTCAGCGAGGCGGAGGTCTACGAGCGGCTGGCGGGGCTGGCGGCGCGCAACGCCGACGCCGAGGAACAGGTCTGCTTCGTCGGGGCGGGGATGTACGATCACTACGTGCCGGCGATCGTCGACGCGATCACCCAGCGCTCCGAGTTCCTCACCCCCTACACCCCCTACCAGCCGGAGATCTCCCAGGGCGGGCTGCAGGTGATGTTCGAGTTCCAGACCGCGATGACCGAGCTGACCGGGCTGCCGGTCTCCGGCGCCGGCCTCTATGAGGGACCGTCCTCGGTCGCCTCGGCCGGTTACCTGGCGATCGGCGCGACCAAGCGCCGTCGCTTCGTCGTCTCCCGCGGCGTCCACCCGCACAGCCGCGAGACCCTGGCGACCTACTCGGCCGGCTACGGGGCGGAGGTGGTCGAGGTTGGGCTCGAGGGCGGGCTGACCGACGCCGCGGCGCTGGCCGCGGCGGTCGACGGCGAGACCGCCGCGGTCTTCCTGCAGAGCCCCAACTTCCTCGGCGCGGTCGAGGACGTCGAGGCGCTCGGCGCCGCCGCCCGGGAGCACGGGGCGCTGCTGGTCGTCGCCTGCGACCCGATGACCCTGGGAGTCCTGAAGCCGCCCGGCGCGTGCGGCGCCGACATCGCCCTCGGCGAGGGCCAGCCGCTCGGCAACCGGCTCGACTTCGGCGGGCCCTCGTTCGGCTTCTTCTGCGCGACCGAGGATCAGATCCGCCGCATGCCGGGGCGGATCGCGGGCGAAACCGACGACGTCGACGGCCGTCGCGGCTTCGTCCTCGCCCTGCAGACCCGCGAGCAACACATCCGCCGCGAGAAAGCGACCAACAACATCTGTACCGCGCAGGCCCTCAACGCGCTGGCGGCGATGGTCCACCTCGCCTGGCTTGGCAGGCAGGGCTACCGCGAACTGGGCGAGCTGCTGGTCCGCCGCACCGCCTACGCCCGCGGGCGCCTCGCCGCGGTCGAGGGGGTCGAACTGCTGCACGAGGCGCCGGTCGCGCGCGAGTTCGCGCTCCGTCTCGCCGCCCCGGTCGACGCCGTGCTCGAGCGCTGCGCCGAGCGCGGGATCGCCGCCGGTTACCCGCTCGGCCGCGACTATCCGGAGTACGAGGACGGCCTGCTGGTCGCGATCACCGAGCGCCGCAGCCGCGAGCAGATCGATCGGCTCGCCGAGGCGCTCGGCGATGCGATTGCCGCCGAGCGGGGCGACTTTGCAACCCAGGGGGTTACAAAGTCGCCCCAGCCAGAGGGAGTCGCCTGATGTCACTGGCCTCCGAGACCCCGATGCAGCGCGAACGGGCGACGACGATCTACGAGAAGTCGAAGCCGGGACGGCGGGCCGCCGTGCTCCCCGACGCCGGGGTCCCCGAGCGGCCGCTGGAGGAGCTGATCCCCGCCAACCTGCTGCGGGCCGAGCCGCCGCGCCTGCCCGAGGTCGCCGAGCCGGAGATCGTCCGCCACTACAACAAGCTCTCGCGCCGCAACTTCGATCTCGACAGCGGCTTCTACCCGCTCGGCTCCTGCACGATGAAGCACAACCCGCGTTTGAATGAGCGTGTGGCGGCGTTGCCCGGCCATGCCCGTCTGCACCCCGCCCAGGACCCGCGCCGTGCCCAGGGGGCGCTGGAGTTGATGTGGCTGCTGCAGGGTTCGCTGGCGGAGATCTGCGGGCTTCCACACGTCAGCCTGCAGCCCTCGGCCGGCTCCCACGGCGAGCTCGCCGGGCTGCTCCTGACCCGCGCCTACCACGCCGACCGCGGCGAAACCCGGACCAAGGTGCTGGCGCCGGACACCTCGCACGGGACCAACCCGGCCTCGGTGACGATGGCCGGCTACGAGGCGGTCAAGGTCGCCACCAACGAGCGCGGCGGGGTCGAGATGGACGACCTGCGGGCCAAGATCGACGCCGACCCCGACGCGATCGCCTGCCTGATGCTGACCAACCCCAACACGCTCGGGTTGTTCGACGAGAACATCGCCGAGATCGCCGCCCTGATCCACGCGGCGGGGGGGACGCTCTACTACGACGGCGCCAACCTGAACGCGGTGATGGGCCACTCACGCCCCGGCGACATGGGCTTCGACATCGTCCACGTCAACCTCCACAAGTCGTTCAGCCAGCCGCACGGCGGCGGCGGCCCGGGCGCCGGCCCAATCGCCGTCTCCGATCGGATCGAGCCTTTCCTGCCGCGACCGCAGGTGGTGCGGCGCGAGGGCGAGAACGGCCACAGTCCGTTCTTCGACCTCGACCACGAGCGGCCCAAGTCGATCGGCCGCCTGCGCGGTTTCCAGGGCAACTTCGGCGTCTTCGTGCGCTCCTACGCCTACATCCTCAGCCTCGGTGCCGACGGCCTCGCCGAGGCCTCCGAGACGGCGGTGCTGAATGCCAACTACCTGAAGGCGCGCCTCGCAGCCGGCCGCGCCGGCGAGCGGTTGCCGGTCGCCTTCGACCGCCACTGCATGCACGAGTTCGTCCTCTCCGGCAAGCCGATGAAGAAGGAGCTGGGCCTCGCCACCCTCGACCTCGCCAAGCGCCTGCTCGACTTCGGCTTCCACCCGCCGACCGTTTACTTTCCGCTGCTGGTCGAGGAGGCGTTGATGGTCGAGCCGACCGAGACCGAGACCAAGGAGAGCCTCGACGCCTTCGCCGACGCCGTCGAGCAGATCCTCGCCGAGGCCGAGACCGACCCCGAGATCGCCAAAGAGGCCCCCTACACGACCCCGGTCCGCCGCCTCGACGAGGTCAAGGCAACCCGCCACCCCGTCGTCCGTCAGTCGCTCGGCTGAGTTCGTTCAGATATTCAGGTCCTCGGCGACGATCCCTCGCGTGACGTCCGCGTGCATCAAAGGAATGAGCTCGGAGCCGCGGAGGCTGAAGTCGTCCTTCAGCGGCGCGGTCGCATCGCGCCAGCACTCCAAGGGTGGCTTCTCCGGGTTGTCAGACTCCTGCTTGGCAAGAGCCGGCCAGATCTTGTTGTAGACCTCATTCAGGTCATAGGCCCCCTCGCGTACAGACGGCGGACCGAAGATCAAGACCCCGGAGAGCAGATGATTGAAGTTGTTGCAGCTCTCATAGCGCTCGTCCTTGGGGGTTTCGGTGCCCAGGCTCTGGAAGACCGAGCTGAATGCATCTATGAACTGGTGATAGGTCGACTGGCGATTTCGCCTCTCGTCCTCTTGGTTTTTCTGCGAGAGCCGTTCGTTTTCCGCATTGACCTTCGCCAGTTCGACCGAGGAGGAGTTCTTGCTCACCCTCCAAGTCACGAATGCGGTGACGGCTGAGGTCATGATCGACGTTCCGCCCGTGATGGCGGCGACTATGGCGACTTCGCTCATACCGAAAGCTTGCCATCCGGCGCCGACGCCGACGGTGCGGGAGGTGGAGCGCTCGCGCCTAGAGCGCCGGCAGTTCCTGCTGCAGTTCCAAGACCGGGGCGAAGAGGTCGCCGTGGCGCTCGATCCGGTCGAGCACGTCGGCGGCTTCGAAGACCAGGGCCGAGCCGTCGCCGCTCCCGGCCACGGCCTCGACCTCGTCCCAGCTCACCGGCGTCGAGACGGTCGGCTGCTCGCGGGCGCGCAGCGAGTAGACCGCGATCGTGGTTTTGCGCTGATGGTTCTGGGACCAGTCGACGAAGACCTTGCCTTCGCGTTCGACCTTTTTCATCTTCGAGACGACCTGGTCGGGGGTCTGCTTCTCGAGCAGCTGGGCGATCGCTTTAGCGAACGGTTTGGTGGTCTCGTAGTGGACCTTGCGGTTGAGCGGCACGTAGACCTGCAGCCCCTTGGAGCCGGAGGTCTTCGGGAAGCTCCGCACCCCGAAGTGGCCGAACATGTCGCGCAGTCGCAGCGCCACCCGGCAGCAGTCGACGACGTCGGCCGGCGGCCCCGGGTCGAGGTCGAAGGCCAGCACCGTCGGCCGGGTCGGCGCCCGCGCCAGCGAGAGCGAGGGGTGCAACTCGATCGCCGCCAGCTGCGCCATCCAGATCAGCGTCGGCCGCCCGTCGCAGACGCAGAAGTCGATCTTGCCGGTGCTGGCCGAGACCGGCGTCGTCTTCACCCATTTTGGCCGGTGCTTGGGGCAGCGCTTCTCGAAGAAGGCGGCGTCGAGGTCGTCGACCCCTTCCGGGAAGCGCCGCAGGGTGACCGCCCGGCCCGCCAGGTGGGGCACCATCGCGTCGGCCACCTTGGCGTAGTAGTCGACCACCTCGCCCTTGGTGAAACCCGCCTCCGGGTAGAGGACCTTGTCGAGGTTGGTGAGCTTCAGCTCACGCCCGTCGACCTCGACCTGGCGGTCTTCGCCCACGGGCTACTTCGAGGCTTTGGCTTTCGAGCGCGAGCCTTTTTTCGCTTTGGTGGCTTTTTTGGCTTTGCGCTTTTTCGCCGGCTTCTTCTCTTTCACGGCGGCGATGCTCTGCTCCAGTGCCGCCATCAGGTCGGGCGCCTTGGTCGCCTGCGGCGCCTCGGTCTCGGGTGCGACGACCTCCTTGCCTTCGGCCTTGCGTTCGATCAGGGCCAGCAGCTGCTCGCGGTACTCGTCGGCGTAGGCGCTCGGGTCGAAGTCGGTGCTCAGCGAGTCGATCAGCTGCTCGGCCATCTCCCGCTCGCGTTTGGCGACCTTGGGGGCCTTCTCGGGCAGCACCTCCTCCAGCTCGGAGGTCGGGACGACCTCGTCGGCGAAGCGCATCGTGGTCAGGGTGAGGACGTCGCCGTTGGTGCGGATCGCCGCCAGGTGCTCCTTGTTGCGGAAGACGAAACGGGCGATCGCCACCTTGCCGGAGGCCTTCATCGCCTCGGCCAGCAGCGCGTAGGCCTTCTCGGCGCCCTCGGCCGGGCCGAGGTAGTAGGGGCTGTCGAAGTAGATCGGGTCGATCTCCTCGAGGTCGACGAAGTCCTGGACGTCGATCGCGCGGGTCTTCTCCGGCGCCAGCGCCGACATCTCGTCTTTGCTCAGCGGCACGTAGCGGTCGGGCGTGATCTCGAAGGCCTTGATGATCTTCTCGTAGGGGACCTCTTCGTCGGTTCCTTCGGCGACGCGCCGATGGCGGATGCGGGCGCCGTCGGACTCGCGGATCTCGCGCAGGCCGATGCTGCGCCGCGCCACCGCGCTGTACAGCTTCACGGGCACGTTCAAGAGCCCGAAGCTGATCGAGCCGCTCCAAATCGATCGAGCCATCAGCAGATCACCTACCCGGATTCTTCCAGCCCACCCTT
>Ga0190272_10000411_pt1 | contig 22850 bp, 18 predicted proteins | sample Popmic504T_FD_133746 | JGI IMG/M metagenome (GOLD analysis project Ga0190272, IMG submission 133746) | Populus adjacent soil microbial communities from riparian zone of Shoshone River, Wyoming, USA - 504 T | ecosystem: Environmental > Terrestrial > Soil > Riparian zone | place: USA: Wyoming... | reverse complement strand
AGAACTTGCAGAAGGTGCCGAACGTGACGGCGATACCCAAATCAAGCAGACGCGTTTTGGCATTAGCGTACCGCACAAAAAAGGCGGCATGAGCTCACGGTAAGGGCTTGTGCCGCTTTTTCTCTTGCGGCTTCAGAGTTCCCCTCGCTTCACGTGGCGAGGCAAATCACTAATCGGCGAGGCGCATGAGACGCTCGCACGGCCTGATTGGTTCAGGTCTTGTCCGAAGGAGACAAAAAGATGACAGTTAAGAAATACCTCAAAGAGTCGATAAAACTCGGCGATCAGGAATTGACAGTTGAAACCGGCCGCGTGGCCAAGCAGGCTGATGGTTCAGTCATAATCAGCTATGGTGACACGATGCTGTTGGTTGCAGCGGTTGCTGCCGCGAGTCCCCGGGAAGGAATCGATTTTTTCCCACTCACTGTCGAATATCGTGAATCAACCTCCGCAGCCGGTCGCATTCCGGGAAACTACTTCCGGCGTGAAGGGCGACCCGGCGAGAAGGAAATTGTCACTTGCCGCATGATCGACCGCCCATGTCGACCCCTCTTTGCAGAAGGCTTCCGAAATGAAACTCAGGTGATTGCCAGCGTAATTTCGGCTGACACTGACAATAATCCAGACGTGCTCGCCATCACCGGCGCGTCGTGCGCACTTTACCTGTCAGACATTCCCTTTATGAACCCGATTGCCGGTGTGCGTATTGGGTTGATTGAAGGTCGCTACATAGTTAACCCGACTTACGATGAAGTTCGCGAGTCGAGGTTAAACCTCGTAGTCGCGGGCACGGAAGAGGCGATCGTGATGGTTGAAGCCGGGGCTTCAGAAGTTTCCGAGGAAATCATGCTGGAAGCCCTGATGCTGGCTCACAAAGAGATCAATCGTCTTTGTCGCTGGCAGAAAGAGCTTTACAAGGCGCTTGATATCCAGAAGCGTGAAGTGGTTAGCACGCCGATGGATCAAGAGATGTTGGGTGAAATCCAAAGGAACTACGGCGATCGCTTGCGCTCTTCCCTTGACACGACCGCTCAAGAAAAGCGCGACAGTTATGCTGCCGTCGACGCGCTGAAGAAAGAAGTTGTTGAGTCTTATCCCGAGGATCAACCCGAACAGCGTGCGAAGTCCAAGAAGGTTTTCGATCATTTGAAGGAAACCATCTTCCGGGACGATATTCTCAATAATCGCCGCCGGCCCGATGGCCGCCGTTTCTCGGAAATCCGTCCCATTAGTTGCGAAGTTGGTTGGTTGCCTCGTACCCACGGTTCTGCGCTTTTCACCCGCGGCGAAACGCAGGCTATGGTTACCACCACGCTCGGAACAAAAGAAGACGAGCAGTTTATTGACGACATCGAAAAGGGCGAGGTTAAACGTCGCTTCCTGCTTCATTACAACTTCCCGCATTACTCGGTTGGCGAAGTCGGACGGTTTGGTTCCTCCAGCCGGCGCGAGATTGGACACGGGGTGCTAGCGCGTCGAGCGATCGAGCCAGTATTGCCCGATGCTTCAGAGTTTCCATATACCCTTCGAATAGTTGCAGACATTACCGAATCAAACGGTTCGTCTTCAATGGCCACCGTTTGCGGAGGCATACTTTCGCTGATGGATGCGGGTGTGCCGCTCAAGTCTCCGGTTGCAGGAGTGGCCATGGGACTGGTGATGGAAGGTAACAAGTATGCCATTCTCACCGATATCGCCGGCGCTGAAGACCATTATGGCGACATGGATTTCAAAGTGACTGGCACCAAAGATGGCATCACTGCACTGCAGATGGACATCAAGATCGGCGGCATCAATGCGACGATCATGGCCGAAGCGCTTGAACAGGCTCGAAAGGGTCGGTTGCACATTCTCGGCGTAATGGCCCAGGCCATCGCCGAACCGCGTGAAGAAATTTCGCTCCATGCGCCTCGAATCATCCAGATCAAAATCAATCCGGACAAGATTCGCGACGTCATCGGACCAGGCGGGAAGATGATCCGTGCCCTCGTTGAAGAGACCGGTGCCAAGATCGACGTATCTGATGACGGCACAATTTCCATTGCGACCTCCAGCGGCGAGGCCGCCGAAGCTGCAGTGGCCCGAATTCGTGGCATTACGGCGGAAGCTGAAATCGGCCAGACATATATGGGAACCGTTTCCCGTATTGTTGATTTCGGGGCCTTCGTGGAAGTCTTTCCCGGAACGGACGGATTGCTTCACATCTCTGAAATAGCCGACCGTAGGGTGAAGGACGTCAGAGACGAATTGAAGGAAGGTCAGCAAATCCTCGTCAAATGCATAGGAAAAGAGGGCAACAAGATAAAATTGTCCCGGAAAGCCGTTTTACGTGACGAGGGCCGCCAGGCCGAAGCCGCGACGTCCGGCGATTCAGACTAACCTCAGCCAACAGGAGGTTTGCCCTTAGTTTCGGCAAACCTCCTGTTTTATTTGGTTTAGCACGCTCCTTTCCCACCTTAAAACCCTCACTGAAATTGGAATCCCTTCATCATTAAGCATCTTTTCCTATCAACCAGCGGAACCGCCCGCTGGGTTTTCAGTCAAAAACTCAATATTTAGACCTAGCGGCAGCAATAGTTTTGGAAGATGCAAACCTTTCCCACTCTGAAGTAGTTGGGAAGAAGATTATCAGGAGGGAATTCCAACCGATGATGAGTCGAGCTTTTCGCCCAACGGCAGCCATTTTCTGTATCTTGCTTTTGACCGGGGTGCCCACCCATGCGGCGCCGGTCGCAATAAGCGAGGTCATACAGGTCCTTGGCCGCTATCAAAATCCTCCCGAGCTTCGGCTCCGCGGTGTTTCCCAACATACAAACAATTTGGTGGCAGACGGAACTGAAGGTGACTCACCATCAGCCGTAGCCTCCTCTGCCGAGCAAGATGCCGCTGGCGACATTGCTGAGATTGCGGGCATCACCACTACTGGCGATGTCAGCAACACCGGCGAGACATTGCTTGCCGGAGTCGCCGTCAGCGAGCTTCCGCAGGGTGGCGTGGATGTGGTTGACCAGGGAGACGTCGAAGGAACAATATGTGACTGCGGCGAGATCACTGTGCCGGGTGGGGGCTTCCCCAAGTGGCCACTGCTGTTCCTGGCTGCGATACCTTTCTTCTTCATCCATGGCTGCGACGACTGTGAAACTCCTCCGGGAGAAAACACTCCTCCAGGGACGCCTGAGATTCCCGAGCCCGCCTCGCTCTTGTTGTTTGGTTCAGGACTGGCGGCCTTCGGAGCCAGCTTGCGTCGGCGCTATGCCCGAGCAAAACTGACGGCGCAGATGCAGCATACGGAGGAGGGCTAATCAAAATGTTGAAAGCTATTCTTAAGACCAGAACAATCGTAAAAGTCGGCTTCGCGGCATTGCTGGCGCTTACATTCTGCATGGCCCCTCCCGCTTCCGAGGCGCAAGCCAAGAAGCGAAAGCCGGCGAAGCATGGAACCATCAAAATCCTTTCCACCCCCGGCGGATTACCTCTTGAGATCGATGGCCGGCCGGAAGGCCAAACGTCAACTGACTACCGGTCTTTCGATCTCGATCCCGGCTTGCACACCATCGTCATTAGTCTTCCAAATGGACAGAGATGGACTCGCGAAGTGGAGCTGCCCGCAGGTCGCATCAAATGCGTGGCGCTTAATTTCAGGCAACCACCACCAGTCACCAGCTCTCCTTGTCCCTATCCGGTTAATCTCTCAGCGGCTGCTCAGGTGATTGAAGGCGAAATCATTACCTTCACTTCGGATACGACCTACAGCGGCACTTCCGCGTTGAATTACACGTGGACCGTCAGCCCCGGAAACGCGAAACTACTGAGTGGCGCGGGAACCCCGACAATCTCGGTAGACTCCACCGGTTTGGCTGGACAACGCGTTACGGCAACTTTGGTTGTGGACGACGGCTCGGGAGAACCCAACTGTCGCCAGGTCGCGCAGGCTACGACGTATGTACCGCCGACGCCGCCTCGCGAGAATCCATCGCGTCAGTTTGACGTCTGCTGCAGTTGTTCATTCGACGACCAGAAAGCACGTCTTGATAATCTGGCCGTGGAGCTGCAAAACGATCCATCAACCACGTCGTATGTCATCGCATATGGCGGACGCAATAGCCGCGTCGGCCAGGCGGATATGCTGGGTGACCGCGCGCGCGATTACCTGGTGACGAACCGCGGTATCGATCAGTCACGCATTACCGTTCTCAACGGCGGCTTCCGCGAGGAAGATTGTGTTGAGTTGTGGGTGGTTCCGAGCGGTGCAACTACGCCGGCTGCCACTCCCACGGTGGATGCAAGCGAGGTTCGACCGTCAACGCCCCGGCGGCGAGCGCCACGCAGACGAGGCCGCTACTAAGCCTTCCAAAGGCAACACACCCTAAAACCAAAGGGAGACAAGACCTAAGCGTCTTGTCTCCTTTTGCTTTGAGCGGCAATCATCAGGTCTTGAAATGCTATGTGCGATTGTTGCCAATAGGCTACTGCTGTTGGCCCTAAACTGCTTCCTTCCGGATTGACGCTGATTCGGCCGTGTGGTAACAATCTTGGCATCCCCCTGTTCGGTTTCCGGAATTCACTATTCAAGAATGAGGAGGAATCACTATGGGTGACAATGGTGATGGTGGGGGCAGCGCGGGCGTAGTCGCGGTGTTGGTCATCTTCGTAATCATCGTTTTGGTAGTCGTCTTCGCGTTTCGAGGAAGACTGTTTGGCGGTGGTGGGACTCAGAAGATTGATGTTAACGTAACAGCGCCGGCGCCTAGCAAATAGCGCGCAGCATTGTTTTAAGAATAAGAGAGGAGCGCTGACCAGGCGCTCCTCTTTTAGTCAACGTTTTACTATTCGCAACTCACTATTTACTATTCACTGCTTATGTCGGCTCCAAACATTGAAACCATTGTGTCCCTGGCCAAGCGGCGAGGATTTGTCTATCCATCTTCTGAAATCTATGGCGGGCTGGGCAGCGCCTGGGACTACGGCCCGCTCGGCGTCGAACTCTGCAATAACGTCAAGCAGGCATGGTGGCGTTGGATGGTCTATGAGCGCGACGATATCGAAGGCCTTGATTCGTCAATCATTCTGAATCGGCTGGCTTGGAAGTACTCAGGACATGAAGAGACCTTCAGCGATCCGCTGGTTGATTGCCGGGAGTGCAAAACTCGTCTCCGGGCAGATAAGTTGGAGGACAATAAGTGCCCAAACTGTGGCTCGACTAAACTGACTGAGCCGCGGCCCTTCAATCTGATGTTTCAGACACATGTCGGCGCAACCGCGGAGGACGACCCAAACGCGCTGGTCTATCTCCGGCCGGAAACGGCCCAGGGCATCTTCATCAATTTCGCGAATGTCCTGACCACCAGCCGTCGCAAACTTCCTTTCGGTGTCGCCCAAATCGGAAAGTCATTTCGCAACGAAGTAACCCCGGGAAACTTCATTTTCCGCACGCGCGAGTTTGAGCAGATGGAGATGGAATATTTTGTCAGGCCCGGCGAGGACGAAGGCGTTCATCAGCAGTGGATTGATGGTTGTTTCGAGTGGTTTACGAGGCTGGGTATCGCCGCCGACAATCTTCGACTTTATGAGCAGCCGAAGGAAGAGCTGGCCCACTATGCGAAACGCACCGTTGATATCCAATATCGTTTCTTCCCTGAACGCGCTGAAGACGAGCGGCAGTGGGACGAGTTGATGGGAATCGCCAACCGCACTGACTTCGACTTGCGGACCCATTCGAAGAAACCGGAGGACGCAGAAGGCAAGCGGTTGAATTCCGACTCAACCGAGGACCTGTCGTATTTCGATGAGGCGACGAAGGAACGCTTCTATCCGTATGTGATTGAGCCGGCGGCCGGGGTGAATCGCACCGTGCTCTGCGTTTTGATGGATGCCTATTCGGAGAAGACGAACGACAAAGGCGAGACGCGGGTGATTCTAAAACTTCATCCATCCCTCGCTCCGATCAAAGCCGCGATTCTGCCCCTGGCGAAAAACAAACCAGAAATCGTGGCGCTGGCGAAATCAATTAAGCATTCTTTGCAGCCATCGTTGCGCGCGGTCTACGACGACACAGGGGGCATCGGGAAGCTTTACGCTCGCCAGGATGAGATTGGCACGCCCTTCTGTGTGACGGTGGACCACCAGTCGCTGGAGGACGATGCGGTGACAGTTCGTGACCGTGATACCTGGGAACAGGAACGGGTCAAGGTTTTGGATTTGCAGGAGCACTTGTTGAAGAGAATAGGGAATTAGTTTTGAGTTTCGAGTTTTGAGTTTCGAGTTTTGAGTTCCGAGTTTCGAGTTGAGGAACTCCGGGTCTCAAGTTCGCTTGGGCTTGGACCCGTACCAATCGAACGAGCCCTACTCGAAACTTGAAACTTGAAACTTGAAACTTGAAACTCGGAACTCGGAACTCGAAACTCGAAACTCGGAACTCGAAACTGATTTAAGCCATGGCAATCGTCAAAAAACGTAACGAGCAAACGGAGTCGCGCCTGTTGTTGGAAGGTGGCGATCCAATCGAGCTTCCGCCCGCTGAAATCGACGATAGTGCGGTGCTGATCCAGTTCGAAAAGTTCAAGCCGTTCGTTGGAGAATTGCTGGAAGAATTGCGCGACGGGACGATTGCCGAACCGGTCCCCGTAATGAACGATGGCTCCACCTTTGCCATTGAATGTGACACGCGAACGTTTTGGGTAAAACTCTGGCACGCGGCCGGAAGCGAGTTGACAAAAATCGAGCGCGCGCAAGTAATCAGCTGCCTGCCCTTGGTCCATGGCGTCCACGTAGTTGTCGAAGACTACAGCGACGAACAGTTGGTAGACGACTAGTTGACCCCACCTTACCAGGTCCTCCTTTGCTGGGACCGCGGGCGTCCCGCCCGCAATGAGCGCGGAGCGCGAACGGTCTTTAGCAACTACAGCGTTCTTATTAGGTACGCTTTGCGGGCGGGACGCCCGCGGTTTGAAGGCTCGTCCTCGAAGGTTGGGCCTGCCTAACTTCTCTTGTTGACATTGGACATTGGACATTGGACATTGGACTGTCATGTCCGCAATCCCGGAAAAAGTTCTGAATCTGTCCCGCGCCGTGGGCGAAGGCGGCGGCCGAGCATTGCTGGTTGGCGGCTGCGTCCGCGACGTCTTGATGGGCCAAAAGCCGAAGGATTGGGACCTGGAAGTGTATGGCATCGAGCCAACAGCGTTGCGTGAAATGCTTGATCGGTATGGCCCAGTGAATGTGGTCGGCGAAGCGTTCACTGTCTACCGGCTGGGGAACGAGCTGGATGTTTCAATGCCTCGTCGCGAGCGAAAAGCGGGACGCGGACATCGTGGGTTTGTGATTGAAGGCGACCCTGCGATGACAATTGAAGAAGCCACCCGCCGGCGCGACTTCACCATTAACGCCATTCTCCAAAACCCGCTCAGTGGCGAAATCATAGATCCTTTTGACGGTCGCACCGATTTGGCTCGCGGAATTTTGCGAGCCGTAGCGGTCGAAACATTTCCCGAAGATAGTTTGCGCGTGCTTCGCGCGGCGCAATTTGCGGCTCGTTTCGAGTTTCAAATTCACCCGGAAACGGTTGAGCTCTGCCGCACCATGGACCTTTCAGACCTTCCCTCAGAACGAGTCTGGGGCGAGATGGAGAAGCTCCTGTTGCTGTCTGTCCGTCCGTCCATTGGGTTGGGATGGCTGCACGCAATGGGAGCGCTCGATCGGTTGTTCCCTGAGATTAAGAGACTGGTCGAAGTGCCGCAGGATCCTGAGTGGCATCCTGAGGGAGATGTGTTTGTTCACACGCGACTTGTTGTTGATCGAGCTCGCGAATTGATCGACGATCTGCCATATCCGAAGCAGGTAACCGTGATGCTGGCGGCGCTGGCCCATGACTTCGGCAAACCACCAACCACAGAGTTTTTGGAAGGTCGCTGGCGTTCGCGCGGACATGAAGAGGCCGGCGTCTTGCCGACAGAGGAGTTTCTGGATCGACTTAATGTTCACACCCTTGCTGGTTACAACGTGCGCGCTCAAGTAGTGGCTCTCGTGCGAGATCATCTAAAGCCGGGAGAGTTTTACAAGAAGCGCGATGAGGTTGGCGACGGTGCCTTTCGCCGTTTGGCGCGCAAGTGTGAACTGGATCTGCTTTATAGAGTGGCCAAAGCAGATTCGTTGGGCCGCAACGCCGAGTGGGTGCCGCGTGAAGAATGGTACACGGCAGAGGCTCAAGACTGGTTTATTGAACGCGCCAGGGAGTTGGACGTCGAACATCAACCCCCCGCGCCGTTTCTTTTGGGCCGTCACTTGATTGAGTTAGGACTAGAACCTGGACCAAGGATGGGCGAGATCACTCGCGCGGTTTATGAGATGCAACTGGATGGCCGCGTGCACGATGTCGAAGCTGCCACGCAAGCTGCTCAGAAAATATTGGCCGCGGATGAACGCCGATATAACGCGGACTGAGATAATCCCTAATGTTCGGAAAAAGCTGACTCTACGGTTTAGTTGAGCAAACTTTTTTGCCCTGATTTGCCAATAAGCTTCTTTTCAGATTCGCGTCATCCGCGCAAAGCCGCGGCTAAATTTCCGGTTGTTGTTGGGTGACGCAGTGAATTGTCCCCATTCCCCAAACCAACGGTTCACAGTTGATCCCAACTACTCGTCGGGTAGGGAACAGTTGTGCCAAAGTTTCCAACGCTCGGCTGTCGTTTGAGTGTCCAAAAGTTGGCGCAAGCACGACTCCGTTTGCGATATAGAAATTCGCGTATGAGGCCGGCAGTCGATCAAGGTTGCGACTGTCGGTGCTGGTGCCGCCGACGACCCCAGGCATTGGCAGCGTAACTATCTCGAAAGGTTGATCGTCCGCATCGGTCATGCTTCGCAGACGCAGTAGATTGTCCTGGAGCAATTCATAATTCGCATCCTCAGGATCCTCCTCCACTGCGCACACGATCACATTTGGTCCAACAAACCGCGCGAGATCGTCGATGTGGCCGTCAGTGTCATCGCCGACAATCCCTTCACCCAGCCATAAAACCTTCCGCACACCCAGGTAATCCTTAAGATACCCTTCAATCTCGCCTCTGCTAAGCTGCGGATTCCGATTCTTGTTCAGCAAGCACTGCTCGCTGGTGAGCACACATCCGGCGCCATTGACTTCAATCGAACCGCCTTCCATCACTATCCCCGGAGTGAAACGCGGAACCTGCAGGAAACTCTCCAGTAATGAGGGAATTGCGTCGTCCTTCTTCAATTCGGCGTACTTGTTTCCCCAGGCATTGAAAATCCAGTCGTTGTAAACGAGCGCCTGTCCGGCAAACTTTAGTTTGTCGCCCTGGTTCGATTCTTTATTGGCGCTGCCGACAAACTGAAGTTTGTCGGACACCAGAAAATTTGGACCGTAGTCACGTATCCAGGAATCAACGGTGGGAATGTGATGAAAGTGAATGTTCCCGGCTCCGTTGAAGTCGCAACGGGCACGTACGGTGTTTTCGGTTTCCGCATCATCAACCAGCAGATTCACGGTTTCATTGGGCGCAAGCGCTGCCATCATCTCGAGAAAAATTTCCTGGACGCGCGGAACCCGGTCGGGCCATGTTTCCGGATCTTTCGGCCAGCTTAGCCAAGTCGCCGAATGTCGCGACCATTCGGCTGGCATGTGGTAACCAAGTTCGGCCGGTGTGCTCATGGAAAATTATTTACCTGCAGCAGGATCGATCATCCGAGTCGAGAGAGGCGAGTAGAAATCGATGCGACGGTCTCGGAGAAAGGGCCAGTTCTGCCGCGTCTCCTCGATCTTGTCGAGGTCGCAGTCCACTACCAGCACCTCTTCTTTATCCGACGAAGCCTTGGCGATGATTCTTCCAAACGGGTCGGCGACAAACGATTGTCCCCAGAAGGTAAGTTTTCCTTCTGCTCCGACGCGATTTACCACGACAACATAGACTCCATTCGCGATCGCATGTGCGCGCTGAATTGTTTCCCAGGCAGAATGCTGTGCCAGATTCATCTCCTCGTCTTCATCAGGCAGCCAGCCGATTGCCGTCGGATAACAAATGAACTCTGCGCCACTCAAAGCAGTGAGCCGGGCCGCCTCCGGAAACCACTGATCCCAGCAAACAAGTGCGCCTACCTTCGCAAACGTGGTGTCGTGCGTTTGAAAGCCGAGGTCGCCCGGCGTGAAGTAAAACTTTTCGTAGTAGAGCGGGTCGTCAGGAATATGCATCTTGCGATACTTGCCGGCGATCTTTCCCTGTTCGTCGATAATCACGGCTGTGTTGTGGTAAACGCCAGCCATTCGTTTTTCGAAGAGCGATGCCAGAATTACAACTTTGTGCTTTCGGGCAACTTTGCCGAGGGCTTCGGTGCTTGGACCAGGGATTGTCTCGGCCAGTTTAAAGAGCTCGATGTCTTCAGTTTGGCAAAAATATTGCGCTCGAAAGAGCTCTTGCAGGCAAACAATCTGCGCACCCTTTCTGGCAGCCTCACCGATGCGCGCGATCGCGTTTTTCAGGTTAGCGGCAGGGTCAGGACCGCAACTCATCTGGATCAATCCCACCTTAACATTCCTTGCTTTCGCTTTTTTTGGCATGTGAGAAAGTATAGCGTCCAAAGTCCAACACCAAAAGTCCAATCTCGAAATCCACCTTCAAGGATGGGTGCCACTGGAGCGGTTCAGAGTCCAACCTTTAGGTTGTCTTATTTGGAACGCGCGCAAGCTGAAGCTTGTACTCTGAACTACTTGAATGTCGCTCGACGTTAGACACTGGACGTTAGACACTGGACATTGGACGTTGGACTTTGGACTCGTTAAGATGTGCGGTCTTAATTAACACTCCGATTTCAAAAGAAAGAATTTCCCATGATTGACTTCGAACTGACCGAGGATCACAAAGCTCTGGTGCAAACGGTGCGCGAGTTTGCCCAGAAAGAAGTTGCCCCTTTCATCAAGGAATGGGATGAGAAGCAGGAGTTTCACCCTGAAGTCTTGAAGAAGATGGGCGAGCTCAATTTGCTTGGCGTCTGTATTCCCGAGGCGTACGGCGGCGCCGGCTTCGACTACATTTCGCTCGGTCTTGTTTGTGAGGAGCTCGAGGCAGTTGACACGTTCATGCGCGTAGTGATGTCTGTGCACACCGGCTTGAATTCCTTGACGCTTTACGCGTGGGGCACAGAAGAACAGAAGCAGAAGTATCTCGTCCCGCAAGCCAAGGGCGAGAAGCTCGCGACCTATGGCCTTACTGAACCAGGCGCAGGCTCCGACGTGGTTGGTTCGCGCTCAACTGCGCGTCGGGACGGCGACGAATACGTGCTCAACGGCGAAAAGATGTGGATTAGCCTCGCGGACGTAGCGGACAATTTCCTCTTCTTTTGTTGGACGAATGAGGAAAAACGCCGTCAGCGTGACCATTCCGGCATGTCGTGCTTCATCATTGAGCGCACGATGAAGGGTTTCACGTCGGGAACAATTCACGGGAAGCTCGGCATTCGCGCCGGCAACACCGGCTACTTTTCACTGCAGGATGTGCGGGTGCCAAAGGAAAATTTAGTTGGCGAAGAAGGTGAAGGCTTCAAGATTGCGATGTTTGCGCTCGAGCAGGGACGTTACACCGTCGCCGCCGGCGCCACCGGAGTAATTCGCGCATCACGCGATGCGTCGGTTGCATATGCTCTCGAGCGCGAGACGTTTGGGACCAAGATTGCCAACCATCAATTAGTAAAACAAAAAATTGCAAACATGGAAGCCGACTACCAGATGGCCCACTTGCTATGTCTGCGGGCCGGACAACTAAAAAATACCGGCCAGGCGAATGGTCGGGCCACAAGTTTGGCGAAGTGGCAAGCTACGGTGCGCAGCGAAACCGCCGCGTCGATGGCGATTGAGGTCCACGGTGCGAATGGTTATTCAAACGACTATCCCGTAGAGCGCTATCTGCGAAACTGTAAGGCCGCGATCATCTATGAGGGAACTCGCGACATTCATACCCTCATGCAGGCCGACTGGGCGCTGGGGCTGAAAAAAGAAAAACCGGCGCGCAAGACGCTGCCGCCCTGGACAGCCTCTGCCTGAGCACCGGTCCAGTGTGAGCGAGGCGACGATTTAACCACTAAGCACGAAAGGCACAAGAAACTTGATATTAGTTTCTTGTGCCTTATTAGTTTCCTGGTCTTACGAACCAACGATAAAATACTAAGCTCGATCAATTTGGTTAGTCCGAGTCTTTCCTAGATCCTGTTGGTCCGGCGCGGACTAATTCCTTATGTCGTCCAATCGCCCGGTTGACTGCGTCTTCCACTTCATCCAGGTTAAAGGGTTTACTGAAATAGGCGAAGGCGCCGAGTTCGTCAAACACTTTGGCAGTGTCTTCAACTACAATTCCTGAGATCACTATGACCGGCGTGTAGGGATGTGTGTTGCGTATGTGGCCCAACAGATCATGGCCGCTAAGCCCGGGCATGTTGATGTCTGTGAGCACTACGTCGTAGCTCTCCATCTCGAGGTAGGCGAGCGCTTGCTCGGCACGATCGGCAGTGTGACATTCGTGCGCTTCGGACAAAAGATCGCGAAGGGTGTCTCGGATGAGTGTGTCGTCGTCGACGATGAGTAGGGTGGCCATGCGCGGTATGTTGTCTCAATATGGGCCGGGATGCAAGAAACTATTTGAGTAGTTGGCTTCCAAACGCTAACAAAGAACCATTACCTGGACACAGAGAACACAGAGGTAATGCTGAGAAGGAAAGCTCCAGGCCGGGTGTCGCAGCTACAAAATCGCAGCCTGCTCTGCTAGTATGATTCCGCACTTCATCATCTACGTGCGTTAAGACACTTGACGCGTTTGCAGTCCAACTTCCGATTCCAGGAGACCGAAAAGATGGGCCAAGAATTAAAGACAGAGCGCGAGCTGTCTCTGGATTTTTTGCGTGTTTGCGAAGCGGCAGCGATAGCCGCGGCCCGTACGATGGGCCAGGGCGATCGTAAGTATTCCGACCACGTTGCGGTCGAGGCCATGCGCGAAGTGATGGATACGGTTCCAATGCGCGGGCGCATCGTGATTGGTGAAGGCGAACGCGATGAAGCACCCATGCTTTACATCGGCGAAGAAGTTGGCGGCGGATACGGCGTCAGTGAAGACCTCGCTGAATCCTGTCCTGAAGTGGACATCGCGGTTGACCCGCTCGAGGGCACCAACCTTTGCGCGGTGGGCGCGAATAACGCGATCGCGGTGCTGGCGGCCGCCGAGCGCGGGGGACTCTTAAACGCGCCGGACATTTACATGGACAAGATTGTGGTTGGGCCATCGTCGCGCGGAGTGGTGGATCTGGATGCCCCGATCAAAGACAACCTCAAGAATATCGCCCGCCGGTTGGGCCGCGACGTCGAAGATCTCACCGTGATCGTGCTGGATCGTTCACGTCATAAGAAATTGATTGATGACGTGCGCGAAGCAGGAGCGCGAATCCGTTTGATCGGTGATGGCGATCTGTCCGCAGGTATTTCTGCAGCGGTAGCGGGAACAAACATTCATGCGCTGGTGGGAATTGGCGGCGCGCCGGAAGGCGTGATTACTGCGGCGGCAATGAAGTGTCTGAATGGTGAGATTCAGGCTAGACTTGTATTCGACCATGAGCGTCTCGGAGTTGATAAAGACAAAGTTCCGCCCAAAGAGCAAGTGATCGAACGCATGCAGGAGATGGGCATCAACGACGTTAACAAGATTTACGATACTAACGATTTGGCGCCGGGCCGGAAGATAATCTTTGCGGCAACCGGTGTGACGGATGGGGCGTTACTCAAAGGGGTAAGGTTCTTCGGCGCGGGTAAACGAACCCACTCAGTGGTGATGACTTCAGAATCGCGTCACATTCGCTTTGTGGATACGCTGCACATCGAGGGCGGGCCCGATACGGTGATTCGATTTTAGATTTGGGATTTGAGATCTGAGACCTGGGATTTCGGATTGCTGGGTTGGGCTACACCCACTTCGTTCGTGGTGGTTAATAGATTGTCGCGTTTCACTCAAATCAGCAATCCGCATCCAGCAATCCGCAATCGGTAATGTCTTACGTCCCCCAGGCAACCTCTAACCACCGCCCGCTACTGATGTGGCTCCTCCTTGCGTTCGGTTCGGCCGCCACCATCGGACTGATAGTTGGTGCACCTCTGGCGCTTAAGGCTGGCTCGCCGTTTATCGCTCTCACGCTCTATCGTTCTTTCAGCTATCTCTGCCATCAGCTCCCTGAACGCTCGTTTTTCATCACCGCACACCCCTTCGCAGTTTGCTCTCGTTGTTTTGGTCTTTATGCCGGATTTGCAACCGCCGTCATTATTTATCCCTTAGTGAAGTCGCTCAGGACGACTGAAGCGCCGGCCAGAAAATGGCTGTTGCTTGCGGCCGTGCCGATGGCAATTGATTTCTCCATCGAGTTTCTTGGTCTGGGCCACAACACACATTTTTCTCGCTTCTCGACCGGTGCGCTGATCGGTTCGGTGGCCGTCTTTTACATCGTCCCCGGACTGATGGAACTAAGCCTCCGCGATTGGCGTCGCTCAGCGGGCCAGTCGCCGGCAGGCCCAAACGCGAGCGCTCCTGCGGAAATGTTTTCCGGTAAACCAGCCTCGGCTCCCAGTGATTACAGCGCGCCCCACCGCCGAATCTAAGAATCAGACTGCATTTACAACGTCAGCAGGAATTTGCGCAGCTGCGACTCTTGACCCCGAGTTCTTAACCACGTCCGATTATCCGTAAATCGTTGTAATCCTGTCGTTTGTATTTCCTTCCGGGAAGTCCCTCCTGTTAGAATCTCTGCCGCGCCGTCTAAGCTTTTCTGACGGCGTTTTCAGATTTAAAGGACTACCGCATCCCCAATGGCATTTGCATTTCAAAACAGCCCCGAACCCACTCCCTGGCCGACGCCGTTAGGTCCCGAACCTCAGGCTCTCTTCGAGCGCTACTTTCACGATGGCGTCAACAAGACCTGGGGAAACATCAGCCCGTTATATCAGCTCGATGGCTTTGACTGGACCATTCTGATCCTCTATTTCAGCATCCTCACGGTGCTGGCCATCTATGGCGGGTATCGGATCAAACAGGTGGTTGATTTCTGGCGTTATCGAAAATTTGTACCGACGCCCAAGGCGCATTTCAGTGAAGCGAATTTGCCTTTGATCACCATCCAGCTCCCGCTCTTCAATGAGATGTATGTAGTCGAGCGTTTGGTGAAGGCTGTCACCGAGATTGACTACCCGCGCGAGAAGCTCGAGATTCAGATCCTCGACGATTCAACCGACGAAACCGTAAAACTCGCGGAAGCCACCGTGGCAAAATATGCCCTGCTCGGTTTCGATATTCACTACATCCATCGTGAGGATCGGACCGGGTTCAAGGCTGGAGCTCTTGAACAGGGAACCAAAGCCGCGAAGGGCGAGTTGCTGGCGATCTTTGATGCTGACTTTGTTCCCAAGCCTGACTGTCTGCGCAAGCTGGTTGATTTCTTCACCGATCCGATGGTCGGTTGCGCTCAGATGCGTTGGTCGCACATCAACGGCAACTACAATTTGCTGACTCGATTGCAGACCATCATGCTCGATGGTCATTTTGTGGTTGAACAAACCACGCGCAATCGCACCGGCGGCTTTTTTAATTTCAACGGGACCGCCGGAATTTGGCGGCGCGAAGCGATTGCGGCGAGTGGCGGTTGGCAGCACGACACACTGACGGAAGACACTGACCTTAGTTTCCGGGCGCAGTTGATGGGCTGGAAATTTGTCTACCTGCTGGATGAAGATGCGCCGGCCGAAATTCCGGTTGAGATTAATGCGTTTAAGGCGCAGCAAAGGCGTTGGGCCAAGGGCGTGATGCAGGTGGGCCTCAAGCTTTATCCGAGAATTTGGGGATCGAAGCTGCCGATGCGGGTGAGGCTGGAGATGTTTTTCCGGTTAACTGGAAACATCAGTTACCCGTTAATGATCGTTGCGAGTTTTCTTCAGTTTCCACTTCTGCTGGTTCGTTACAATTCCCCCTTCTATCATCTGATGGTCCTGGATCTGCCGCTGCTATTCTTTTCATCGGTGTCAGTATTTTTGTTTTACGGCACTGCGATATGGTATCTCGACAAGAAGCGAACCCCCCGACTTTTGCATCTGCCACTCGTCATGGCGCTTGGGCTCGGATTGGCTTTCTCAAACGCGCGAGCAGTGCTCGAAGCACTGTTTGGAATCAAGAGCGACTTTGTGCGCACTCCAAAATACAGTGTAGAAAAAACTGAAGACGAAACGTGGAAACGCAAGAAGTACAAACGAAAACGCGGCTGGCTACCTTTGCTTGAACTGAGCTTCTCGGTCTACTTTCTGCTGGCGATCCTTTACGCGTTGCGCATGCGGATGTGGGGCACAGTGCCCTTTCTCTTCCTCTTCTTTTCCGGTTTTGGTTACATGGGCGTGATGAGCATGGTGCAATCACTCAGCGGCCGCCGCTGGTTCGCATCCTGGCGCGCCGCACCCGGAACCCCCACAGCAACGAAGTAGGACAGGCATTCCTGCCTGTCCATCCATCTACACCAGGAGGATTTGTTGACTTGGGTTGGACAGACAAGAATGTCGCTGAATCCGGAGCCCTCCCTCACGGTCGGGCTAATGCCCCGCTGCGCAAGACCAATTTAACCCGAGAGCACGGCAACGTCGCTTCCGGGGCACTAGCCCGACCCGTCAGGGAGGGCTCACTCCCTAATCCCGGGGCACTAGCCCGGCCCGTCAGGGAGGGCTCGCTCCCTAATTCCGGGGCACTAGCCCGACCCGTCAGGGAGGGCTCGCTCCCTAATTCCGGGGCACTAGCCCGACCCGTCAGGGAGGGCTCACTCCCTAATCCCGGGGCACTAGCCCGGCCCGTCAGGGAGGGCTCGCTCCCTAATTCCGGGGCACTAGCCCGGCCCGTCAGGGAGGGCTCACTCCCTAATTCCGGGGCACTAGCCCGACCGGTCAGGGAGGGCTCGCTCCCTAATTCCGGGGCACTAGCCCGACCGTCAGGGAGGGCTCGCTCCCTAATTCCGGGGCACTAGCCCGACCGTCAGGGAGGGCTCGCTCCCTAATTCCGGGGCACTAGCCCGACCGTCAGGGAGGGCTCATCCTTAATCGAGCGTGAACTCATGATCCTGACCGAGCACTACATATTCAACTGCTCGTTCCACGTCTCGCTCCTTCCAGAGGTAAACGGTACTTCCGTGACGCGCCCACGGCTTCACTTCGGAGGGCAACAATCCCGTTCTCCTCAGAGCTCTCGTCGCGTACGATTTGAAAGCATCTAATATCGGTTCCGGATCGCTTAACGCGGAGATGACTGAGTGAACGTGGTTCGTCCTGGGATTGATGGCACGCAAGGCATATCTCCGATGCTTACAGACCTCTCGCACTGCTTGCTCCACCACCGCACGCTGTTTGGTATCGAGTTTTATGGGTGAGTGCTTAAGTTGTTGACGCTCAGCTGTCGCCAACCGAGGCCGCGGGGGTATGGTAGATACGCCTGAGATCAAGCGAGAATTGCGGCGATACGATCCGCGTGGATCACCGTGGAGCCACGTTCCGTAACACCTGAAGGTGATCAAGTAACCGAGCGGAAACTCGTTGTCGTCGAAATCTCTCATCGAGCTTAAATACTGAGCCCTCCCTCACGGTCGGGCTAGTGCCCCGCCGCGCAAGACGCACCCAGAAGTCACGGCCACATCCGGCGATAGATGCGTGATGCTCCGCGTCCCTCCCTGGGCACTAGCCCGACCGTCAGGTAGGGACTCATGTCACCGCCGGGGCACTAGCCCGACCGTCAGGTAGGGACTCATGTCACCGCCGGGGCACTAGCCCGACCGTCGGGTAGGGACTCATGTCACCGCCGGGGCACTAGCCCGACCGTTGGGTAGGGACTCATGTTGCCGCCGGGGCACTAGCCCGACCAGCAGGGAAGGGACTCATGTCACCGCCGGGGCACTAGCCCGACCGTCGGGGAGGGACTCATGTCACCGCCGGGGCACTAGCCCGACCGTCAGGGAGGGCTCTCGGATCTTCCGTGGCACTGGCCGACCATAATCAATTAGCAGGCTTATCAAATTCGATAATCGTCAAATCCTCGGGATCGATATCAGCTTCATCACAAAGAAACGCGACCTTCTGCTCGGGGAGTTCTTTATCTGTGATCAAACCTGCATGGGCGTAACGCAACAGCAGAAGATACTCCTCTTCGGTAATCGGCTTGAGCGTAATGTGTTTTAGGTAAAAGCCCTGCCGTTTTAGAAACACGTTATTCGCCAGCACGCAGGCTTCCTCCTGCGCATCATCAATCGACTCACCTTCGATTAGTGAGGGGATGTGAATATACCGGGTTTTCTCCTCCTCACCGGGCGAATCAGCCCGCTTCGAGAGTCCTAAGATAGAAGCTAGATAGAGTTTCATGTGATGTCATCCGCGCTTCCAATCCGTTCTGGGCGAATGTACTTGAAGAGAGTCATAAGGCGATTCGAGGGAATGTCACTTGGTTATGGTCCAGCGGAGCTGCCCCACATCCTGGGAAGGTGACGTCGTCTCGTAGCTTGCTATTGTAAACGGTCTTGAATCGACGTGCGATGGATCGTTGAAGAGTAAAAGGCAGGCGCGCTCGCGATCGATTCGAGGCGACCTCACCACGCCCGGTGAGGTTTGAGGCCTCTGCTTGCAACGAAACGCGCCTGCCGCTCATGAGTCTTGCGACTCATGATCCTTTCGCGCCTCTCGGCGCGAAATTCAATTTGAGGGCGTGGTCCAGGGGTGTCGCGCGAAACGCGCTCTACCCCTGGCTACTCTCTGTCACGCTTACGCGTGAACTTCGACCAAGCCTTCGGCGTGCGTTAAGGTGCAATCTTCGTGGCGGGATCGCTCCAGCCGCTTTGTCCGTTTGTATTCACTGCGGCGACGCGGAACCAGTAGCGTGTGCCGCTGGTCAGTCCGCTAACGGTGAAGGTTGATTTAGTGGAAACGCCGGAGTGGGTCCAGCCTGTGGCTGTCGGTGGGTCCCCACTCTTTTCGATCACGTAGCTCTTCGCTCCCGCAACTTTGTCCCAGGAGAGATCGAGTTCGCCGTCGTGATCACCGGCGCTGACGAATAGTGCATGTGGTTGAGTTGCCGTTTCGGTGCTAACGGTTCCCCGCTCGCGTGTGTCCATGCCGGCGCTGAGAATGATTTGTTCGTCATCCCCGGCGACGCTTTCTACGTAGGCGGCTAGCTTGGTAATGATTTTGACTAGCGCGTCTTCTTTTTGATTCTGAACGCTGGTCTTCTCTTTGGCGGTTTGCCGGGCTTGCTGCGCTTCGGCACCGGCGGTTTCCGCCTCGTCGATGGCGGTAGTCACCAGGACCAGAGTTGGGGATGGAGTTGGAAAACTGGCATTGCCGGTTATCGAGGCGGCAATCTGCCGCGCTTTGGCAATCTTCTCGGAAAGCGAAAGTCTGTTAAGAGACAGTTTAATACGGGCCATGAGGCACTCCTTGAGTTCGAGGGGTACTTTTGGGCGTGAGTACCCGGCGGTTGATGGGATCGGGCGTGAAGAACGGCGGGAGATTAATACAAAACGTCTTGTATTGGCAAGAACAATTTCGGAAGAGTTAACTTAGTGTTTTTAAGGGATTTACACGGTTTGGGTTAACTAACACAGTTTCAGGGTTAACTGACATAGCTCCAATGTTAGTTAACACAGGCTTTGTGTCAGCTAACCTAAGCCTTGTGTCGACTGACAGAGGCGCTGTGTCGACTTAAACGCCTATTGTGTTAGCTAACACAGACCCTCTGTTAGTTAACAGCGCTCCCGTGTTAGTTGAGATCGTTGCTGGGTTAGTTGAGATCGTTGCTGGGTTAACTAGCACGAGTGCTTTGTCACTAACAAAGCTCCTGAGTCAACTGACATTGCCGCGATGTGAGTTAACACAACGGCTGGGTTGATTCACAAAGTCCCTGGCGACGCGCGCACAATAGATCAACGAGCACCGCACCTCCGGTGCTCATTGAAGATTTCTGGTGGCGGAGCTGCCGGAGGGACCACCCGCTTACGCAGGTGGTTCTGACAGGGTGGCGATCGTCTTAACTAGTTTCCGCCAGGCCCGCGAACAGTTCCACGCGCGCGATTGAATGGCGAACTCGCCTTCCACGCAGGCATCGCCTCTGCGTTTGCAACGCGTAATCCAATAACCAATCCGACCTGTGCGAGCGTTCGTGGGCCAGTCCAGTCCCAGTCAGCCTTCACCGTGTCGCTGGGCGTGTGGTAGTCAGTCTCCATCCACTTCTTCATGCGCGGGATCCAGGTCGAAGGCTCGCCCGCCGGACCGCCAATCAACATTAGGGCCGGCACACCGCGTTTCACGAAAGCGTAGTGATCAGAACGCACAAACGCATTCTCTTCCGGCATCGGATCGGGCGTGACGATCGTCCCGCTTGCCACTGACACTTCGTCAAAGACCGTGCCCAGATCAGAATGCTCAGCGCCAAAACCCACCACGCGTTTTACTGGCCCATAGACCTCGGTGCCGGTGCCATCAAAATTAATGTTGGCCGCAACTTTTTCTAACGGCCAGGTGGGATTTCGCACCCAGTGTTCCGCACCCAGCAATCCATATTCTTCGCCGGTCACGGCCAGGAAAATTATCGAACGACGCGGACGCTCAGTTGGTTTGGGATATGCCTTAACAAAGCCTTCGGCGATCGCGCCGATCGTCGCAGTGCCAAGGGCATTGTCCGCTGCGCCGGGAAAGATTGTGCCGGCGCCATCAATTCCATAAGCATCGTAGTGCGCCGTGTAGACCACGGCTTCTTCCTTCAACTTTGCGTCAGAACCTTCCATTATTCCCACGACATTACTGCTGGTGGTCTCTTCTCGTTTGAGTTTGAGTGCCAGCGTTGCGGTCTTTCCTAAGTCGCGGGAAACTTTTTCGCCCGCGCTCGCTTTCGCCAGTGTTTGAGCGAAGGTCGAAGCTGAGCCCGCAAACACTCTCTCCATTGCTGCATTGTCAGCGAGCAGGACCGGCGGTGTCGGAGCGGCTGGGGACGGAGTGGCTGGGGACGGAGGTGACAGGGAAACGCGACGGCGCGATAGATAGTTTGCGATTGTCGAATAGGGTTGGGCAGGAGTGCCGGCGTTGGCGATGATCACTGCCAGTGCGCCCTTACCAAAAAGGCTCCTCATCACGGTCTGAGGATTCGCGGCTTGTCTCCAGGAAGCCGCGTCAACATTGGTGGGTCCCTGACCGCCAAGTATGATAACAACCTTACCTTTGAGATCCAGGTCGGCAAGCTCATCGCGCTGAAGCGCTGTCGAAACCACGCCGTAGCCGACAAAGACTGCGCCGCCGCTGACGTCATACTGATCGGAAGAGTATGGCGGCAGGAGGATATAGTCGCTACCGTATTTGAAGGAAGCGTCGCCGATTGCAAACGAAGATGAGGGCAGCACCATCGTAGACCTGAACTTAATCGGTTGTAGATAGGTGCCATTGTCGCCGCCAGGCTTGAGTCCCAGCTTCTTGAAATGCTCCGCGAGGTAATTTGCGGCCTTGTCGGCTCCGGGCTGGCCCGTCCCCCTGCCTTCAAACTCTTTCGAGGCTAGCCGGGTCGTGAGTTCGCGAATGGTTTCCAGTTTGACTCGGTCCGCAGCCTTTTTTTCCCCGCTGGTCAGCGTTGCCGCAGACTGTCTTGCGGGGGCAGTCGCGCCTTGTTGCCATCCAAGGGCTGGCGCGACCGCAGAGAAAAGCATTACGCTGGCGAGCAATGCGGACAAGAATCCGCGGCTTTGTAATGTCTTACGAGAAAGTGAAAGCATTAAGAGATCTCCTGACTAATGGGATGCGAATGTGGAAAAAGTAATACGTGACTCGCTGGGAAAGGTTTTGTTAATTGCGCTCCATTTGTCATTGAAAGGTTAGAACGTAAATGCCAAACGTGCATCGCACCTTCTTGTTCACAACTGTATGCCTCGCTTTGTTGGCGACTTCCAGCTTTCCACCACTAGCCGCCGGTCAGGGTGAAAACATGAGCTACCTTCCATTCAGCAGGAGTCTCATGCGTCCATTTAAACTGAAGAAGATCGAGCTGCGCGAAGATTTGCGGAGTGGTCGTGCGTTAAATGTAGAGGGCGTGCGGATTCAGGAAGAAAAATCCGCAGGCATGGATGATCCAAACGCCGAGAGCATTCATCGAGTGGTCTTCAGCGGCCACACCTTGGGCGGAAAGACCTGGCGAGTCAGTGCACCAGCAGCGAATTTCTACGACGCTCTTTATCAGGGCGATCTGGACAAGAACGGCAGGCAAGATCTCATTTTAGTTATCAGCACAGGTGGCAATGGGCTCTCGCGCTCCACCCGTCTTATCTTTGTTACCTTCGACCGCCGTGGCGAGGCCACGCTTTTTGAAGGCACAGGTTACTACCAGTCGGGACCAGACGGTGTAGTAGACGTCGCAGATCTGGATGGCGACGGAAGGGCTGAGCTGGTCCACATGGTTTTTGACGACGGCTACTGGATCACGAATGTCTATCGCGTCCGCGAAGCACGTTGGAGTCTGGTAACGGGCAGATTCGCGGGGTTTCGCTTTCCGCTCTACACACGCTTCACGATCGGTCCGAATCACAAACCTGCGAAACCAGCACGAGGACGAAATCCCGTAGAGCCCAGTCTGCTGAAACCTGGCAATCGGTGAATTGAAAAGGGCAGCTCCACGAAAGTGCAGCCGCCCGATGAATGCTTCAGCAAATATTTGGCTGGGAGGCAGGGATTCGAACCCCGATAGGCGGATTCAGAGTCCGCAGTCCTACCGTTAGACGACCTCCCAACACGAAGGAATTTCACTGTAAGTGGAGACGGTTTTCTTTGT
>Ga0190272_10000410_pt1 | contig 22875 bp, 8 predicted proteins | sample Popmic504T_FD_133746 | JGI IMG/M metagenome (GOLD analysis project Ga0190272, IMG submission 133746) | Populus adjacent soil microbial communities from riparian zone of Shoshone River, Wyoming, USA - 504 T | ecosystem: Environmental > Terrestrial > Soil > Riparian zone | place: USA: Wyoming... | reverse complement strand
GCGACGCGCCACTCGTGCGATATTCCGGTAACGATCGTGCTACGCGACTGGCAAACATTGCTCTGGCCTGGAATGTCTTTCAGCATTTCTATCCTTACTTCGATGCTGTGAAGACCGATTGGCCGCTCGCACTCAAAGCGGCGCTCACCACCGCTGCAACTGACAGTAATGAAAAAGCTTTTCTCAATACTCTCAGGCACATGGTGGCCCAACTTCATGACGGTCATGGCGGCGTTTACCACGCGAGCGATCGACCGGCTTTCGCCACACCGGCCATCTTCGGTTGGGTTGAAGGTCGTCTTGTGGTTACGCAAGTTGCTCCGCAGGCCGCAAACGAACTACAGCCTGGAGACGTGATACTCAAGATAGACGGTAAAGACGCCGCTGAAGCTTTGGCTGAAGCCGAAACGCTCATTTCCGGAGCTACACCGCAATGGCGGCGCCACATCTCTTTGCGCCTACTCCGGATGGGCGAAAAGGATTCTGAACTCAAGCTCGAGGTCCAGCCGCGCGCGGGTAACCCTCGCACAGTGCTCTTGCGCCGTGATTCAGAATCTCTGACTTTGAGAGAAACACGCCCGCCGCAGGTGAGTGAGGTTAAGCCGGGAATTTTTTATCTCAATCTTGACCGCATCAAGGATGAAGACTTTAAAGCGATCCTGCCGAAACTGGAGCAGGCGCGAGGCATCGTTTTTGACTTGCGCGGCTATCCGCAGGTTTCGCCCATGGTTATTTCCCACTTAATAGATAAGCCCGTGGAATCGGCGCGCTGGCTGGTGCCGATCGTTACCGCACCTGACCACGGAGGCGCTCCAGTGTTCGATGAACGCGGTCGCTGGAACCTCCAGCCGATCGCCCCGCGCTTAAAAGCCAAGATCGCATTCATTACTGACGGACGGGCGATCAGTTACGCCGAGTCGTACATGGGAATTATCGAAGCATACAAACTCGCCGAAATCGTCGGCGAACCTACCGCGGGCACCAACGGTAATGTCAATCCGTTCATCCTTCCCGGCAACTACACGGTGGTATGGACAGGAATGAAAGTGCTCAAACACGACGGTTCAAAACATCACGGTGTGGGCATTCAACCGACGGTGCCCGTATCGCGCACTATCCGTGGAGTATCGGAAATGCGAGATGAGCAACTCGAACGCGCGATTGCCGTTGTAAGCCAGTAGCAGATCTGGTCGAGGATCGCATTGCTTGCAAGCCTCAAATCTTTGCGGTAATTGCTTCAGTCGTTTAAAGGTAGTAGCTTTCCTCGCATGGGAGCCGGAACCAATTTAATTTTCATTCTGGTAACGTAACGCAAACTGTTAGTTTGCGGGCGATGCGCCGAAAGTCTTTTTGAGCCATGAAGGGCTTTTATCGAATGGTCCGCAAACTAACAGTTTGCGTTCGACGTAGGCCGAGCAAAGAGTTCAAAGAAGGTTGATCAGAGATGAAGAAGTTTCCACTGATTGCGCTGCTGGCGTTAATGATTCTTACCGTTGAACCTGTCGCGGCACAAGACGATCCGGCTGTGAGAAAAGAGCTGGAGGGCCAGTATCAGAAATTGAACGAAGCCCATGATCGAAGAGATCTGAAGGCCATCCTGGCGTTAAAGACCGCCGACTTCCACGCGATCTTTCCTGACGGACGGATCGGCGACAGTAAAATCATGGAAGAGTATTCACGAAATTTCATCGAGAAAAATCTTCCGCCTTACAACATCAGGATTACGATTCAAAAGCTGGACGTTTCGGCAAATAAGTTGATCGCAATTGCCGAGGTCTTACAAGAGGCGACTCGGTACCGCGAGATCGACGGGCAACGCCGGCGGGTGGACACCAGCGTGAAACAGCGCGAAACGTGGTCGCGAACTTCCGAAGGATGGAAACTCAAGTACGTCGATAATGTGCGCGATGCAAAAACGTTTATCGACGGAAAGCCGTTCGAGCGTGCTGATGCTACCGTGCCCGTGCGCAAGGCGCTGGAAGCTCAGTACGCCGAAATCGCCGCCGCCAATCAGCGCAAGGACCTCGAAGCTTTACTAGCCCTGAGGGCCCCTGATTTTTCCGCCAAATTTCCCAACGGCGAAATCAGAGACAGCCGCGCGATGGCGGAGTACTCGCGAATCCTGTTTGAGCAGATGCAGGCGCCAATCGAGGTGAGCAACACTATTGATCGCTGACCGTCACGGGTAACGAGGCGGTGGCAGTGGTCCATCAAAGATTTAAACGAATGCAGCTTAAGGCGGGCCAACTTCGCAAAGTGGAAACCGAAGCGCGCCAGCATGAGACCTGGGTATTAACGCCGCAGCGTTGGAAACTCAAGTACGTCGACGATGTTCATTCGGGACCCTGGTATGTAGACGGCAAGCGCGTTGACCCAAGCAAGCCCTACGACCCCAACGCGCCCGCTTACAATCCCCCTGATCCAAAACCAGCTAACTAAGCTTCTCTGCCAGAACTCTTCTATTCCCTTACGAGTATCCACGTAACCCTGCTTTTATATCTGTGGGTGCGCAGGAGCATCAAGCGCGACGACGCAACCGCACTAAGGTGATCTGCCGACAGGAGTGGCCGGATGCTACTGGCCGGCATTTCGCTTAGTTACGAGCTGTTCTCGTTCTTGCGAGGCGAATCCTGGCTGTTTTATTACCGCCTGCACGGTTCGAGCTGATTGCTCGGTCACAACAACCTCGACAGCACGTAAAAGGTCAATGCGACGATCCCAACAAGGAATGTGATCAGAATCAACTTGTCGCATAGGCGTCTTAAGTTGTGCCACTTCAGTTTTTCTTTGTGCCAGAAGATCTTTTTATCCGGATCCATCAGGTTGGGGTTTGATTCCTCTGCCGCTGCGTGGGCCCACTGCACTGCAGCGTGCCACCCAATAACGCCGAATATAATCGTCAGCGCCATCCCCAGCAGAGCCACTATCAAGAGACCAGTCTCTAATGGCGTTAACCCAGGCGTTGGGGTTGCCGTCCATCTCAGGAAAAAGATCGCCAGTATTGCAGTGGCCAGCCAGACGAGACTCTTGCGATACCAGCCGACGGAAGTCCACGACCACTCCAAGAACTTCTTCCACGTCTCTGTTTTTTCCTTTTCTTCGTCCTTGTCCTCTTCTTGCTGAGGCACCTGACCGCCACCTCCCGGATAGGCATCGCCCTTTGGCGATGGTCCTACGAGGTCGGGGTCGCCACCAAATCCCTGAACGCGGTCGGCGATTTCACCCAAGTAACGCTTGAAGACCGGATGCCACGGGTCGCCGGCTGAGATGTGCGTGAAAACCCAACGGAGCAGCGAGAGCTTGATGCTTTCGCCATCGAGAAGCTCCGCCTCTTGAAAGACCGGCACTTCGAGTTGGAACGTCCCGATCACCCGCATCTTTGCCCCTGACAACTGGTGGACCACGAGACGATATCGCTCACCCTTGTGTATCCCGGCAGGAAGCTCAACGGAAAGCAGCCCGAGGATCGGAGTAGTGCGGGCGCCCGGCAGTGGCAGGTAAGCAACGTGACGCAATTCAAACGACAATGTGTGCGCATCAATCCGAGAAAGCTTGACCGGACTCGACCTTCGTGTCGCCAGGTTTATGACCTCGTCCGCATCAATGTCGGACATGTAAACCGTAACGCGCGAGCCGCGTGGGAGTTTCCTGCCGTCGAATATAAGCTCGTCGGGACTGCGGCGTCTGAGCCTTCGCGTGGAGATCACCTGTCCGTGAGGGACGATCGACACAGGCATGAGCAATTCTTTGGCTGTGTTCCCAGAGGGACGAGCAATGAACGTTGTCTGCGCTGTGCGTGTTGCGGCCGCGCCGGGATTGCCTACCGGAACCCACGCGAGGTTGCGCTGCGAAAGGTTATCGTTGTTTGCCGGCGTGCCGGGAGCCGGAGTGTTGGCATCGGGAATCAGGTCTTCTGCGAAGTGGACTTCTGCGATCAGACATTGGTGATAGTTGCGTACGAGGGCCATTATCGACTGTGGGTTATCAAACGGAATTATTTCGTCGAAGGGGCCATCATCAACCCAAGTGGCCGGGATGTGCGGGTCCGTCTGGTTGATGTCGAGCCACGCGCCGAAGTACTGCACCGACTCCGCACCGGTGGCGGGAATGGTCCGAGCCGTGTCGGGGGGCTGCTCGATCATCTTCTCGCCCGGCGTCACGCGCGGGTTCTCGAAAAACGGGATGGATACAAGCACGGGCCCGAAGTGACCGAGTAGCGGGACTGCGTTCGCGCCTGTCTTGTCTCGGCGGTACGTGGTGCTGGTGTTGAATTCAAGCATTGTCCCCACGGTATTGAACATTCGAAAGAAGACGCGCACGTCGTCGGCGTCTTGTCCCAGCGCCAGGTAGCGCACCTTGGCAATCGCGAAGTTGTAGACAGCCTTTCCTCCGATTGATGTGCGCAGTTCGAGGGCAGAAGCATCCTGGCCATCTTCGAGGTCTAGGAACGGATGGCTCGAATTGTGGTCGGCGCCGTTGTACTGGCCGAGCACTTTCTGAAGATAGTCGAGAGGGGCCTCGTTGTTGTTGAGCGTGGGCGCTCCGGCGGGTGGTGGCACACTGGCGCGGACGTTGAAGACGCGCAGATCCGTAGACAACCAATGTACGTTGCCGCCGGCGACGTCAACCATGAACGGGTTCGGCTTAGTGGTGAGCTGCAGGGTTGTGCTGCAAACAAAGTGGCCGAAGTCCCAGCGCACGAAGACGTCCCGCTGTACGTTAACGTCGTCGTACGCGTCTTCATGAATTCGCACGTCGTAACGCAGAGTGAAACGCTGTGCTACGTCGGGTGGAAGCGTGTCGTCCTCGAGCCAGGGGTTCTGCGGTTCCAACCGGAACTGATCCGGATCTATCTCCGCACCGCCACCCGAATCCCAAAAGACAGTTAGCGTGGGCACGGTCGGGTGATTCGCTTCGTGCGGCCGGTAGTTCTCAAGGAACAGCCAGACCGAGTCAGCGAAGACGGCCGCGCCGTCGTTGCCCTTCAGCGCGTCCACTTCAAGTTTGCTGTAGGTGCTACGATTGTTGACAGGCAGACACTCCTGATCGCAGACCCTTAGGATAGCTGCGCGCTCGCACGGACGGCCGTGCCCATTCACCATCGTCGAATCAAGCACGAACAACATGTAGTTGCCTGGTGGAGCGATTCCGGGTCCTTCGGGCGCATTGACGAAAAGCAGATCGTCGTCTTGACCGAAGGTACACACGATGTAACGCTGGTCGGCGTCGAACGCGTGCGTCATCGACCCGCACCGGATAAGCACAACGCGCGAGATGTTCGTGGATGACGACAGCCTGACACGGAACTGCGCGCCATACCCAACGGAAGGCGGCGCCTCCTCAATCCTCACGCGCCCCGCGACAATGTAAGGCGGCGTGTAGATTTCCATCCGGGTCTCGCCCTGCGTCCAGTCAGACCAGGTCGAGCCGGCGATCCAAACTCTTCCATCGGGCATGAGGAGTGCGACCGAGTGATAACCACGCTTAACCAGAGGCGTTTCTATTTCCTGCCATTCGCCTTCACCGGACACGTACAGCCCCGCGCCCCAGTCAATTGGCGGATGATAGAGCTCGGCCGGAGGAAGGAGTGGTCCACCCTCTACCTCGCCGCCATTTAGGAAAACGGATCCCGTAGGCAGCAACACAGCAGAGCAATGCACACGCGCTTTCGCCAGCGGCGGAGTTCCAGCACTCTCCCATGCTGGATTGTTTGGCTTGATATTAATCTTTTCGGTGCTCGCTGCCCCGCAAGCCAGGACCCAGATGTTATTGGGATCGCTTGGCAGAATTGGCAGCATGACCGAGGTGAAGTCGGATCCGCGATGATAGTCAGAGCTGCCTCCCGAGACGGTCACTCCGTTATATGTGCCGGCGTAGGGGTCATAGAAGCGAAGGCTCTCCTTGGCAATGGTCGAGAAGAAGACGTGACCGCTGGGGGCGAGGTGCAGCCTCGGATACTCGTCGATACCCAGGTTGTTGTTGGATGACGATTCCGCCGTAAGCTGCGTCCACTTATCTTTGTTAGGGGAGTAACGCTCGGGAGTGTTGTTATTATGTCTCGGCCCCTCGCCCTGCTCGTAAACGTAATCGTCGTGCCCGGTGAAGTCCCAATCTGTCGCGTTCCCTTCGTCGTCCCACGCGGTCTCTATTCCTGAGAAGGGGTGCCCGGCAACCGCAAAGACCTCGCCGTTGGCTAGCGTGAGCACTGTCGGATACCACCGTCCACCTCCGTAATTGGCCCCAGGCTGGAAGTTCAGATCTTGAATCGGTGAAAAACTACCGGCGAGGGGCGAATACATTTCGCAACGACGCTCGCCGCTATCGTGAGCCTCGTGGCCATGATGCTCGACGTTCTGATTGACTACGCCGCCCGCAATGACCCACCGTCCGTCATTCAGGAACGCGTGCGCCGAGCAGAAGGCCCACCAACCCGGCTTCGTAGAAAGTTGCACGGGCGGCTGATCCAGGGCATCAACATCAAAGATCCACGCCTGATCAGATGTGCCGAAGTACACGATCGCTGCGCCCGTCGGCGTTGGGACCAAGGCTACGTGGATGGCTACGATTTCGCTGCTGAGATCGTTGTTGTCGGTATCCGTTAGGATTTCGATTGACATAGCTCTCTCCAGAAAGTGGCTTTACAAAGCGCTTGGTCAGAGCCGTCGAAGAGAATCCAAGGTAAACGTAGACGGCGACCTTGGTGGCTCGGTCCAACGCTGTGGTGTGTCGGGGGTTAGGTTTGATAAAAGACGTCGTGAGGATTCTCGCAGATTAATCGCCTGATTAAAAGAAATTGTGGTGTGCCGTGACACTCAGTGCAGGCTGGTTGGCTCGCCGTGGGGGCTCTGTGACGGTGAGGTTCAGTGTAGTGATCGCAGGACACCTGCCAAAGAACTTGGCGTTGTATTTCTCCGTTTTTCTCATCGTTGCCACGGTGTCATCGAAGAAACTTGCTGCAGTCGTCGCTAGTAATTTTGTAGTACGAGCCCTAACCTTTCACTTTTCACTCGCTGAGAATCCAATTCGTCCGATAACAAAAAACGCTGAGGTCACGGGGTGGGATCAGGTATTTGTCACTGTCTTCGTTTGGCCCATAACGAATTGAGGTCGAAGTGCAGCAGACGGTGAACCCAACTGCGTTCGGGTTTCTTACCGAAGAATGGGACAACATCACGTGGAAAAAACTGGCTTTTTGCCGGAACCACGGAGATGGGCCAGCGAGCAGGTGGAATCTTCAGCAACACTTCTGCCGCTTGCTGGATAGTGCCGGCTTCGCGGGTCTTGGTTTAATGGAAGTGATCTACCCGGACGGCAAGTTGGACATATACACCTCGTGAGAAATGTCGGCGGCACAATCAGAGCTGAAAAGTCCTCTGTTCGTGCGCCTTCGGCTTCGCCGCCGGAGTTGGCTTCGCGGCGGTGGCTATGCCCCGCCTTAGAGGTACCTCTTAAATTTTGGGGCTATGCCCTTAGTGTGGCCTTTGGCCCATACATCCGAAGGGCTGAGCCCGGACCGGGGGCACAGCCCCATAAAAACCTGGCTACTGTCGGCGGGGCATAGCCACCGCCGCACATCCGGCGGCAGAGCCGAATCTGACATGGCGCACGACTCTTGAGGCAAAGCTAATCTGACCTGTTAGATTGTGAAGCTCGTGAGCCTTTTCGAACCTCATCGTTTCAGAAAACCCTCAACTCCTTTGTCCGATTTCCTTTGGCATTTGGACATCGGCTAATTCGTCTTTGCTTAAAGAGAGGCTCGCAACTAATAAACTCCAATTACTTGTCAGCGCCTCGAAGACGGCTTGGTCCTTTTCCGGATCTCCGGTGTCACTACGTGAAGGTAACGGTTAAAGACTCTCAGCAGTGTCGCACAAACATCTTCGGCAGATCACAGCTCGCCCGAGACGATTAAGTTCGATGAACTTTGGAAGCTCGAAGTTTCGGTCAATCAACTCGAAGTTAATGGGCTTTGTAACTACACGCGTTGCCCCTCCTCTAGTCTTATACAAGAGGACTTAACTCATCAAAAGTATTTCCATGTTGCGATAACAAATCGAGAATCGGCTGCAAATGTGAACAAACCGAGTATTCAAGATTGGTATCAGAAAATTCGGATCCATTGATCGACCTTCTGCTCACCTTTCTCGCTCTTCCTAGTGTGCTATCCGGTTGTTAAGAAGTCTCAGATCACTCGATGTATTCGAATCCTCACCACTCGAATTCTCGTTATCAGAGTTCGATGCACCCTATTGATTGTCAGACTTTGCAAGTTGCATCAGCAACCCCCACTGCGTCACCAACGCTTCAAAGACAGCTCTGTTATACTCAGGAGTCTCATGCTTAAAAACTACGGGCGGTAGCCAATCATCAAAGCATCCCATTCGACCTAAAGGCATACCGAGATAGATCTCGAAGGCAACACGCATATCGATTCGGTTCAACGCCTTCAAACATACTCTCAGCTCTTCAACCCCCTCTACGCCGTATTCATGGTCGTCACAAAATTTGATAAGCGCGTTGGTTGCTCGCCGTTGCGAAATCACCTGAACATCGGTATAGCCGTGCATGGATCGTCTCCCTGATTTAGTTTAAGAAACGGTCGTTAGAGCTTCTTCCTTCTTGCTTCATCCTTATGGTTGCATAATTTGAACCTGCATACCGCCGCCTGAGCCAAACTTGTTTGGCCCAGCCATTCCTATTCTAATGGTCGTACCGGCCGGGAGATCCGCAGAAACGATATGCGTCGGCCTAAATGGCAAAGCAAACTTCTGTTGAATTTGCGCAAGGGTTAGACCCTCAATCTCGGAAGCCTCCATAACCCACGCGCCAATAGGTTTTGTCTTGCCTTCAGCATATACCCTAACGTACTTGCCAGATTTAAAGATCGTCGTTTCAGTGACTACGAGGCCATTGGGCCAAGGCGGTTCCCCCATTCCTTTGCGAGTAGCGAAGAACTCGGCATTAGCCTGATCGGCCCCTATGAGCTTCGTATTAGCTCGTTGCAAAAGCTTAGGGCCAAAATACAGGAACGCGGCTGTGGTAAGAAGGCCAAGCCCAGCGTCGAGCCGATCCTCCTCATTGGTTGCTGTCGCAAGATTGAAGCCAGGTTCAACAGCGGATGCCAAGCCCGCACCCCATCCAACGACGAACACCCCGCGTGCTGCATTCCCCAGAGCCAGGGTGCCCACACCTGCACCAGTAAGCGGCACCAGGGCACCCATTGTGGCGCCTTGGATTGCACCGTTGATGGCTCCTTCGAGTCCACCCGTAACAAGGCCGAACGTAAACCCACTCAGAACCCCAACAAGCACCGAAGTGTTAAGCGTATCAACCAAGGAAAAGTGCCCGCTTGGATCGATCAGGTTTGTCGGGTTGTTTCTCGTATAAAGGTACTTGTGCAGCGAACCAGGATCGTATGAACCACCTTCGTATGAATCCATGGACCAGAAGCGTCCACTCGAAGGCTCCATGTAACGTGCGCGCAGGTAGTAGAACCCCAGATTCGAGTCGAACTGTTCGCCCGAGTAGAGGTAATCGTTCGAAGTAGTTCCGGTGCGGGAGATGAGATTGCCGAAAGCGTCGTAGGAGTAGGTGTCGGTAATGGCGGCGGACGAGTCGGTTAAGAAGCGTACGGAGCCGTGGCCGTCGTAGCCGTAGAATGAGACGGAGCAATTGGTGGTATCGGGGGTGTTGGCGGCGACACAGCGTTGGGAGATTAGGTCGTGGCCGTAGGTGAGTTGCTTGACGACCGCACCAGCTTGCAGCTCTTCGACGACCTGTGCGTAGCCGGTGTGGTTGTTGGTGTCGACGAGGTAGTTCGTCGTGACACCGTTAACCGTCTTAGATATTCGGTTGCCATCGCCGTCGTACAGAAAAGTGATAAGTGATGAGTCATGAGTGATGAGTGAGGTCAGGCGGTTCTCGAAATCATAGCTGTAGCCATTGCCCTTGCTGTTTGTCGTGTTGCCATTGTTGTCGTAGGTGTCGCTGGTCAAACGATCGTTGGCGTCGTAGGTTGAACTCTGCGAGGGCATGCCCGGGACTGAAGAGGTGCGCGACAGACGGTTGCCTACGGGATCGTAGCCGTAGCTGACTGAGCCGTTGATGTCTTGCGTGTCGTTCGTGATTGTTTCATTCGTCAGGCGATACAAGTCATCGTAGGTGTAGTTGACTGTGCGGCCGCTGAGCTCGGTCACGGCGGTGCGGTTACCGGCGGCGCCAAGCGTGTAGACGTAACTCGCGAGCGCCGAAACTGGCGTGCCCGCATTCATCAAGGTGAGGCGGTTGAGCGAATTGTAGTTGTAGCTGGTCGTGACGCCGTTTGGATAAAGATAACTTTGCAGATTTCCGGCCGTGTCGTAGTTGTAAGTAGTAACCCCGCCACTGAGCGCCGGCAGCTTGTTGTCTTTGACCGTGGCTAATCGATTCAAGCCGTCGTACGCGTAGTCGATGCTGGTTCCGTTGGTATTCGAAGAACGCGTCGTCGACAAATTACCGGCATCGTTATATGTGTACCTCAACGTGCCGAAAGGCGTCTGCTTGCTCGAGAGCCGGCTTCGTCCGTCATAGTTGTAGACGGTAGTCCCGGAAGCGTCGGTCATGGTGGTGCGCTGGCCGCTCGAGTTGTAGGTGAAACTGATGGTCGGTTGATTGAGTGATGAGTCAGGAACCTTCGACAACAGCCGACGCATAAGGTCGTAGGTGAACGCGGAGGTCTTGCCGTTGAAGTCCGTCCGCTGCTGAAGATTTCCGCCCGTGTCGTAGGAATAAGTTTCAAACTGGCCTGCCGGCAGAATGCGCTTCACGCGGCGGCCCAGCTTGTCATATTCAAATCGCGTGGTGTGATTGTTAACGTCGGTTTGCGAAAGTTGTTGCCCGAGTTCGTTGTAAGCGTATGTCGTCTCCTGATTGAGCGCATCCTTCACTTTCGTCAGGCGGCCCAAGGCGTCGTAACTGAACTGCGTGAGTTTGCCCGCCTGATCTGTTTTGGACACACTTCGGCCCAGAGCATCGTAGCCAACCGTGTCGAAGGAACTGTCGGCGTAGGTAGTCTTTGTGCGCTGATTGTTCAGGTCATATTCATAGCTCGTGGTGTTTCCGAGCGCATCAGTCATCGAAAGCTGATTGCCGTTCCGGTCGAAGGTGAACGTCGTTTCCTGGTTCAGCGCATTCCTGACTTTAGTTCTGCGCCCGGCACTGTCATAGAAGTAAGTCGTCACGTTGCCGCGCGCGTCAGTCGTGGTAAGCACTTGTCCAACAGCATCGTAAGTCGTCGAGGAAAACGTGTTGTCCGGATAGGTCGTCTTCGTCAGTCGACCCAGCTCGTCGTAGGTAAAGGAAGTAATGCGTCCCGCGCGGTCTTTGCTGGTCAGCCGGCGGCCTTCCGCATCGTAGGTGGTCTCCTCTTGTGTAGCGTCGGGGTGGACGGTGCGCGTCAGCCGGCCCATGTCGTCGTAAGTGAACTCCGTACGATGGCCGAGCGGATCAATCGTCGCAGCCTGCTGGCCGATGGCGTTGTACTCAACGCGAGTAAAAGAACCGTCGGCGAAAGTAGTCTTTGTTAGACGGTTGAGCTTGTCGTAGGTTGAGCTAGTAGTGATGGTCTCCGCTTGCCCGCTGGCGTTGGTGCGCGTCACGGTCTGCGTAGTCCGATTGCCGTTCGCGTCGTAGCCGAAGGTGGTGACGTGACCGAGGACGTCGGTCTCACTGTTCAAACGGCCGGCGCTGTCATAGCCGTAATGCGTCACATGCTCGAGCGCGTCTTTCACGCTACTGCGCTGGCCCGTGAAAACGTTGTAGGTGAAGGTTGTGCTCCTGGCGAATGGGTTGGTCGTCGTCAAAAGGTTAGTGCCGGCCGCATCGTAGGTGTCGGTGGTGACATGGCCGGCCGCGTCGGTGGCGGTTAAAGGCTGGCGTGCCGCGTTGTATGTAAGCCTTGTAACGTTACAAAGCGGATCCGTAATACTCGTGCGGTTGTCAGCCGCGTCATAGGTATATGTACTCGTTTTTCCCAGCGCATTAGTTTCCGTGAGCACATTGTCGTTCGTGTCGTAGGTAAAGGACTTGATGCCGCCTTTAGCATCAACCTGCCGCAGGACATTACCGCGCTCGTCATACTCGTAGCGCGTCGAGTGACCCAGGCGATTAGTAATTGTTTCTACGCGCCCGGCAACGTCATGGTCGTAAAGGAGCGACTTGCTGAACGCGTCAGTTTGGCCAATCAGACGACCGCTCGCGTCATACTGGTTTGTCAGTAACTCAACGCCGCGGGCGTCGGTAATCGAGAGCAGATGATGGTTGGAGTTGTAAGTATACGTCGTCGTTTGCTGCTCGCGATCGGTGTGACTAGTGAGATCGCCTTTGGAGTCGTAGACGTAGGTTTGCGCGTTGCCGTTGGGATCCGTGATCTGCGTGATGCGGCCTGCTCCGTCGCGTGTGAAGGCGATGCTCTGTCCGGATGAATGGACTATGCCGCCCGAATTAATCGTTAAGGTGTTGCCATAAGCATCGCGCACGCTACTAACACCTGTGCGTTGGTCGATGACATAGACCGTACCTTCGGCGGTGGTGAGGCGAAACGTGTCCGTGTTGTAAATATCAGGATTACTATGGTTGATGAGCTGTACGACCCCGGGGATGCTGCCCTGCACCGCGACAAGCACATCGGTAGATGTGGTTGATTCCAGGGTTGCATGCGTGCCCGGCTCAGGGGTGAAGGTCAACTGCGTGGCTGAAATCGGCGCGGCCTGTTGGCAATGAACCGCCGTCGAGGCCCGAAACCTGAAAACTTTGCCGTCGCCAAAAGTGATCGCAACCTTGTGTGCGCGCGTGGGCTCCAGGCAATAGGTTGGTACAAAGCCACTGGTTACAGTTTGGGTCCAGCCAAGCCCGAGTATCCCGGTCTTTTCAACGCGGGCGCTACGGAGTCCAAGCTGCCATCCCACTCCGAAGTCACCCACACGCTTGTCGCGGCTGTCATAACTGCGAACCACTTCAATCGGCAGGCCCGCGACCGGCACGTTCAGATCGCTGAAAGCAACCTGGAATTGACCGACCTTGAAGTTCTTGTCTACCAGAATGCTGATGGACGTGAAAGAGAACTGGCCGTACTCATCCGTCGCTTTCAGACGCAGCGAATAGATGCCGTTAAGCATAAATGTCGTGTCGAGCGTGCCGAGTGAACTGTTGGTTATGGGACTAGTGCCTGAGGCCGCTTGCGTCCAGACCTGATTCGCGGCGCGATCTTCGGAGTTAAGACTGTATTCCAACACCCATGTGCCGTTGCTTACCGATCCGGTTACAGGCTTGGGTTCGGTTAGTTCATCGCCGTTAGCGGGACTTGTAATCTCGACGGTCGGTGGCGCCACGTTGTCGTTGACGATGATGGTGAGGTCGCCGGTGACTGAGAGTTGCCCATCGCTTGCCGTCAGGCGCAGAACGTAAGTCCCGATAGCGCTAAACGTCGCGCCGGTGACCGTGACATTCGGGTTAGTGAACGTGACGTTGCCGGGACCGCTGACCCTGGTCCAATTGGTTGTGAGATTGCTGCCCGCAGGCAGACCGTCGTCGCTCGCGCTTCCGTTAAGCTGCGCAGTCTGCGACAACAGAATCGTTTGATCGGGGCCGGCATTTGCACTGGGCGGCCGGTTCTGTGGCGTGAGTGTTACGCCAATATTGGCACTGCTGAGGTACTCTCCATCGCTGGCACTCAAACGCAAAACATAACTGCCCACCGCGCTGAACCGCGCCGTGGTTACGGCACTGTGCGGATTGCCGAAAGTGACATCACCCGAACCGCCGGCTTTGGTCCAGGTAACGGTCAGCGTGCTGCCCGCGGGCAGGCCGTCGTCCATGGCTGTGCCGTTGAGTGTGACAGTGTCGGTCGGCAGCTCGATGGTTTGGTTTGGACCAGGATTGACGACAGGTGGTTGATTGACTGGCGCCGGCTCGGGGTTGACCGTGATGACTACATCAGCGGCGCTGCTGTACTCCGTATCGTCGGCGGTCAAACGCAGTACGTAAGTTCCTGCCGTGCTAAAGCTCACCGAAGTCGCGGCGGCTCCGGCATTGGCAAACGTCACGCTGCCGGGCCCGCTGAGTTTGCTCCAGTTGATAGACACACTTCTCCCAGGAGGCTGTCCGTCGTCTGTGACTAAACCATTGAGATTGGCAGCCGCCGGTAAAGTGATCCCCTGGTTTGCGCCGGCGTTTACTAGTGAAGGCTGGTTGGCCGAGTCAACCACGACCGTAACGTCGTCGCTGACGCCGGCAGCGCCGTCAGTAGTGGTTAAGCGCAGCACATAAGTCCCGGCGGAGATGAACGATGCTCCTGAGACTGGCGCGTTTGCATTTGCGAAAGTAACAGCGCCCGGACCGGAGACGGTGGTCCACGTGGAAGCGAGAGTGCTGGCGTGGGGCAGTCCATCATCAGTTGCGACGCCGTTAAGTTTGACGGCAGCATTGCCGACTGGACGCAGGCTGATCGAATCGAAGAACGCGTCATTAGTGGTCCCGCTGTTGCGCGTGGCGATCAAGCGCACGCGTATCCATCCGGTGCCGATTGGCGCCGTGCGGGTGTCTTCAGTCAGGTGCCAGGCGTTGGTTGAAGGGGTTGAAGCGATCTCACCTGAGTCGAGCGTGGCAATCACACTCGTGTTCGCTGCATTGCGATACTCGACAACAACACGCGCAGCATCGGGGGCAGCTTCGATCGCGGAACGCAGATAAGCCTTAAACTCAAACTGTTGTGTCCCCGCGGCGATGTTGGCTGCAAAAGCCGAGACATCGATTTCCTGCCGTAGCTCCGCCTGAGCCGTAATGCCCGAGAAGAAGTAGGTACTGCCCCGCTGCGGTTCTGGGAAACCACTGCTTGTGGTCCCTTGCGTCCAGCCGGCTCCTTGAACTTCGGTCCAGCCGGGAATCTTGCCGCCTACCAGTTGCCCTTCATTTCCGCCGTTGGCGATCAGGTTCCCGTTAATCGCAACAGACTGATCGTTGCCGGCGTTGGCCGTAGGTGCTTGGTTGGGTGGAACGGAATTGACGGTGACCTGGATGTCATCGCCGGCAAGCAAGTGTGTATCGCTGGCTGTAAGCCGCAGGACGTACGTGCCTTCCGAACTGAACTCGGCAGTCGTCGCTGCAGCAGTAGGATTTGCAAATGTAACGTTGCCTGGTCCACTAACTTTGGACCACAAGGTGGTGAGAATGTTGGCCGGCCGACCATCGTCCGTCGCTGTCCCCTGGACGTTGGCGACTGCAGGCAGAGTAATAGTCTGGTCAACTCCGGCGTTAGCCGTGGGCGGCTGGTTGACCATTAGCTGCGCGAGAGTCGATGTGGCGGTCGCCCCGCCGTTGTCCGTTGCCTTCGCCTGGACCAAATAAGTACCGGCGTCCACGTTGTTCCAAACAAAGTTGTATGGCGCTGAGGCAACTTCGCCCACTTTGACACCGTTGCTGAAGAACTCGACTTCGTCTATCTGGCCGTCACTATCGCCGGTGTCGGCACTTAGGGAAATGTTTGAGCCTGAAGCGAAGGTTGCATTGTTCGCCGGACTCGTGAGTTCCACCGATGGCAAACAATTGGGAACCAGCGGCACCAGTCGCAGGTTGTCGAACACGGCCATCCCTGGTGCGCCATTGCCTGAACCCCAGGCGCCGGCAAACAGGTTGACGGTGATAGCCGTCAAGGGAAACGAGACTGCCACAGTCTTCCGTTTGGTCCAGACAAAACCGTCAGGGCCGGTTTCGAAGTGAATCGCATTAGCGGCAGCCTCGTGCCGGATTCGCCAAGAGCGATCAGTGGTGGAGTTGTAATTGAGTACGGTTCGATCGCGAACGCCGGCGGTGTATGCATCAAGGACCAATGAGCCACTGCCGGCAAGGAGTAGGTAATAGTTGCTGCTGTCGCGTGCGAGGGTGACAAAAGTTTCGGTGAAGCCGCTTTGGTTGGTAGTCTGTGGGACGTTTACTTCGAACCGTTTGCCGCGGAAATCAAACTTCGCTGCAGAAGAAACCCCGTTATAGGCGATCGTATTAGGCCGCAACGCCATCTCCAGCCGCTGATTCTGTTCTCGCACGGTTACAGTCGATGCCGGGTCCGAGATGAGCCACTTCGCTGTATCCAAAGAGTTGTCGTTAAAGTTGTCATTGAAGTCGTCGCTAGCGCAGACGGTTGTCAGTGGATAGACCGTAACAACCACCTCATCGCTTGTATTGAGATTGGAGTCGCTGGCTGAGAGACGCAGTACATATGTGCCGGCTTGGCTGAAGGTGGCTGACGTGGTCGCGCTATTGGGGTTGGCGAAACTAACAGTGCCGGGTCCACTTGGTTTAGTCCACTGTACGCTGGGTGGCTGCCCTGTTGGGAGACCATCGTCTGATACCGAGCCATTCAAACCAGCGCCCTCAGGATGCCTGATGAATTGATCCGGACCGGCATTAACAACCGGGGCCTGATTCGGAGGCCGTACTTCAACCCTTATCTCGTCGCTCGTTGCCAGCTGGCTGTCGCTCGCACTTAGCCTCAAGATATGACTGCCGGGCGTGCTGAAACTCGCAGTTGTCTCCCGCGCATTTGCGTTTGCGAAAGTCACTGAGCCAGGACCAGTCACCTTGCTCCACAAGATGGTCAGTGGAGTGTTACAGGGGAGCCCGTCGTCACTAACGGCGCCACTGACTGGCATCGCGTTGGGCCAGGAGATAGTTTGAGTCTCTCCTGTTTTTACGGCGGGCGCCTGGTTACCTAGCGGAGCTGCGGTGGTGGCACTAATGGTGATCCGATAGTCAAAGCCGTGTGTGCCACAGCAGATGTCTTCCACGTCAAACTCGATAAGGTTTTGGCCCGCGCGGAAGAGAGTCGCGTCACTGGTTGTAAGAAGTCCGCCCGGATCAACGGCCGTATAGAACTGGCCGATCTGCGTTCCGTTTAGACGTATGGTCGCCTCTTCATCCGCCTGAATTCGGCCCGATAGCGAAGGGTTGGTGTAGTCGGCGGGGAGCGTAAAGCTGAGCCGATACTTGGTTACCGTAGGCGTGGTAAACCAGTTAAAAGGCTCCTGCGCCCATATATTGGGTTGCCAGTTGATCCACTTAGTGCCGGGAATTTGCCCCCAGAAGAAATTTGTACCGGGCACGATTAGCCAGGATTGATATGTTTCCACGACGTAAGCCGGGTGATAGGTGAGGCCGCCATCGCGTGAGGCAACGTTGTAAGCATCCTGCTGTCCAATTTCGCCATTGCCACTTTGGAACATCTGGGTGTGAAGTTTCCTAACCGTCACCGTCAATTCGTCGCTGACGCTTAGTACAGAATCCGTTGCTGTCAGGCGCAGAACGTAAGTGCCTGGTGTGCAGAAGGTCGCGGACGTAGTGGTGGTACTGGGACTGGAAAAGACCACCTCGCCGGGACCACTTACTTTGCTCCAGGTTGTTGCCACGGTGCTGCCGGATGGCAACCCATCGTCACTCACGCTGCCGTTGAGATTGGCTGCGTTGGGTAGCGTGATGGTCTGGTGCACACCGGCATTCGCTGTGGGCGCAGAGTTTTCACGAATCACGATGACTTGAACATCATCAGTCGCGGTGAATTCGGAATCGCCGGCAGTCAGGCGCAGGACGTATTCGCCAGCGATGCTGAAATGCGCCGTCGTCGCCGACCGACTTGCATCCTGAAAAGTTACGTTGCCTGGTCCACTGACTTTCGACCAACTCGCAGACACACCACTGCCCAAAGGCAAACCGTCATCAGCAACCGTCCCATTTAGATTGGCGACGGCGGGTAACGTAATCGTCTGATTGTTTCCGGCATTTACTACCGGCGCCTGGTTTGGTGGCGTGACGGTGATAACGAGTTCGTCAGTGATTGTTAATTCGCTATCTGTGGCGGTGAGCCGAAGCACATACGTGCCGGGAGCACTGAAGCTTGCGGAAGTCACCGTGACCTCCGGGCTCGCAAACACTACCGTGCCTGGCCCACTTACAACGCTCCACGTCACACTCAAGCTACTTCCGTAAGGCCAGCCATCATCTGCGGCTGAACCGTTGAGTTGGGCGGCAGCGGGCAATGAAATCGCTTGATCGGGGCCGGCACTAGCGGTGGGCGAGTGATTCTCAGGATGTACTGTGATCGTGACTTCACCACTTGCGGTCAAATCACTATCGGTTGCCGTGAGACGAAGTAAGTAAACCCCTGAGGCTGAGAATGTGGCGACCGTTTCGCTCAGTTGCGGGTCTTCAAAAGTAGTTGTTCCCGGTCCGCTGACCTGCGACCACAAACTTGTCACCGTGTTTCCTTCAGGTAGCCCGTCATCCGTCGTAGTCCCATTCAGAGTCGCTGAACGCGGCAGCGCGATAATTTGATTCTGACCCGCGCTGACCGTGGGCGGCTGGTTCTGCGGTTGGAGGGTGATGGTGATGTCGTCGCTCGTCGACAGTTCACCGTCGTTCGCTGTCAGTCGCAGTACATAAGTCCCCGAAGCACCGAGGCTGGCAATAGTGTTCAACGAGTTAACCGCGTTGAAGGCCACAGATCCGGGATTGCTGACGATGGTCCAGGTAGTCGACAAGCTGCTGCCGGTCGGCGAGCCATCATCAGAGGCGGCGCCATGCAGTGACGCGGTCTGAGGCAGTACGAGCGTTTGATCCGGGCCGGCGTTCACGATAGGAGCGCTGTTCTGCGCTTCTCGCGTGACGTTGATCGTCGCGGTCGTTTCATTACCCGCACCATCAAGAGCGCGGACGGTTATTTGATTAGCGCCTGTCGACAGCATCAAGCCCGATATGGACCAGATGGAGTTGGCCGGATTAAACCTGGCCTCGATGCCGTTGACATAGACGTGTGCAACGCCGGACGCAGGCGTGCCCGTGTCTGAAGCCGTGCCGCTAACATCGATCGTTGCCGCTCCGGTGGTGGTGTTGTTTGAGGGTGTGGTGATCGACAGTAAGGGCGGCCGGGTGTCCGTTGGAGTCGTGACGCCGGCGATATCGATAAACAGATAAGAGCCAGGATTGCTGGTTAGACGAACCTCCAGCGTGTTCGCGTTGGTCAATGCAACGGTGCGGTCAATGACGGCGACATTTTGGTTAAGATCGTTTTGAACCAGGATTTCCTTGCCGTTGAGTTTCACGGTTGCGCTGGAGACACGATTGGAACCGTTTGGCTCGCCGTTCTGAATGTGCAACGTGTAAGGCGCAGTGACTCCGGCGGGCAGAGAGAACTGTTCGAGATATTGATTAGGTGGTCCAGTCGTGCGATCAAAACGCCGTGGGCCAAATATTTTCAAACTGGCGCCTGATTGCGCCGGCCATACCGCGCCAATTACTTTGCCACCGTTTAGAGTGACGCTCTCCGCAATCACCTGCCCACGCACTTGCGACGTGCCATTCAAGATAACAACGCCATCATAGGCACGGACCATCGCAGAAACCTGGCTGCTGCCGTTTACTTTTAGGGAAGAACCAAGGACGTTCAGATGGACATCGCCGGGCGCGGTGTAAGTTCCGAGGACGAGGGCGCCGCTGCTGATAGTCAGGTTTTCTCCGACGTTAATAGTGACGAACCCGTTCGCCTGCAAACTCGCGCTGCCGTCCAGATTGAAAGTGTTGGCAAAGTTATATGTGCCCGCAGTGAAATTGAGTCGACTGTTACCGTTGACTGTAAAAGTGCCGTAGTTACCGGGCGGCACGTTGATTGTGAGACCGGATTTAGTGACGCTGAGATCGCGTACAGTCTGCCAATCACCGATCGCGGCGACATCCGACTGAGAGCTTACGCTGATGCTGCGCGAACCTCCGGCTGCAGGGACAGAGGACGGAAAGTCAGACGGCAAGGGGACTGCATCACTGTTAATGTGAACTTTGCCCGGCAGAACAAGGCCACCGGATAAGTTGAGTGAGTAGTTGGGGAGAATCGCACCGCCGTCACTGACCACACCGCCATGTTGTGCACCACCGTTTAAGTGGATCGAAGGCGTGCCCGGCAAAAATATATCTCCCCAAATTTGCGGACTCCCGCCGATGGCGAAAGACTCACCCCGAAGCACTCGCAAAGATCCTTCGATTCGACCACTGTAAATGTTTGGATGGGCGCGGGAGATTACCGCATCAGTAAGCGTGTCGGTTTGCGGGGCGGGCAGGAATAACGGTGCCGGAACCGACAGTTCATTGTTGAACAGGGAAGGGAAGGCGCTGCGAGCAAGTCGTGTCAACAAACCCGCACGTTCCTCACGTGCGCGGGAGGGTTCAGTTGTCGAGCTAGTCAAACTAGTCAAGGAATTGCCCTGCACGCGACCGAAGTTGGAGTCGATGGTCTGACAGATCAACGTCCATACAAGGAACAAACAGAACATCGCACGCACATGAACAGCGAGTGCGCCAAGGAGTGATGCGACCCGATCATGTGTGTTTGAAACCGATGATGTGTTTACCGGCGAGAGCGCAACGGGGGTATGCATGGCTACTCCTGGCCTAACGATGAATGACGATCGTCTCGCTCGGAAACGCACTGGGGCGCGGATCGACGATCGCCGACGTTATGCGGACGGTGCGGCTTCTGGGCCAGGGTGAAAACTAGAGATACTTTCGCTAGTCGTTGACGTGACGCTTAGGGTGTGAGTCGCACGTAAACAAGAGGATTGAAATTTATGCGGCGGAATTTAGGCTAGTGAATCAAGTGTGTCAATAGAAAACCTGCCGGTGCTGTAATCGGTATTTGAAAAGATTTTTGCATGGGGAGTTCCATAGCAGTAGATCTCAGCAGTCCGGGTCAGCGGACGACTGATAGTAGCCCAGCAGTTCACTGCTGCGATCAGAGAGACGAAGATCGGAGTCGGTGAAGCGGACGGCTGAGGATATAAGCTAGATCACTGCCTTTTTCAGCCGTCCGCTTCGCGGACTCCGCTTCACGTTACTGCCAATCCCAGCGATGAATCGCTGGGCTATTTTCAGTCGGCTAGTTTTTCAACGGTGTTCCAATCATCATCTGCTTTTTGGTGATTGCCAATCTTATCCAGAACGCTCATGCAATCTCCTTTGGCGATGCAAAACCTCGCCTGGCTGATCCGCCTCATGACAGTGTTAACCTGTACCTCACGAGCCAAATCCGCATCCGCAGATTTCGCAGATTCTCAGGAAACAAATTGAAATGGAGACGAAGTTATGAAGCGAATATTCATTCTCGCGTTGGTCCTTGCGTCCGTGTCGCTCGCTAATGCGCAAACCGGGCCATCTCATCGAAACGAGAAAGTCGAGAACGAGTTGAAGGAGTTGGTGCGTCTGTGGGACGCGGCATCAGTTAAACGCGATGTGAAGACTCTGGACCGTTTGTTGGCTCCGGAATTCACTTTGTCGGGTACACCTAAAGCCGGCTACCTGGCATTCATCGGATCTCCCGATACTGTGATTGAGTCGGCCGTCAGCGATAATTTCGATGTGCGCGTTTATGGCGATATGGCGATACTGATTGCCAACGACACGGTCACATCACGCAGGAATGGTGCGAAAGTGGTTGAGGTTTATCGATACATTGACGTCTGGGTTAAGCGTGGCGGGCGCTGGCAATGCGTGGCCACGGAGTCGTGTCAAATTAAGAAGCCGTAAAGCGGACGCCGGATATTATCAAGGTAATGGAATGCTTAGGGGGCTCTGACTAGAACTACATCCCAAGCCCAACGCCCCATCTGAGCACCATGAATATCTCTCACCTTTGCTCGCCAGCGAAACTTGTTACCGTGTTCATCGGTGCGTTTCGATTCTTTGTATTCAAGGTCTAGTGCTGCGACTCCACGCTCGCTAAGCGTATGTAACTCGGAAGGCTCAGATATACCGTTATGGTTTGCATCTTGCCACAAACGTAGCGATAAGAAGATCGCATCCCGCCAGTCGATATTCTCGTCGAGGTTACCCCCGTTTTCTAGTTTATCGAATTCAGCAAGCGCCCGAAATCCGTTTCGTTCTTCAAAAAACGGTTGCGGGGTAACACCGCCAAACAACTCCCTACCGCTATCTATAATGCCGTTGTTATTGCGATCCAGAGCTAACCACGCTTCATCACCCTGAATCCAGGAAATCCGCATTGGTCGTCCTGTAGCAGCGATATCAAAGGAGACACCTTCTGACGCGCTGGTCATATTAAACCCATTGCCTAGGGTATCGATGACTATGGGCGTCGTACAGATCCAATCGCAGTCAAAGTCATTAAGGTCAATTGGTCCATCACAATCGTTATCTACTCCGTCAGAGCATCTATAGCAATCGATCTCACCACCGCCTAGATACACAGCACCTTCATATTCATATTCACATTCGGGTGTCGGTGTCGGCGTAGCTGGGATGTCCTGATGAGAACCCGATGTACCAGTGTTCGCGTGACACTCGGTCCCACGGGTTGAATCATTAAAATTTCTATTAACAGCAGCCACGTCGTTCACAAGAACAGAATTTGACGAACGGTGACATCCCGCCCCCGACAGTTGCATTATGCTGTCGCAATCTTCCGTATTATTAAGTCCAAAAGGATGTGCTATTTCGTGCGCTATACGACCCCTAATTTCTGCGGCGCTCAAATTTGCCGTCGATGCTGGCAGAGTCATGTAGTACGGCGGGCCTGCCTTACTTATCTCAGCGCAAGCGTTCGGGTTTTGTGGGTTACCTTTGAGAACAATGATTTCAGGTTGTTGCTCGACTTGACTGTGTTCGAGAAAATATCCCGTTGGATTGCCGTGTTCATCTCTCGCACCATTCCACTCAGCAACAGCATCTGTAACGCCATTCCATATTGCGGAATTTGTTTGTGCTCCCCAACTGTCATCAATTCTTATCACGATCTTACGTCGGCCATCCGGACCCGGCCCGTGTCCAGGGTTCATAGGCTGCATGTTT
>Ga0190272_10000409_pt1 | contig 22911 bp, 19 predicted proteins | sample Popmic504T_FD_133746 | JGI IMG/M metagenome (GOLD analysis project Ga0190272, IMG submission 133746) | Populus adjacent soil microbial communities from riparian zone of Shoshone River, Wyoming, USA - 504 T | ecosystem: Environmental > Terrestrial > Soil > Riparian zone | place: USA: Wyoming... | reverse complement strand
TGCGGAAGAGCCGGTGAAAAGTTCAGCGTTCACTGCGCACACTGCGAATGCATTCGACGGGACGGCACTCCCCGACGGAACAGCCTCGCGTGCTGCTGGGGCAACCTTGAACGCTGTCAGGCCGGCGCGCGCCACGAGTTTCGTCGCATATGACGTTGCCGCGGCGCGCGTCGAGCCGCATCTGGTGGCTATTACCCAACCACGTTCCTCTTACTGCGAACAATATCGTTCCTTGCGCACGCGCATTTTGCAGGCGGGCGAACGGGAGCAGATGCGCACGTTTGTCATCACCAGCGCCGGAATGGGCGAAGGGAAAACACTCACTGCACTGAATCTCGCCTGGCTGTTGGCGCAGACGGAAGGCGTGCGATGCCTGTTGATCGATAGCGATCTGCGGCAGCCCTGCGCCACTGAGTATTTGGCAATTGACGCCCCCCGCGGTCTTTCAGAAGTACTTGGAGGAGAACTAAACCTTCAGGAGGCGATCGTTCGGTTGGATCCAGCTGGGCTATATCTGCTGCCGGGTGGCCAGCCTCGCGACGACGTTGCTGAGTTGCTTTCCGGACCCACCTACGCGGGTGTTATCGCCCAGGCGCGACGGATGTTTGACTTCGTGATCATCGACGCGCCACCACTCGGAATCTTCACTGATGCCAATGTACTAATCAATCGCGCTGACGGTGCATTGTTAGTGGTTCGCTCCGGCACGACACGTTACGCGGCTGTAGACCGCCTGCTCGAATCGTTGCCCCGCGAACGCATGCTGGGGGTCGTCTTGAATCGCGCTGCAGAAGGACTGGAATCAAGTTCCTACAATTATCAACAGCGATACTACCGCCGGCCGCAGGAAGGTCTGCCGGAAGAAGAAGTGCTGGAACTAGTTGATATTGATGAAGAAGAAACAGAGGTGGCAATCGCAAGTTGAGAGCTTCCCGCGCAAATACCAGGACCACCTTATTGCTTCTCGCCGAAGCCGTGCTTGTTTTCGGCGCGATCATCGGGGCTGTGTATCTGCGTCTCGGCTTTGAAGATGGCCATGAGGAATTGTTGGTCCGCCAGGGACTGGTGAAAACTGCACTGGCCACGGTTTTCTGTCTCGCCGCTTTTTATCTTTTCGATCTTTACGACTTCATCGTAATGCACGACCGTCGCGAGCTCGTGCTGCGTTTGATACAGGCGCTGGGCCTGGCCTGGATTGCACTGGCGTTTGCTTTTTACGCATTTCCTCAGGCGATGCTGGGTCGTGGCATCTCACTGATCGCCCTGCCCCTGGCGCTTGCGCTCATGGTGGGCTGGCGTGTTTCAATTCATTGGCTCCTGGGCCATCCCGACTTTGGGGAAAGAATCCTAATTGTCGGTTCGGGAGAGCTAGCCGTCGAAGTTGCGCGTGAAATGCTGAGCCGGCCAGACGCCGGTTATCGCATAGCTGGCTTTGTTGGCACCGATCCGCAAATGCTTGGAAAGAGTTTGATAAATCCGAAGATGATTGGTTTGACTTCGGAACTGCATGAGGTGGTGAAGCGCGAAAACATCGATCGAATAATTGTCGCCATGGGCGAGCGACGCGGCCAGTTGCCGACGGCCGAGTTGTTGCAATTGAGTTTGACGGGCAAAGTCAATATCGAAGAAGGCGCATCGTTTTATGAGCGCGTAACGGGCCGAGTTTCGCTCAGTATGATTCGGCCTTCGTGGTTAATTTTTTCCAGTCGCGGACGGCAAACCCGGATTTCCGGAATCGCCCGCAACATCGTGCATCGCATCGTGGCCCTTATTGGGGGGCTGATGTCGTTGCCAATTGCGGTTATCACCGCGGTGCTGATCAAGATCGAGTCCCCTGGCGGTATTTTCTATAAACAGGAACGTGTCGGGAAAAACGGTGTGCCGTTTACTGTAATGAAGTTTCGATCGATGCGCTCCGACGCGGAGAAGGCGGGACCGGTATGGGCCAGCCAGAATGACGATCGCACCACGCGTATTGGCCGGTTCATTCGGAAAACTCGTATCGATGAAATTCCGCAGTTCTGGAACATCCTGCGCGGCGAGATGGACTTCGTGGGCCCGCGCCCGGAACGCCCACACTTCGTTTCACAGTTGGCCGAGGAGATTCCTTATTACGAACAGCGCCATTTGATCGCGCCGGGCCTGACCGGGTGGGCGCAAATCAAATATCCCTACGGAGCTTCGATTGAAGATGCGCGGCAAAAGCTCCAATACGATCTTTACTACATTAAGAACCAGAGTTTGATGCTCGACGCGACGATTCTGTTTGAGACGATAAAGATCATCTTGTTTGGCCGCGGCCGTTGAGTAAGGGAGCGCGAACTCGCTCCTGGATAGGCTTGGAGGTTTTCATTATGAAGTTACTAAACAAATCCCTGATGACCCTGTCACTGGTAATGTTGGTGTCTAGCGGAATCGAGGCCTATGGCCAGATTCCAACTCAGTCTCCAGCAACGCCACAGTTACTTCCAGCCGCAGACGCGGGGAAAACGCGGCAACGCGTGGTAACAAAGCCTGCGGACCAGGTGTCAGCGGATGCGGCGAAGAGTGTGGACAACTCGTCTGATGTCATCGTCATGGCCGAGGATGTTCCTGCAACACGGAACGCTAAGAAGCCTGAGTTGAACGGGTCCGCGAAGTCCACCGGCGCAACGAACGCGATAACCAGCGACAGCACTCAGGCAGCAACTGACAACCGGCATGAAACGGTTTCTGAAGAGGCCGCCATCGTTCCTTACTACAACAACTTCTTCAATACTTACCGGCTTGGGCCGGAGGACATCATTTCAGTAAGTGTCTTTGGACAGGACCGATACTCCCGGACCGGCATCACGGTTCCTCCGAGTGGTCGCATTTCTCTCGCGCTTGTTCCCGGCGGCATTTTTGTCAACGGGAAAACAGTGGAGGAAGTGGCTGAAGCTATTACGAAGAAGTATGACGAATTTATTATCGATCCGCAGGTTTCAGTTTCACTCGACAAAGCATCCTCTTACCGTTACAGCGTGGTCGGTGATGTGGCTCAACCGGGTATTCGATTGATGAACCGCCGTCTCACCGTGACGGAAGCGTTGAGCGAAGCGGGCGGCGTGCTATCCACCGGCAACCGAAGCAAAGTGGTGGTCTTGAGAAGACAGGCCAACGGCAACCTTGAACCCATTGCCGTAAACGTGAGCGCAATCTACAAGGGCAAGGCGCCTGACACTACCTACCTCGTCCCGGGCGATCAAATACTCGTGCCCGGCAACAAGCTTAAGAGCCTGCAAAAGATCATGACCTTCTTCCCGGTGCTAAATTTCGCGCGCATCTTCACCGGAGGAATCTTTTAAGAGCGATCAGCAAACAGCAAACAGCAGGCAGCCGGAGCCGGGGACTGAGGCCATCGGACGCCGCGAATAATCACGATGTTGTTGCCCAACCAATCGATCTTCAAAATTAGAAGCCTCCTGTGGTCGGCTGTTTGCTGTTTGCTGATCGCTGTCTGCTCCCCTCCAGTTTCCGCCTCAACCTGGCAACGTCAACAAACATCATCCCTGGCCTGGCTGCACGCGGTATTCTTCGTCGATCAAGATCGTGGCTGGGCAGTGGGAAGTAGAGGCACTCTGCTCGCTACTGCAGATAGCGGCAAGAGTTGGCAAGCAAAGTCTCGTCCGACAACCGACGTCATTCGTGATGTTTTCTTTCACGACGCCCTCAACGGCTGGCTCGTTTGTGAGCGAAATATTTACGAGCTCAAGTCAAACGATGAGCCGCGCTCCTACCTCATGAAGACGGACGATGGCGGTGAAACCTGGAAGCGAGTCACAATACGCGGCGCGGACGCTCGCATAATGCGAGCGGTGTTTGGGCGCGAAGGCCGCGGCTGGGTTTTTGGTGAAGGTGGATCGATCTTCACAACTCACGACTCAGGGACCACCTGGGCCAAATCGCAAACTCCCACGCGGTTTCTCTTGCTCGGCGGCACATTTATTGACGAACGCACCGGGTGGTTAGTCGGCGCCGGATCAACTCTGCTGCTAACGTCTGATGGCGGCGAGACCTGGAATCACGGCCGGCTTCAACAGACTGCTAACGTTAGATTCAACTCCACTTCGTTTGTAAACTCGCGCTTAGGTTGGGCCGTTGGAGGTGGCGGTGCGATTTACCGGACCACGAATGGCGGCGCTTCCTGGCAAGCCCTGAATTCGGGTGTGACGACCGACCTGTTTGATGTGAAGTTTCTGGACTCATCCGAAGGCTGGGCAGTCGGCGCGGATGGTGTGGTGCTGCATACGACAAGCGGCGGGTTGCGTTGGAGCACGGTGCGAAGCGGCACACCCCACGCGTTGGAACGAATCTTCTTCACCGACCGGACGCATGGTTGGGCTGTGGGCTTTGGCGGCACGATCATCGCGTATGGTGGACCCGCGGCCCGTGTTGAAGCGCCGCGCCTGCGCCGGTAGACGTGGCGCTCCAGAGAATTGTGTTTGTCTTTAGCCGCCCTAGGGTTGAATGTTTTCTTCCGAGTCGTCGGCTGGCTCACCTTGTTTGCGTTCCGGCCTGAGGTGCGGAAACAGGATCACATCGCGGATCGATTGGCGGTTTGTCAGGAGCATCACGAACCGATCGATGCCGATACCGATGCCGGCCGCCGGTGGCATGCCGTATGACAGCGCACGGATGTAGTCTTCATCCATCAACATCGCCTCATCATCACCGCGCTCCCGTTCCGACATTTGATCGTTGAACCGTTCATACTGTTCCTTCGGATCATTTAGTTCCGAGAAGCCATTTGCGCACTCCATTCCAGCGATAAAGAGCTCGAAGCGCTCGGCAATTGAAGGGTCGCGGGGCGAGGCTTTTGACAACGGAGAAATCCGTTTGGGAAAGTCTGTGACCAGCGTTGGTTGGATCAGATGTTGTTCGACATGCTGTTCAAACAGCCCCAGAAGATTTTCGTCGGTAACGTCTTCGTGGGGTGCGAATCGCTCGACACTCTCGCGCATGGTGAGCCGCTCAAACGGTTGTGAAAAATCCAGGTCGTGGTCGCCAAACTTCGCATGCGTGTGGCCCAGCGCAGTAAAAACCGTTGCTCGCAGCATCTGCTCACAAAAGTCCATCATCTGGTTCACATCAGCATACGCCCAGTAAAACTCGAGCATCGTGAACTCAGGATTGTGCCGGGTCGAGATTCCCTCGTTGCGAAAGTTTCTATTCAGCTCATAGACCTTTTCGAAACCTCCAACTAGCAGCCGCTTTAAGTACAATTCGGGGGCGATGCGAGCGTAGAGGGGAATTCCAAGCGCGTTGTGATAGGTTTCGAATGGTCGGGCCGCGGCGCCGGTGGCCAACGGCGTCAGCATCGGAGTTTCGACTTCGATGTAGCCGTGATCATCCAGAATACGACGCAGCTCGCGGATAACGGCGGAACGCAATTCAAAAACTTCGCGTGGCGTAAGTTCATTTTCCTCACGGTCGAGTTTCAAACTACCGGCAATCAAATCCACGTAGCGTTGGCGTTGCTTGAGTTCAGGATCGCTTACGCCGTGCATCTTGTCGGGAAGCGGCAACAGCGCTTTCGCGAGAAACTGTAGTGTTCGAACATGAATTGAAAGCTCACCGGTTTTGGTAATGAACAAATATCCTTCAACGCCGATGAAGTCTCCGTGATCGAGCAGCTCCAGGAGCTGCCAGCCAGCACCCTCGTCCTCGATCATTCCGCCGGTCGAATTGTTGATCGCTCGGGCGTCGGCTTTGCGCACATATATCTGCAAACGCGTCACACCGTCCGACAAGTGGACGAATGCAGCCTTGCCCATGACGCGTGGAGGTGTCGCAATGCGCCCCGCGATGCGAACTGATTTGTCGCTGAGTTGTTGATTGGCGAGTTCTATTGCTTCCGCCGGGGGGCGTTGGCCTTCCGGGGCTTTAGGTTCAAACGCACGAAATTTTTCGACCACCGAGCTAATCGTGTCTTCTTTTCCCTGTTCGACTACCTCGCTGCGCTCGAATTTGTTTGGATATGCGTTTCCCACAAGCCCGCGTAGGGCATCCAGGTGCTCATGACGCGCGTGCGTTTGATCGTTTTCTTCGATGAAGGGAATCGTCAAAATTTCGGCTCCTATGGTGAAGCGCTGATTATAGAGAGCGAGATAGGGCAGAGCAAACAGCTTGGTGCTTTAGCCCGTCGCAGCGCCTCATGCTAGATTACCCAATAGTTCATGAAGGAAAAGATTCTGAGCCTGGAAAAACTGCTCGGGGTGCGTAAAGGTCTGCGCGCTGCGGGGCAACGTGTCGTGTTTACCAACGGAGTTTTTGACCTGCTGCATGTAGGTCACGTTCGCTATTTGCAGGAGGCTCGTGCATTGGGTGACGCCCTGGTGGTGGGCATTAACAGCGACAGGACCGTGCGCGAACTGAAGGGCGAAGAGCGACCGGTGACAAACGAAAGCGAGCGCGCAGAGATTTTAGCAGCCCTTCGCTGTGTTGATTATGTAACCGTCTTTGATGATATCTCTCCGCGATCCCTGATCGCTCAACTCCTGCCTGATGTTCTGGTGAAAGGCGGTGATTGGGGGCTCGACCAGATTCACGGACGCGAAGAGGTGGAGGCGGCGGGCGGCAAAGTAATGTCACTGCCGTTTGTTTCCGGCGTGTCGACCACGGGGATTATCGAAAAGATGAAGAGCAAGAAGTAATGAGTGATGAGTGATAAGTGATGAGTAGTACGATCAAGACAAGTAGCGGTTTGCAAAGCGCGTTGCAGCGAATCACGGAAACGCCGGAGTTCATTCGCACGGTTGCTGAAATCAATCGTGGCGCACGCGTGGTTTCTATCAGTAGCCTCGTGGCGAGCTCTGCGCGGGCCCTCGTGCTGGCCGCACTCCAACGCGAAACCAGGAAAACTTTCGCCGTGGTCACTCAAGGCAATCGTGACCTTGAGCCCTGGGAAGCCGATCTTCGTTTTTGGTACTGCGCTTTGTCGGGAAAGAACCGTTGCGAAAGCGAAGTACTGACTCTGCCGGCGTCGGAAAGCGATCCTTATGCCGGATCATCACCACATCCGGAAACGCTTGAACGTCGAGCTCTTACGCTATGGCGACTGGCGCTAAGCTCGCCGGATTTTGTCTTACTAACTGGCCGTGCTCTGGCGCGCCGCACCGTTTTCCCTGCGGAGATTCTGGATGCCGGTGCGGTGTTAGCGCGCGACGAGAACCATTCTCCCAACGACCTGGTTGAGCGACTTGTCGCCGCAGGTTATATCCGGGAGGATCCCGTGGCCGCAGTGGGTGAATTCTCAATGCGGGGTGGCATTGTCGACGTCTGGTCGCCAGGTCAGGAAAGGCCGGTCAGAATAGAGTTTTTCGGCGATGAAATAGATTCAATCCGCACCTTCGATCCCGAAACTCAGCTCTCAACCAGTCAATTGAAGTCGATTGAAATTGTCCCGATGCGCGAACTCACGGTGCGGCCGGACGATTTCCGGCTCTGGGCCATGGCGGCCCGTGAGCGCTGGAGCGATGAACGGTTCGCGCGTGCTTTGCGTGATCGAACCGAATTCGCTGATGAAGGAGAAGGCTTTGCAGGATGGGAATGGCTGATCCCTATTCTGCGGCAGCGAAGTGCCACCGTTTTTGACTACCTGAAAAATGCCGTCCTCGTTGTTGATGAACCTTCAGCACTTGATTCGTATCTCGGCGAAGCCTACCAAACTCTCGCTGATCGTTATGAAGACACCGATTATGCCGACGACATTGCGGTGCGTCCGGAAGAGCTCTATCTGACGCCTGAGGAGTTGCGCGAAAAACTGAATGAGCGCCAGAGAATTGAACTGCGCATGCTGGGGCGATCTGCTGCTCAACTCGACGAAGGTGTGGCGCTAGACGCGGAGGCGCCCAAAGTCCAATTAGGAAGGACGCGGAGTGTTCGACAAAAGCTCTTCCTTTTCCCGGTCGCCGAGCAGGCGCCCGAAGTTGAATGGAAATCACAGTCAGCGCGCAAGTACCACGGTCGCGTGGCCGATTTGGCTGATGACCTGGGAACAACGAGCGATGCGGGAATAACTTCGCTCTTCGTCATGCCCAGTCTGGGAGTCGCCGAACGCGTTGCGGAGATATTGGCGGAGTATGAAATCGACGCGAGGCTGAGCTTGCTCGAAGATTCTACCGAGGCGTCTGAGCTGCCGCCGACGCAAGCGGCTCAAACAATTGTAACCGTGGGTCGTCTCAGCGGCGGATTTGAAATGCCCGCAGCTCGCCTTTCAGTTCATCTCGAGGAGGATCTGTTTGACGAAGCGGGCTCTCAGTCGCTGGAGCGCAGGGCGGTGGGAGCGGAAGGAAAAAGGCAAAAGGAGAAAGGCAAAAAAAGCAGATCGAAGACCGCGGCGTTCCTTTCTGACTTTCGGGACCTCCGGGTTGATGACTATGTGGTCCACGTCGATCATGGCATCGGACGCTTTGGTGGTTTGCAAACGCTCGACCTCGGCGGGCGCAGCGGCGAGTTCATGTTGTTGTTTTACCTCGAGGACGCAAAGCTGTTTGTTCCGGTTGAGCGATTGGATTTGGTCCAGAGATTTTCCAGTGCCGAGGGTCATCAGCCAACACTCGACCGGCTCGGCGGGCTGGGTTGGCAAAAAACGAAAGCCCGAGCGAAGCGTGCCATGCGCGATATGGCCGACGAGCTGCTGCGTCTGTATGCCGAGCGCAAACTCGTGGGAGGTTATGCGTTTGCTGCGGACACACCCTGGCAACAGGAATTTGAGGATGGTTTCGAATATGTGCTGACTCCCGATCAGGAAACCGCGATCGAAGACGTCAAACACGACATGCAGGAACCGACACCGATGGACCGCCTGCTTTGTGGAGACGTAGGTTACGGCAAGACCGAGGTCGCCATGCGTGCTGCATTCAAGGCCGTGATGGAAGGGAAGCAGGCCGCGGTGCTCACGCCTACGACAGTTTTGGCTTATCAACATTACGACACGTTTCGCACGCGCTTCGCGCCATTTCCCGTCAAGATTGAATTGCTCTCGCGCTTCAGGTCACCCAAGGAACAGAAAGAGATTTCCAAGCGCGTTGAGTCGGGCGATGTTGATGTAGTAATCGGGACCCACCGCTTGTTATCGAAAGATGTGAAGTTTAAGGAACTGGGAATCGTGATAGTGGATGAAGAACAACGCTTCGGCGTGGCCCATAAAGAGCGTTTGAAACAACTCAAGAAGCGAGTGGACGTGCTAACGCTATCGGCAACACCAATCCCGCGCACTCTAAACATGTCGTTGAGTGGCCTGCGTGATATGTCCTTGATCGAAACGCCCCCGCGGGATCGTCTCGCCATCCAAACGCAGGTGGTGCAGTTTTCAGAAAATGTGATCAAGTCAGCGATTGAGCTCGAGTTGGGTCGGGGCGGACAGGTGTTTCTAATACACAATCGGGTCGAGACGATCGAGACGATTGCCGCGCTGGTCAAGCGTCTGGTGCCTCAGGTACGCCTCGCGGTCGGACATGGGCAGATGAACGAGAAGGAAATGGAGCGCGTCATGCTCGATTTCATTGAGCATAAGTATGATGTGCTGGTCGCGACCACCATCATTGAAAACGGAATAGACATCCCCCGCGCCAACACCATCATCATAAACCGCGCCGATCAATATGGTCTTTCCCAGCTTTATCAGTTGCGCGGTCGGGTTGGGCGTTCCAATCGCCGCGCTTATGCTTACCTCCTGATACCCGGCGAGGGCGAGCTTTCTCCAATTGCCAAGCGGCGGCTGGCGGCTATTCGAGAGTTTTCCGACCTGGGAGCCGGCTTTCGCATCGCGGCCCTCGACCTGGAACTACGAGGGGCTGGAAACATGCTTGGCGGCCAGCAGTCGGGCCACATGGATTCGCTAGGGTTCGATCTTTACACTCAAATGCTGGAACGCACGGTGGCGGAACTGCGCGGCGAAGTGGTTGAAGACGAAACGAGCGTTTCCATCAATCTTGGAGTAGACGTCGCTATTCCCGATGAGTACATCAGCGACATGGGTCAGCGGCTGAGGACTTACAAGCGGGTGTCGTCGGCTCGGGACGAAGCGACGCTGGCAGGCATTCGCCAGGAGACGCAGGATCGATATGGGCGACTTCCCGAGTCGGTCGAACAACTTTTTGGCTATGCGAGCTTGCGCCGGCTAGCTGAGGAAGTTGGGATGCTTTCAATCGACAAGACTGCCGATGGGGTCGCGCTCAAGTTTAGTGAAAAAGCCCGAGTTTCACCGGAAAAGCTGGGTGCGTTTGTAAGCGAACGTGAGGGCAGGATCTTCACCCCGACGGGCGTTCTGCGCATGAATCTCAACGATGAAGAACACGAACAATTGCTTGAAACGGTCCGTGGCGCGTTGCTCCAACTCCGGTTAGACGGCTAGAATCAGTGCCCGAATGACCCCGATACAGTGCGGTATTTTTTTGTAGGAGTGTTTATGAAATCCAAATTTAATGCGCTTGCAGCCGCGAGTGTCTTTGTTTTAGCAATTTTATTCTCGATGGCCAGCCCCACGGTCGCCCAGGAAGGCGAATTACAGGTTGTTGACGAAGTCATTGTGCAGGTAAACGACGACGTGCTCACGCTCTCGCGCCTCAAACGCGAGTCGAAAGAACGCGTGGAGTCGATGAAGAACAATGGCATGCCGGAACAGCAGGCCCTGGATGAAGTAAGCAAGAAACAAGCTGAGCTGATTGCTACCCTGGTAAACGAAACGCTCCTGATGCAGCGTGGGAAGGAATTGGATCTTGCAAGCGACGTGGAAGCGGAAGTTAACCGTCGCATGCTCGAAGTCGCCAAGGAACAGGGTATTACCACGATGGAAAAACTCGACGCCGCCATGCGGGCGAGCGGTGTGGATCCAGCCGCTACGCGTCAAACCCTACGCACGGAAATAATGAAACAGTATGTTATTCAGCAGGAAGTGGATCGAAAGATCTTCTTTGGTCTGACAATGGACGAACTGAAGAAGTATTTCGACACGCATCAGGATAAGTTTCGTAAGCCCGAGAACGTTACACTTTCTGAAATTTTTCTAAGTTCAGCTGGAAAGAATGAGGCGGAAGTTAAAGCCCGGGCTAATGCCCTGGTGGCCCAGGTGCGCGCCGGTGGCGATTTTGCTGCGTTGGCTACGACCAATTCCGAGCGAGAGATGAATGGTGTACGCATCGCTCAAGAGAATAAGGGCAAAGTGGGGACTTTTGAGGTGCCGAACTTGCGCGAGGATATTGCGGGCGCAATCAAAGGCGTAAAGGTCGGGGGCGTCAGCGAACCGCTTCGTAATAACGATGGTTATCAGATTCTGCGTGTAGATGAACGAGTAAGCGCGACCACCACTGTAACCTTCAATGAGAACCGCGTTCGCGAAGCCATCACCATGGAGCGGACCGAGAAGGCTCGCGAGGAATACCTTCAGAACCTCCGCAATGATGCGTATATCAAGGTGTCGGATAACTATCGCGCGGCAGTTCTCCCTCTCTTGAAGATTAAGGAAGAAGTGATCGCTGAAAGCGGGTTAAACGATCCCAAGCCGGAAGAGAAGAAGAAAAAGGGACGTTTCCTCGGGATATTCCCTAAGCCCTAACTTTCAACCCAATCGTTCGCGCCAGGCAGAAGCCCGCGCGTCAGCAAGGGCTCATTAAAGACTAAAGTGAGAGCCGTTGCTAACGGGCGGGCTTCTGATATGCGTCTGGACCTTTTTCTAAAAGCGAGCCGGCTTTGTTCCCGGCGCACGATTGCGCAAAAGATCTGCGAGGCGGGCCGCGTTACGGTTAACGGTAGTTCGGCCAAGTCGGCGCACGCCGTTAAATCGGGCGACGAGATCCTCATCAGGCGTCACGATAAGTTGATCACTGTGCGGGTGTTGTCGGTTCCGAGCGCGCGCCAAACTTCGCGAAAAGATGCGAGCGCATTGTTTGAAGTAGTGAGCGAAGAACTGGTAGTGGACGACAGTCTGTAACGGCAAAGTTCATCAATGATGAAGCGCATTTTTTTGATCGTTGTTCTTTTTGCGATAGCGTCTGGCCTAGGCTGCCAACAGCCGACAGGGCTGGCGCGTCAGGCGAAAACAGCCACCGCGGTTGCGAGCCACCCGAGCGAGCCGCCGGAACCCCAACCGAGCGCGCCTTTAAAGCTTCCTCTAAAAAATCCACGCATTGTGGTTCTAAAAAGCAAACGCCGGCTCGAACTCTATTCGGATGGCGCTTTGGTTCGAAGTTACAAAATCGGACTGGGCCTCAATCCGGTGCCAGACAAACTGCAACAGGGTGACCGGGCGACCCCTGAGGGCGAGTTTTATATCTTCACCAGGAATGACAAGAGCGCTTTCTACCTTTCGCTCGGGATTAGTTATCCAAATGTCGAAGACGCCGAGCGCGGTTTGCGCGACGGTTTGATTTCACGCGCCCAACACGACGCTATCGTCAGGGCAATCAAACGAAAAGCCACTCCTCCGCAGAACACGAAACTCGGTGGCGATATCTTCATTCATGGCAACGGCGCGAGCAGCGATTGGACATGGGGTTGCGTGGCGTTGGAGAATGAACACGTCAAGGAATTATTCAACGCGGTGCCGGTAGGAACTCCGGTGACTATTAAGCCTTAACGCAATGACACCGGAACTTAAAGCATTCAAAATTCGCGACATCGAAATTAACCCGCCGTTGATTCTTTCACCGATGGCGGGAGTTACCGATGTCTCGTTTCGCCGGTTGCTGAAGCGATGCGGTGGCGTCGGTCTGACTGTGTCTGAGTTCATTTCGGTTGAAGGTCTCACGCGCAACAATCCGAAATCAAAACGTCAGATGCGTTTCTATCAGGACGAGCGGCCCTTTGCGGCCCAGATTTTTGGCGGACAGCCTGAGCGCATGCGCATGGCGGCGGAAATGGCCGAGGAAGTAGGCGCCGATATCCTCGACATCAATTGTGGTTGTCCGGCGCCAAAAGTGGTCAAGCACGGCGGGGGTTCAGGTTTGCTGAAGGACCATGAGCGGCTCGAGACAATTCTGAAAGCGATCAAGAAGGCAATCACGATCCCGCTAACGATCAAGATTCGCGCGGGTTTTTACGATCATACAATTAACGCTGTGGAGACGGCGAAGCTGGCCGAAGCTTGCGGAGTAGAACACATTGCCTTGCATGGCCGCACGAAGGAGCAGGGTTATCGCGGACTCGCAAACTGGGACCTCGTGAAGCAGATTAAGGAAACAGTCAGCGTGCCGGTTTCCGGAAGTGGTGATGTAACTACGATCGAACAGGCTTTTGCTCGTTTCAGTGAAACAGGTTGCGATGGGGTATTGATCGGACGCGGCGGCATGGCGAATCCCTGGATCTTCCGTCAGATCGAAGACACGATGCACGGCCGGGAAGTGTTTCAGCCCACCCTCGCAGACAAGCGCGCCCTCCTGCTGGAATACTTTGACATGCTGCGCGACGACATGCCGATAACGCCGGCGATTAATCGCATGAAACAGCTCGCCGGACAGTTTACCCGTGGTCTGGTTGGTGGCGCGCTCTTTCGCACTTCGCTATATCACTCACATTCGGTAGACGAAATTCTGAATCGCATCGAAGAGTATTTCACTGCTATCGAGGCGGGGCTGCCCTATCACGGCGAGGCCGGCGCAACTGTCGAAGATGCGCCCGAGCTCGACTCCTGCGAAGCCGCAAGTCTCGTTTAGCTGCCAGAATCTCCTAAAACTACGATCCACGAATCACACGAAGCAACACGAACAGAAGCCTTGTTCGTGTTGCTTCGTGTGACTTTGTGGATCGCTGTGTTGGGTGGCGCTCGCGAGTTACCTGTTGGACGCGACAGCGGGCGTGCTCTTCGGCTTCGGCGCCGCCTTGCCAGCGCCGGTATCGAGATTCACTGCCGATGGATAGCCCTTCCCCTGTAGTGCTGCTAGTTCAATTACGACTGCCTTCTGATTCTTTCCAATCGGCTTTCTCGCAGGCTTTTTCTTTTCTGCAACAGCTGGTTTGTCCAGCTTGTCAGCAGTGGATGGCGATGCGCCCGGAGTTGTCCTGGCCGCGGCCACCTTTGCCTTCGGCTTGCTAGACATTGCGTTTAGTGAGTCCAACACATCGGTGCGTTCATCCTCGCTAAAGTCGTCGAGGCTGGTGCCGTGCGCTTCCAGAACCGCGCGCAGGTTCTCTTCAGTGTTTGAATCCTGGTCGTAGACGTCACGGTAAATGTGTAGCTTGCCGTCTTCGACAACGATCGTCTCGTAACGCAACTCAACCGGAATGGTTTGTCCCAGCTTCACCACTTTGGTTTTAGTCTTGTCCACGAAGTACGACTTGAATGCGGAGTCGGAAATCTCGCTCCCGGCAACCTGGGCCAGAAGTTTGGAGAAGTCCAGCACCTGGGGCGACGTCAAACCCACGCAACCGTGCGATGCAAACGTGCCGAGTTTGGCCGGCGACTTGCCACCGTGAATGAGCGACGGCGAACCGATGGGAATCTTGATTGGTCCCAGCGGGTTTAGCTTGCTGCCCGCGGCGACCTTCTCGCCGGCGCTCACGTTTTTCATCTTTGCCACCCACGGTTCATCTGGCGGCGTCCAGGTAGGGTTGAAGATAATGCTTTCCGCTTTTCTTAGACCGGTCGGGAGCGGAAAATCGGGATACCCGATACCTATCTTGTACGACTTAACGATCGACCCGTTTTGAAAGACGTCCATTCGGTAAGCGGGAATATTAACTACGACTCGCGTGTCTTTCGGGATGGCATTTGGGCCCGCGGTCACTTCGGCCACCTTCTCCGAGTTGGTGTCCCCGCCTTTGGCCCAGTATTCACGCGCCAGATTTAATAGAGCCTCGGCCTTTTGTTCTCCGATGATGCCGCGAATGGATTCGACGGCGCGCAAACGCGATTGTTCAGCAGTGCCGTTCGACTCCTCTCCCGTCGTCTCGCGGAGCTTAGCCACTTCGTCAGCGGCCACCTTCCGGAGTTGAGCGATCTGCTCGTCGGTTAGCTCCACTTTGGTTTTCAAGTTTGACTTAAACGCGTCATCAGAGAGCAACGCGTCAAGTACAGGTAGTGTTACCGGAATGGCAACGCTGGCCTTGTTAGTGGGCGATGCCACCGCAGCCGGCGATGAGCTCGCCGCCGGCGTTACCGAATTGGAGTTGGCGGCAGGCTCGACGGCGCAGCCTGCCACAGCAACAGTGAAAATTGCGATAACAAATGCAATTGAAGTGTGCTTGATTGAGTTCATTTCCTACCTCGTTAGTTAAAGCTGGGACAACTTTCCGTCTCAACTCATGCTTTCTCGTTACGGCGTCTTCGATTTTGATGGAGCGGCCGGCGAGGCAGCAGGCGACGCGTTCGACGCGGGACTCGAACTAGTGGTCGGGGCTTTCTCAACCGGCGCCACTGTTGGAGCAGCTGCTGCGGGCGTTGGACTCGCAGCGGCCGGCGTTGTGTTGGTTGCAGGTTCGGCAGCACATCCGGCGGCAAGAAGCATGGAAGAAAGAGTTAACGCGAGAATAGCAGTGCGGTTGATTACAGTTATCTTGGTCATTTATTTGTGCCTCGTTTTAGCAAGTTGGTAAAGCAAGGCGATAATTACCTGAACGCTAATTCGTAGCAACGGGCGTTCCCACAGAAGTTCTACGTGAATGGCCCAGTCGGGCTGCATGAAAAACCTCATTCCTGAATTGCGTTGCATGATTAACGGACGCAGTAGGACAGGCATTCTTGCCTGTCCTTTGCCGAGGGCCGGAGGAATGTACAGACAGGAATGTCTGTCCTACTTCCCGCGGAGGAGCGGAAAGGGATTGATGTTTGTTCCCTCCCAATAACGCTTGGGATCAGCAACAACTGAAATCGAAAAATGGAGATGGTAGTTTCCGGTGCCGGCGTTACCCGTATCGCCCACGAACCCAATCACCTCGCCTTGCCGCATAAACCTTCCCGCTTCAAGACCGTCGACGTAGCGTTGGAGATGCGCGTAATAAAACAAGAGTTTCTTGTCAGGGCTAATCTGATAGATCGTCGTTCCGCCGCGTTCGCTTTGGAAGAGTCTGACTACCTCTCCATCGGTTGCAGCGAAGACCGGCGTCCCGGCCGGCGCTGGAATGTCGATGGCGTCGTGCGAGCGCCCTTCTGACCGGGCGTCGGTGAACGTGTCCAGCAGCTGATCGGGCTTCACGCCAGCCACGGGAATGACGAGTTTCAATGTTCCGACGAAATTGTTTCCGAGCGTGGCATCCGGAGATTGCTGCGGGTTTTCATTAACACCAGGATCCACTTTCATATCGGCCGGGGACGGAGTGGGAACTACACTTGAGGTCGCTGATGAGTTTGCGGATGCGGCCGGAGAGGCGGCCGGTCTGGAAGCTTCGCCCGCAAGCTGCCCGTCGTTTTCGGGTTCGCTTGTTCGTCTGGCCTGAAGCCAAACAAATAGTGAAACAGCCGTTACGGCAAGCGCAAAAATCACCAGCACACGAAGCCGCACCCGTGTCGCTGGATTTGTCATTCAACTACCTCCGCGCGCCCAACGGCAACAAGGGGCGGGGAGTAGTTCCTTCGAAGAACCAACTTGCTCCGACGCGAAGGCGGTGCTGCCAGGTGGGAAGGCGGGAGGTGTAGAGTGCGAACCGGGCCTGTCGGGCGAGTGCGCCGCCAAAGACTTTGCCTCCTGCCAGGACCGCGGCGCGCTCGGTTCCAAGGCTGACGGCCTCGCCAAGTTCCGCGAACTGTTTTGTCTGTAATTCCTTGCCGTCAAGAAGGGCTTCGATGTTTTTTGCGACCAGCCCGGCTTGCTGAAGCGCGAGTTGGGCTGTGCCGGCGAGAATCGGAGGGGCATCCGTGAAGTGGGCAATATCTCCGAGCGCGAAGATGTTGTCGTGGCTAGTTACCTGTAGTGTCGGTCTGACAACGATCAGGCCACGGGTTGTTTTTTCAACCTGTAAACTTTCTACCAACGGATTTACACGGACTCCGCCAGTCCATGCGACTGCTGCCGTTGCGATCTCAGTTTGCTTGCCATCGTGCTCGATCGTCAGTGATTTTTCTCCGACCCGGACGACCCTGGTTAAGGTGTGAACTTCGACATGCGAGGACAGCAAAGCCTCTTCGACAATCTCGCGGATTTCCCCGCCCATACCGGGGACCACGCGGTCTCCCATCTCGATTACCAGCACGCGAGGTTCGCCACGCAGCGCTCGACGTTTGAAAGCGTCCCGCAGCAGGTCAGCCATTTTCGTGGCTAGCTCGACTCCGCTTGCACCCGCACCGACCACTGCAAACGTGAGCGCCTGTTGTGTGTCCTGCGGCGGGAGGTCCGGGGGAACATTATCGAGAGCATCAACCATGCGGCCCCTGAGCTTGTCTGCGTCGGCGATCTTCCGGAATGGAATTGAGTGTTCCGCGGCGCCTTCAACCCCAGCAAAGTTTGAGACACCACCAACGCCCAGCACCAGCACGTCGTAGGAAATCTGTTTGGGGCTCGTTTTCAGGGAAATGGTGCGAGCGTTGAGATCAACGGCGACCACCGCATCGCGAATGAACGTGATGCTTTCATCGAGCAGTTCTTTTTGGTTTGGCGCGATGTGCCATTCTTCCACTTCGCCGCTGAGATACTCGTAAAGCATAGGCGTGAACAAGAAATGATCTTCTTCGCCGATAAGGGTTACGTCGCCGGCGATGGAGAGATCCAGGGCGGTGAACAGTCCGCCGAAGCCACCGCCGATGATTACGATACGCTTTTTTTCAGTCATAGATTTGTCTCGGCCCGTTTGAAAGATGGTAGCAGACCAAGGCAACGTGCGCATGCAGGAAAGTCAGAACCGCCTGCGGTAGCGGCGGCCTTCTTTCACCCAGCTATTGCCGACGTTTAGAAGAGGGCCGTCCGCTACCGCAGACGGTTCTGACAACGCCTTCCCTTGACCGGCATCGACCTACAGTAATAACGTGGTGTAACCCCAGATGCGAGAGAACCAACACAACAGTTCAAGGTACTTAACGAATGAACCCAGGAATATCCCGAAGTAAATCGCGCATCTTTTTCAGCCTGGGGTTGCTGGGCTTTTGTATGCTGGGGCTCATGTTAGCGGCGCCAGATGTGTCGTCGTCACGATCGCGGCGCCAGAAACCCATTGGACTGTCCAAAATAGAACCGCGCGTTTTGTCGGCCACAACGGCCGGCGAGACCACTCCCATCGTTATCCTGCTTTCAGATCAGGCCGATGTCTCTCCCGCCTACTCAATTAAGGATCAGGATGCGCGCGGCTGGTTTGTCTACAACACCCTGACGTCGCATGCCGCTCGCTCTCAGGCTGGCCTCCAGGATTTTTTGCGATCGCATGGCGTCGCGTTTCAGTCGTTTTGGGCGGCCAACATGATCGCGGCAAACGCTAATCGCCAGGTCATCGAAGATCTAGCAGCTCGGGCTGACGTGGCGCGAGTTGACTCGAATACCCCGACTCGCTGGATCGAAGAGCCCGTCGCTGAAAGAGTTGGTGTCGACGAAAACAGCGCAAACAGCGCAAACGCTACGGAAGCGGTGGAGTGGGGAGTGCAAAATGTTAACGCCCCCGCACTCTGGGCCCTGGGTTTCACCGGGCAAAATATTGTAATCGGTGGTTTCGACACGGGTATTCGTTGGACGCACGGTACGTTAAAGCCCCGCTACCGTGGCTGGAACGGCACTGCAGAGGATCATAACTACAATTGGCGCGATGCGATTCATTCGGGTGGCGGGGTTTGCGGTCCGAATACGACGGCTCCCTGCGACGATAGTGGACATGGCACGCACACTGTGGGCACGGTTGTCGGCGATGACGGCGGATTGAATCAGATTGGCGTGGCGCCCGGCGCCAAATGGATCGGCTGTCGAAACATGGACCAGGGAAATGGTACTCCCACTACTTACACCGAGTGTTTCCAGTTTGCGATCGCTCCCACTGATATCGCCGGCAACAATCCGAACCCTGCGCTTCGTCCGCATGTGCTGAATAATTCGTGGTCGTGTCCAGCGAGCGAAGGCTGTGTTGCTCGTACAGAACTCGAAACGATTGTTAACAACACGCAGGCGGCGGGGATATTCGTGGTGGTTTCGGCAGGCAATTCTGGTCCAGGGTGTTCGAGTGTTTCTGACCCGGCCACGATCTATAACGCATCATTCTCAGTTGGCGCTACCGATATCAACAACGCGTTGGCCGGATTCAGCAGCCGTGGTCCAAGCACGTTCTATACGCCAAGCCTCCTCAAGCCAAACATATCCGCGCCGGGCGTTAATGTTCGTTCAGCTACGCGCACCAGCGACAGTGCTTTCAGCAATCTGTCGGGAACTTCGATGGCCGCGCCGCACGTGGCCGGCGTGGTCGCGTTGATTTGGTCAGCACGGCCCCAATTGGCTCGAAATATCGCCGCGACTAAAGCGCTGTTGCAGAACACCGCGAACCCGCTGGTAACGGTCACCCCTCAGACTTGTGGCGGAACTGCCTCATCGCAGATTCCAAATAACTCCTTTGGCTATGGACGCATTGACGCGCTCGCGGCTTACAACGCCTCAGCGCCCACCGCCTCAACCGCCACAATTAGCGGCACAGTTACAAAGCCAGACGGTTCGCCGTTGAGCGGTGTAACAATAAAGCTCTCAGGCCCGACCACTACGAAGACGATTACTGATGATGCCGGTTTCTACCGCTTCGACAGCGTCGAAACGCAACACGTGTACACGGTCACGCCCAGCCGAGTGAACTATACATTCAGCCCGGGCAACGATTCTTTCACGCTGACGGCGAATAAGACGGACGCGGCCTTCAACGCTACTCCGGATGCGTCCATTACCGCGAATCCAGTTGATACGGCCGAGTACTTTGTGCGCCAACACTATCTGGACTTTCTTGGGCGTGAACCTGATTCCAGCGGCTTTAACTTCTGGAGCGACCAGATCACGATCTGCGGAAACGACGACGGATGTGTCGAACGGCGAAGAATCAACGTCTCGGCGGCATATTTCCTGTCAATCGAGTTTCAGGAGACGGGCTATCTGGTCTACCGAATCTACAAGTCAGCCTACGGAAACTTGAGCGGTACTGTCGTGCCCCTCAGGTTCGACGAGTTTCTACCGGATACGCGCTCGATTGGACAGGGCGTCGTGGTGGGCAGTCCTAACTGGCAACAGACACTGGAAAACAACAAGGTCGCATTCGCGCAGACCTTCGTGGCGCGGTCAAGATTCACTACTGCGTTACCCACTACGATGACGCCGACACAGTTTGTGGACGCGCTGTTTGCAAACGCCGGGGTGACGCCGTCAGCCGCGGACCATAGTTCAATTACCGGTGAATTCGGTTCCGCGACGACGACTACTGACGAGGCTGCCCGGGCGCGGGCACTGCGTCGGGTGGCGGAGAACGCGGCATTGGCTCAGCAGGAGTTCAATCGAGCATTCGTGTTGATGCAGTATTTTGGTTACTTGCGGCGGAATCCCAACGATGCGCCGGAGCCAGGGCTCAACTTTGACGGTTACACTTTCTGGCTGAACAAGTTGAACCAATTCAACGGTAACTACATCGAGGCTGAGATGGTCAAAGCGTTCATCGCGTCGAATGAGTACCGCTCACGCTTTCCGCTCTGATTTCGCGCAGTTCAGTGGATATTTAACTCGCTAAATTCCTCGTTGACTTGCAACTCACAACGCGGAAGCGAGCCTTAACGAATTAGATGTGCCTGTATGAAATCTCAGCCTGCTCGAGTTTCCCTTAATAAAATTCCTTTAGTCCTGTCTGCGTTGGTGTGTCTTGCGTTTGCCTCACAAGAGACCGCGAATGGGGCAGGCGCCCCAGCCGGAACCCGAGCGACTCCGGCCGAGAGTCGTGGGGCCGATATCGAGATTCGTTTCGAGTTCTATCCGGGAAATACCCCCAACATGGACGATTCAACTGCGCCATTTTTCATTGCCATCGGCCGAGATGGGCGCGCCCGTGCTCTCCGGTATCAGCTTCGCTATCAAACAAAACCTGTAGCGTCTTATGAGGGACAGCTTCCCGAAGCGGAAGTACAACAGTGGTTCGCGAGAGTAAATGCAGCATTCCGTTTGCCAAAACACCGTAAGGACCATTCCCGCCACCTGGTCTATGAAGACGACAGCTTTTATCTTGGCGTCAAGTCAATCACAGGGAAGGTTAAAGAGATGTCGGGCGGTGACGGCCCAAGGCCGGATGAAGTGCGCGCATTGATTACAAATATGCGGGTGATATGGAAACAATTGCAGGAAGTGCCGCCGCCCTATGCCTACCTGACCAATCGTCCGATAGAGAAAGATCGGCTCAAGCGACTAGGACCCGAATACAAAGTTAAACTGACGCCGATTGAATCCTTATCAGTCGCCCTGCAGGCGCTCTTAATTCCAGTCGTTACTGAGCCGCGTAACTTCTATCCCCTGACCCATGCACAATACGAACTGGTTCAAACATATAAACGTCCACTCATTTACAAGGGTACCGGTCATGAAACATTGGTAATTCTATCTGACGAAGCAGGTGAACCGATTCAACCACGAAAGGAATAAAACCATGATGAAGTCCTCAGTGGGTAAACTCTGCGCGAAGGTAGCTGCCTTCTTGATCGCTGTGACTCTAGTCAATCTGCTTATGCCGCTAACCGGCGTCCTGGCGTCAACTCGGAGGGGTATGGGTGCGACCGGGATCGTTCGGGTTTCTGGAAGCGTCACGATAGATGGCGTGAAAGGCACATCAGGCCAAACGCTCTTCCGGGGCAGCCATATCGTCACGTCCGCGGATTCGGAATCGATTATTGATTTGGGAAAGCTCACGAGACTGCGTCTGTTGCCGGAAACTGACTTCACCCTCGATTTTTCAAGCGAGAGCATCTGGAGCACACTCGGAAACGGCGCACTGCGGGTATTTATTCCGGCCGGTATTCCACTCAGCATCAAGACTGCTGGAGGGGAACTGCGGACAGATCCTAGCCAACCGTCCGAGTTTCTTGTTCAGGTTGATGATGAGAATACGCGTGTGTCGGTGAGGATGGGCCGTGTCGAACTGAGCTCGAAGGAGAATCTCAATACGGTGAGCGGTGGCGAAGTATTTACCACGGCCTCAGGATCCCAAACTGGGTCCGAGGAAGATGAAGGACTCTCAAATCGCCAGAAAATTGGGATATTGGCAGCGATAGGAGCCGCAGCCGCGATTCTCGTTATTGTCCTCCGGGGCAGGGAGAAGGTAGAAGAACCGCAGTTTGGCGGTTGCCCAATCGTACCGAGCGGTACCACGGGGCAAACTGGCATATGTCCGTAATCTGAGTTTGTTCCCATCAAACTCAGTGGGTCGCGGCTCAACGACGAACTAGAGCCTATCGGACATCAACTTGACCGCTCGTCCCGGCACCCTCGCTGGACAGTCGTCTGACGAGCATGCTAAGTTACGTCGTCACATAATCTTAGCGGTTGCCGTATTTACACGGTCTTCTGCTGTTTGGGAGGATCATTTTAAGCAGTGCCTTTAGCCAAAGAAACCAAAGAACAGATTCTTAGCGACTTCCGTAGCCATGAATCAGATACCGGGTCACCTCAAATTCAGGTGGCTTTGCTCAGTAAACGAATTAACGAGCTCACAGAGCACTTCAAGATACACAAGAAGGATAACCACTCGCGGCGCGGCCTGCTCAAGATGGTCTCGCAACGTAGGAGTATGTTGGATTATTTGAAACGCACCGATATTGAACGTTACCACGAGGTGGTGGCGCGTCTGGGATTGCGTCGGTAACAAAACCTATTAAGCGTAAACCAGGGATAACTTCGAGTCTTAAATCCCCAAGCCCGCGTCTATCGAAGAACTTGCAGAAGGTGCCGAACGTGACGGCGATACCCAAATCAAGCAGACGCGTTTTGGCATTAGCGTACCGCACAAAAAAGGCGGCATGAGCTCACGGTAAGGGCT
>Ga0190272_10000408_pt1 | contig 22919 bp, 19 predicted proteins | sample Popmic504T_FD_133746 | JGI IMG/M metagenome (GOLD analysis project Ga0190272, IMG submission 133746) | Populus adjacent soil microbial communities from riparian zone of Shoshone River, Wyoming, USA - 504 T | ecosystem: Environmental > Terrestrial > Soil > Riparian zone | place: USA: Wyoming... | reverse complement strand
TCAGTGACGGCGGCCACACCAGGGTCTATTGGAACGAACAGACAATTCCAGCGCTGACTTTCTTGGCGAGCCACCTGACTTAATATGCCTGCACGCAATCATTGATCGATTGCTTCCTAAGCAGACTCAGATTCGACCCTGAGTTCTCGCGCTGGTTCAGGGCGAAGGTAAACCCACAGTCCATAACCGACACCCACGCCAGCGCCAACTGCCTGCACGAGCAGGATGGGGATGAACGAAGCTGTGGCACCAGCGAGCACGGCTCCCACAACCTGCGCTCCCATGAACACCGGCTGGATGAGTGCGGTGGCTGGCGCCCGTTCACTATCGTCGAGTAAATCGAGCACCAAAACGTAAATCGGCGGGCCGGCCGCGATGGTTAATCCATAACTAGCAATGGCGGCGACGAGCAGGGGCATGAGCCACGCCTCTGGCAATGTCCAAGCCAGCACCAGAAACACTGTGCAGAGAACGCAGGGAACCAGAATGAAGTACATGCCAGCGTGCAACAACTGACTCGGTGAACCCGATGTTCGGACAAACATGGTCGCGACGACCCCAACCAGTGGGGAGAGCAGGGTGAGCCCCGACAGGATCCATAGGGGCAGATTCTCAGAGATCGTGAGCGCCGGGAGCAAGGTAATCACGGCGGCGTCGACGAACGATCCCACGATCGCGAGCAGTACGGCCTGACGAATGATGCCGCGGCTGACCAACTTTCTGAGAGGCCCCGCCAAGATCTGGGTTGCCTTCTGCTTCTGCCCGGGAGACCTTCCCACCTGGACGGGCAGGATAAGTACGAACGACACCGCAAATGTGGCTGCGTTGAGCACCAGCACCAGTGACGACCCTAAAGTCGTGAGGAGTGCTCCAGCGAGCGCGAAGCCAAGGACCTGTGAGGACTGCAGCGTCAGCTCTGACAACGTCAGCGAGCCCCCCATGTGTTTACTGCCACTTGCCTCGGCCAAGGCTGCTTGTTTGCAGGCCTCGAAGGGCGGGCTAGCAAGTGCGGCGATGAAGACCAGAACGAATAGGGCCGGGACGGGGAGGCCTGGGATGGCAATGATGATGAACGCGACCGCGCGTATGGCGTCCATGCCGAGGAGCGTTGTGCGAAGCGGCCAACGCATGGCAATGGCGGTCAACCACGGGCTAAAAATGTACGGAAGCATCGAAACCGCGAAAACGGTGGTCGACATGAGGGCCGACTCAGTGCGGTTGTAAACCACGACGGCCAGTGCTAAGCGGCTCGCCCAATCACCAATCTCGCTCAAAGCCTGAGCGAGCCAAAGGTTTCGAATGTCTTTGACGCCGAGCGCGGCGGTGATCGCTGATCGTTGCTCTCGAAATGCCATATCAGGGCACCGCCAGCGGATCCGATGTAGTTTCAGTGGCGATTCTTGACCACGATTCGACGTGCTCGCCGGCATCGTTTACGACCAGATGGAGACCTGGAGCGTCGACCGCGCCGTGGGTAAAGCCGGGCAGCACAAGCAGTCGTTGGCCAACGATCGGTACCTCGCCGTAGCGAACAACAGCCGTGGCATGCTCCTGATGTACGTCGGTGACGACGATCCCTCCGTCGGGTGTGGCGCCGAAGACTGGGTCAACCAATCCGGGGTAGAGGTCATCTTGCGCGATATGAACAGTCGTGCGCCCGAAATCAAGACGCAGGGTGTCTGCCATGACATGTTGCACTTCAGTGAGAATGCCTAATGCCAGTTCATGAGTTGGCATAAGACCAATCTGACCGAGTCCCCAGTCACCAAGCGCGTACGCGCCGGCAGCCACGTGCGTCACAGACGGATGCGTGCTGGCCCCATCTGCTGTGAAGGTCGACCCGCACACGACGTCGATGACCCCATCGCGCGTCAGCGCCGATGCAATCGGCGCAAGAAGTTCTCCCTCCTGCCAACCCAAAAAGTCGAAGGGCTCAACTGCGCGTTGGTCGTCGAGACGATACAGAGAGCGATACGTCGTGATAGCCGTCAGCGTCAGGCGGTCTAGCTGGTGGATGTGGTTTCCAATAAGGACTGCCTCGTCGGGGATGGCGCCGCGCAGGCCGCTATCAACTTGCAGACGCACATTCAGCGTGACACCAGCGTCGCGCGCGGCCCGATTGAATCCGTCCGCAAGTGCCACGCTGTCCACGTCCACGGTCAGCGGCTTCTGGTGCCGGGCGCTGAGTTTCGCGACGGTCGGTGGCACCGCCTTCCGGTCGAATGCCCAGGCGAGGCACCAATCAGCATCCGGGAAGACTGACAACCACAGTTCGAGTTCTGAGGGCTTAGACACCGCTAGGCAGGTCGATCCAAAATGATGCTGCAACTGAGCGAGGGGCTGAGCCTTATGTCCCTTGACATGGGGAACCACCTTTACGCCCCTGTCCGCGAAGTGCTTGGACCATTGGGCGATGTTGCGCTCCGCCTGATCGCGACAGATGACGGTTGAAGGTGTCTGGGCGCGTTCGAGATGTTCCACACACGAGCTCATCCACGCTGCGGTTGCGTTGCGCCTCTTCATGCCGTCCTCGAGAGTGTCGATGCGTACGTGGGTGTGGGGGCACGTCTGCCCACCACACCCACTGGTCAGTGCTGACCTCTAGTTACCGCCCCACTTTTTCGACATCTCGTCACCTCCACCCGGCAACTCGTCGTGTCATGTCCTCCGCTCCGACGTCGGGAGGCTATCGATAGGGGCGCGGCGAAGAGAAGCAGACGCGCCGCAAGACATGGCCACGCGAATGTTCGTCACGACTAGTGACGAAAGGGTGACGCCCCAGTAGCGTGATGTCGCAGAAAACATTGGCGCAGCGCTTTTGGAGTAGCGCCCATCGGAGAGCAGAGCGCAACAAGACGAGGAGTATCAGTGCCGACATGCAACGTCCCTGGCGCCAGCATTCACTATGAGCAAGTAGGCAACGGCCACGATGTGGTGTGGGTCTCCGGTGGCGGGGGCCTCGCGAGCGATTGGAACCCTTACCAACTGCCCTACTTCAAGGACTACTTTCGCAACACCACCTTCGATAACCGGGGAATCGGCGACACGAAGTGTGATGAGCCCATGCCATGGCCACTCGCCAAGTTCAGTGACGACACAGCCGCACTCATCAGCGAGGTGTGTCAGCCGCCGGTGTCGTTGGTGGGTATTTCCTTCGGAAGCGCCATCGTCCAGCAGGTGGCTATTGACCATCCAGAGTTGGTGCGTTCGGCGATCGTTATGGGGTCAGGAAGTCGTAGCACGGGATGGGGATGGGACTTCCAAGAGGCGGAAATTGAGTTGCGCAAGGCCGGTGGACGCCTTGACGGGATGTTTGCCGTCACTCACTACGCAGCCATGTTGTATCCGGCGAAGGTGCTTGGCGATCGAGAACTGTGGCCAAAACTCCGTGATGAATTGGCCGAATGGTTGGCCAGCGATGCCAACGAAGAATCCCTGATCCCTCAGTGGGAAGCATGCTTACGCTACGACCAAACAGAAGAGCTTCCGTCCTGCATGGTGCCTATGCATGTGGTGTCCTTCGCCGAAGATGTACAGGCGCCACCTCAGGATGGACATGAGTTAGCTGAGGTCGCGGGCAATGGTCACTACCACGAGTTTGCGGGGATGGGCCACGGTTCCATCTATGGTCATACTCACGAGGTTCTCAACCCTTTCATCCGTAACACGATTGAGAGTTATCTCTAAGTTCTAAGTCACGGCAGACTCGGTGACGATGAGGTCGTCCCCAGAAATCTCTCCCTTGACTCCGATGGGCAGGGTCATCAGTGGTGCGGAGTGAGTGCATTCAACGCCAGCGACGACGGGATAGGTGGTGTGGCGAACAGTGTCGAGGACAGACTCGTGGAACTGCTCTAACTGAACCGCGGACCACCCATCAGTTCGTCCGATGACGAGCCCGGCGAGGGTGTCCAGACTGCCTGCCAGCCGCAAATGTGCGAGGTCGGCATCTGCGAGTTCTGGGTCATACGGCGCTTCCGGCGTCTCAAGGACCAGGATCTTGCCCGAGGTCTCCACTTCGAAATCCGTGCCGATGAGGTTGCTCATGCTCGGTAGACAAGCAGGGAGAAGCGGGCCTTGAGCTGAACCGGCCCGTAGCACAAGTCGTGGTTCACCGGAAATCCTGGAGCGCGGTCGATTCTCGGCATCGGAGTCGCCGCGGAACTCGACGGATTGCCAGTCTGTTCGAGGTACCGCACCCGGTGGTTCGGCATCTCCTAAGGTGCGCTGCCAGTGAGCAACGACCTCGACGTCGGGTCCGCCGACCTCCCCGAATTCAGGGAGCAGCGCCGGCCCATAGAACGTCACCATGTTGGTCCGTTGATGAATGGCGTGCAGAAGTACGGTGATGTCTGAGTACCCGCAGAACGGCTTGGGGTTCGCCGCGATGAGTTCGTAGTCGAGCGCGTCCACGAGCTGCGCGCTGTGATGGCCTCCAATGCTGGCCAAAACCATTTGGATGGTTGGGTCGCTGAATGCCTGATGAATATCGGCGATGCGATCAGCGGGAGATGCGGACAACCAATCTCGTTTTCCATACGTTCCCGACATTGAGTGGGGCATCGGGTTCACCTGGTAGCCGAGGTTCTCCAACCCAGCGAGGGCACGGTTGTATCGCTTCGGGAGATGTGCTGGGCCTCCCCACGACGGCGACACGATCGCGATAGTGCCCCCCTCGGGCAACCGCGGAGGCCTAATCATCGGGTGAGAGCCGGAGCTGCTGATTCCTCCGCATGATGGGCCAAGGGTACTCGCTAATCCTTCGTATCGAGCGATCTCGCGGGCAGGATCTTGACGCCACCGGTAGGCTTTCTGATTCGTGTCATTGAGGTGCGGGAATTGACTTCTTCGTAAAAGGGCAGCGTTGAGTTCACCAGAGATCGAGTCAGAGCAGCGTTATCTCGACGTCCTCTACGCCCGCCTGGATGAGCTCGAGCGGCACACCGAGAGCGAGCTGGTGGCGGTCCGCCTTGCTGGCGCTACCGGCACCCCCGCCGCGCGTTCCGAGCGTGACGCCTTCGCTTCACTCCATGAATCGAGGCTGGCTCAGCTTCGCGGCGTCGAAGAGCGCCTCTGCTTTGGGCGACTCGATGTCTCTGACGGAACTACCCGCTACATCGGTCGCCTCGGGCTCTTCGACGACGAGCAAACCCAGTTGCTGGTGGATTGGCGCGCCCCCGCGGCTCGGGAGTTTTATCAAGCCACCTCTGCGAATCCCGGCGACGTCGTTCGTCGACGCCATTTGGAAACGCGCGGGCGAGTAGTGACAGGTGTCTACGACGACGTCTTGCGCGCCGAAGACGGACAAGAGGTGCAGGAGTCGTTCGACGGGGCCTTGGCCGCCGACGGTGTACTGCTCGCAGCGCTCAATGCATCACGTACCGGCCGAATGTCCGACATCGTCGCGACGATCCAGTCCGAGCAAGACCAGATCATTCGCAGCGAACTCTCTGGGGCTGCCGTTGTACAAGGGGGGCCGGGCACGGGGAAAACGGCGGTGGCCCTCCATAGGGCGGCTTACCTCCTCTACACCCACCGTGATCGACTCGCCAGTACAGGCGTACTTCTTGTCGGCCCTACTCCTGTGTTTCTGCGCTACATCTCCCAAGTGCTCCCGTCGCTTGGCGAGACCGGCGTCGTCACTGCTACACCAGAGACTTTGTTCCCAGGTGTCAGAGTGAGCGTCGCTGAGCCCGACGAGGTTGTCCGCATCAAGGGTCAGGGGCGGATGGCAAGTGTCGTGGCAACAGCCATCCGCAACCGTCAACGTGCGCCAACCCAGCCGGAGACGATCCACGTTGGCAGCGCATCCCTCGCAGTACGTCCCCGCGCGGTCAGTTCTGCGATTGAAAGCGCTCGACGAGCTGGCCGCCCGCACAATCTTGCCCGCCATGTCTTTGTTCGCAGCATGCTCGACCACCTGACCGACCAGTACGCGCACTCCACAGGTCGCGACTTCGATGCGCACCAGCGAGCGGACTTCCAACAAGACCTACGGGACAGCGTGGATATCCGACGGGTCCTCAATCTGGCGTGGCCTCCGCTCACTGCCACGGGGTTGTTAAGGGATTTGTTCGCCAGCCCCGAGCGTGTTTTTCATGCCACCCCTAGTTGGACGAACGACGAGCGCGAACTGCTGCTCCGCGAACGGTCTGCGGGTTGGTCGGTCGCCGATGTGCCGCTGCTAGACGAAGCGGCGCAAAGGCTTGGTGTTGACGACTCGGCCGATCTCGACCGCCAGCGGGCGGCGGCGGCGGCGCACGAGGCCGACCGTGCTTACGCCCGCGAAGCTCTGCAGGGGATTGGCGGCCCAGCTGCCGAGATGGTGAGCGCCGAGTCGTTGGCTGAGCGATTCGGAGAGGGTGGGGTCGCGTCCACGGTTGGGGAAATAGCGGCGGAGGACCGTTCGTGGACTTACGGCCACATCATTGTCGATGAAGCCCAGGAGATGTCAGCAATGATGTGGCGTCTGCTCGCGCGTCGATGTCGTTCTGGATCGATGACTGTCGTTGGCGATGTTGCTCAGACGGGATCGTCAGCCGGAGCAACTTCCTGGCAACAGATGCTGCAACCAGTATTCGGTGACCAGTGGCGTAGTTACGAGCTGTCGGTCAACTACCGAACCCCACGCCAGTTCATGGAACTAGCCGGTTCGATGCTCCGCGAAGCGAACATCAGCGTCCCCATTCCAACGTCAGTACGCGACGGCAAAGAGGCAGCTCAGCGCGTCTTGCTCGACGTAAATGACTCCGCGTCGGTAGCAAGTCTGCTGAAGCAGGAGTGGGCCAACGTCGGCGCCGGAAGACTAGCCATCATCACCTCGGACGGTCGCCACGCAAGCACTTTGCTGGTGGCTCAGTCGGTGCTTGGCGAAGTTGTCTCAGACGAAATTGAGAGCCAGGTTGCGGTGCTCACCGCTGCTGGCGCCAAAGGCCTTGAGTTCGACGCGGTGGTGGTGCTGGAGCCAGGCGAGATCCTGCACCAGTCCACCCGGGGCGCGCACCACCTCTACGTCGCCCTCACCCGAGCCACCCAACGTTTGGTGCTGGCCCATCAAGGCACACTGCCCGCCGGTTTGACGGAGCAGCCCCTGCCAGCCCGCTGATCCTCCTGCGTTAAGGTAAGGCTTACCTAACTCAAGGAGGATCAGCATGTTCTCATCGCGGACGCTTCTGGTGGCCGTCGCGGCAGCTCTCGCCCTCGGCGTCAGTGGTTGCTCGGATGACTCCTCGTCCAGCGGAACCGAGGATGCAGATCTCACCGTCTACTCCGGACGCAGTGAGGAGCAGATCGGCGACCTCGTCAGCAGGTTCGAAGACGAGAGCGGCTACTCGGTGAGTGTGCGTTACGGCGACACTGCCGAGCTAGCGGTGCAACTCCTTGAAGAGGGTGACGCAAGCCCTGCCGACGTTTTCTGGGCGCAAGACGCCGGAGCACTCAGTGCCATCAACGAAGCCGGCCTGTTCGTGGAATTGCCGGCCGCAACCTTGAAGAAGGCGCCGAAGGCTTTTCAAGCTCCTGACGGCCGCTGGGTAGGGACGTCTGCTCGCGCCCGCGTCTACGTCTACGACCCTGCACAGATTAATGAGGCGGACCTGCCAACGAATGTTCTGGATGTCGCTGGCGAAGACTGGGCGGACAATGTGGCGATCGCCCCGACGAATGCATCGTTCCAAGCCTTTGTGACGGCGCTCCGACAGAGCGAGGGCGAAGACGTTGCTCGGCAGTGGCTGACAGACCTTAAGGCAAACGGGGCTACTGCGTACGAAACGAACGTGCTGATTCTGGATGCCGTTGACGCGGGGGAGGTTCCTTACGGGCTCATCAATCACTACTACTGGTTCCAGAAGGAAGCGGAAGTTGGCACCGAGGCCATGAACGCCCAAATTGGCTTCTTCGAGTCCGGCGACGCCGGCGCTCTGGTGAACGTGGCGGGTGTCGGGATCCTGCAAGAAGGCGCAGACAACCCCGGTTCGCAGGAGTTTGTGGACTTCCTTCTCTCCGACGAGTCGCAGCAATACACCGTCGAGGTCTCCTCTTAGTATCCGATTGTCGACGGAATCCAGCCCAAAGAAGGCTTGCCCGCGTTGGACGAGCTGCAAGGCCCAGACATAGCGCTCACTGAGCTAGCCGATTTGGAGGGGACCTTGGAGCTCCTCACCGAGACCGGCTGGATCTAGCGCAGGACTCCGCAGACCGTGCTGTGATGGTGTTGTGACACTCACGTTGCAAAAGCCGCCGACCGAACGGCGGCGGCGCCTGCCGATGGCGTTGTTGCTCCCGACCCTGGTTGCTGTTGGCGTTGCCCTACTGCCAGTCGCTTACTTGGTCGTCCGTGCAACGGAAGCCGGATGGGAGACCTGGCAAGAGGTTCTCGCCAGACCAAGGACTCTCGAACTCGTCGTCAACACGCTGGTGCTGGGATTCCTGGTCACCGCGACGACGTTGTTGGCCGGAGTTCCGACAGCCTGGCTGCTCGCCCGCACGCAGTTGCGTATGCGCGGAATGTGGTCTGTCTTTGCCGCCTTGCCGCTAGCGATTCCGTCGTACGTGGCCGCGTTCGTGTGGGTCTCTAGCCCGCTGCGCCTGCAAGGTTTGTTTGGCTCGTGGCTCATACTCAGTCTCTCGACTCTGCCTCTGGTGATTCTCCCAACCGTCACGGCACTGATGACGTCCGATCGCACCCATGAAGAGGTCGCGCGCACGCTCGGGCTCAGTAGTTGGGCTACGGCGTTCCGCGTGACGCTACCCCGCGCGATGCCAGCCGCAACCGCCGGAGCTCTGTTGGCCTTTCTCTACGTTTTGTTCGACTTTGGTGCCGTTTCGATCCTTCGTTACGAGACGCTGACGCGGGCGCTCTTTGCCACGTATCGAGCCAGCTTCGACAGGGGAGCCACCGCGGTGCTCGCGTTGGTTCTCGTCGCGCTCACGGTTGCGGCAGTCTTTGTCGAACGTCGGGTGCGCGGGCGAGCAGGGCGCCATCGTGTGGGATCTGGCTCGCCGCGAAATGCCCAAACTGTGCCCTTGGGGCGATGGGCACCCGTTGCCTACGCGTGGTTGACGCTGTTGGCGTTCCTGGGGATTGGCGTGCCCGCGATCTCACTGACGAATTCGGTTCTTACCGGCCAACAAGGTGGAGTAGACGCGGCTGAGTTGCTGAGCGCGACAGCTGTAACTGCGTGGGTGGCGTTTCTTGGTGCCATCGTGACAGTCGCTCTGGCATTGCCAGTGGGGATTCTGCTGGCGCGATACCCTGGCCGCCGAACTGCAGTCCTGGAACAGTTTGCCTACGCGGGACATGCGTTGCCGGGAATCGTCGTTGGGTTGGGATTGGTGTTCTTCGCCTTGTCCGTCGCGCAGCCGCTGTATCAAACGATCGCTCTGCTGGTTCTTGCGTACGCCGTTCTGTTCCTGCCGAAAGCAATCGGTGCTACCCGCTCTGCGGTAGAGACCGCGCCACCGGTCCTTGACGAAGTGGCCCGCTCTCTGGGCCGAAGCACCTGGGGTGCCATTCGGTCGGTGACGCTCCCGCTAGCTGCACCGGGTGTGGCTGCCGGCGCGCTACTGGTCTTGCTGTCCATCATGAAGGAGTTGCCAGCCACCCTCGTGCTTCGTCCGACAGGCGTCGACACACTGGCGACTGAGTTGTGGACGCGCACCAACGTCGCTGCATACTCGGCCGCCGCTCCATTTGCGGTAGCCCTTGTACTCGTGGCAGTCGTTCCAGCCTTTTTGTTGTCACGCGCCTACGGTCGGTTGGGGGAAGGGGACCAATGACCGACCTTCAATTGCGCGGCATCTCAAAGTCATTCGGCAGGGTCCAGGCGCTCGATGCCACAGACCTGTCAGTGCCAGACGGCGAGCTCGTCGCTGTCCTTGGACCTTCGGGATGCGGAAAGACAACGATGTTGCGCGTTGTGGCAGGTTTTGAACGCCCCGACGCGGGTCAGGTGTCGTTGGGTGACAGGACAGTCGTGGGCGATGGAAAGTTTGTGCCACCCGAGCATCGCAAGGTCGGACTCGTGCCCCAGGAGGCCGCGCTGTTCCCCCACCTCGATGTGGAGAGGAATGTCGGCTTCGGACTCCCGCGCTCAGCACGCAGCGCTCGAGTGGCCGAGTTGCTTGAGTTGGTTGGCCTCCCCGGGTATCAGAAGCGACGCCCGCAAGAGCTGTCCGGTGGCGAACAGTCGAGAGTTGCGCTAGCGCGCGCGCTAGCGCCAAGGCCCTCGCTCATCCTGCTCGACGAGCCGTTTGCCGCGCTTGACGCTGGCCTGCGGTCTGAGGTGCGAAACGACGTGCGCCGCGTGTTGCGCGAAACCTCGGCAACAGGGGTGCTGGTCACCCACGACCAGGAAGAAGCACTCTCGATCGCCGACCGGGTGGCCGTGATGCGTGCCGGTCGAGTAATTCAACAGGCCACGCCGGTTGATCTGTACTCCAACCCGGCCGATCTGCACGTGGCCCGCTTCGTTGGCGACGCGGTCGAGCTGGAGGCAGTCTCGGAGAGCGGGGTAGCCCAGACCGTGCTGGGCGCCATCGAGGTTCGCGATGGTGTTGGTGGACGCGGTGTCGTGCTGCTGCGTCCTGAACAGCTGGAGTTGAACGAGTCAGGCGTCACCGGTTCGGTGCTCGATATCGTTTTCCATGGCCACGACGCGCTCGTGCGCGTGGGACTTCCTACCCTCGAAGTGGTGCTTCGCGTAGTCACGCCAGTGTCGGTGCGGGTGGGTGACACCGTGGCCGTGAAGGTTCGCGGCCACGCCCAGTTCTATCCGCTGGTTTAGCCGAACCCCTCCATCGGCGGCCCATCCCATAGGGGAAGATAGCCAAGTGACGACGAACGGCAATGTCTCGTTTTGGTACTCCGACATCGGGATCCCGAAACAGCGCGCAGAAATGTCGGGCCGAGTCTTCGCAGACGTTTGCATTGTGGGTGGTGGGTTTACCGGCCTATGGAGCGCCTACTACCTCAAGAAACTCGATCCATCCCTTCAGATTGTCATCCTAGAGCAGCGATTCGCGGGCTACGGAGCGTCGGGCCGAAACGGGGGATGGTTGTTCGGGGGGATTGCCGGTTCACGCCACCGCTACGAGCAGACGCATGATCGGGAAGCCGTCTTGTCACTCCAACGCCACATGAACGACAGCGTTGACGAAGTTGTCTCTATCGCGGAGCGCGAACGAATCGACGCTGACATCGTGAAGGGCGGCGTCCTCGAAGTTGCCTATACGCCCGCCCAACTTGAGCGGCTTAAAGAGTTCGTCGCCGATGAGCAGAGTTGGGGTGAGACAGACCACGTCTTATTGTCCGCCGAAGAATCAATCGCGCGAATCAATGTGGCGAACACATTGGGTGGTGCCTACAGCCCCCACGGCGCGCGCATTCAACCGGCGAAGTTGGTGCGCGGCCTGGCGGAGGCGGTGGAGCGAGCGGGCGTGACAATTTACGAGGGCACCCGCGTCGACCAGATTCAGCCGCGCCTAGCAGTAGCCGACCGGGGTCAGGTCGAGGCCGAGTATGTGTTGCGGGCTACCGAAGGATTCACCGCTGGGATCAAGGGGCTGAAACGCGAATGGCTTCCCATGAACTCGTCGATGATTGTCACTGAGCCTCTTTCCGCCTCCGTATGGGAATTACTGCACTGGGGCGGTCGGGAAACCTTCGGAGATATGGCGCACGCGTACTGCTATGCGCAGCGCACGGCTGACGACCGAATCGCTATCGGGGGTCGTGGCGTGCCCTACCGATACGGGTCGCAGACCGACAACGACGGCTCGACTCAGGCGAAGACCATTCAGCTCTTACGCGACGTAGTTGTGCGGCTCTTTCCGCAACTTGCCGATACGCGCATTGACCACGCGTGGTCAGGCGTACTCGGAGTGCCACGCGACTGGTGTTCAACGGTGGGGCTCGACGCCACTACAGGACTTGGGTGGGCCGGTGGGTATGTCGGCCACGGCGTGGCCACCACCAACCTCGCGGGGCGCACTCTTGCCGACCTCGTCACTGGTCGGGATACCGAACTCACCCGACTCCCTTGGGTTGGCCGGCGCGTCCGCAAGTGGGAACCCGAACCACTGCGGTGGCTCGGCGTCCAGACGATGTACGCCGCCTATCGGGCCGCCGACAAGCAGGAGTCGTCTGGGCGGGCGACTACCTCAGCTATAGCCAAACTTGCCGATCGAGTGTCGGGGCGCCACTAGTCGTCAGCGAGCTTTCCAAGCGCTCAGAATTTCTGCCTCCCGCGCCCTGGTGAGTTCCCCATCTTGCGCGCGCGAAGTCTGCCGCACGTCTGCGAGTGTGTCTTGAATGGTTTGTGCAAGGGGGCGTGGCCTTAGTCCGGCGGCGTTCGCGCGACTCGGGTCGCAGGCAATCCCGTACTCGTCCTCGTACGCGCCCGCCCAAAGCGGTAGCATCTCGCCGCCGACGCCTTGCTCAATCAGGAAGTCCGCATCAACCCATTCCAGCGTGGTGCCAGCGGGGCCAACAGCGTCAACGATGGACTCCAGCATGTCCTCGAACGTGAAAGGGGGCGCCGGTGCGAGGGTGTGAAATATCCCTGCGTTTCCGTCCTCAAGCATGCGGATGGTCCAGTCGGCCTGGTCACGAGCGTCAATTAGTTGGATCGCGTACTCGCGTGGACCTGGCGCGAGAACAGTTCCGCCATCAGCGATCCGCTCCACCCAGTAGGTGAACCTGTGGGTGTAGTCGAACGGGCCAACGACGTAGGTCGGCCGCACGATAAGCAAGGTGTCGCCGTATACCTCGCGTGCCACCCGTTCGCACTCCACCTTAAGTCCGCCATACGTCTCTTCCGTGACTTCTTCGGTGTTCTTGTCCGTCAAGGTCGCAAGGGGTGAGTCTTCGGTGCCACCGACGGGAATCGGCTCGGCGTAGACGGAAACGGTCGATACGAAAGCCATCTGGCCGGCGCGCGTTCCGAGTGCGTTTGCGATTTCTTTCACCTGACGTGGCACATACGCGCAGGCATCGATCGTGGCATCCCACGTCTGCCCATCGAGGTTAGCCAGGTCTTTGTCGCGGTCGCCGAGGATGTGGGTCGCCTTGGGGAGGTCGTCAGCTCCGGTTTTGCCACGGTGAAACACCGTGACGTCGTGGCCACGTTCGATGGCGGACTCGGCCATGTGCCGACCCACGAATCGAGTGCCACCAATGATCAATAGACGCATGTCGCCTCCAGGTCCGCTGTTTGCAGTCAGCCTCGCATACGCTAGAACGATGCGTCTAAACCTGAGGTGCGGCAACGCAGCCATCGGAAGTTTGACCGCGATGACTGCACTCGTGGCGCTTCTGGCTGTTCCGCAAGCTGCGGCGGCAGAGCCAGCAACGGCTGCGTTGGCCCGGCTGGTGGCCGAGCCGACGGTGTTGTCGCTGACTTCCTCACCTCGCAGGATCGGCGCGGGCGACACGATCGACCTCGATGCTCGACTCGCCACGGAAACAGGCGATAACCCGGTGCCCGGGGAGACGGTCGGGCTGCAGTGGCGTAGAGGTGGCACGACTGGGTGGCGCACCATCGACTCCGCTGTCACCACGGCGAATGGCCGAGCGCAATGGGAGAAGAAGAGTCGCTACTCGGGGAAGTTCCGGGCAGTCTTTGCCGGTGACCCGGCTTTCGCAGCTTCCACCAGCCCGTCGCGCGAGGTAAACGTCAAGCCCGTCATACGCGCAGCCCTGAGCCAGAAGTGGGTGCGTTCGACGGGTTCAGTGAAGCTTTCCGGAAAGGTGGCGCCCGCCTACAAGGGTGAGCGCGTCGATCTGCAGCGCAAGTTTGCTGTCGGCTGGCGCACTGTGTCCAGGAGCGAATTGGGAGGGCGCGGAGGATTCGCGTTTCGCGTTCACGGCACTGATGTCCGCGGGCCAAGTCGATACCGGGTTCAGTTAGAAGGACGGGCCAAGCACCTCGGGGCGGCCAGCCGAGTCCTGGCTTTGACGACCGTTCGCGTGGTCACCTACCGGATCGAAACCCGCGGCGACATCGTCGTTTCCATGAAGGAGTTCCGTCAACGCGCTCAGCAGATCTACGACGACCGGCGGGGCTGGTCACGCGCATACGTGCACTTCAAGAGAGTGCGAACCGGCGGTGCATTTTCGCTGGTGCTGAGCGAGGCGCGCTTTGTGCCGACGTTTGCACCCATCTGCGATCGTTACTGGAGTTGCCGGGTCGGGCGTTACGTCATCATCAACCAGAACCGTTGGCGTCACGGCACGCCATACTTCAAGCAGGCTGGCGGAAATCTTCGTGAATACCGCGCCATGGTGGTGAACCACGAGACCGGCCACTGGTTCGGGCTCGGTCATGCCTCATGCGGCGGGGCAGGCAAACCAGCGCCGGTGATGATGCAACAGTCGAAGGGCTTGTTTGGATGCAAACCCAACCCCTGGCCGCTCCCCGGTGAGATCGCCCGCGTCCGCTAGTCCTGCTAGCCGCCGCGTCTTAGGCGGCGGTTTGGTGTCGTTAGACGTTGCTGTCACAACGTCGAATCGCACCAAATCGATCGCACGAAAGGCTGAGCCCATGATGGCCCCATGACTTTGGCAGAGCGCATCGGGATGTTGATCGAGCGTCTGGCATCAGATAGCCCACGGATTTTGGTGTGCATCGACGGACCGGACGCCGCGGGTAAGACGACGGTGGCGGACGCGGTTGTTCGGCATCTCGCCGTCCCGTGGCTCCGGGCTTCGATCGATGGTTTCCATCAGCCACGAGCGGATCGAGTGGAGAAGGGGTCGCTGTCTCCGGCAGGCTACTTCCACGACTCGTTCAATTACGTCGCGCTTACCGAAGAGCTACTCTTTCCCTTTCAGGCTGGTGCCAGGTTCGTGCAAAACCGCGTCTTCGATTGGAGAGCCGACGTCCCTGTCGAGGTAGAGCCGAGGCCCCTTGCTGATCGCGCGGTTCTCGTGTTCGACGGTGTGTTTCTCCTACGCCCCGAGCGTCGCCGGTTCTGGGATCTCTCGGTCTACCTCCGCGTCCCTCCTCGGGTGGTCTTGGAGCGTGCCCTTGTTAGGGATGCCGGCGCGCTGGGGTCGTCCGACGAGGTGCGTCAGCGTTACGAGGACCGTTATCTCCCGGGTCAGGCTCTCTATAGGGCCGAGTGTGACCCAGAAGGTCACGCTGATGTTCTGGTGGATAACAGTGACTTCTCGAACCCGGTCGTCATCAGACAGGCGCCCGACGCGTCTTAGACGGCGGATGGTGTGGTTAAAACGTTGCTGTCACAGCTCGAATGGCACCAAATCGATCGCACCAAAGGCTGGGCCTGAGTGCCTCGTACTGCTGAGGTCAGGGCCGAGGATAAAGGGTGAGTAAGTCGGCGAGGATGGCGTAGGCCGTTTGATCGAGAAGCCCGTCGCGCTCGACGATCTCGATGGTTCCGGCAAGTTCCATGGTGAGCGCGAGCGCCGACGATGTGCCAGAAATCCAGTACATCGGGTCATCACTACGTAGTGGCTCAAGGGTGGCTTGCGCAGCTATTCCTGTTTCGGGGCGACCAGCTGCGCAGACGACGCGCAGCCGCCTGCCATACGACAACACTCGAGCGACATCGTCGGGAGTGACGTCTGCGATGGAGTCGCGGTGGACGTCGTCCGGGGTGATGTCTGCGTCGAGGAGGACATTTGCCAACGCAGCAACTTTCGCTGCGGCGTCGCTGCCGTCTAAGTCTTGGCTGGAGTCGGCCTCGGCGATCCCGACCCCTTGGGCCTCTGCCACCGCGTCGGCAACCGAAAGGCCTTCAGCCATCGCGTCCAGGATGAAGTTGGTGGTGGAGTTCAGGACGCCGCGAAAACTCACCACCCGGTCGCCTGGCAGACACCGCTCGACCAAGTTGTAGACCGGGCACCCGTCCATCGTGACGCCCTCAAAGCGCACGCCCTTGTGGCACTTTGCGGCGTACTCCCTGACTCGTCGGTAGTGCCAAGCGATCGGGCCCTTGTTCACCGTGATGGCATCGAGCCCAGAGTCGAAAGCCGTCTCAAGGTGGTACAGGGCGGTCGCGCCGCCGGGTTCAAGGGGAGTGCTTTCGACGAGTACGTCTGCGCCCGAATTTGCGATGACATCTCGCGACGGGATACGGGGTTCCGGGAACCCGGCCGACCCCTCGCGGTAGCGCTCCAACAAGCCCTTGGGAGTGAGACCGACGACGTCTTGAAAGGTGCCGTGCGAGCCAGTACCCACCGAGGTGATGAGAAGTCTCACGCCCTGTTGGTCTGCGAGTAGCACCTCACGGTCGGCGGCCATCTCGCAAAATCGCTGAGCCACGCGACCAAAGCCCATCATGCAGAGCCGGATGTCGCGGATGTCAGCGACTGCGGTCACTGGCTGCCGATCCACTCGTCCAAGTAGTCGAGCTCTTTGTTAATGAGGTGTTCGAGATAACCGGATACCTGTTGCTCGAACTTGCCGCCGATCAGTGGAATCTTGATGGAAACCTCGATGCCGATCGCATAGTGGCAGCCACTGTCGCTGGCGGAAATTTCGTGAGTACCGCCGATGGTGGCGGGCGCAGTGCCAACCGTCGCCGACCACGTGCCGGCCGCGGGGCTCTGCCACGTGTCGACCTGCACGATCTGACCATCGCCCACGAACCCGCGAAAGGCTCCGGGAATCTTGTCGAGGGGCAGTTGTCTTCTGGCCGTGATAACGGTCGCGTCGCCCTCCGGCTCGACCGTTGGCTCGCCAATGCCGCCGAATCTCTCTTGGCGGGCGGCGAGATAAGCGGGGTCGACCAGCGTGGTGAACAACTCGGCCGGGGGGACGGAGAAGTCGTGGGCAACCTTCATGAGCCCATCCTGGCTGCCCGGGCCACTGTGATCAAACGGCCACACCCGTGCGGGGGAGCGAAGCGACCTCGCGCCGGACGTGGCAGGCGTGCTGGTGGTCGTTGACCATGCCCATGGCCTGCATCAACGCATACATCGTGGTGGGGCCTACGAAGGTCCATCTTTGCTTCTTGAGCTGCTTCGACATCGCCATCGACTGAGGGGAGGTGGGGTTTTGCATGAGCCACTCCCGAGTGATGGCCGAGGGCCGCGACGCGTGTGGTGGGGCGAACGACCAGAGCAGCTCTGCCAGCGACTTGCCCGCATCCGCGAGGTCGCAGGCACGCTGGGCGTTGTTGATGGTGGACTCGATCTTTCCGCGGTGGCGCACGATGCCGGCGTCCCCGAGCAGCCGGTTGACGTCACGTTTGCCGTAGTTGGCCACGACGGCGTAGTCGAAGCCGTCGAAGGCCGCGCGAAAGTTGGGCCGCTTGCGCAAGATCGTGAGCCACGAGAGACCAGCTTGGAAGCCCTCCAGGCACAACTTCTCGAACAGGGTTGTCTCGTCGAAGACAGGTCGGCCCCACTCGGTGTCGTGGTAGGCGCGGTACTCCGGTGTGCCACCGCCCCAAAAACATCGCAACACGTGGTCGTCGCCGCGGTCGAGGACGTCGAAAGTCTGCTGGTCTTTCGCAGAGCGACGCCTGATCTTGACTTGCTCCTCCACAACACAACCCTAGACTTCGGCGCTGACACTGGCGTTTCGCTAGCGATGAGAGTTGGCTAGGGCCGAACGGGGAGACCCCTGAGGAGGATGCATGGCGGGTGCACCAGCAGCGCAGCATCAGTTGGGCAACCCTGTGGCACTTTCTGGGTCGTTTGCCGAGCCGGAACGACGTGAGTTGGCAGCGCTAGTCCGAAGCGCATTGGTCGACCGCGTGCAGCACGGACGAGCGGCGCGGATAGCAGTGCGGCCAGTCGCGCCGCGGCTGCGCACCATGGGTGCATCGTTTGTCTCCGTCACTCCAGATACCGGCACGAGAGGTCCCGTCGGTTCGGTACGCGCCGTTCGACCACTTGCGGTCGACGTTGTCTCCAACGCATGTCACGCTGCTTTCGACGACCCCAGGTGGCCGCCGCTCACTCCGGACGTCGTCGATGGAGCAACAATCAGCATTGACGTTGTCGGACCGCTGTCTCACGTGCCAGCGAACACGTACGACGCTGTTGTCGACGCTGTCTGGGTTGGACACGACGGCTTGGTGCTCGCCCTCGAAGGGAACACCTTCACGTTCTTGCCGGACGTTTGGCAGACCAGCCGCGACGCAGCCGATTTCGTTGCCCTGTTATGGCGTAAGGCCGGCCTGGAGCCGGGCGACCTTCCCGCACGCAGCCGACTCGCCACCTTCACCACGGAGACGTATCACCTGCCGCTGGTGAGTTGATGGCTATCGTCACCATCCCCGGGCCAACCGGGCCAGACATGCTGCGCGGAATCCGCCAGATGCGCGCGTCACCGCCGGAGTTCCTGGCTGCCTGCGCCGAGAAGTTTGGACCGGTGGTTCAGTTTCCGATACCGCGGGCGACGGTGGTGTATCTCGCTGACCCCAACGACGTCCGCCACGTGCTCCAGAAAAACCACACGAATTACATCAAAGAGACGGTGCAGTACTCCTCGCTTTCACTGGTTACTGGGTCGGGTCTGCTGACGAGCGACGCTGATGTTTGGCGGAGCATGCGGCGCATCATGCAGCCTGCATTTCATGCTCAGATGGTGGGGCGAGTGCACAGCGCGGTTGGGCGCAGCATCACCAGCCTCCGTCACAAGGTGACAGACGCCAGCGAATTCGTGGTGACCCTCGACGAACTTATGTTGGAGATATCACTTGACGTAGTTGGCGCCGCACTGTTTGGCAGTGAGTTCGGCTCCGAAGGAAAGTCGCTCGTTTCCGCCGTGGCTGATGCCCTTCACGTTGTCGTGAAGCGGGCGCAGCAGCCTTTGCATCTGCCCGCCTGGTTTCCGACTCCAAGCCAGCAGCGTTTTGAGCAGAGCCTGTGGGCGATTGATGCTGCCGTCGATGAGCTGATCCGCAGGCACCGGAACTCGAGAGACGCGGGGGACGGGGGAGACGCGACCGTGCTGGCATTACTGTTGCAGGCACGCGCGGACGGCCTCATCGGTGACCAGCAGGTGCGCGACGAGATCGTCACGCTCATCGTTGCCGGTCATGAAACGGTGGCGGCCACTCTCACCTGGAGTTGGCTCTTGCTGGCGGCTCATCCGAGCGTCATGCGAGCCGTTAGAGAGGAGATCGATGCCCGCCCGCCGGAGGCAGCGATCGACGAGCAACTCGATGGCCTCCATTTGACGAGAGCGGTGGTGGATGAGTGTCTGCGGCTCTATCCGCCGGCCTGGGTGGTGAGCAGGCGGTCGAGAGGCGAGGACCGACTGGGTGGGTATGAGATTCCAGCAGGGACAACGGTGATCACCTCGCCGTACGCGCTGCATCGCGACCAGGCCCTGTGGCCCGACCCTCTCGCTTTTCAACCCGAGCGATTCATGGCAAGCAACCCCGACCGTTCGGTGTACCTACCCTTTGGGGCAGGCCCTCGGTTGTGCATTGGTCGCGAGATGGCGCTTTATGAGGCCCCCCTCGTTCTTGCCTCCATGCTGCGCGAGTTTGACGTCGAGGTACTGCCCAAAGGGCCTATCGGCAAAGACTTCGGCGTCACCCTGCGACCCAACGTGGCGGTGCCGGTGACAGTCACCTCTAGGGCTGTGTGAGTGAACCAGATCACTCTCCGTTTGGGCTCGTGCTGTGGGGTTGCTCACATACTGGCGAGTATCCGGTGATTTTCGCCCATCCGCATGGAGGTTTTCCCGTCATTAGGGCACCCTGAGGGCAAGTCTTTCGTCCGTCGCTGGAGAGGTAGACATGTCGATCCCGGGTCTTGCCGAGGCTCCCACCAAGAACGTGAAGTTGCTGAGCTGGGTCGAGGAGGTCGCCAACCTGACACAGCCCGACAAGGTGGCCTGGGCCGACGGCTCGCAAGCAGAGTGGGACAGGCTCACCAAGGAACTGGTCGAGGCCGGAACTCTGACCCAACTCAACCCCGAAAAGCGACCCAACAGCTTCCTGGCACGCTCCAACCCCAGCGACGTGGCCCGCGTCGAAGATCGCACCTACATCTGCGCCCAGCGCGAAGAAGACGCCGGCCCCACCAACAATTGGGCCGACCCTGCGGAGATGCGCGGCACCCTCAAGGGGCTCTTCGCCGGCTCGATGAAGGGCCGCACGATGTACGTCGTGCCATTCTCAATGGGCCCTCTCGGCAGCAACATTTCTCAGCTCGGCGTCGAGATCACCGACTCTGCTTACGTCGTGCTCAACATGCGCATCATGACGCGCATGGGTAAGCCGGCCCTCGACCTCATCGGTGACACTGGCGACTTCGTGCCGGCCATCCACTCCGTGGGTGCGCCTCTTGCTGCAGGAGAGCAAGACGTGCCGTGGCCATGCAGCGACACCAAGTACATCGTCCACTTCCCGGAGACCCGCGAGATCTGGTCCTACGGATCGGGTTACGGCGGCAACGCCCTCCTCGGTAAGAAGTGCTTTGCTCTGCGTATCGCTTCAGTGATGGCGCGCGACGAAGGCTGGCTCGCCGAGCACATGCTGATCCTGAAGTTGAAGTCCCCCAAAGGTGAGACGCACTACATCACGGCGGCTTTCCCCAGCGCTTGCGGAAAGACCAACCTCGCCATGCTGCAGCCCACCATCCCCGGCTGGACTGTTGAGACCGTCGGCGATGACATCGCTTGGATGCGCTTTGGTGAAGACGGCCGACTGCACGCCATCAACCCCGAAGCAGGATTCTTTGGTGTTGCTCCTGGCACCGGTGCCTCAACCAACCAGAACGCCGTTGACACGTTGTGGGGCAACAGCCTGTTCACCAATGTGGCGCTTACCGACGACGGCGATGTGTGGTGGGAGGGTCTGACCGACGACGCGCCCGCGCACCTCATCGACTGGAAGGGCCGCGACTGGACACCTGCGTCCGACGAGCCGTCATCGCATCCCAATAGTCGGTTCACCGCCCCCGCCGAGCAATGCCCATCGATCGCGGACAACTGGGAAGACCCCGAGGGTGTACCGATTTCCGCGATTTTGTTCGGCGGTCGACGTGCGACCAACGTGCCTTTGGTTAACGAGTCCTTCAGCTGGGAGCATGGTGTTTTCCTCGGCGCCACTGTGTCGAGTGAAAAGACGGCCGCCGCCGAAGGAACCGTCGGCGAACTCCGCCGCGACCCCTTCGCAATGCTGCCCTTCTGTGGCTACAACATGGCCGACTACTGGGGGCACTGGCTCGAGATCGGCAAAGCGACCTCCGCGGACAAATTGCCACGTATCTACCAGGTCAACTGGTTCCGCAAGGGTGCCGACGGCAAGTTCCTGTGGCCCGGGTTCGGCGAGAACAGTCGGGTGCTCGACTGGGTGATTCGTCGTCTTGAAGGTGACGCGGAGTCCGTCGAGACGCCTATCGGCAATCTGCCCGCCGACGGTTCGATGAAGCTGGACGGGCTGGGTCTCACTGATGAGCAGACCGCTGAGTTGTTCGCCGTGGAGCCGAAGAACTGGCTCGACGAAGCTGAACTCACCGAGCAGTACTTCACTCAGTTCGGGTCGCATGTTCCGGCCGAGCTCAATGCTCAGCTCGCTGCCTTGCGGCAGCGCTTAGAAGCAGCGCAAAAGAACTAACCCCCTTCCGTCAAGTGCGCACTTTGTGGTGGCGTTTGAGCCTCGAGTGCGCGATTGGTTGAGGCCTCAGAGGACTAGTGAAAGTACGAGTTCGTTGTCGTGCATTTCTCCTTCGGTCGTGAAGCCATATCGCAGATAGAACGGCAGCGGTGAACCCTTACCGAGCCCGCAGGACGTGAGCAGCACCTCCGCGCCAGGACGGGTCCGGACATACTCGGCACACAGGTCTACGGCAGCGCGTCCATACCCGCGACGCTGAAAACGGTTGTCAATCAACAAGCGCCAAAGGAAGTATGGACCGAGGTACTCCGCATGGTTGGGTGGAATGTTGTCACTGAGCATCACGAAACCGACCGGCGTTTGGTCGGCGTACAAAGCGCGGAACCAGGGGCAGGCGGCAGGTGTGGCGGCGGCTTCCTGCATGGACTGCGAGACGCCGTCGACAAAACGGCTTTGGGCGGGTGTGACGGCTAAGGCTTCCACGAGAGCGCGGTTAGCGTCATCAATCTGTCGGAGTTGCATGCGAGCGGTGGCGGAATTCATTCGGATCACGTGAGGGTGGCGACCAGAATCGCCTTTATGGTGTGCAAGCGATTCTCGGCCTGATCGAAGACGATTGAAGCTTCAGATTCGAAGACCTCGTCGGTGACTTCAACTCCCTCCTTCATTCCGAAGCGCTCGCTCACCTGACGGCCCACGAGAGTGTCCTGGTTGTGAAAGGCGGGGAGGCAATGCATGAACTTCACGGCAGGGTTGCCGGTACGCGAGAGCAGCTCGGCGTTGACTTGATACGGCTTGAGCTGTGCGATTCGTTCGTCCCACACCGCTTTCGCCTCACCCATGGAAACCCAGACGTCGGTGTGCACGAAGTCGACGCCTCGCACCCCATCCAGATCGTCGGTGACCAGGATTCGGGCTCCCGTACTTTCGGAGACTGCCAGTGCACTTGCCATCATGGACTCATCGGGCTGTAGAGCAGGAGGAGCCACGATGCGGATGTCCATCCCCATAAGGGCACCCATGACGAGCAGCGAATGCGCCACATTGTTTCGGGCATCTCCGAGGTAGGCGAAAGAAATATCACTGTCTGGCTTTGAGCTGTGCTCGCGCATTGTCAACGCGTCGCACAAGGTTTGCGTGGGGTGACATTCGTCAGTGAGACCGTTGTAGACCGGGACCCCTGCGTGAGCGGCGAGTTCTTCGACGACGGCCTGCGAGCTGCCGCGGTACTCGATCGCGTCATACATGCGGCCCAGCACTCGCGCAGTGTCGGCCACAGACTCCTTGTGCCCGATTTGACTACCTGTTGGATCCAGATACGTGGTGTGCGCCCCCTCGTCGGCCGCCGCAACTTCGAACGCGCAACGCGTTCT
>Ga0190272_10000407_pt1 | contig 23036 bp, 19 predicted proteins | sample Popmic504T_FD_133746 | JGI IMG/M metagenome (GOLD analysis project Ga0190272, IMG submission 133746) | Populus adjacent soil microbial communities from riparian zone of Shoshone River, Wyoming, USA - 504 T | ecosystem: Environmental > Terrestrial > Soil > Riparian zone | place: USA: Wyoming... | reverse complement strand
TCTTGCTGCTCACACTCTTCTTGCTAGACTTCTTCATGGCCAATCTCCTTTCCTTTGCAGAGCCTTTTCTGCTCACACAGAAAGCCTACTGCGGGGAGGTTGGCCTTCTCATCTCATCTCCTAAATTACGGCGGTCCGGCGCGGCCCCTTGGCGCGGGCAAAGGTGATTAACGCGAGACCAGATAAAACCAACAAAAGAGAAATGATCTGCGCGACCGTGAACGACCCGAAGAACCGGTCATCCTTGGCCCGCACGATCTCGACGAGAAAGCGCTCGATCCCAAGCATGATCAGGAACAGCCCCCACGCCAACCCCCGCGCATGCGGTCTCCGGTTGAGCCACATCAACACGCCAAACATCAGAAGCGCCGCCCCAGTCTCATAAAGCTGCGTCGGATGCACGCGCAGGACGACGTCCGGCGGGATCGACGGGTCGACGGCGGCGCCGAAGTCGCGGAGGGATTGGGCGGTGGTGGGGGGGGCGCCTTTGGGGAAGGCGACGCCGTACCAGGCGTTGGTGGGGGCGCCGTAGTCGTCGCCGACGAGGAAGCAGCCGATGCGGCCGAGGGCGTAGCCGATGGAGACGGCGGGAGCGGAGGCGTCGGCGACGGTAAGGTAGTCGGCGCGGGAGCGCCAGACGACCCAGGAGCACGCCAGGAAGGCGCCGATCATGCCGCCGTACCAGACCAGGCCGGCGCGCTCGAAGAGGAGGTGCCAGTCCTTGAAGAGGATGGCGTAGTAGATCTTGGCGCCGAGGATGCCGCCGAGGGCGGCAGCGACGGTGATCGAGGAGGCCAGCTCCTCGTCGATCCCGTATTTGCGGAACTGCTTCGCGAGCACCCAGCCGCCGACGATGAACGCCAGGAACATCATCAGACCGAAGGTCGTGATCTCGAAATTGCCGATTTTGACGAGCGTCGGGAACATTCGGCGGGAAGGATATCAGGGGGGCCGAGGTCAAAGGGAAGAGGTAAAGAGGTCAAAGGTAAAAGGAAAAAGGTAAAAGTGGCTTCGCCAGGGGGGATGCTCGCGGCGCCGGTCGAAACGGAGCCGTGTCCCGGTGAAACCACGCGCGGGCCTGGCAAAACCACGCGTGGGCTCGGCGAAACCGCGCGTGGGACTGGTGAAACCGCGCGTGGGACCGGCGAAACCGCGCGTGGGCCGGGCGAAACCGCGCGTGGGCCAGGCGAAACCGCGCGTGGAACCGGCGAAACCGCGCGCGGGCTCGGCGAAACCGCGCGTGGGACCGGTGAAACCGCGCGTGGGACTGGTGGGACACGACCGTGTTTTACGGAAACATCGCGGTGTCAGCTCGGAATTGTGGAGCGGCGGGCTTTAGCCCGCCGCCGTCCCCCGGGAGCCGCGGCGGGCTGAAGCCCGCCGCTCCACGGTTCGAGGGCCACGCCGTCAGGCTGTGGCTTTTTCCAGGTTGGCCTTCTGGTCGGAGATGAAGCGGAAGACGTCGACTTTGCCGGCGGCGTCGAGGTGCTGGGAGACTTCGAAGAGCTGGACGGAGAGGAGGGTATTGAGGCCTTCGTCAAGGACGGCTTTGCGCTTTTCGAAGGGCAGCTCGGAGATGTTGGCGATGAGCATGTTCTCGTCGAAGCGGCCGTACTGGTCGAAGAAGACGCCGGCCCAGAGCTCATCGGTCTCGGCGTTCTGGAGCGTGGTCATGAAGATGTCGCGGGCCTGGTCTTCGCCGACCGTCTTCTCCAGCGCCTCATAGAGGCGTCCGAACATGTCGTTGTAGGTGGAGATGAGCTTCAGCAGCTCGGGCGAGTCTTCGACGTCGAGGAAGATCGGGCGGAACGACTTCTCTTCCGTGACCGGCTCGATGAGGCGCGCGGAGAGCAGTTGGAAGAGGATGCGCGTGACTTCGAACTCGGTGAGGTCGGAGCGGCCGGTCAGCTCGCGGACGTTCAGGCGTCCGTCGATGTTGTTGTAGATGCCGATCTCCCCTTCGCTCATCTCCAGGGCGCGGAAGTCGGGCGTGGCGCCGGGGAGCTTGGTGAAGACGATGCCGAGGTTGGGGATCTTCTCGCGGATGCGCGCCGACTCGTCGAGGCGGCGGATGCCTTCCATGATCACGCTGGAGGTATTGATCTGCAGGACGATGCGCTCCTGCGCCAGCTCCTCGGAGGACTCGTAGAAGGCGAACTCGCCGTCCTTCCAGGCCAGCAGCGAGTAGATGATCTCCTGGACCTGGTTCTTCACACCCCACCAGAGGTCCTTCGGCGAGATGGCGCCCATCTGCACGAGCAGTTTGCCGTGGCGGGTCTGCGGCGTGACGCGGCGCTTCGACTCTTCGTACTGCTCGTTGGTGATCTTGCCGTTGCGCAGCAGGAACTGTCCGAGGGAGTGCTCGGGCGAGGAGGAGCTGGCGAAGATGATCTCCCCTTCTTTCCAGTGGATGGTCCGCTCGAGCTGCGCGCGCCGCAACACGAGTTTGCCGGTCTCGCGAATCATGGAGACAAAGCTCAGCACGTCGGGGAGCTGAATTCGCGAGAGATCGCCGGAGAGAACAGACTTTTCGGGCATCGGACCGGGGAGAACAATAACAAAGAGCTTCAGAGGTTCATAGGCTCACAGGCTCACAGGAGGCCGTCCCGGCGCACCTCGACTGTCATCCCGAGCGTGAGTCGAGGGACCTGGGTGGGCGGGGGCGCGCCGCGCGTCCCGTTGCACGTGCAGCGCGCCACCACCCGTCCCGACTGTCAGCAAAACCTACTTCACGCACCGCGGCACCAGCTCCCGCAGCAACTCCGCCACGCGACTCAGTTCCTCGGCGGTCGTGAAGCGCGAGAGTGAGAAGCGCACGGTGGCACGCGCGTCCTCTGGGGAGAGCCCCATGGCCAGGAGCACGGGGCTCGGCTCGACGCGGCCCGAGGAGCAGGCGGAGCCGGTGGAGACGGCGACGCCGGAGAGGTCGAGGGCGATGACGATCCCTTCCCCGTCGGCGCGGTGGAAGGTGATGTTGGAGGTGTTCGGGAGCCGGCGGGCATCGGCGCCGTTGACGGTGACGGCGAGCGATGACGCGTGCACCTCGGACTCGAACGCATCGCGCAGCGTTTCCATCCGCTCGGCGGCCGAGGGAAGGGCGGCGGCGACGCCGAAGGCGGCGGCGAGGGGGACGTTCTCGGTGCCGGCGCGGCGGCGGCGCTCCTGCGCGCCTCCGTGCAGGAGCGGGCCGAGCGACAGGCCGCGGCGGACGTAGAGCGCGCCGATTCCTTTCGGCGCGTGCAGCTTGTGCGCAGAGAGGGCCAGCGTGTCGCAGCCGAGGTCGTCGACGCGGATGGGGATCTTGCCGGCGGCCTGCACGGCGTCGACGTGAAAGTGCACGCCGCGGTCTCTGCAGGCGGCGCCGATGGCGGCGAGCGGCTGGACCACGCCGGTCTCGTTGTTAGCGAGCATGACGGCGGCGAGTCGCGTGTCGTCGCGCAGCACCGCGATCACCGCGCCGGCGGAGACTTCTCCGCTGCGCGACGGAGCGACGCGGGTCACGGAATGACCGCGGCGCTCGAGCTCGCGAAATGCTTCAGCCACCGAGGGATGCTCGATTTGCGATGTGACGATGTGGGAACGTTCGGACGGAGAGACCGCGCCGAAAATGGCCGCGTTGTTAGACTCGGTGCCGCCGCTGGTGAACACGATGTCCCGCGCGGTGGCCGCGACGAGCTGGGCCACCGACTCGCGGGCGTGCTCGATCAGACGGCGAGCAGCCTGGCCTTCGCTATGAATGGACGAGGCATTACCGAACGTCTCCCGCAACGCTCCTTCGAGCGTGGAGAGGACGTCCGGATGGATCGCCGTCGTCGCGTTGTTGTCCAGATAGATTCGCATCTGCCCCGGGAGACCATGAAAGCGCTAGCCGCTGCGGTAACACTCGTCTTCGCCTCCGCCATTGTGGCGCAAACGCCTGCCGACCAGCCCGCGCACCCCGAACGGCTGCGCAAGTTGTCCAAACGCGAGCGCGCGGCGCGCATCGAAAAACTCGACGCGCGGCATCAGGACTTTCTGTCCGACACCGAGCCGATCATGCTCCCGCCGGAGATCGATACCTTCCTGGCGCTGGAGAACGACGCGCAGCGCGACACGTTCGTCGACGAGTTCTGGCGCCGCCGCGACGCGCTGCAGGGAAGCGCCGGCCGTTTCCGCGAGACCTACTACGCGCGCCTCGAGATCGCCAAAGAGCAGTTCAAGAAGATCGTCTCGGACCGCGCGCGGATGTTCCTTCTGCACGGGCCGCCGGTGGACGTCGTCCGCACCGACTGCGCCCGTGTGCTGCAGCCGATCGAAGTGTGGAAGTACGGGCAACTGACCGGCGTGGGCACGAACGTGCGGCTCCTCTTCTACAAGCCGCGCTATCACAACGACTACAAGCTCTGGAACCCGATCGGCGGCTCGATGGCCATCGCCGAGCTGTTCGTCAGCGAAACGTCGGCGGCTGTCTCCCAGCCCGATGCTGCGCATCCCCGAAGGCCCGGCGCGGAGTCGCAGAGTCCGTACGCGTCGATCAGCCGCATCCAGCTCGAGTGCAGCGAAGGGGGCGAGGTCACGCGCGCCATCACGGACATGGTGCAGGCGCGCATCGACCTGCTGAAGCTGTTCGAGCCGCCGCAGCTCAACGCCGAGGAGATGGGCAAGCTGCTGCGCACGGTCGTCATCGCCAACCCGGACGCGGCCAAGCTGAACGCGGAGTTCAGCGTGCGCTATCCCACGAAGGACGGCAGCCGCACGGACGTGCAGATGATGCTGCTCGTGCCCAAGGCGGAGATCACGCCGGCGCAGGTGGCCGGTGCCGAGGTCTACACGATCGACGTCACCGGAGAGGTGCTGAAGAACGGCAGTCTCTGGGAGAAGTACCGCTATCGCTTCGACTTTCCGGGCGACTTCATCGGCGACAAGCTGCCGATCGTCATCGACCGGCTGCTGCGCCCCGCGGAGTATCTGTCGCGCATCAAGGTCATCGACGCGAACACCGGCGCCGAGGCGGTGGTGGAGTCGAACCTGACGGTGCCGGAGATCTTCGTCCCCGAGGAGCCCGCGGTGGCCCCGGTGGCGGCGGTGGCGGCGGCGCCGGAGAAGACGGTCGCGGCGCTGAAGCAGGAAGCGACGGCGAAAGAGTCGCGGCTGAAGATCGTGCCGCCGACGGGCGAGATCGTCAGCGGCGTGCAGACCATTGAGACGATGATCTCGGGGGACGAGATCAAGGCCGTGGAGTTCTCGCTGGACGGGAGGAAGATCGCCGTGCGCCGTGCGCCGCCGTTCTCGCTCGACTTCGACTTCGGGAACGTGCCGCAGGCGCGGCGCATCCGCGCCGTGGGCCTGAACGCCAAGAACGAGCCGGTCACGGGCGACGACCTCCAGGTCAACACCGGCACCGACCCGTTCCGCGTGCGCATCACCTCGCCGCGCGTCGCGCCGCACCTGGTCGGACCGGCGCGCGTGGAGATGGAGGTGAGCGTGCCGGACGGCGAGGAGCTGGCGTCGCTGGAGCTGTTCTGGAACGAGACGCGGATGGCCACGCTGTACGACCCGCCGTTCGTGCAGACGATCGAGATCCCGTCGACGCAGGGCGCCGGCTATCTCCGCGCCGTGGCCACGGTGAAGAACGCGGCGCTGCCGCCGGTCGAAGACGTAGTCATGGTCAACACGCCGGCGTACATGGAAGAGCTGAACGTGCACCTCGTCGAGCTGCCGACGACGGTGGTCATCAACGGCAAGCCGGCGTCGCATCTCACGGAGAAGGCGTTCAAGGTGCTGGACGAAGGGAAGCCGGTGCCGCTGGCGAAGTTCGAGTACGTGAAGGACCTGCCGCTGTCGGTCGGTCTGGCCATCGACACGTCGGGCTCGATGCAGCCGAAGATCGACGAGGCCCAGAAGGCGGGGGCGCAGTTTTTCGAGAAGGTGATGAAACGCGGCGACAAGGGCTTCGTCGTGGCCTTCGACAAGGAGCCGCAGCTCGTGCAGCGCTGGACGGCGAAGATCCAGGACATGCACGCCGGCCTGGCCAAATTGCGAGCGGAAGACATGACCGCGCTCTATGACGCGGTGGTGTACGCCCTGTACAACTTCCAGGGGATCCGCGGCCAGCGCGCGCTGGTGCTGATCAGCGACGGCAAGGACACGGCCTCGAGCTTCACCTACGAACAGGCGCTCGAGTACGCGCGCCGCGCCGGCGTGCCGATCTACGCGATCGGCATCGGCATCCGCGGCAACGACGTCGACGTCCGCTACAAGCTGTCGCGCCTCTCCACCGAGACCGGCGGCGCCGCGCATTACATCGAGACCGCCCGCGACCTGAACCGGGTCTACGGCGACATCCAGGACGAGCTCCGCTCGCAATACATCCTCGGCTTTTACCCGGCGCCGGACATCAAGTCGGGCGGCAAATGGCGCGAGCTGACGGTGCAGGTGAACGAGGGCAAGGTGAAGTCGATCAAGGGGTATTTCCCATGAAACGCGCAATCCTGATTCTTCTCACTCTCACGTTCGCGACCGCCGCGATCGCCGCGGAAACGAAGCCGCTCACGCGCGCCGAGCGCAAGGAACGGCTCGCGAAACTGCCCGAGCAGCACCGGCAGTTCCTGGCCGAGGTCGAGCCGATCATGCAGCCGGCGGAGCGCGACACGTTCCTGCGGCTGGAGACCGATCCGCAGCGCGACGCGTTCATCGACGACTTCTGGCGCCGCCGCGACATCGCCGCCGGGACCACCGGCCACGCCGCGCGCGCCGACTATTACGAGCGGCTGGAAACGGTTCGCGAGAAGTTCGACTCGATCATGTCCGACCGCGGGCGGATCTACCTCGTACACGGCCACCCCGCGTCGATCACGGACGTGAACTGTCCCCGCTTTTTCCAGAAAACGCAGATCTGGTATTACCCGCAGCTCCCCCAGCTGGGACGCGAAGTCGTGCTGCTGTTCTTCCAGCCGCAGAACGAGCGCATCTACCGGCTCTGGAACCCGCGCATCGACGGGTGGGGTGGGCTCAAGAGCAACGACATCTCCGCCACCGGCCAGGACCCCGAGAATCTCGTCTTCGACTGCAAGGACGGCGAATACCTCGCCGCCGGCATCGCCTACATGCGCACGAACATCGACCGCATGACGCGCGTCTACGAGGCGCCGCCGGTCAATGAAGAGGATGTGAATCGCATCCTCCGCTCGTCCGTGGTGGCCGATCCGAAAGCGCCGAAGCTGAATGCGGAGATCACCGTCGCCTATCCGTCCAGCGACGGCTCGAAGACCGATGCCCAGCTGACCATCTACGTTCCACGCGCGGAGCTGAAGACGACCGCGGTGAACGACGTCGCGGTCTACACGATCGACATCGTCGGCGAAGTGCTGCGCGACGGGAAGATGTGGGAGAAGTACCGCTACCGCTTCGACTTCCCGGGCGACATCCAGGACGCCAGGCTGCCGATCGTCATCGACCGCACGCTGCGTCCGGCGACGTACCAGTCGCGCGTGAAGATCACCGACACGGCCGGCGGCGCGCAGACCATCCTGGAGACGGAGCTGGTGGTGCCGGAGATGGAGGCCACGCTGCCGAAACCGACCGCCGAGGGAGCGACGCTGACGGCCATCCGCGAGGACGTGCAGTCGTCGCGGGCGCGGCTGCGCATCGTGCCGCTGGAAGAGAAGGTCATCAGCGGACTGCAGACCATCCAGACGCTCGTCACCGGCAGCGGCATCAGCGCGGTGGAGTTCTGGCTGGACGGGAAGAAGATCGCCACGCGGCGCTCGCCGCCGTACAAGCTCGACCTCGACTTCGGCACCGTGCCTCGCTCGCGGAAGATCCGCGTCGTGGCGGTCGACTCGCACGGGGCGCCGATCACGGGCGACGAGATCGTCGTCAACACGGGCACCGATCCGTTCCGCGTCCGCATCGCCTCGCCTCGCGTGGCGCCGAAGCTGAGCGGGCCGGTGAAGGTGGAGGTCGAAGTCAAAGTCCCGGAGGGGAAACAGCTCGGCAGCGTGGAGCTGTACTGGAACGAGACGCGCGTGGCCACGCTGTACGACCCGCCGTTCGTGCAGACGGTGAACATCCCGCAGACGGACGGCGTCGGCTACCTGCGCGCGGTGGCGACGATGAAGGACGATCCCGAGACGGATCCGGTCGAGGACGTGGTGATGGTGAACACGCCCGACTTCATGGCCGAGGTGGACGTTCATCTGGTCGAGTTGCCGACGACGGTGCACGTCGGCGGGAAGCCGGTGAACGACCTCGAGGAGAGCGCGTTCAAGGTGCTGGATGAAGGGCAGCCGGTGAAGATCGCCAAGTTCGAGCACGTGAAGGACCTGCCGCTCTCGATCGGGATGGCGGTCGACACGTCGGGCTCGATGGAGAACCGCATGGCCACGGCCCGCGACGCCGGCGCGGCGTTCTTTCAGAACGTGATGCGCAAGGGCGACAAGGCGTTCCTGGTGGCCTTCGACTCGCAGCCACACCTGGTGCAGAAGTGGTCGCCGGATCTGAAGGATATTTACTCGGGCTTGGCGAAGATGCGCCCCGAGGAATCGACGGCGTTGTTCGACGCGGTGGTCTACTCGCTCTACAACTTCAGCGGGGTGAAGGGACAGAAGGCGCTGGTGCTGGTGACGGACGGGAAGGACACGGTCTCGAAGTTCTCGTTCGAGCAGGCCCTGGAGTACGCGCAACGCGCGGCGGTGCCGATCTACGCGATCGGCATCGGCATCAGCAAACTGGACGTGGAGACGAAGCTGCGCCTGAACCGCTTCACGGGCGACACGGGCGGCTCGTCGTACTACATCGACAACATCGCCGACCTCGCGAAGATCTATACGGACATCCAGAACGAGCTCCGCTCCCAGTACGTCCTCGGCTTCTACCCGGCCGGCGACGTGAAACCGGGCGGCAAGTGGCGCGAGATCTCGGTGCAGACGGCCGAGGGGAAGGTGAAGACGATTCGCGGGTACTATCCGTAGGCCATGCTCAAGGCTTTCGTCTCGGTATTCGTGACCGTCTTCCTCGCGGAGATCGGCGACAAGACCCAACTCGCCACGATGCTGTTCGCCGCGGAAGCGAAGACCAGCAAATGGGTGATCTTCGCCGGCTCCGCCCTCGCCCTGGTGTTAGCCGCGGCCATCGGCGTGCTGGTCGGCGCGCAGATCGAACGATTCGTCTCGCCACGCACGCTGAAGATCGTCGCGGGCGTGGGGTTCATCGCCATCGGGCTGTGGACGATCGTGTCGCGGTAGCGCGAGGAGACGACGAGGGGCCTCAGGCGGGCCGGTGCGACCGGCGGCGCTGGTTGAGCCCAGTCTGCGCAAACACGTGTTTCGTCGACAGGCGTGCGTTCAGGCTAGGCCAACCAGCGCCGCCGGTCGCACCGGCCCGCCGGAGGCCTCCCGTCGTCCCCTGTCGCCTACTCCGCGGGCGTCCCGCTCTTCCGCTCCTGGGCCATCCGCTCGCGTTCGGCGGCGCGCTCGGCGCGGCGCTGGTTGGCTTCCTCTTTGAGGCGGAGGGCGATGGCGGTGCCGGTGTCGGTGGTGGCGAGGCCGCCTTCGGCGGTCTCGCGGAGGCCGCGCGGGAGGGAGCGGCCGATGCGCACCATCGCTTCGACGATCTCGTCCATCGGGATGACGGATTCGACGCCGGCCATCGCCAGCTGCGCGGCGGTGAGGCCGTGGACGGCGAAGAGGGCGTTGCGTTTGACGCACGGCACTTCGACCAGTCCGCCGACCGGATCGCAGACCAGGCCGAGGGTGTTTTTGAGGGCGATGGCGGCGGCGTGGATGCACTGGCGCGTCGTGCCGCCGACCATGTAGGCGACACCGGCGGCGCCCATGGCCGAGGCCACGCCGACCTCGTTCTGGCAGCCGCCCGCGGCGCCGGAGATGTTCGCGGAGAGGGCAATGATCGATCCGATGCCGCCCGCGACGACCAGCGCGCGCACGGTGCGCTCGGGGTCGATGTGGCGCTCTTCTTCGAGCGCGAGGAGCATGCCGGGGACGACGCCGCCCGCGCCCGCGGTCGGCGCGGCCACGATGACGCCCATGCGCGAGTTCTCCCCCATCACCGCCAGGGCGTAGAGCTCGGCTTTGACGGTGAGCGGGTCGAGGAATGTGCGCCCTTCGACGAAGGCCTGCTGGAGAAGGCGCGCCTCGCTGCCGACCAGTTTCCCCATCGACTGGCCGTCATTGCTCTTGCCGCGCTCCACGCATTCGCGCATGACCGCGCGGCGGCGGCGCAGCGCTTCGACGATCTGTTCGGCCGGGACGGCATGTTCCTGCTCGTCGGCCTGGAGGAACACCTCGGCCAGGTCGCGGTCGCCGGCCGTTGCTTCGAGATGCTTGAATGATTCGATCATGAGGTTCAGGGGATGCGGTCCAGATACCGCGCGTCGGCCACGTCGTCCAGCGAACAGATCCGGTCGAGCGCGCTCTTGCCCAATGGCGAGTCGACGTCGACCTGCATGAACGCGTCCTTGCCGCGCTGCTTGCGAGAACAATAAAGGGAGGCGATGTTGATTCCCTCATCAGCAATTGCCTGAGCGACCTCGGCGATCATGCCCGGCCGGTCGCGGTAAAACAACAGCAGCGTCGGCGAGTCACCCTTGAAGCGCGTCTGGAAGCCGTTGATCTTGAAGACCTCGATCACACCCCCGCCGATCGACGAGCCGACGATCTCAACCTGCCGGTCGCCCCCCTCGATCTCGACGCGCACTGTGTTCGGATGCACCTCGCCGAGATCCTCCTCGGAAAACTCAATGGTCACGCCCATCTGTTCGGCGATGCGGATGGCCTCGGGGATGCGCGGATCGTCGACGTTGAGCCCGATCGAGCCGCCGACGAGCGCAAAGTCGGAGCCATGCCCCCGATACGTCGCCGCCAGCGGCGGGTGGAGGTAAAAGTGCACGCTCACCGGCTCGCGATCGAGGATCTCCCGCGCCACCCGCCCGAGCCGCGCCGTCCCGGCAGTGTGCGAGCTGGACGGCCCGACCATCACGGGCCCCATGACGTCGAGGATGCTCACCTTGCGGTCGTGCCGGATTGCCACGGGAGGAGTCTATCGCGATGCTCCGTGCGAATCATTCAACGGTTGAATGATTATCATTCACCAGGTGAATGATTCGCACCCGCCTGTCATCCCGAGCGTGAGTCGAGGGACTTGGGCGGTGGGAGGCGCGCTGGTCGTGCGGCGCACGGTGCTCGTGCATCGCGCCGCCCGCCCACCCAGGTCCCTCGACTCACGCTCGGGATGACAGTACGCAAGAGCCCGCACGCACTCCCAAGGGCGGCGGCGGTCACGCTCCTTGCGCGGCGTGCAAACCGGTCTGCTAAACTCCGCGCCGCCGTCCCATGCCAGAACGTCCGGTCATTCTCGTCGTCGACGACGACGCGCCGATTCTCCTCCTGATGCGCAATCTGCTGCGCGAGTTCGGGTTCGACCCGGTCGCGGCGGGGAGCGGCGCGCAGGCGCTGGAGGAGGCGCAGCGCCGCACGCCGGATCTGATCCTGCTCGACCGCAACATGCCAGGCATGAGCGGCGACGAGGTGATCGCGGCGATGCGCACCAATGGCGCGCTGGCGACGATCCCGGTCCTGATGCTTACCGGCGAACCGATGGAGCCGGACGAGATCGCCCGCGTCGGCGCCACCGCGGCAGTCCTGAAACCGTTCGATGTCACCGCCCTCGTCACCATGATCCGCGCCCACCTCAACTGAGGCCGCAGGCGACAGGGAACGACGGGAGGCCTCCGGCGGGCCGGTGCGACCGGCAGCGCTGCTTGGCCTAGCCTGAACGCACGCCTGTCTACGAAACACGTGTTTGCGCGACGACATGGGCACAATCAGCGCTGCCGGTCGTACCGGCCCGCCGGAGACCCCTCGTCGTTCCCTGTTCCCGCGCGCCCCAGTACGAGCGTGCCCGGATTTTGCGATAGAGTCCGGGCGCCATGATTCATGAGAGCAGCGACTCCCTGCAGCAAGCCTCGATCGACGATCTCGTCTACACCGCCGTCTTCTCCGGCGACGCCGCGACGAAGGCGGAAGCGCGCAAGCAGATCCACCTGCGGGCCCGCCAGTCCGGCGCCGTCCCCTCCTCCATCCTCCCCCTCTACCGCGCCCTTGGCCGCGGCGAAGTGACGCGCAGATTCACCGTCCCGGCCTTCAACATCCGCGCGCTGACGTACGACGTCGCGCGGGCGCTCTTCCGCGCCGCCATGCGTCACGACGTAGGGCCGTTCATCTTCGAGATCGCGCGGTCCGAGATCGGCTACACCGAACAGCGGCCGGGTGAGTACGCGGCGTGCGTCCTGGCGGCCGCGCTGGCGGAAGGCTACAAGGGGCCCGTCTTCATTCAGGGCGATCACTTCCAGGCCAGCGCGAAGAAGTGGGCCACGCCGGAGGGGAAGACCGCGGAAGTGAAGGCGCTCGAGTCGCTCATCGACGAGGCCATTGCCGCGGAGTTCTACAACATCGACATCGACACCTCGACGCTCGTCGACCTCGACTTCCCCACGCGCGACGAACAGCAGCGCGAGAACTACACCTACACCGCGCATTTCACGAAGTACATCCGCGCCCGGCAGCCGGAGGGGATCGAGATCTCGATCGGCGGCGAGATCGGCGAAGTGGGCAAGTACAACACCCAGCCGGACGAAGTGCGCGCCTACATCGACGGCGTGCGCCGCGCGCTCGACGGCGATCCCGGCATGGCCAAGATCTCCGTGCAGACCGGCACCTCGCACGGCGGCGTGCCGAACGCGGATGGCTCGCTCGCCGCGGCCGAGATCGACTTCGACGTGCTGCGGGAGACGACGCGCATCTGCCGCGAGGAGTACGGCATCGCCGGCTCGGTGCAGCATGGCGCGTCGACCTTGCCCGAGGCCGTGTTCAACAAGTTTCCGGAGAGCGAGGCGGTGGAGATCCACCTCGCCACCGGCTTCCAGAACATGATCCTCGACGCGGAGACGCTGCCGGCGTCGATGAAGGACGAGATCCGCCAGTTCTGCTTCGACCACTGCGCCGACGAGCGCAAGGGCGGCGAGACGGACGAGCAGTTCGTCTACAAGACGCGCAAGAAGGCCATCGGCCCGTTCAAGCGCCGCATGTGGGAGCTGGACGACGCGGCGAAGAAGCCGATCATCGACGCCATGGAGCAGAAGTTCGAGTTCCTGATGGAGAAGCTGGCCGTCTACAACACGCGCAACCTCGTCGACCACTACATCAAGACGGACGCCGCCCTGCCGGAGTACGCGGCCGCCTCGGCGGAGCTGACAGCTGCCGCGGTCGTGGATCCGAACGAGGGAGAATGAACCCAGGTATGAGGTACGAGGTATGAGTGGGCGGTGGGACACTCATACCTCATACCTCATCCCTCATGCCTCATACCTGACGAAGCCACGAAGGCAAGTCGCCGATCGTCTGCAGGACGGCGAACTCTTTTCCCTGCAGCGCCTCTTCTTCGAGGTGCTCGTGCGCCCAGGTCGTAAAGTAGGGGATGTGCACGGCCAGCGCACCCGCTTCGAGCGCGGGGAGCACGTCGGAGCGGAGTGAGTTGCCGACCATGACGAACTGCTCCGGCGCGACGGCGTGGCGCTTCATGATCGTGCGATAGGTGGCGGCGGTCTTCGCCGACACGATCTCAACCGCGCGAAAGTGCTCGCCGATTCCGGAGCGGGCCAGCTTCGACTCCTGGTCGAAGAGATCGCCCTTGGTGAGCAGCATCAGCCGGTAGTCACCGCTGAGTGCTTCGATGGTCTCGCGCACCCCGTCGAGGAGCTCGACCGGGTGGTGCAGCATCTCGTGTCCCCAGTCGACGATGCGCCGCACTTCCGCGCCCGTGATGCGCGACTCGGTGAGGTCGAGGGCGGTCTCGATCATGGAGAGGATGAAGCCCTTGATGCCGTAGCCGAAGTGCCCGAGGTTCTTGATCTCGGTGGCGAAGAGCCGCTCGCGGACCCATTCGGCGGGGTGATACGACGACAGCATCTCGGCGAACTGCGCCTCGGTGGCCTGGAAGATCGGCTCGTTGTGCCAGAGCGTGTCGTCGGCGTCGAAGGCGATCACGTCGATCATGCGGGGATCGTATTAGCATTCGCGTCCATGCGCAGAACGATCGCCCTCCTGCTCGCCTTCACCCTCGCCCTTCCGATGTTCGGCGCGGACGACGCACCGCCCACCAGCGCGCAGGCGCTCGAGCTGGCGCGGCTGTGGCTCGACGCGCAACGGCAGTACGAACAGATCCCGGGCATGTCCGCGGCGGTCGTCCACGAGCAGACGCTGCTCTGGAGCGGCGGCGTCGGGCAGGCCGACCTGGCCACGAAGCGGCCCGCCACGGCGGACACGCTCTACAGCATCTGCTCGGTCTCGAAGCTCTTCACCAGCGTGGCGGTGATGCAGCTTCGCGATCAGGGAAAGCTCTCCCTCACCGATCCGATCGGGAAGCACCTGCCGTGGTTCACGATGAAACCGGCCGAGGGGGGACGGGAGGCGACCATCGTCGGGGCGCTGACGCACTCCGCCGGCCTGCCGCGCGAGTCGGACTATCCGTACTGGACCGGTGAGTTCGACTTCCCGACGCGCGAGAAGATCGTGGAGCGCGTCGCCGCGCAGCAGCCGCTCTACCCCGCCGATCGTTACTTCCAGTACTCGAACCTCGGGCTGACGCTGGCCGGTGAGATCGTGGCCGCGCGCAGCGGCCAGCCCTACGACCAGTACGTGCGCCAGCACATCCTCGAGCCGCTGCAGCTCAGCAACACGTATCCGGAGGTTCCGGTCGAGGAGAAAGGGAAGCGACTGGCGCAGGGCTACAGCGCGAAGCGCCGCGACGGCACGCGCGCCGCGCTGCCGCTCTTCCAGACCCGCGGGATCGCGCCGGCCGCCGGCTTCGCCTCGACGGCGAACGACCTGGCCCGGTTCGCCATGTGGCAGCTCCGACTGCGCGACGCGGCCAGCGATCCGGTGCTCGACCCGCGCACGCTGCGCGAGATGTACGCGCCGCATTTCGTCGATCCCGATTTCGAGACGTTCTGGGGCGTCGGCTTCGCCACGTGGAAGGAAGGGAGCAACGTCTTCGTCGGCCACGGCGGGAGCTGCCCCGGCTTCCGCACGGCGTTCAACGTGAACCCGGAGAAGAAGCTGGCCGTGGCCGTGCTCGCGAACGCGAACGGCGTGAACACCGGCCGCTACGCCAAGGCGATCTTCGACCTCGTGTCGGCCGCGCTCAAGAACGCACCGAAGGGCGACACGGCGTCATTGGCCGCGTACACCGGCTCGTACGACGAGTTCCCCTGGGGCGGCGAGACGATGGTGGTGGCCTGGGGTGACGGCCTGGCGGCGCTGACGCTGCCGACCATGGACCCGATGAAAGACCTCGAGCGCCTCCGCAAGACCGGCGACCACACCTTCCGCCGCGTCCGCACCGACGGCACCCTCGGCGAGGAGATCCGGTTCGAGCTCGGCGCGGACGGACGGGCGACGCGGTTCTGGCAGCACTCGAATCCGTATCCGCGGATGAAGTGAGACGTTGCTCGTTGCTCGGCCGGGGGGCCGTCTCGACTAAAGGCACCCCAAAGGAGTAACGCGCAACCCCCGTTCTTACCCAAGGATGCGGTGACGGCGTTGTTCGTTGCTCGGCTGGGGTGCGTCTCGGCTAACGCCACCCCGAACGAGTAACGAGCAACGCAAAACGCCTCACCCAGCGGCTTCCTGCGCTCGCTGCACGATCGGCACGCGCCGCATGTCTTCCTCGCGGCACTGACGCCGGCGCTCGATCTCGACGCGGTTGCGGCCGTTCATCTTGGCGCGGTAGAGGGCTTGGTCAGCGGCGCGGAACAGTTCGTTGGTGCCGGGGACGAGGGAGTGCGGGAAGTTGGCGATGCCGATGCTCACCGTGATGGCGTGGCCGTCGATGGGGGCGCAGGCGATCGAGGAGCGGAGCTTCTCGCCGAACTGCAGCGCCTCGAACAGGGCCGTCTCGGGCAGCAGGATGGCAAACTCTTCGCCGCCCACGCGTGCCGCGAAATCCACCTGCCGCGTGCCGCCGGCGATCAGCTTGGCCACGCCGCGCAGGACCGCGTCGCCCGCGTCGTGCCCGTACGAGTCGTTGATCGACTTGAAGTGATCGACATCCACGATGGCCAGCGAGAGCGGCCGTTCGTACCGCCGGGCCTGCTCGAAGGACAACTTCAGACGCTCGTCGAACGCGCGGCGGTTGCGCAGCGAGGTCAGCGGGTCGGTCTGCGAGAGCTCGACGAGCTGCTTCTGCAGCTCGACGATGCGCAGTCCGGCCCGGATGCGGGCCAGCAGCTCCTCGAGCTGGGCCGGCTTGGTGATGTAGTCGTCCGCCCCGCACGCGAAGCCTTCCAGCTTCGCAGCGTCGGAGTTGTGCGACGTCAGCATCACGATGTAGGCGTGCGGATCGGCGGCGCGGAGCTCACGGCAGAGATCGACGCCATCCCCGTCCGGCAGCGTCCGGTCGAGGATCACCAAGTCCCACGGCTCCTGCACGAGCTGGCGGGCCGTCGCGATGGTGGGAGCGGCCCGGACTGAATAACCGGCCCGCTCCAACTGCCGCGACAGCATGTAGGACACGTTCGCGTCATCCTCGACGAGGATCAGTTTATGTTTTGGCATCAGTGCTACGAATAACAAAACAAAGCGTCCACAATTCCGGATGGAACGTATTGTAAAGAGGACATTTATCCGTACGCTACCGTACGGTCATTCGGGCCGGACAATACCGAGCGAGGTCATCTTCTCGTGGAGATGCGTGCGCTGGATCTCCAGTAATTCGGCCGCCTTGGTGACGTTCCAGTTGGTGCGGCGGAGCACTGCTTCGAGGTACTCCTTTTCGCATTGCGCCTTGAACGCGCGCAGGGGCATGACCGGCGCGGTGTCGCCCATGCGCACGATGCCGTTTTCCGCGAGACCGCGGCGGCTGACGATGGACGTCGGCAACTGATCAACGGTCAGCGGGTCGGTGCCGAACACCGACAGACGCTCCGCCACGTTCTTCAACTCGCGCACGTTGCCGGGCCAGTCGTACGCGGAGAGCGCCTCGTAGACCGGCGCGTCGACGGACAACTGGATGCGCTGATTGCGCGCGCAGAATTGCTGGAGGAACGTGGCGAAGAGGAGCGGCACGTCGCTGCGGCGCTCGCGCAGCGGCGGCACGTCGACCGGGACCGTGGCCAGGCGGAAGAAGAGATCCTCGCGGAAGCGCCCTTCGCGCGCCAGCGTCTCCAGGTCACGATGCGTGGCCGCGAGCACGCGCACGTTCACGGCGCGGTCGGCGGTCTCGCCGATGCGCCGCACGCGCCCATCCTCGAGCACGCGCAATAGCCGGGACTGGAGCATCGGCTCCATGTCGCCGATCTCGTCGAGGAACAGCGTGCCGCCGTCGGCTTCTTCGAAGAGACCGCGCTTCGCGGTCTTGGCGTCGGTGAACGCGCCGCGCGCGTGGCCGAACAATTCATCCTCGATGAGGTGCGTCGGGATGGCCGCGCAATTCAGCTTGATGAACGGCCGCGAGACGCGCCGGCTCTCGCGATGGATGGCCGCGGCGACGAGCTCTTTCCCCGTCCCGCTCTCGCCGCGAATGAGGACGCGGGCATCCGTCGGCGCGACTTTCTCGATCGCGGCGCGCAACAGGCGCACGGCGTCCGAGGCGCCGACGATCTGCTGCTCGCGGGAGCGCAGGGCGCCGACCTGCTGGCGCAGCGCCGCGGTCTCGAGGCAGTTGCGCACGGACTTGATCAGCCGCTCACGGCTGAACGGTTTGTCGATGAAGTCGTGCACGCCGAGGCGGATCGCCTCGACGGTCTCGTTCATCGACGCTTCGCCGGAGATGACGATCGACGGCGGCATGGCGTCACCCATGATCCGTACGAGGTCGATGCCGCTCATCCCCGGCAGCCGCACATCGACCAGGGCCATGTCGGGCTGGACGCGCGTCGTGTCGCGCAGATACGAAAGCCCATCCTCGGCGGAGCGGAAGCCGACCACGCCGTAGCCCTCCTCGCGCAGGCGAAGGGTCATGTTCGCGGCGATTTTCTCGTCGTCTTCGACGATGAGGATCAGTTGCATGCGTGTCTCAACGTGCTTCTCAACAATCCGGCGCTCCGAACGTCAGGCGGAACTGCGTGCCCTTCTCCGAGGTGTCGACGAGGACGAGGTCCCCGCCGTGATCGAGCATCACTTTCCGCGAGATCGACAAGCCCAGCCCCATCCCCTCCCCTATTTTGCGCGTCGTCACGTATGGATCGAACACGCGCCCGCGCAGCGACACCGGGATGCCCGAGCCGTTGTCGCGCACGTCGAGAAAGATGCGCGGACCATTCTTCACGATCGAGAAGCCGATGCGGCCGTCGCCGTTCACGGCGCGAGCGCTGTTCGTGCAGAGGTTGACCAGCACCTGGCGGAGCATGTCGCGGTCGATGCAGACGATGGCGTCGCCGCCGTTCTCCTCGAGCTTCAGTGCCGGCCAGGCGTTGGCGAACGTGGCGCAGAATTCTTCGATGACCTGTCCCAGCGACTCGCGCCGCAGCACCGGCTTGCCCAGTCCGCCGAACGTGGAGAAGTCGCGCGTGAACCGCGCCAGCCGGTCCAGCTCCTCGGCCATGCTTTCCTGCGCCGACGCGAGCTCCTCGTCCGGCGCGCCGTGCCGGGCCAGGTCGGCGAACCGCTCCAGTTCGAGCCGCGCGGCGGTGAGTGGACCCTTGATCTCGTGCGCGTGGCGGCGCGCCGTCTCTTGGAGCGACGAAACGCGCTCGAGGTACTCGCAGCGTTCGCGCTCCTGCGCCCGGCGATAGCGCATCCAGAGCGATACCGCACCGAGCGTCGCGGCCACCGCGAACATGATCACCAGCGCCAGCTCGAAGCGCTGCAGCATGTTCTCGCGGTTCATGCGCAGCACTTCGATGCGGTTCACCAGCGTGCGCGTCTCGTCGAAGCGCCTGCGATAGAGCTCGCGCTGCGCCGGATCGAGCCGGCGCAGCTGCTTCTGGTCCTCGAGCGCCTGCTCCAGCGCCTGCCGCACCTCGGGGCGTAGCGCGACGTCGAGCCAGACGCTCGAGATCTGGTGCAGCACGGCCCAGAACAGCACCGTGGCCGCGCCGACGGCCAGGAGCATCGAGGCGAGCGAGCGGGTACGGGTCATCGCAGTGCCAGCTCGACGTTCCAGCGATACGACGTGATCGGTTTGGCGCTGATGGTCGTGCCGATCAGCGCGTCGACGATGCCTCCCCCGCCGGCGGCCGTGCCGACGCCGCCCGATTTCGTGATCCACTGACGCGCGTCCTCCTCCTCGGCCGCGGAGAACGGGAGGACGCTGAGATCGACCTGCAGCGCCACGCGCGCGGCGTCGGTGGCCAGCAGGCGCACCGGCGTACGCCACCACTTCTCCAGCGCTTCAGCCGAGGTGAGGCGCTGGCGGTCCGTCTTCCCGTCGAACTCCACGCGTCTCACGATCCAGACCTCATCCCAGAGATCGTAGCGGACCTCGATGCGCGCGCCGGTGACGCGACTGAGCTCGCGCTGCCGGGCGATGACCAGGAACGTCGTCGTGAGACCGCTGCTCAATTGTTTCTTCACGCTTTGCTGCTGCAGGACGGAGGCAGGCAGGGTCGCACCGACGACGCCGGCCTGCACGTTGAACACGGGGCGCGGCGGCTGCTGCGCGTCGGACGAGAAAGCGACGAGCAGCAGCAGCGCAATGGCGGCCGCGGCTCGTATCACCATGCGTACCCCGCTCCGAGGCGAAGCGTTCCCCACGACGAGCGGCGCAGCCACGCGAAGCCGACCTGAGTGACGTCCGTGTCGCGCGTGAAGAACGCCGGCGGGTCGTTCTCGATGTCGCGATTCGAATAGCGCGCGGTGAACTCGAACCGCGAGTCGCCGTTGACGCGCTCCTCGGGGGACCAGAGGCTGTGCGAGTAGCCGATGCCGATGCTGCCGTAGCGCGCGGTGCGATCCAGCTCGGTCACGGTGAACTGGTCGTTGTACGACTCCCGCGCCCACTCGCCGCGGAGGTTGCCCCAGACCGAGTCACGATCGGTCAGCTCCCAATACCGCGTCGCGGCGGCCTCGGCGCCGAAGAAGTGGGTGTGATACGCGCTGTGCTGCACGAGCGTTTCCGTCGGACTGACGAACCCGGTCGACAGAATGCGCGCGCCATCGGTCCAGCCGTACATCGGCGTCACCTGCAGCAGCGTCCCTCGGGTCGGGAAAAAGGGCTCGTTGGTGGTGTTATAGGCCATCGTCGCGGAGACGACTTTCTGGCCGAAGCGGATCGGATAGTCGACGCCGAGAACCGTGCGCTTTTCTTCGCCGAAGCGGGTCTCGTCGTACTTCAGGGTGATGGTCTGGTTCGCGGAGACGGGCACGCCGACGACGAGCTGCGGCGAGATCAGTCCCTCGCCGAACCCTTCGACGGGGCGCTTGAGGTTGATCGTGGCGAAGGCGCGGCTGCCGAAGAGGTCGTACTGCGTGTAGCCGACCGCGAACGACGCGTAGTCGCGAGCGAACTCGCGGTCGTGACCGACGCCGGAGAAGCCAAGGTGCACGGCGCCGCGGCGTCCGACGAACCAGCGCGCGCCGAGGGCCAGGTTCTCGCCGGAGGCGTTGCGGTCGTTGCTGTAATCGACGTCGAGGAGCGGATCGTTGTCGTAGACCGGGACGACGTCGAGAAGGAAGAAGAACGGCTTGGTCTCGTTGATGGTCAGGATGAGCACGTGGCGCCCGCGCTCCGAGCCGCGCTCGAGCGCGAAGTCGACGCTGAGCAGGAAGGGCAGCCGCGCCAGGCGCGTGGCCGCATCGCGCAGCTCGGCCTCGGCGTACTCGCGTCCCTCGCGCAGCCGCGACTCGGCGATGACGACGTCGGGCGAGACGCGGTTGGCGTTGCGCACTTCGATGCGCTCGATGAACAGCAGTGGCGAGGGTGCGGCCGCGTCCTGCGCGGCGAGCGGCGCGGCGAGCGCAGCGAGAAGAAGAACGATGGTCAGATTTCGGATCACGATGATGGGCCTCCTGCCGGCTCCATAGGGCGAGCGGAGTGCCACGAAAACCGCCCCCGCGGCGACCGCGCCCATTCGCATCTAAACGCTTTGGCTGTCGGCAGTTGAGACGCGAATGGGCGCATCGGGGTCACGCGGCGAGTGTATGGGAGATCGGACAGTGGGTGTATGAACACTCTTACGACAATGTGTTCCGCGCCGATGTAAACACGCGGCCGTGGACGGCGTCGGATGGTGCATAGGAGATGAGCACCATGAAACGCATCGCAATCCCGATCCTGATTCTGACTCTCGCCGCAATGACCGCCTTCGCCGCACCGCGTCCCGGCGGAGGTCCTCCGGGTCCGCCGCCGCAACAGCAGGGCCCCGGCGCCGGCGGCGACATCCTGCCGCCGCAACTGCTGGCCGAGTTCCTCGGCCTCACGGAAGCGCAGACCGCGCAGATCGCAACGCTGCGCGAGTCCCTGCGCGCATCCATCGAGCCGCTGCACGAGCAGCAGCGCACGAACGCCGACGCGATCCGCGACGCCGTGGAAGCCGGCAACGCCGCGACCGCGGGCACGCTGCTGGTGGCGAACCACGCCATCGGCCAGCAGATCAAGGCCGCGCATGACTCGTTCGAGACCGCCTTCGACACGCTGCTCACGTCCGAGCAGAAGGCGAAGCTCGCGGTCTACGAAGAGATCGTCGAGCTGCGCCGCGGCGCGCGCGACTGACCCGGGTTGACGCGGAGCGCCGGCCGACGCCGGCGCTCCGATGCGCTATCCTCCCGTCCGTGTCGAAGCGCGCGCTGATCACCGGCATCACGGGTCAGGACGGGAGTTACCTCGCCGAGCACCTTCTCTCCCTCGGCTATGAAGTGCACGGCCTCGTGCGCCGGGTGGCCATGGAGATCCCCGAGCACCGCTTCCGCCGCCTCGCGCACGTCCTCGACCGCGTCGTCCTCCACGCCGGGCATCTCGAGAGCTACCCGACCATCTTCGACGTCATCAGCCGCCACCCCTTCGACGAGTGCTATCACCTGGCCGCGCAGAGCTTCGTCGCCGAGAGCTTCGCCGACGGCTTCTCGACCATGGACATGAACGTCAACGGCGCGCACTACGTGCTGGCCGCCCTGGCGCAGCTCCAGCCGAAATGCCGTTTCTACTTCGCCGGGTCGAGCGAGATGTTCGGCCGCGTGCGGGAGTCGCCGCAGAACGAGCTGACGGCGTTCAACCCGCGCAGCCCGTACGGCATCAGCAAGGTGGCGGGCTACTACCTGACGCTGAATTACCGCGAGACGTACGGCCTCTTCACCAGCAGCGGCATCCTCTTCAATCACGAGAGCCCGCGCCGCGGCCACGAGTTCGTGACGCGCAAGGTCTGCACGAGCGCCGCGAAGATCAAGCTCGGCCTGGCCACCGACGTCCGCCTCGGCAACCTCGACGCCGTGCGCGACTGGGGCCACGCCCGCGACTACGTCCGGGCCATGCACCTCATGCTGCAGCACGACCAGGCCGACGACTTCGTCGTCGCCACCGGCCGCCCCCACACCGTCCGCGACCTCTGCTCCATCGCCTTCGCCACCGTCGGCCTCGACTACCGCGACCACGTCGTCATCGACGAGCGCTTCGTCCGCCCGGTCGAGGCACTGCCGCTGGTCGGTGACGCGTCGAAGGCGAAACAGGTGCTGGGGTGGAAGCCAACGGTGCGGTTCGAGGAGATGGTCCGGGAGATGGTGGAGTGCGAGGTGGAGGGGCTGGGCGGCGGTTCGCGGTAACGCATTCAACGACCAACGGTCCCTCATCCAGGCTGTCATCCTGAGCCGCAGAAATCGTCCGCGGCACCTAAAGCATCAAGGCGAAGGACCTTCCAGTGGGCAGCCTTCGGGAAGCGTGGTCCGAGGGAAGGTCCTTCGCCACCACGCTTCCGGCGCTGTGGGTCCGTCCCTGCGGCTGCTACGAAAACAAAAAGGACGGGGACGGGTGTGGGGACAGACAGATACTGAGCCGATCGTGGATCAGCGAAATGGGAGGGAAGCTGTCACGGATTCAGCTGGCGTTCACCGCAT
>Ga0190272_10000406_pt1 | contig 23176 bp, 21 predicted proteins | sample Popmic504T_FD_133746 | JGI IMG/M metagenome (GOLD analysis project Ga0190272, IMG submission 133746) | Populus adjacent soil microbial communities from riparian zone of Shoshone River, Wyoming, USA - 504 T | ecosystem: Environmental > Terrestrial > Soil > Riparian zone | place: USA: Wyoming... | reverse complement strand
GTCCTCGTCCTCGATGATCTCGCCGGCCGACTTGGCGGGCGGGGGGTTGATCCCGAGGACCGCGGTGCGCGAGCCATCCGTGCCGACCCTGCCGGCCTCGATGCCGGCGTCGCCGGCCGACTTGGTGTCGAGCTGCTTCTTCTTCGCGCCCATGATCGCCTTCAGCGACGGGTAGCGCGGCTCGTTGATCGCGTCGCCGACCGAGATCACGGCCGGGAGTGCGATCTCCACGGTGTCGTAGCCGTACTCGGCCTGACGCTCGCAGCGGAGCTTGCCGCCCTCGACATCCATCTTGATCACCTGGGTCAGCGAGGGCATCTTCAGGTGGTCGGCCACGACGGCGCCGATCGTGTAGCACTCGCCGTCGTCCGACTGCTGGCCCAGCAGGACCAGATCGGGACTCTCGGCCTCGAGCACCTTGCTGAGGGCATAGCCGGTGGCGGCGACGTCGGAGCCGGCGAGGCTCTCGTCGGTCAGGTGGACCGAGCGGTCGGCACCGAGCGAGACGGCCTTGTGGAGGGCGCGGAACGCGCTCTCCGGGCCCATCGTCACGGCCACGACCTCCTCGACCTCGACAGCACCGCCCTCCTTGAGCTGCATCGCAGCCTCGATGGCGTGGGTGTCGAACGGATTCAGGTTCTTCTCGCCGCTGCGATCGAGGCGCTTCGAATTGGGATCGATGCGCTTCTCGACGGCGGCGTCAGGTACCTCTTTTACGAGGACGCAGATCTTCAAGGGGTCTCCTTGGAAAAGTTGACTGACGAGTCAGTCTACGGAGTTCTGGATGAAATCGATGATCTCCTGGACCGGCGAGCCCGGCGTGAAGATCTCCGAGACGCCGAGCCGCTTCAGCTCGGGAATGTCGTCGGCGGGGATCGTCCCCCCCACGACGAGCACGACGTCCTCGACGCCCTGCTCCTTCAGCAGCGCCGCGATCCGCGGCACAAGCGTCATATGGGCACCCGACAGGATCGACAGGCCGACGGCGTCGGCGTCCTCCTGGATCACGGTCTCGACGATCTGCTCCGGCGTCTGATGCAGGCCGGTGTAGATGACCTCCATGCCCGCGTCGCGCAGCGCGCGGGCGATGATCTTGGCGCCGCGGTCGTGCCCGTCGAGGCCGGGCTTGGCGACCACGACGCGGATCTTGCGACCCGTCGCCGGGCGATCCTGGGCTATCTCGGTGTCGGCGGCCATCGGCACAGCCTATGCGCTCACTTCGATGATCATCGCGTCGCCCTGCCCGCCACCGGAGCAGATCGCCGCGACGCCGAGGCCGCCGCCACGACGACGCAGCTCGTGGACGAGCGAGCCGAGGATGCGGGCGCCGGAAGCGCCGATCGGATGGCCGAGCGCGATCGCGCCACCGTTGACGTTGACCTTCGACTCGTCGATGCCGAGCATCCGCAGCGAGTTGATGGCGACCGAGGCGAACGCCTCGTTGATCTCGAAGAGGTCGATGTCGTCGACGGTCAGGCCGGCCTGCTCGAGGACCTTCTTGGTCGCGTTCGCGGGCGTCCGTGCGAGGTAGGGGAAGTCGTCGGCCACGGCAGCCTGGGCGACGATCGTCGCGAGCGGCGTGCGGCCGTTGGCCTTCGCCCACTCGTCGCTGGAGAGCACGATCGCGCCGGCGCCGTCGTTGACGCCTGGGGCGTTGCCGGCGGTGTGCGAGCCGTCCGGCCCGGTCAGACCGGGCAGCTTGGCGAGCGCCTCGAGCGAGCTGCCCCGACGCGGCGCCTCGTCGATCTCGACCACGGTGTCGCCCTTGCGCGACTTGACGACGATCGGCGCGATCTCCTCGGGCAGACGGCCCTCGTCGGTCGCCTCGATCGCCAGCTCGTGGCTGCGCAGCGCAAAGCGGTCCATGTCGGGCCGTGTGATCTCGAGCTCGTCGCCGACCTCGGTCGCCTCGACGAACATCTGCTTGCCGGAGAAGGGGTTGGTCAGCCCGTCGTGGACCATCGCGTCGAGCGCCTTGGCGTCGCCCATCCGATAGCCGAAGCGGGCCTTGGGCAGCAGGTAGGGAGCGCCGGACATCGACTCCATGCCGGCGGCGACGGCGACGTCGAGATCGCCGGCGCGGACCTGCTGGTCGATGATCCCCGCGGCGCGCATGCCCGAGGCGCAGACCTTGTTGACGGTCTCGGAGGAGACCTCCTTCGGAATGCCGCCCTTGATCTGCGCCTGGCGCGACGGGACCTGGCCCTGGCCAGCCTGCAGGACCTGGCCGACGATCACGTGCTGGACCTGGTCGCCGGAGACCTCGGCGCGCTGCAGCGCGTTCTCGATCGCGTGGCCGCCGAGATCGGTGGCGTCGAACGAGGCGAGCGCGCCGCCCATCTTCCCGAACGGGGTGCGAGCGGTGCCTAGGATCACGGTCTTGGGCATGGGGGCGTCGGTCTCCTTCGGTCTGCCTGGGGGGCATGGACCTTATCGGAGCCCTTTCGTGAGGCGGCGTCCATAGACTGCTTCGGCATGCGTGAGATCGCCGTCACAGTCCGTCCTGGAGCCCCTGAGGAGACGGCCGCCGACACCCGCGTGCTGGGTCTGTTCGACGGCGAGCACCTGCCCGAGCCGGAGCTGCAGCAGCTCGTCGAGCTCGGTGAGGCGAAGCCGGGCCTGCGCAAGGTCGCGGTTGCTCACGAGGAGGCGCCTGGCGGGGGCAGTCGCCGTGTGCTGATCGCCGGTCTGGGCAGGCGCGAGGAGTTCGACGGCGAGGCGGCGCGGGTCGCCGCCGCGGCAGTCGCCGGGCGGGCCCAGGAGCTCGGCTCGGTGTCGCTGTCGTGGGCGCTGCCGGACGACGGCGCCGAGGTCGGCCTCGTCGAGGGCACGTTGCTCAAGCTCTACACGTTCGACCGCTGCAAGTCGAAGAGCGACGACGACGCGAACGGCCTCGAGACGCTCGAGATCGCCGGCTCGGGCGTGTCCGAGGAGGCGGCGCGACGCGGCTGGATCGCCGCCGGCGCCGTCAACCGCGCTCGCGAGCTGCAGAACCTGCCCTCGAACGTCGCCGATCCGATCTTCCTCGCCGGGCGCGCCCAGGAGATCGCCGACGCACACGCCGAGGTCGAGCTGGAGCTGTTCGACCGCAGCGAGATCGTCCAGCGCGGGATGGGCGCATTCGCCGCGGTTGCCCAAGGCACTCACGCCGAGCCGCGACTGATCGTGCTTCGTTACCGCGGCGGCGACCAGGGCCCCCACCTTGGCTTCGTCGGCAAGGCGGTCACCTTCGACACCGGCGGGATCTCGCTGAAGCCCGGAGCGAAGATGTCCGAGATGAAGTTCGATATGTCGGGTGGCGCGGCCGTGCTGGAGTCGATCGACGCGATCGCGAAGCTCGAGCTGCCGGTGACGATCACCGCCGTCGTACCGGCGACCGAGAACATGCCGAGCGGCCACGCGATCAAGCCGGGCGACATCGTCACGGCGCTCAACGGCAAGACGATCGAGATCAACAACACCGACGCCGAGGGCCGGCTGATCCTCGCTGACGCGCTCTCCTATGCAGTCGAGCAGGGCGCCGAGCGGATCGTCGACCTCGCGACGCTGACCGGAGCGATCATCGTCGCGCTCGGCTCGACCCACGCCGGCCTCTTCTCCAACGACGACGACTGGTTCGACGAGGTCGACGCGGCGTGCACGGCGACCGGCGAGCTCGGCTGGCGGCTGCCGCTGCACCGCGAGACGGCGAAGCTGGTCGAGGGCACCTACGCGGACCTCGACAACGCCCCCGCCGGCCGCAAGGCGTCGTCGATCACCGCGGCGCACTTCCTGAGCAGCTTCGTCGGCGATGTCCCGTGGGTCCACATGGACATCGCCGGAACCGCGTGGGAACTCGGACGGGCATATGTCGGCAAGGGCGCATCCGGCTTCGGGGTGCGCACCCTCATCGAGCTCGCCAGCCGCTCGGCTGACGCCTAGGTGCGGCTGGCCAAGCTGCTTCTCGCCGCGCTGGCCGCGACGACGATCGCCGCCTGTGGCGCGCCGGAGGCGTTGCCTGAGAGCGAAGGCGTCCAACTCGACCTGGCTCGCGACCGGACGATCGCCGCGGTCGAAGTCGAGCAACGGCTGAGCGAGTCCCCGGCAGCCGCCGACCGGCTCGTCGCGCGTGCCCGGAGGATCGTCGCGTCCGGCGCGCTCGAGGCCAAGCAGCTCGACGAGTTCGGCCTTGCGGCACTGGGTGAGCTGCGGCTCGCCGTCCCGAGCCTCGTGATCGTCGATCGCATCGAGGTGCCGCGCCAGCTCGACCGCCCGGCGCTGACCGCGTTCCTCGCCAACGCGAAGGACGATCCCGCCGCCGCCACGCGGCCGGCGGCGGCAACCGAGGTCGCACGTATCGTCGAGATCTTCAGCGGCGTAGACGCCGGCCCGGACACCGAGATTCCAGTGGTCGACATGACCGCCGACCTGTATCTCGCGGATCTCGCGGCTCGCCTCCACCCCATCTGGCCCGACCTCGCCGCCGATCTCTCCGCTGTTCGCAGCGACCTCTGACCTAGCATCCAGCACGTGCGATCTCCCGGACACGTAGCCATCGGAGCGTGGAGCGGTGGCCGCTTCATGCACTTCGGCGAGCCGATCGACGAAGCGCGCCTGGAGGCGTTGCTGCGGCCCGGTGGCGGTATCGACACCGTGCTGACCGCTGACGTATACGGACAAGGCGCCGCTGACGAGCTGGTGGGCCGCGCGCTGTCCGGGGTTGCGCGCGACAGCTACTGCCTCGTCGGGGCGCTCGGGCACGACTTCTACTCCGGCGAGCGCCAGGGCGCCAAGGGCTTTCCGCGCTTCACCGACCTGGCGCTGCGCGGTCCCGACGGCTATGCCGACTACCTGCGGATGGCGGCGGAGCGCAGCCTCGAGCGCTGCGGCGTCGACAGCTTCGACGTGCTGCTGCTGCACAACCCCGACCGCGCCGGCTACACCAGCGAGGCGGTCTGGGACGCGCTGGCGACACTCCGCGAGGAGGGGCTTGCGGGCGCCATCGGTGTCGCCCCCGGCCCAGCCAACGGCTTCGTGCTCGACCTGATCGACTGCCTCGAGCGGTTCGGCGATCGGATCGACTGGGCGATGACGATCCTCGGTCCGCTCGAGCCATGGCCCGGCGAGCTCGCGCTGCCGGCGGCGGTGCAGGCGCGCGTCAATGTGATCGCGCGCGTCGTCGACTACGGCGGGCTGCTCTGGGGCGGCCTGCGCTCCGCCGACGGCCTCGGCGAGCGCGACCACCGTTCGTTCAGGCCCCAGGGCTGGATCGAGCGCGGGCGCGAGCGGATCGATCGGCTGCGCCCGATCGCCGACCGGCTAGGCCTGACGCCGTTGCAGCTCGCCTGCCAGTGGAACCTCGCCCACGATGCCGTCGCGTGCACGGTGCCGACGTTGATCCAAGAGCGCGGCGGCGACGCTCAGCCGATCGAGGCGCAGCGTGCCGAGCTGGCGGCGACCCCCGCCGACGCAGCGCTGAGCACCGCCGACGTCAACGAGATCAGGGCGATCGGCGACAACTCGGGCTCGATGGCGCTGAAGGGCGGCGCGCCGGACCACGAGGGCGACGAGCGGCCCGACCGCTGGGCGCTGACGCCCGACCTGATCGCCGCCGGCGCGCGCTGGGGCATCGAGCCCGAGCGCGACCTCAGCCTCCTGGCGCCGTCTCCTCGAGCTCGCGCTTGAGGACCTTGCCAGTGGCGTTGCGCGGCAACTCCTCCAGGAACCGGACCTCGCGCGGCACCTTGTAGCGGGCGAGGTTCTGCTTGACGTAGTCCTTGAGATCGTCCTCGTCGACGTCGGCGCCGGGCTTGCGCACGACGAAGGCGAGCAACCGCTGGCCGAACTCGTCATCGGGCACGCCGAGTGCCGCAGCCTCGGCTACCGCCTCGTGGCGGGCGAGCAGATCCTCGACCTCCTTCGGGAAGACGTTCTCACCGCCCGAGACGATCATCTCGTCGTCACGACCCTCGACGAACAGACGGCCGCCGGTGTCGAAGCGACCAACGTCGCCAGTCGCCATCAGGCCGCCGATCTCGTCCTTGGTACCGCCACCGGTGTAGCCCTCGAAGAGGAACTCGTTGCCGACGAAGATACGACCGGTCTCACCCTGACCGACTGGACGGTCCTGCTCGTCGTAGAGCCGGACGACAGTTCCTCGCGGCGGCGTGCCGGCGGTGCCGGGGGCCGCACGCATCTCGACCGGGCCGGCGATCGTCGCCTGCGCGACCTCGGTCGAGCCGTAGACGTTGTAGAGCGTGTCGCCGTAGGCGTCCATCCACTCGGTCGCTAGATCTCCGGGAAGCGCGGAACCGCTCGCGGCGACGACCGACAACGACGAGGTGTCGTAACGGCTCCTGACGTCGGCGGGAAGATCGAGGATCCGCTGCAGCATCACCGGCACCACCGCCAGCGAATCGGCCCTGGTGTGAGCGATCACCGCAAGCGTCGCCTCGGGATCGAAACGCCGCCGCAAGACGAGCGTCGAGTTGAGCATGAGGCCCAGAGCGAAGTGCGCGAAACCCCATGTGTGAAACAGCGGCGCGGCGACGACAGAGATCTGGCCTCGCCTCAACGGGATCTTCGACAGTACCGAGATCGCCGGGTCGAGCGACCGCGGAGAGGGACGGTTGGCCCCCTTCGGCGAACCGGTGGTACCGGATGTGAGGATCACCGTCTTGCCGACGCGGCCTGGCGCGTCGGGACGACGCTCCGAGCCGGCGGCGATCAGCTCCTCCAGCGTGGGGTCTGACCCCTTGTCACCGTCGTGCCAGGCGACGAACCGCAACCGGTCCACCCCGGCGCGCTCCAGCAAGCCGCTGAACTCCTCGTCGTAGATCAGCGCGCTTGGCGCCTCGCGTTCGACCACCTCCGCGAGCTGCGGGCCGGCGAACGCGGTGTTCAGGTAGAGGACGTCCGCCCCGAGCTTCGCCGTCGCGACCGTCGCCTCGACGAAGCCGCGGTGGTTGCGGCACATGATCCCCACCCCGTCGCCTTCCCGCACCCCAGCCGCGGCAAGCGAGTTTGCCAGAGCGTTGGTACGCCGGTCGAGCTCGCCAAAGCTGAGCGATCCCCGCTCGTCGATCATCGCCGTCGCATCGGGGCAGATCAGCGCGGACGTGATGTAGCCGGAGGCGGGCCCGCGGCCCCAGCGCCTGAGCGTCGTGACGATGCCGACCAGCTTGTCTGGGCGAACTGGCCTGACGATGCCCGCCTCGGCAAGGATCCTGACGCCGCCCACCTTGTGGGCAAGGACGTCTGCGACCGCCTTGCCGCGTGCCTCTATCGGCCGGTCTGCCGCCATCAGCGGCCGGAGTCTGGCAGGTTCAGCGCTTCTTCTTCTCCCGTGGAGGCCGGGGCGGATTGGCCTTGCGCTCCGCCGTGGTCATCTTGCGAATCACGAGCGAACCCTCCTCGACCTGCTGCTGAACCTGCTTCAGCTTCTCCTCGCGTCGCTTGTCCTGCTGCTCGCGCACGGTCCTCGCCATCGCGGGAGTTCCTCGCTTTCGATAGCCAGCGTCACCTCTAAAGGTAGCCGCTCACGAACCTGGAGCCTCGGGATTTGCGTATGCATCCTTCTCCCAGGGCGGAGAGATCCCTGGGTCGAGGCGTCGGTATCGATCCCTGTCCATCCCCTCGAGCGGGATCAAGCGAATCGCCTCCGCGCTTGCCGTGCGCTCGCGCAGCCCGTTTCCAGGCTCGCCGTCGGTGGGCACGTGACCCGCGTGGCTGCCCCGCGATACGCGGGTCCAGCCGGTTACCGGCCCCCACTGGCCCACGCAGCGACGCTGCTTGCACCACTGCCAGTGGCCGTGGGAGGTGACGCGCACGGCGGCGCGCCCATCAGCTTCGACTCGGACCATCGCTCCCTCCCAGTCATCCTGGTGGAAGCCGGGATAACGGTCGGATCCGGTGACGACGCGGTTGATCTGACCTGCCGGGCTGTACTTCCAGATCTTGTCCGAACCCGCCCATGTCGTATTGGAGTCCGGGTAGTAGAACCAGTACTGGATGTAGCGGCGGTCACCACGTCGCGTGAGGCGAGTGAAGACCGTGACCGGTAGTCCGGCCTCGCTGCGATGAACATCGAGGTCGCGATCGTCCGGAGCCAAGGCGCAATCGACGGAGCGACAGCTGCGCCAGTCGACGGGGACCTGCCGCTCGCCCGGCTCGAAGACCAGGCCTTGGAGATGGCGCCGTACGAGATCCGCATCGGCGGCACCGTAGGCGCGCCGCAGCTGGTCGTCACCGCAACTGCCCGTCACGGCACAAGTCAATCGATGCGCCAATGCCCCTCCCAGCGATCGTCCATCGACTGACGGCATGGCGACCAGCAGACCGCCGAGGGTGAGCGTCAAGAGCAGGACCAGCCCAATCCACTCCACCGACGCTTGGCCTCGTTGGTCGCGCATTCGAGCAGCCTCGGGCAACCGGCGTTACAAGAAGCATCACCAAGGGTGCGGTTACGCCACACCTTTGACACAGCGGGTTTACACACCAGCGTTTATTGTTGTTTAAGACAATCCGGGCGCCGGCCGTCATGGCCACCGCTGTAGGTTCGTCGAAGATGGGGTCCGCCCGCCACGACTCGGACAGGTCGAGCGACAGGCCAGATGACAGGCTCCCCCGCGGCAGTCATGGACTCCCGCCCGAGTTCGTCGTTCACTCTCAGCGCGATCGCCTGTTTGCGGGAATGGCCCGGGTGATGGCGCGCCGCGGCTATGCCGCGACGACCGTCGACGAGATCGCATCCGAGTCGGGTGTGTCCAGAAAGGCGCTCTACACGCATTTCTCCGGCAAGGAGGACGTACTGCTGCAGGCGCATCGAGCGATCGTCGAGCAGATCGCCACCGGCGCGGGATCGGCTGCTTCCGAGCAGGACGACTGGCACGCGGCGCTGCGAGCGCTGTTCGACTGGGGACTCGAGCTCTTCGCCCGCGAGCCCGCGCTCGCGAACCTGTCATTGATCGAGGTAGCAGCGGCGACGCCAGCGTCGCGGAGGCTCCAAAGAGAGACGCTGGGCAGGATCCGTACGCTGATCGAGCAGGCGACCGTCGACAGCGATCCTGCCGTCCCCGATGTCACGATCGACGGAATGCTGGGGGGAATGGTCTATGTGATCGCCAAGGCAGCGGAGGAGGGCGATCCTGCCGAGCTCCCGAAGCTGCGGCCCAAGTTGATGGCCTGGTTCATGCTCGTGTTCGACGGGCCGGAGGCAGCGAAGAACGAACTCAGCGCCAGCACCTAGCGTCCCGGAGGAGGAGCGCCAAGCGCGATCAGCAGCTCGAGCCGCGCGCCGACCAGCGTCACACCGGAACGGGCCGACTCCGGATCGACGGTCCCCCGCCAGTACTCGTTGCAGTCGTCGGCAAGCTGCTCGGCGGCAAGGCAGAGGGTGTCGTACACAGCGGTCCAGAGGAGTCCTCGAGAACCCGTGAGCACACGGGCACAGGCGACGTCCGACGTGTCATTCGCGATCTGGCTGAGCAGGCTCTCGATTTCCTCCGAGCGCCCGCTGTCGCCACGACGGCCGATCAGGCTCTGGCGAATCGCCTCTACGTGCTCTGCAGGGACCTGGATTGTGGTTTCGGACATGTGCCCTCCCTTCGTACTGGGACATCGGTGGAGACGAACATATGTTCGGGTGTGGACGCCTGGCCGGGCGAACCGGCCGACGCCGCCCGGTCGTTGCAGACTCGTTGCAGCCGTCTCAGTTTCTTAGCATATATGCGTTGTCGTGTTACGACTCGGCGGTCCGTTACGATCCCGCGCCGTGAACTTCGATCTGACTGACGAGCAGGCAGCCGTCCAACGACTGGCGCGCGACTTCGCGCAGCAGGAGGTCAAGCCGGTCGCGGAGGAGCTGGACCGCGAGAAGCGGTTTCCCTACGAGATCGTCGCCAAGCTCGGCGAGCTTGGCCTGATGGGAATCCCCTACCCCGAGCAGTACGGCGGCGGCGGGGCGGACACCCTGTCCTACGCGCTCGTCGTCGAGGAGCTGGCGAGAGTCGACTCCTCGGTGGCGATCACCGTCGCGGCACACACCTCGTTGGGCACCTGGCCGCTCTACGCGTTCGGCACCGAGGCGCAGAAGCAGGAGTGGATGCCGCGCCTGACAGCCGGTGACCTGCTCGGCTCGTTCGGCCTGACCGAGCCGGAGGCCGGGTCGGATGCCGGCAACGTGCGCACGACCGCACAGCTCGAGAATGGCGAGTGGAAGGTCGACGGCGCCAAGCAGTTCATCACCAATGCCGGCACCGACATCTCCGGATTCGTGACGATCACGGCACGCACCGGCGACAGCGGTGAGGTCTCGAACATCATCGTGCCGCGCGGCACGCCCGGCTACGACATCGGTCCCGCCTACCGGAAGATGGGCTGGAACGCCTCTGACACACGCCCGCTGTCCTTCGACGACTGCCGTGTACCGGAGGAGAATCTGCTCGGTCCGCGCGGCATGGGCTTCAAGCAGTTCCTGCAGACGCTCGACGGAGGACGGATCTCGGTGGCCGCAATGGGCGTCGGACTCGCCCAGGGCGCGCTCGACGAGGCGCTCGCCTACGCCAAGGAGCGCCAGGCGTTCGGCAAGCCGATCTCCAAGTTCCAGGCGATCCAGATGAAGCTGGCCGACCTCTCGACCGAGATCGAGGCTGCCCGGCTGCTGACCTACAAGGCCGCCGTCGAGAAGGACCTCGGCCGCAACTTCTCGCTGACCGCCGCCCAGGCGAAGCTGAAGACCGGCCGCCTCGCGGTGCGTGCCACCGAGGAGGCGGTCCAGATCCACGGCGGCTACGGCTTCATCGAGGAGTACCCCGTCTGCCGCTTCTACCGCGACGCGAAGATCCTCACGATCGGCGAGGGCACCGACGAGGTCCAGCAGATGGTGATCGCCCGAACGCTGGGCGCGTAGCTAGAGCTCGCGCTCCAGAAGCTTCGTCGCGGCGCTGGAGGGGTCGAGCCTGCGCGCTACGACCTCGTCGAGCAGCTCGCGAACCGACTCGTCGTCGTGGAGCGACTCCTCCAGTTGACGGCGCAGGCGGCCGGCGGCGAGCGCGAGCACCTCGTTCATCAGGTTGCGGCGGCGGCGCTCCACGAGCGTCCCCTCGCTCTCGATGTGCTCACGGTGGGACTCGATCGCCTCGATCAGCTCGTCGATCCCCTCTCCGCGCGACGCCTCGGTCTTGACGATCGGCACCCGCCAGCCCTTCTGCGGCCCGAGCGACAGCACGCCTCGGATCTCGCGGATCATCGTGTCTGTCAGCGGGTGGTCGGACTTGTTGACGACGATCACGTCGGGGATCTCCATCACGCCGGCCTTCAGCGCCTGGATCGAGTCGCCGGAGCCGGGCATCAGCGCTAACACAACGGTGTCGGCGTGGTCGATGATGTCGACCTCCGCCTGACCGACGCCGACGGTCTCGAGCAAGACGACGTCCTTGCCCGACGCGTCCATCAGCAGGGCGGCTTGCAGGCAAGCCTCGGAGAGGCCGCCCAGCGCTCCGCGATTCGCCATCGAGCGGATGAAGACGCCGGGGTCGAGAAAATGCTCGGTCAGCCGGATGCGGTCGCCGAGCAGCGCGCCCTTGGTGAACGGCGACGAGGGGTCGATCGACAGCACGGCAACCTGGCGGTCGCGTTCGCGGTACTTCGTGGTCAGCCCCCCGATCAGCGTCGACTTGCCGACGCCGGGCGGTCCCGTGAAGCCGACGACCGCCGCCTTGCCGGTCCGGGGGTAGACCTCGCGGACCAGCGCCCACCCCTCAGGGTCGTCGTTCTCGACCAATGAGATCGCGCGAGCGAGAGCGCGCTTGTCGCCCGCGAGCAGCTTGTCGGTCAGCTCCGCGGCTGTGGAGGCCCTGGTCGCCATGGAGAGCTGATCCTATGGATCGACAGGTCAGAGCTACTCGTACGCCAGTGCGTCCAGAACGTCGAGCTTCGCCGCCCGGCGCGCGGGGCCGATCGCGGCGACGACTCCAGCCAGCGCCGCCAGCACCAGGATCACGATCAGCTGCCCGACCGGGTAGGCGAGCTCGAAGCCCTCGTCGGCGAGCGGTCGCGAGATCAGCGCGGCGAACAACACGCCCAACGCGGTGCCCAGCAGAGCGCCGATCAGCGCGGTGATGACCGCCTCGTAGCGGATCACCCGCTTGACCTGGCGCCGCGTCATCCCGACGGCGCGCAGCATGCCGAGCTCGCGCGTGCGCTCGTGGATCGACAGCGCGAGCGTATTGACGATCCCGAAGATCGAGACGATCACCGCAAGCGAGAGCAGTGCGTAGACCAGGCCCACGAGCGCGCTTATCTGCTCCTCCTGGGACTTCTTCAGCTCCTCCTGATCGAGCGCCTCGGCCGAGGGATAGCGCGCCGAGACGAGCCGCTTGACCCTCTGCTCGACCGCCGCGGCGCTGGCGCCGGGCGCGACCCCGACGAGCACGTAGGTGTCGCGTGTCTCGCCGAAGTAGCGCGCCATCGCGGCCTGGTCGATCGCGAAGCTGCCGAGGAAGTCGGTGCGGTCCTTGATCGCCGCGACGATCTCGAACGCCGTCCGGCGGCCGGTCGGGGTGAGCACGCGCAACGTGTCGCCGAGCTCGAGGTCGTTCGACTTCGCGTACGCCTCGTCGACGACGGCCTGGCGCGGCGTCAGGTTCGCGATCGCCTGCGGTGAGCCCTCGGTGAAGTCGAAGTTGAAGACGTCGCCGATCGTCGCGGGGTCGACTCCGGAGAGCCGCTGCTGGCCCTTCTCGCCGGCCAGCTTCGCGTAGCTGAAGCGGATCGAACCCACGTCCCCCACCCCCTCCACGCCGCTGACGTCACGGGCGATCGAGTTCGGGATCGGCGAGAAGCCGTCGGTGCTCTGAACGGTGATCTCGCCCTGGAAGTTGGTGTCGATCGCCGACGCGATCGAGCGGTTGAGCCCAGCGGCGAAGACGGTCACGAAGACCACCAGCGCGAGGCCGATCATCAGCGCGGCAGAGGTCACCGCGGTGCGACCGGGCTTGCGCATCGCGTTCTCGCGCGCCAGGCGCCCGGTCAGGCCGCGCAGGCGCTCCAGCGGCCAGCCGGCGACCGAGGCCAGCGGCCTGACCAGCCGTGGGCTGTAGAGCGATGCCGAGAACAGGATCGCCGCCGAGCCGGCGCCCATCAGGCCGGCGGCGGAGCCCGAGGACTCGAGGTTGCCGAACAGGCCGATCAGCAGCATCGCCAGACCGCCGATGCCGAGCAGACCGGCGAACGCCGCCAGGACCCGACCGCGACGACGACCCTCGGGAAGCGCCGCCTCCAGCAGCGCCGCCATCGGCGATATCCGCGTCGCTCGCAGGGCCGGTGCCAGCGAGGAGGCCAGCGTGATCCCGATCCCCAAGACCAGCGAGACCACGATGGTGCGGGTCTCGAGCACCAGGCCCGTGTTCGGCAGATCGATTCCGAACGACGTGAACAGCGCGTCGAGGCCGCTCGCGATGCCGATTCCGGCGAACAGTCCGGCGACCGAACCGACGACGCCGACGATCAGCGCCTCGATCAGCACCGCCGACAGAATCTGGGGACGCGACGCGCCAAGCGTTCGCAGCAGGCCGAACTCGCGCACGCGCTGGGCGACGGTGATCGAGAACGTGTTGAAGATCTGGAAGCCTCCGACCACGAGCGCGATCCCAGCGAAGACGAGCAGGGCGATCTTCAGGAAGCCGAGGTCGCTGCTGATGTCATCGGTCTGGCGCTGTGCGTTCTGCGAACCCGTCTCGACCTGAACGGTCGGCGGGAGGACGCGTGCGACGCGCTGCTTCAGCTCGGCCGGCGAGACGCCGGGGGCAGCCGCGACCGATATCTGGGTCAGCTTCCCCTTGTTGCCCGTAGCGATCTGCGCCTCCGGCAACATCAGCGTCGCGAAGCTGGCGCCTCCGGTCGAGGTGTCGCCGAGCTTGTTCAGCCCGACGACCCGGTAGCGACGCAACGGCGTGTCACCGACAACGCCGATCGTGTCGCCGAGCGCGATGCCCTCGCGATCTGCCGTCGACTGGTCGAGCGCCGCCTCACGCGGTCCGCGCGGAGGATGGCCCGACGTGTAGGTCTGGGTGTCGAAGGGCTTCTGAGATGTCGAGTTGACCGCCTGGAACGCCAAGTCGTTACCGAGCGGATCGCCCTTGGCGTCGGTCAGCTTCGCGATCGACGAGATGCCGCCCTCCGCCTTCTCGACTCCCGGCACGCGCTCGATGCGGTCGAGCAGCGCGGCCGAGAACGCAGGTGGCTCGCTCGCGTCCTGGGCCACGATCTCCTTCGCCGTCACGACGACGTCGGTGCCCTTCAGCGCCGTAGTGAAGATGTCGTCGAACGACCGGTTGATCGTGTCGGTGAGGATGTAGGTGCCCGCGACCAGCGCGACCCCGAGCAGGACCGCGAGGATCGTGCTGAGAGCGCGGAGCTTGCGGGCCGCCAGACCCTTGAGTGCGACGGCGACCATGTCGCTACGCCACAGCCTTCATCAGCTCGAGGACGTCCCCCTCGTCGCCGGCGGCGCCGTCGTGGGCCACCTGCCCGTCACGCAGGACGACGAGCCGGTCGGCGTAAGCCGCGGCGTGAGCCTCGTGCGTGACCATGATCACCGTCTGGCCGAAGTCGTCGACCGCCCGTCGCAGCAGGCCGAGCACCTCCTCGGACGCCTTCGAGTCGAGGTTGCCGGTCGGCTCGTCCGCGAACACGACCGCCGGCTTGGAGACCAGCGCCCGGGCCACCGCCACGCGCTGCTGCTGGCCGCCGGAGAGCTCAGCCGGACGGTGAGTGCGGCGATCTCCGAGACCGACGATCTCGATCAGCTGCTCGAACCACTCGGGGTCAGGCTTGCGCCCGGCGATCGACAGCGGGAGGCGGATGTTCTCCTCGGCGGTCAGCACCGGCAGCAGATTGAAGAACTGGAAGACGAAGCCGAGCTTGTCGCGGCGCAGCTGAGTCAGCTTGCCGTCGTCGAGGTCGGCGAGCTCGACGCCGTCGAGCCGCACCGAGCCGCTGGTCGGCTTGTCGAGGCCGGCCAGGATGTGCATCAGCGTCGACTTCCCTGAACCGGAGGGCCCCATGATCGCGGCGAAGCGCCCACGCTCGAACTGGGTCGAGACGCCGGCGAGCGCGTCGACGGCCGCCTCCCCCTCGCCGTAGCGGCGGCACAGTTCCGTGGCGGTCACGATGCTCGAAACGTTCATGATCGGGCACTTTGCCAGGTGTCGTCCCGACACGTACTACGGGAAGCTGGCGGGTAGCCGCACCTCTCGCGGGCCTATCATCCGCTACCGCATGCAGAGCCCGACGACCGAGGTTCCCGTGGCGCCCGACATCCGTCTCCCGCCCCCGCCGCTTCATGGCGGGCCGTTGGCGTTGCTGCGCTTCATGCGCCGCAACCGCATGCTCACGCCGAAGTACGCGCGGCTGCTCGCGGGACTGGCGCGGCGACGCTGGCTGACGCGCTACGGCCGCCGGCTGCACAGCGACGGGATCGCGTTCGTCGCCTCCGACGTCGTGATCCAGATCGGGCCTCGCGGGCGCGTCGACCTCGGCCGCTGGTCGTGGATCGGCCACGGGACGAAGATCCGCTGCCACGAGGGAGCCGTCTCGATCGGGGCGAAGACGGTGATGGGCCAGGAGTGCACGATCTCCGCCTACCAGCACGTCTCGATCGGGCACGAGTGCGTGATCGCCGACCGTGTGATGCTGATCGACTTCGACCACGGGATGGTCGAGGTCGAGCGCCCGATCCGCCAGCAGGGGATCTACAAGCGCGACGTGCGTGTCGGCAACAACGTCTGGATCGGCTACGGCGCCTGCATCCTGCGCGGGGTGACGGTCGGCGACAACGTGGTGATCGGCACCAACGCCGTCGTCACCGAGGACGTGCCCGACAACGCCGTCGTGGGTGGCGTTCCCGCGCGGGTGATCCGGATGCGCGACGAGCCACAGGCGATGCGATGGCGATAGACGCCGACCGACCCGCCGGCGTCCTGGCGCGCGGGCCGTGGGACCCGACGAAGGTGTCGGCCCGCTGGAGCGAGCAGCCGTTCGAGCCGGACGACAGCAGCTCGGCGGCCGCCGACGCGGCGCTCGCCGAGCTCGGCGAGCGCGGCTCGCCGACTCACGACGGGCTCGGCGCGCGCGTCGCGAGCTACGAGCATCGGTCCGACGGCATCGTCCTCGACATGGAGCCCGTTCGCTGGGCGCTGCGGCTCGCCGACGACGCCGTCGACAGCATCTCCTCACTCTGTGTCGTGCGGGACGCCGACGGCCGCTGGCTCGCCGGCCGGCGCGCACCGTGGGTCGCGAGCTGGGCCGGCCGCTGGGCGCTCGGCGCCGGCGGCGCGGTCGAGGTCGGTGAGAACCCCGCCGAGACCCTGGCACGCGAGCTCGAGGAGGAGTGGTCGGTCGCTCCCGAGCGACTCAGCGCCGAGGCGCTGGTGCGACTGCCGACGGGTCTGCTGCTGTTCGTCGGTCTCGCGCACCTCCCGCCCGGGGCCGAGGTGACTATCGATCCCGAGCACGACACCCACGCCTGGTGGCCGCCGGATATCGCCGACTGGCCCGACGAGGCCGACGCGCCGTTGCGCCTGATGGCGACGATGTTGAGCACTCCGGTGGGATAGGCGTCGCCTATCCACTTCGAGTCGACCGGGGCGATCACAGCCTGGCTGCCGCGCTAGATGACGCGTGGGCGTGGCGTTGCCAGGCCGCGATAGATCTCCGCGGTCTGGCGCGCCACGTCGGCCCAGTCGAAGCTCAGCACGTGCTCGGAGGCCTCTGCGACCAGCCGGTCGCGGAGGCCAACGTCTGTCAGCAGCCGCTCCGCCATCTGACCGAGCGAGTCGGGGTCGCGCGAGTGGAAGCGCAGGCCGACGTCGTCGTTGGGCACGACCTCGCGCAGACCGCCGGTGTCGGCCACCAGGCACGGGCAGCCTGAGGCCATCGCCTCGAGCGCCACGAGCCCGAACGGCTCGTAGATCGAAGGCACGACCGTCAGGTCGGCGATCCGGTAGAGCGAGTGCAACACGTCATCGCCGATCCAGCCGACGAACGTGCCGTGATCGTCGAGCCCGAGGCGCGTCGCCTGCTCGCGCAGCTCCTGCTCGGCGGTACCCGAGCCGGCGACGATGAAGCGAACGTTGCCGACTCGCTCGATCAAACCGGGCAACGCCTCCAGAGCAAGCTGGAAGCCCTTCTCGTAGACCAGCCGCCCGACCAGCAGCACCAGCCGCTCATCCGGCGCCGCGAAGCGCGAGCGCAGCGTGTCGAGGTCGTCGACCGGGACGAGGTCGGCGGGATCGATCCCGTTCGGGATCACCGCGATTCGCTCCTCCGGCAGGCCATAGATGTCGGAGACGTGCTCGCGCATGTAGGCCGAGCAGGCGATCACGCGGTCGGCGCGGTTGGCCATCCAGTTCTCGACGCCGTGGATGTGGCTCTGCGGATGCTTGTCGACCCAGCCCTGATGGCGGCCGTACTCGGTGGCGTGGATCGTGACCGCCAGCGGGCAGCGGAAGCGGTTGGCGAGGTGGTCGCCCGCGACCGCGACCAGCCAGTCGTGGCCGTGGACGAGATCGAAGTCGCAGCGGTCGCCGACCTCGACGCCGGCGGCGAGCATGTCGGCGTTCATGTGCTCGACCCAGGTGACGAACTCGCTGAGGTCGCGCGGGCGCTCGGGCTCGCGCACGCGGTGGACCATCACGCCGTCGAGCTCCTCCTCGGGCGGGCTCTCCTCGGTCCCGCGCGCCAGCACGTGGACCTCGGTCCCCTGGGCGACGAGGTTCTCGGCCAGCTTGCGCACATGGCGCGCCAAGCCGCCCTCGATCAGCGGGGGGTACTCCCAGGAGAGGATCAGGACGCGCATGCTCAGGGTGCGGCCAGCGACGACAGCGCCAGATCGGGCGCCAGATTGCGGAGGGACGGCTCCGGCACGGCCGCTGAGTCTGTCAGAGCCCTGACGGCGGCGTCGAGCGCGGCGTCGTGATCTCGCACGCGCTCGGCCGGATAGCCGGAGGCGAGGTCGCGCGTCACCTGGAACGGCCAGTCGCTCGCCTGGATCGCCAGCAGCTCGCGCGCCGCCCGCTCGAGCGCCGGCCCGGCCGTCATGCCACCGGTCGCCGCGGCGACCGTCCGCAGCTCGGCGCGGCGAGCCGCGAATGCGAGCTCCGCAACCCGCGGCGAGTCCCACGTCGTGAGGTCCTTGTCGGTCCCCCAGGTCGAAGCGGCGAGCTCGCGGGGGACCGGCTCGACGCGGCCAACCGCGTCGCCTACGGTCGCCAGCTCGAGGCCTTGCGCGTCGGCTTCGGCAACGACTGCGCGCAACCATTCGATGCCCTCGTACCACCAGTGGCCCAACAGCTCGGTGTCGAAGGCGCAGCAGAGCACTCCCGGACGGCCGCGATGCACCGAGTACTCGTCGAGCCGCGCGATCGCCCGCTCGACGAAGTCGCGCGCGTCCTCGCGGGCGGCCGCTCGCGCGGCATCCCGGGAGTAGACGTCCCCCGCATTGCTCCACGGGCGCATGTGGTGGACGGTCCCGCGGTGGTAGTCGCGGTAGCGCGGGTCGGCCGGGTAGCCGCTGCCCTCGCGCCAGACGAGCTCGACGGTCTGCCAGTCGATCGGCACTGCTACGGGTCCGGCGGCGGTCGCGATCGGCTCGAGCTGCTCCGCCGACCCGAGTTCGAGCGGCGTCGTCTGGTCGACGCAGAAAGCGCCGACACCGTGCCGGGCGAGCCTCTGCTCGAGCCCGGGGGAATAGGCGCACTCGGGCAGCCAGAGCCCACCGTCCCAGCCGCCGAAGCGGCGCCGGTGACCGGCGATCCCAGTCGCGATCTGGAGGTCGAGTCCGGCGTCGGTAGCCAGCAGCGGCAGCACGGCGTGCGTAGCCGTCGACGTCCACAGCTCGAGCGGCCCCTCGGCGGCACGGGCGAGTCGTCCAAGCAGGTCGCCGCCGCATGCTTCGACCGCGTCGGCGGCGCTCGTGTAGTCACGCGCCGCGCGCCGCACCTCGGCCGCCAGCTCCAGCTCGCCAGTCTGCTCCAGCCCGGTGGCATCCTCGTCATGCACCCACTGGCGCGTATCGCGCAGGTACCCAAGCAGTCGCTCGCCGGCCGCGCCGGGCAGCGTCTCGAGCTGGTCGCAGAGCACGGGCGTCAGGCCAAGGGTCAGCGGCGGCGCGGCCTGCTCGATCAGGTCGAGCAGCGGGACGTAGACGCAGGCGATCGCCTCCCAGAGCCACTCCTCGCCGAATGGCCACGTGCCGAAGCCCTCGACGTAGGGCATGTGCGAGTGGAGGACGAGGCTGAGCGTGCCTCGGTCATGGCTCATCGCAGAACGGCTACGAGGTCCAGCGCACGGTCCAGCGGGCCGCCGCGCAGCTCGAAGTCGCTCGCCGCGATCGCCGGCGTGAACCAGTCGTAGAAGCGGCCGGTGAGGCCGAGCCGCTTGTGCACGGAGTCCCAGCCGAGCCTCAGCGCCAGCTCGTGGACGCGCAGCTTGCGCGCGTGGAAGAGGCCGAGCAGCTCGACGTCGTCGAATACCGACTCGCAGAGCGCGCGGAACTCCTCCGGGCGGTACTCGCGCAGGTGCCAGGGATTGTCCGACTTCTCGGCGCCCGGCGGGGCGAGCGTCAGCAGGTTCGGCGTCGACACGTAGACGGTCCCGCCAGGGCGCAGCATGCTCTTGAAGTGGCGCAGCACGCCGGCGTCGTCCTCGACGTGCTCGATCGTCTGCAGGAACACGACGGCATCGCACCGCTCGCTGTAGGAGTCGACGAGGTCGCGCGCGAAGTCGACGGTCGGGCCGCCATAGCGGGCGCGGGCGTGCTCGAACGCCTCCGGGTTGGCATCGACGCCCGTGACGTGCTTGGCGGCATGGGCGAGCACCCCGGTCCCATAGCCCTCGCCGCACGCCATGTCGACGACGTCGAGCCCGGAGCAGCGCGCGGCGATCCACTCGTAGACGGCGAGATGCCGGCGATACCAGTAGTTCTCCTCGGGCACGTCGGGCAACGTGCGCTCGCCCGTCAGGGCAAGCGGCGGTACGCCATCCGGCTGGTCCCGCTGCACGTATTCCTGGGCCTGTCCCACAGCCGGGGCAGTGTACGCGCGAGTCCTTTCCCATACCCTGTCGCGCCGTGGCGGCGCCAACGACCACCGAGGAGATCCACGAGGTCAACGTCCGCTATCACGACCTCGCGGCCGAGCATTACGACACCAAGTGGGGCATCGACTACGGCGAGCTCGGTCAGGGCCAAGTGACCGGCAAGCTGGCGAAGGCCCTCGGCGGGCGACTCGGTCACTACGCGCGCGGCCTCGAGATCGGCGCCGGAACCGGCTACTTCGGACTCAACCTCGCGCTCGCCGGCGCGATCGACGACTACACCGCCAGCGACATCTCGCCCGGCATGCTGGACGTACTCTCCAAAACCGCCGCCACGCTGGACGTCGACGCGACGACGGTCTGCGCCGAGGCGGCGCGGCTGCCATTCGAGGACGAGAGCTTCGACATCGTCTTCGGCCACGCGATCCTCCACCATCTGCCCGATCTCGACGGCGCGTTCCGCGAGTTCATGCGCGTGCTGCGCCCCGGTGGCGCGATCGCCTTCTGCGGCGAGCCGTCGCACTACGGCGACCGTCTGGCCGAGCTGCCGAAACGCGCGGCGTGGCGCCTGTCGCCAGCCTGGCGCACCGTTCTGCGTGCCCGCCCGGCCCAGCGCGGCGACGCCGAGATCGTCGAGGAGGACAACCTCGAGAAGGTCGTCGACGTGCACGCGTTCACGCCCCGTGCGCTCGCGCGGCACGCGCGCGGCGCGGGCTTCGACGTCGTCAAGGTCCGGGGCGAGGAGCTCGCCGCCAGCCTCTTCGGTTGGGCCAACCGCTCGTTCGAGGCGAGCGCGCGGCCCGAGGACGTCCCAGACCTCTGGCGCAAGTACGCCTACCACGGCTATCTCGCGCTCCAGAAGGTCGACCGCGCGGTGCTCGAGCCACGGCTGCCGCCGGCCGTCTTCTACAATCTGCTCGTTTCGGCCCACAAGCCGGTCTGACGCGAGTCAGACGCCGTAGAAGGATGGCGGTCGTCACTCGACCGAATGTACGGCTCCCCCACGGCGTGGATCACCGCCGCCGGAGATTCCGCCCGCGGCGTCCCTGACCACAGCCTGGACGCCGCCGAAGTAGAGATTGCGCTCCTGCCAGCGGCGGAGGTTCCAGCCGTGGCCGGCGAGCCAGTCGAGCGCCCGCGGATCGACCCCCGGCTCGGCGTCGATCAGATCGCCCTCGACATGGACGCGTGGGGCGTCGACCGCCGCCTGCGCCGCCATGCCACCGTCGATCACGTTGGCGATCGTCTGGACGATCGCTGAGCGGATGCGGTTGGAGCCGGCGGAGCCGAGCGCGATCTCGACGTCGTTGTCGGCGAGGACGATCGTCGGCGCCATCATCGACGGGACGCGCAGGCCCGGCCGGTGGCTGTGGAAGCCGGATGGGTTGAGGTCCTCCTCGCCGAGCATGTTGTTGAGATGGACGCCGGTGCCCGGGACGACGACGCCGGAGCAGGATCCGTTCGAGCAGGTGACCGTCGCGCAGGCGCCGTCGCCGTCGACGACCGCGAGGTGGGTCGTCGAGCCCAGCCGCGAGGCGATCTCGTTCGCGACCTGGTCGAGCGCGCGCGGCGCCAGGAAGGTGTCGGCGTAGTCGGCGCGCTGAAGGCCGTCGACGAAGTCGGCGTCGCGGGCGCGGTTCGTCGAGGCGATCACCTCGGCGAGCGCGCGCACGTCGCCGGGGCGGTCGATCCGCTCGAGCAGCTCGAGCGCGTCGGCGATCAGGATGCCGCCCGACGACGGCGGTGGATTGGTCAAGACCTCGCGGCCACGGAATCGCGCCCGGACGGGCCGGCGCTCGACGACCTCATAGGCGGCGAGATCCTCGCGCGTGATCAGCCCGCCGCGTTCGAGCACCCAGTCGCTGACGGCGGCCGCGACGTCGCCGTCGTAGAGGAACCCGGGGCCCTCGGCGCCGAGCCGGTCGAGCAGATCGCCGAGCTCGGGAATCGCGAGATGCTCGCCCGCCCGTGCTGGACGGCCATTGGGCTCGTAGATCGCCGTCGCCTCTGGCGTCGAGCGGAAGATCGGCCCAAGAATGCCGAGCAGGTACTCCTGGATCGGGCCGACCTCCACTCCCTCGCGGGCTGCCCGCGCGGCAGCGCCCGTCAGGTCGCCAAGCCGCACCGTCCCGAACCGCTCGAGCGCCTGGGCGAGTCCGAGCGTCGTCCCGCAGACCCCGCACGAAGACGGCCCGACATGGAAGGTCTGGATCGAGTCCGCCGAGAAGGCGACGTCGATCGGGATCAGCGGCGCCGGCCGCGCGTCGGACAACCCCGCGCCAGGTGCGGCGACGAAGAAGTCGAGCAGATGGCTCTCGCCGCCTGCCGTGTGGACGAGCATGAACCCGCCCGCCCCCGGCCCGGTCAGCGGCGACTCGGCCGCGAATGACATCAGCACGGCCGCGACCGCCGCGTCGACAGCGTTACCGCCGGCGCGCAGCACGTCGGCGCCCGCCTGTGCGGTTCGCGGATGCCCAGCTGCCACGACCCCCTTCATCAGGGGGCGACACTAATGGGCGCTACCGGCGCGGGATGAACTCGGGGACGTCGAGGTCCCCCAATGCGTTGCTCGACACCCGCTCGCGACGCGTGACGCGCGGCTCGCGGTCGACGTCGGCGGGGATTCCCGGACGCGCCTCGCGGCGCTCCGTCTTGCCGCCGTAACCGGTCGCGACGACGGTGATCCAGACCTCACCGTCGAGCCGCTCGTCGACCATCGCGCCGAAGATGATGTTGGCGTCGGGATGAGCCGCCTCGGCTACCGCCTTGGCGGCCTCGTTGACCTCCCAGAGCGAGAGGTCATTGCCACCCGTGATCGACAGCAGTATCGACTGCGCGCCGTCGACCGAGGTCTCGAGCAGCGGTGAGGCGACGGCCGCCGTGGCGGCGTCCATCGCGCGCTGCTCGCCCGATCCCATGCCGATCCCGAGCAGCGCCTGACCGGCGTCGCTCATGATCGTCCGCACGTCGGCGAAGTCGAGGTTGATCAGGCCCGGCAGCGTGATCAGGTCGGAGATGCCCTGGACGCCCTGGCGCAGCACGTCGTCGGCGACGCGGAAGGCCTCGACCATCGAGGTCTTCTTGTCGAGCACCGACAGCAGGC